>Ga0315915_1002105_pt1 | contig 24852 bp, 14 predicted proteins | sample MpolbnodulesMG_FD_207738 | JGI IMG/M metagenome (GOLD analysis project Ga0315915, IMG submission 207738) | Medicago polymorpha root nodule microbial communities from Los Angeles, California, United States - branched nodules | ecosystem: Host-associated > Plants > Roots > Nodule | place: USA...
TATATTCATGTCATTCCAAAAAAAAAAAAGTCAACACAACTTCAAGAGAGAACAACCAACTAGAGAAAAAACAATACATAGTAGCCCTCCACCAAAGCAATCACATACACGAAACCAAAACGGCTAACACCACAAATAACTAACGGCCCGAACACAAGACATGATCCACCTCCCACTTGTATAGGAGGAGGGTCATTGGCGATATATATTTTGGATACACATTTTTTATTTATTATGGATTTAAACAAACCGAATATCATTTGTTTACTATATGTCAATTCTCTTTCTCTGTTTGGCACAAGGTTTGTAGATGGCTCATGATGCATGGTGAATATCATGCAAAGCGAAATTTACATTTTCTTTATAGTCTTCGTTTCTCAAAGCAGACTCTCAAAGTTTTTGAAGTGATTGACATTAATTTGTTTGGATATTCGCTCTTTTTATTCGCGATTTCTTTGTTGCTTAAACAAAAATAGAAAAATAAGTTGTTTTAGTGTGATGGAAAATAATGAAACTCACTAAAGTGATTAATGCTAAATTGAACCATTGGAGATGCTCTAACGATTTCCTAGCAGCTGCCATTTTGCTACGTATACGACACCGTTCCGTGCATGGGAGCCACAATCGTTTTTTATCAACAAATTTTAAGGCCAACGACGCGTCAAAAGAAGATGCTTATAGGTTAAGATACTTCGTCCACTTAAAACCCTAAAAATATAATAAAACAAAAAGAATAGTGAGAATAACTACAAAGAAAAACAAGATAAAGCCTCTTCTTGCTTTCCTCCTTCCTCCCATCTCCACTTTAATGCTTTATTACTTTCTTAGCTCTGCTATTCCACTATAGTGTGATTCTCCACCATCTCCCTAAAGAGCCATCAAACTTTATTAAAGACAAAAAAAATAAAAACGCAAAAGGATTGAATTTGAACACCATGGTTTTCTCTTCTATTCCATCTTATTTAGATCCTCTCAATTGGCAGCAAGTAAGTTTTTTTCTTTTTTTTCCCACAAAAGATTGAATTTATTTATTCCTATTCCTTTGTAATAATAATATCTTCTTGAATATACCTGCAGATTTTTTTTCATTACAACTCAAGAATAATTTCATCTTTTTCCCTTTCTTGTAACCTTGTGATATATCTATATATGAATTTCATTATACATATGTTTTGCAGCAACCAAATCAACATCAGTTACTTCCACCACTATCCTCATCACAGCCACATGGTGCAGGCTCAATTATCAGGCCCGGTTCGATACCGGATCAAGCTCAAGCTCAGGCAGCTCATGAAATTCAAACTGGTCATCAGGTTCAAACTCACCAAGCTAAGTTACCACCACCTTCAGAGACAGCTCTAAAGTGTCCTCGTTGTGAATCAACCAACACAAAATTTTGTTACTACAACAACTATAACTTGTCTCAACCAAGACACTTTTGCAAGACATGTAGGCGTTATTGGACAAGAGGGGGTGCATTAAGAAATGTTCCTGTTGGTGGAGGGTGTCGTAGAAGCAAAAAGACCAAAAAGAGTAACACCTCTACTACTCCCTCAAAATCTCCAATATCAAATAGTAATGACAAAGACTATTCAACAAGTGCAATCCATTCAACTTCAACTCCTCTTGGAGAATTCTTACACCCAACTAATAGACCTAATTACATGACATCTCTTCAGAATCTGAACCGGTTCGGTGTTGGAAACATGTTTCAAATTGGTGATTATAGTTCAACTACTGGTGGAGGAGAAGGAGGAGTTGTGGATCAGTGGAGATTTCAACAGTTTCCTTTCATGAATAATGGCTTTGATTCAAGTACTTCAAATGTTTCTTTCCCATTTCAAAGTGAAATTGTTGAACCAACAACTACTTCTAGGGTTACTACTCTGATGCCCGCATCGGTTAAATCGGAACACAACGGAGGTTTTAATCTGCTTAGATCTCCAATGAATATGTCAGAGAATAACAACCATTACAATAATTCATGGACTGATTTTCATGGTCTTGCATCTTCTTCGGCTAGTCGTCTGTTATAACTTTCACCGTTTGCACTGCTAGAAAAAGTTGAATTATTGGCAGTAATTAGAGATGAAAAAATATTTAAATTGATCTCTAATTTTTACACCTCTAACTTATACTTAGAGAGGAAATTAGAGGTGAATTTCATGTATTTTTTCTCTCTAATTTTTTTGTTACTAATTCAATTTTTCCAGTAATTTCTGTGGTCGAATTTTCCATCATCTCTATTGTAACTCTTTGCTTATCATCACTTATCAAATCCAGGGCATCATCTTTGATGGATCAAAGAAAAAATGAATTCATCCAGCTGAACAACATGATTTACAAGTTGCACTATCTTCGAATGGCGAAAATCAAGGCTTAGTGTTAAAAGAAATTAACACAGGCATGGTAGTATTTGGTTTTTTGTTCTTGTATATTTTCATTTTCATTGTCATTGATTAATTGTTTATGTTTAAGTATTGTGTGAGTTTATTGTGTGTTCTATATGAACTTTCTTTAAGTTGTATAACAATGTGTGCTTGTAGTAATCATCAACTATTATGTGATTGCTTTCAGAAGTTATGATATCAATATTATTTGGATACATCATTTTCTCCTATATTTACTTACACTTATCTGCTTCAACAATACATACACTTGGTATCTCAATTCTCATGTACACTAGTGCAACGGTTTTGGCCACGTACGGCAATCAGCTATAGCTAGTAAGATTCTAAGGACATGTTTGTCAGATTTTTTTTTTTATAAATCTCTCACATGCAGTGCCTCTATATTTACAAGTTTATTATATATTATCTTAATTTTAGAAATGAAATTTTTTTTTGACCAAGTTTTAGAAATGAAGTAATACTCATCATGCAAACCCGCAAATTAAATTAGATCTTTTTCATATAGCTAGATGTTATTCCATATATGAGACTATAATTATGATATGGATAGCAAAGTTGGACATATAGTTCGGATAATCTAAATATTATTCAAATATGCATAGTAATGTAAGTTTCTTCTTCAATTTCTTTCTCTGCTTTCTTTTCTTTTTCTGCTCCATATACATTGGGGGGTTTTGCATCCAGACAAAGACTTTGCTAGGTTATTTCGTACTATATGTGATTCTTAATTTCGTCAAAGAGAAGTTCTTGGAAACTTGAGTGCGACAGTGATTTAATGTTCACAGATAGATCTTTTACTTGTCCTCAAAATAAAATACAGACCGGTAAGGTTGGAATTCCAAGAAAGTTCAAATCATTGTACTTTTAGCAGATTTTTGTTGGCAAGTTTTTATCCAAATCAACTCTAGGTTTGAAAGTTTTAGTTAACCGTTTTCACCTAGATATGTATATATGCACTAGGGATGAGTGTTTATGACTTGATGGAAGGGAAAGATAGAGATTAACTAATATTTTATTAATTAGTTCTTGAAGAGTAGAACTTATATGAAGAAATGATAAGATACGAACATTGATAGTACTACTTACTACGTAAGAAGCTTGTGGCATTTCCTTAGAATTTTTATCTGTAAATATATTTCTTAGTTCATACTATTAGATATTTTTATTATATTTTATTAATACTATTAGTTTATCTTAAGAAATAAAAAATTACAATTGGATATATAAGCTTTATTTGATAAGAAAATGTTGACAATCTAGTTGATAACGGATGAATTTATCGTTGATAGCATAATAAACTAGCTTATCACATTAGCAAATAAGCATATAAATTGAAATTATAGTGTTTGATAAAAAAAAATGTTCAATATTACAAAACGAATTGCAAAAATGCCTTCCTTGTGTTTTATGACAAACATTTACTATATGTTTTTACTTCTTTGAAAGGGAATTTTCGATTTTGTATGTATTCTTGTCTTTTGTGTAAATAAACTCATGTGATAAATAACAAAAACTCTTGGTAAAATTAGTTATAGAAGTGTCTGATAAATTTAAAATACAACCATCTTTAATTTTTATTAATTTTTCAATTAAGACAACAAAAATAAAGTTGAGATAAAATATATAAGTTATAAAATACTTAAAATAAATTTAAAAAAAGCGTTATATGTTAGTAAAAAAATCATAAACTCATGAGAAAAAAATGTTGACAAATGAGTTTATTCTAGTTAAACGGGTTTATAAACTATAGGCAGTATATCTACTAGCTCTAAAAATTTGGTTTGCCAAGTCCCTTATTATTATACTATCATACACTTCAAAAGAAAAGTAAAAGAGTAGCTGGTCAAAATATGTGTATGACCTTTTTGTTGTGGCAATTTGTCATTGATCGAGTTTATTCCTCTATGCCTCTTATTCCGAGTAGCTTTTGTGCTTCAAAGTTAATCAAGCAACAGATCATATACAACTCAATAATTATTACAAACTATAGTATTATTTTAATCGATAAACAAAACTATTAGCTAATGAAAAAAAGGAAAAGCAATATGGAAGATATATATAACTTTCGTAAGAACCAATGTTGGCTTTAATGAACGAATAAAGCAAGTAACAACATGAGCAGCAGAGACCGATATATTTCAGACAAAAGCTATCTTCATGTCTTTGTGTCGTCATCACGTAGGTTGTAACATGGGTTGCCCTTTCATTCCAAAAATGTCGGTTTGTGATTGCAAAAAAACGTTTTGAGGGTTATGAAGGAAAATAACTAAAGAAGTAAAGAGAAATGTGTGGGTTAAATTTGAAGGTGTTATTGCTGTTGTGGTACGAATTATGAATCTACTAGGGCTCAAAAATTCATGCAAAAATAATAATGCTTCGTGAAATGAAATGGCATTGGATTTGCTTTATGCATAACTGATGCTGACCGTTGATTATTTTGATAAACGTGATATGAACCCTTGGATTTGCTTTCTTTGCCCTTATTTGCATCTTCTATTTTTTTTTTCTTCCCTACTTTTTCTTTTCACGTAAATAACGTGTATATGCGTGGGACCTCACTTATCCATCACCAGTTTTATAGATTTGGACTGGTCATTGAACTCAGAATAATAAGTTATTGGGTCACCCACCTATGGAAACCTTAACATGCATATATAGAATAAAATTGTTTTTCCTGTTTAATTTAAAAAGTTAAATTTTCGTTTAGGAGAACTATCTGAGTGATTTAATAGCATTATTTTTACATATTTTTTAAAATCAAAAGTGCTTTGTACTTCTTTTATGACAATAAAAGTGCTTTTTATAACTTGATTAGTGGCTTTTTTCTCTAGTCTAAAATTCAAACTCAAATAATGGAACCAACCAGAAGTTACAAAGGGTACATATGCTAGAATCTCCCGCCCCCGTATCATTGTGATTTGAGTTTGCTAGACTATATAAATAAATTTCATTGTATTTTGGATTTGATGACTCAACTGATTTGAGTTGAGAAATAAAGAGATGTAGTTTGTAGGTCATGTGTTCAAAATCAGACAAAATAGTAAATGTTAATTTAAAAACTAACTACTAACATTTGTTGTTTAATATAAAAAAGAAAACATTTTTCGTTTAAAAATATATTTATATTGTAGGAAAAAAAGATGCCTAGTTATGAAATTGCTAAATTTAAGGAGTCTTTTTTTTAATGGCAAAATAAAATATATTGATGGCTAACAATTTTCTGGTAGCAGAATGCTCAATAAATTTTGAATAGACTCGCATACTATGTTGAAAAGCATGATAAAATCCGACAAACAAAAAAAGAAAATTGCCAAAAAGATTGATACAAAATTTGATTGGAAAAAAAGTTGGACACCATGAGTGTGGGATTTGAATGATATAAGTTAAATCATTCTTACAAATTTGACTTGTGATGTGAGGGGTGTCACTCTTTATAAACTCATTTTAGACCTTATCTTTATTCTGTGGAACTTGACTTTTTTCAATACACATTTTATGTTAAACACTATTGCGTTTGGCGCGCGCACGTAAATTTATATGGTGCATAGACTGAGTCCATAGGCTCTGATGCCAAATTAGATTTTTAAATTAGGCATAAATCCTCTTTACAAAACATGTTTTGTATGGATGAATTAGATCCAATATATGACCCTAATAGTTACATAACATCTTTACAAACATGTTTTCTAAGATAGAGTGAATCATGTAACCGTTGTTTCTAGAATATTTTTGGAATCAAAAAAAAAAAAGCTTTCAGAATTAACCATATATAACTAACTTTTTGATATTGTAAAATTCAAATATAATAATGTATTATATCAGCTGTCAAATTTAATTTTTTAAAATGTTAGGGTCGGCTTACTTTGCGAAAACATTACTCCCTCCGTTCATTTTTAAGTGTCTTTTTAGAAAATTAACACAAAATTAGCGATGTGTATTTTTGCACATTTTCTTCCTATTAATTATACTCTAATTTTAATCCACCAATAAATTCCTATTATTTTGCACATACTTTATCTTTCCAATAATTTAATATGTTATCTTTTTCTCGTAACAAACAATTGTCAATTATTATCTTTTTCTCAAACAAATTCTTATTTTTTTGCGCACTCTCTCATAACAAACAACGGTCAATTTTCTAAATATTGTGCACATCTTTTTACTTATTTTAAGTCAATATAAAAATTATTTTGATGAAACTTTTTCTTCTTCTTTATTGTCATCTTGTTCTTGTATCTTGTCAAATGAGTCTTCAACTATTGTTCCCTCTTCACCTCTCATGGAGTCTTTTATTTTTCTTCTCTCAAATCTGTTCTTTTATTACTACTCATCTTATTTATAGAATTTTAAATCTTTGGAACCATTGTTTGTAACTAAATTTTGTTTAAATTTGAACATAACAAGAAACACACTTTGTTTATAAAAAAACAAATTTTGTTTAAAAAACAAACTTTAGTTTTCCAAATAGATATCATTAATTAGTTTTATTGAAAAAGATAAGAATAATTGAAAAATGGTATAATTGACAAATCGTACCCTTAAAATACCAAAAAGATAGTTAAATAATATGAACTAAAAATTCACACTAAAAAGACACTTAAAAAGGAACGGAGGGAGTATATTGTAAAATTCAAAATATAAATGGTGGAATTGTTAGGGTCGGTTTACTTTGTAAAAACATTTTTTATTTTCATATTTTAAAATTTGTTTATAAACAAGAAGAGAATAGACTTTATACTTCAAAAAAAGAGAAGAAAATAGACTTTAATAGTGAGTATTATGATTGATTTTTTTGACAGAAAATAGTGAGTATTATGATGAAGAGATAAAATAACATACTTGCCGGGATGTTATATATAGAAAAATATGCACAAGCTATCCTGAAAAGTATATCATATATTTAAAAAGTGGTGTTCTAATAAATTGCAGGTGTGAAAAGTAATTTGAAAAATGTTATCGTAAGAATTGAATGTTAGACTCTTGGGCCAATATCCCAATCTTAAGGGTCGACAGCCTGACTGCTTTGTGTGTGGCTTTCATGTTTACTCTCCGCCGCCCCCCACCCCCACCCCAAAAAAAATCAACAAATTAAAATACTCTTAGTTAACTGTCGTTCAGAAATATTTTTTAAATTTGTTATATCGAACGGTATTTAACTGTTGTTAGAGAATCGAGTGGCACTGAGCTTATCTGGGAACGGTACCGTTTGAAAATTACTCCCACTGAGCTTACTAAATACCGTTCGGAAATTATTCCCACTGAGCTTACTAAATACACAATTCTCCCAGATGTTTATGAGAAATTTCCCATAAATCAAGATACTCTTTAGGCTCATAAGTTATTATTGGCAGGATTCAAATAGTTTTTTATTTCTACTTTTCTTTTGATAAACAAAACAGTTATCTTGAAAACAACTAACAATTTTAATTATTCGTAAAAAAAAAACTAACAATTATAATATGTCATATGAGGAATGTTTTTGTGATGAGGCATCAAACTAGGATGGACCCTTAAAAAAAACTAGGATGGAGGGCAGATAATATGTTACTTGTTATAATTTCCTTCTTGAAGATATTTGGTTTCAATTGGTTGTTTCTTCAAGCATTTTCTTTCCCGTTGTAGAAGAAAGGATTAAAAGAATAAAGTTGAAATACTATGTTCAACAAGGAACTGAATCGATTGAAAGTGCTCAATGGGAAAGGATCGCCTCCTGTCACTTTTCCTGTTTTCTCGGGCTAATCTCAGCATTCATTTTTCTTAATGTCAGATCAATGGCTGTTAATAAAAGGAATTAAATAGACTTTGTCTTTTTCCTTCCTTCCTTCCTCACTCACTCATAAACCAATCTCAACAATAACAACGGTGGAGCAACTGTGATGTTTTCCATTCCTTCTCTATTTTCCATCCTTTCTTCATCAAATTAAAAGACAAAACTCATCAACCTTTTAAAAAAATCAATTTATGGGTTTGATTCTTTTCTTGATTAAGAGAGAGAGCTCGGAAATTGATTTAGGTTTTAGGAAAATTGATTGCTGGAAAATTGATTTCGACTGTCTGTTCATACTTCTACTTCTAATTCTTCTTTTTCATTTTCGTTTAATTTTCCAGCAACAATTGGAACATTACACATTTGATTGGAAAATCAATTTGGTAGTATAGATAGTATATACATTTCTATTTCTATTGGAACTGATAGTTTTCGTTTAATTTATGGGATGAAACACCACACAACAATTGGAACCTGATGGGTTGAGCTTGGTTTGTGAGAGTTGTGAGTGAGGAAGATGATCTCACGTGAGGAAGGAATGAAAAGAAAAAGACAAAACCATATGATTTAATTCTTTTAATTAATGGCCATTGATTTGTTATTAAAAAAATAAATGGTTGGGATTAACTCACAGGAGAAAACTGGAGGAGAATTCACGGGAGACAATCCTTTCCCGTGCTCAACTATCCCACAAATAAATAATTAATAATAATACTACTTGTTTTACAGAATAAATAATGCTATATATATCACGCATATTTTCCTCCAAAAAAAAAAATCACGCATATTTTTAAAAAATTATATGCATGGCTTTTGATTTACTTTACGTTTTTTTTTAGAAGTTAAAATGAAATACATTACTGAAACTTGAAAATTTCAGCACAAGAAGTGCAAAAACCCCAGCTGAAAGAGTATCAAATTACAACCTCAAAATAAAGGGTAACAAAATGAAAAGATCAAATAACAAAACCACCCCATTACAGATAAATACCTAGACAAGGTAAAGGGTTCAACCAGCACAAATGGTAGGAAAAAACAAAGTTAGGACGGTTCGCTTTCAATCACCAATATGATTGAAGTTTAATTTTATCTAGTAATTGATGGAACGAGGCCTCTTTTTGATGAAAGACCCGAGTGTTTCTTTCTATCCAAATCACCTACACACAAGAAAGTCATATGAGATTAAACGTTGAGTGGTTGCTTTTGAAAAATCCGCCTAAGGTGCCAAATTGATACAAATGATCTGACACATTTCAGGAAACACAATGTGGAACCTAAGCCGGTGAAAAATATCATACCACAGTTTACCAAAATAATCACAAGAGAAGAATAAGTACTCTGCGTCTTCCATACTTTACGTTTGCAACTACACAAAAATGAAAAACGTTCCTTTCCCTTAAAATAAAAACATTGTGAGCCTGTGTCGTATGACCCATCCATACATTTAAGCAATTATTATTGTATACCTATATCTATATTTATTTATCTAACTAGACTTAAAAAATGTAGCTCGATTGGTAGCACTATGAACATTAATATACATGGAGGTGTGGTTTGAACTTTGAATTCTCTAGTTCTTCATACTTATATTATGTTATCTTAGCCACTTAATCACCTGATAAAAAAATTGGCAAATGTAAATAAATAATTAAATATAAACTTGATGGTTTCTACAACAAGCAACTCATGACTCATGCATATTTCGGTTTCCATGAGATTTGCTTGTTCATGAAAGGAATGGTCACTGTTTTTTTGAAAGGAATGGTCACTGTTGTTGACTACTATATTATTATATTATGGCCCCTTAAAGGTGTTTTTTTTTGGGGGGTTTCAAATATCTTATCTACGATTGTGAGTTTTGTAGTTAATTAATAATTAAGGCTAGTGGTTTTCCTTTTAAAATTTTTTTTAAGGCTGGTGGTTAATCGTTTAGTTGCGTCCACTTTGGGATTTTTTTTTTTTTAGGGAACGTCCACTTTGGGAATTTATGGAGGATTTGAAATGTAAAATCTAGGGGTGTTCAAATCCAAACCAATCCAAAATAAAACCGCAAACCGATCTAAAAAAATCAAAAACCGCAAAAACTGAATATGTTTGGATGTGTTTGAATGTTGTTTTGGAAAAACCGCTATGATTAGATCGGATTTCGGTTTGCCTTTTCAAAACCGAACCGAACAAAACCAAACCGCAGAAGTAAATTTTTATACTTATTTATTATTTTATTAGTATTATATATTGCACTAATATATTGCTTATTGGTATTTAATCTTATATATTGCATTAATTTAATCTATGTTATTACTACTTCATTTATTTCAATTATAATCAATCATTTTCATTGTGTAATGTTAACTTTTTAAATAAATTTGTGTCATATTTTGTATCAAACCTATTATTTTATTGTGTATGACTAATATTAATATTAAAAGAAAAATTACATGTTACATTTTGGATATCCAAAAACCGATCCAAATTAAACCACATATATTTGGATCGGATCAATTCAGATTTTTTTAACATAATCATCCAAACCGAACCGAACCGTACGTGATTTTTATTTTGGATCGATTGATTTTTTTACCTCAAAACCGATCCAAACCAGACCGCAAACAACCCTAGTAAAATCATCATATGATATTTTGTGTCTTGTTATTGGTTGTTGTTTGAGTTATGTCGGCATACTCTACAACAACAAAAAAATTAAAACCTTGGTCAGTTTAAATCATCAAACATGTAGACAAATGATTTATTATTAGCCAAAAAAAATAGACAAATGGGTCACCGTGGATTAAATATAATTATTATTTTAAGAATTATTAATGTAAAATATTTAATATTTCAATTGAAAGAAACGCAATTAATCAAACAATTGAACTCAAATAGATAATAAATTTCATAGAAAACCAATTGTTTGGGAGAATTTGTGTTCAAATTCGAAATTTAACAATTTATTGTTAGACTTTACTTATCTTTCAAATGAACTTGGTTTATTAGGGGCTTTTTCATGAGAATCGAAACGTTAACAAAAAAATACAACTTTTTTTTTGAAGAGGCTAAAATACAAAAAAATACAACTTGTATAATAAGTCATATCATTATTTGTCACTCAATATATTGCAATAAGATTTATTAATGAGTTATGCTACCAAGTGTTCTTTTTGGGTGTTAGCCCTCCGATTTTTATGAAAAATGAGTCATGATAAACCGCTTGAGTATGTTAACAAATGTTCTAAGAACACTAGTTAATTAGGACGCTAAAAATGGATTTCTTTTATTAGAAATAACAATTTTTAAACTTTTTAAAAAGTTGAATACATATTTTTCAAGAGAATATTAATACATTTGTTTCCTTAAATTGTCCTCTTAGGGCACTCGTGGGTATTTTCCTGGGAAGACTTATCATCATTCCAAATCAAAGAAAATCAACTTCGAACTACAAGAGTTTGATCAAGTTGTAAAAATACAAACTTAGGATTATGAGATGCCGAGTTCAAGCTTATGGAGTAGAACTTTTAAAAGGATGTAAATATAAATATCTTTATAAATATTTTTTGAATCTGAATTCTTCCTTACCTTGAACGGGGGACCCCTCACTCACCCTAAATTTTCATTATATAAAGTAGGTTCTTTTTTAAAGTTATAGAATTTTAGTAAATTTTATTTTTCATATCTTTTACAATACAAAAATATTTATTAAATTAATCCAATCGATTTTGTATAATTTTATTTTTAATCGATAATTAAGTCAATACAATTAATCTTAACCCATTTGGTTTGACCTAGATATATTGACTTGGGACCTTGAAGTGTGATCCTCTCAAATTCTCACGTTCGATCCCCCTGATACCAATTTTGATGGACCAAGTCCACATCAAGCTATGCTCTGGCTTTAAATGGGTTTCACTGCAAGTGGACGGTTGAATTGAACCTTTCAAACTAATCGATCTTTAGACTAGATACCAAATTTCCAAAAAAATAAAAATACATTTAATCTAGATTTGATTTTTTTTTATCAATTCTAGTTTTGAAAATAGAATATATGATAGATTTTCATTAAATAATTTTTTGAGTCCTAAGGGTTTGCTTTTGCGGCCACCCTGTTACCACCACATATATTTCACCATGGAATTGATTACTCCTACAACAGTTTTTTTTTTTTTAGGTTGAAAGGTAGTCCTATAATACTTGGCCACCTGAATTTTGGTTTACCAATAATATTTTGTTTCACTTGTAAATAAAAAACAATATTCTGTTTTAAAAAAAATTCAAGATTATCAAACCCGACCATAAAATGAAACAATCACAATTCACACAAATCAAAGACAGTCTCTCAAACATTCCCACATTTTAAAGTTTTCTTCTTCTTTCCATACAACATCTGATAGTGTTCCCTTAAAAAAAAAAAAAAAAGTGTTAGAGCGTCATTTTCCCGTGCAACTATAGTCCATTGACTTTACAATAAATTAAATTGGTGTGTTATTTTTTTTTCTTATTGAATGAATTCGTACTATTTTATTACCAACTTGGTGTTAGAAAGATTCAACAACATGACTCTCCCTAAAAAAAAAGAACCAGATTCAATTCATGCAGTTTACCATTTGAAAGATATCTCAACCCTCTTATAAACAAAACAAAATAATTTATATTAAATATATATGCTCTATATATTAATTTGTCGGTACCGCTTACGAATTTACTCAGGTGAATTCTTATTCGTTATTGGATAAATGGCCTACAATTCTTCAATGTAGCTGGTCATGGTTAAAAGTACTTTGATACAAATGTAGATGAAAATATTTAGATTACTCATTCTCTGAGTTTTCTTTGTAGGTCATATTGATATTGATATTGAAATTGAAATCACCTTGTATTTCTACATTTTGAAAGTATACGAGGGACGAGTATAGTGGACAGGTGTAAGACTCAACATCCTCAATCGTATAAAGATATTGTCAACGTCCTCTTCAGATGTAATGACTCAGTCAGTAAACAAAATACGGAAACGTTATTCAAAGTACAAGTCATCCAACAAGAAAAGAAGGAATGTAGTAGACCAATAGACCATTGACGTTATCTATATTTTTGAATGGTCTTAAGGTACGTAACTATTCAGGTCAATTCAAATGTCAATGATCTTAAGGTATTCTCACTAAAATCAACTGCATACAATCTAAGTATAAGTATTATTAAATTTAACGTGTATTTTAATGCACTTTTTAAAGACTTTTCTTAAAGACTTTCAGTAAGAAATCAAAGATGTTGTTATACGTTTTTTTGCTTGAATTCCATAAAAACGAAAAGTCTGTAAAAAAAGGTATGTATTTTTATGGCTCTAATTCTAAAAGTTGACAACCCTTAGAGATTGTTTCGATTTAGATCAATTTTGTTGGTTAAGGTTTTGGCCAATAGATTAAAGATAGTTGTCGGTAGTGTTATTTTTTTTAGACGGCATGTTTTTTTGCTAATGTGATTGTAGATGAGGCGAGAAAGTTGAAGAAATAACTCATTTTGTGTAAAGTGGATTTTTAGAAAGTATACGATTCAGTTGAGTGGGAGCATCTGGATGCAGTGAAGGCCAAAATGATTTTTCCAGTTACGTGGTGTTGGGTTTCAAGTGTGAGAGATTATGTTCCACATCGATTAGGAATGGATGAAATGTTGGATATATAAAAGATGAGACCCATATACCTAATGCCTTAAGGTTTTAGGTGGAGATGTGGTGTCTACGTCTCTTATGGTCCTGGACGTTTGGCCTATTGCCACTCCCAGAGCTCCCTGGACTCCCCAACAACTGGTAGTGGTAGTGAGATCCTAGTGTGGATTGTTGAGTTTCAAGTGTGAGAGATTATGTCCCACGTCGACTAGGAATGGATGAATTGTTGGATATATAAATGATGAGACCCATATACTGGCCTATTGCCACTCCCAGAGCTCCCCAGACTCCCTAACAACATGTGGATTTTAGAGAGTATAAGCTCAACATCAATTTCGATCTTAGTCAATGGTTGTCTGAGTGATGAGTTTAAATTGAGGAGGGAGTTGAGACAAGACGGTCCACTTTCTTCTTTTTTGTTTTTAATTTGTGGTAAAAGATTGAATTTTATGTTAAATGCTTTAGTAGATGTCAGTTTGTTTGTTGGGTATAAGGTCAACTCTTAAGATCATATGTATATTTCTGAATTTGCAATTTGTTGATTATATATTGACTTTGGGTGAGAAGAGTTGGGATAATATAAGGGCGTTTAAAGCTAATCTCATTTTTGTTGAAAGGAATTTTGGATCAAAAGTGAATTTTCATAAAAGTTTGTTAACGAGGTGAATGTGATGGATTCTTGCATGATGGAAGTGTGTGTTGTTCTTAATTATAAAATTGGTCATATTCTATTTCTTTATCTCGGCCTTCCTATAAAAGGCAACTCTTGCATATTATGTTTTTGATATCATTTGCTTGATCATATTAAGAAGAAGTTGTATCGGTGGAAGGGTAGGAATCTTTCGTCGGGTGGTCAAGTGGTTGTTCTGAAATTTGTATTGTCCTAATTACCCACTACTTATTTGTCCTTCAAATCTTCCGTAAGAATAATCACTTCTATTGAATGTCTCTTTAAATATTTTTATTTGGGGGAGGACATGAGGAAAGTGCATCGGTTGAAAAAGTGGAATAAGACGTGTCTTCATCAGGAAAGTGGTAGTTTAAGAGTGCACATATTCTGGAATTATAATATTTTTCTTTTAGGTAAATGGTATTTGAAGATGCATGTGAATTAAGGGGGTTATGGTTTAAGGTGTTGGGGATGCGTCATGGGGTGGAGGATGGTTGAGTGAAGTATAAGGGTAATAAAGTGTCTATATGGTGGAAATATATTTTTGGTATAAGAAGAGGGTAAGGTTGGTAATTAGTATTCGAAGATTGATGTGGATCAGGGGGTTATGGTTTAAGGTGTTGCGGGTGCGTTATGGGGTGGAGGATGGTTGAGTGAAGTATAAGGGTAATAAAGCGTCTATATGGTGGAAATATATTTTTGGTGTAAGAAGAGGGTAAGGTTGGAGGTTGGTAATTGGTTTGATGATAATTTGGTGAAAATGGCGGGTAATGAGGTTAATTATCTCTTTTCGCTTGATCTGTGGTGGGAGGGGAGACTTTTATGTAATAAGTTCATAAGATTTTTTGAGTTAGTTGATAATCGTTACGTGGCAATGGAAAATATGTGCAGTTTAGGTAGGGTGTTGAGGGTGAAGGGTGGATGTTGTGTAAAAGGATCCATGTTTGGGAGGAGGAGAGGTTGGAGAAATGTGGTTCCTTGTATAATATATTTTTAGTTTAATTACATTTTTGGCCCCCTAAGTATCCAAATGTTGCGATTTTGGCTCCCTAATGAAAATAACTACTTTCGAGCCCCTTATGTTTAGCCCCTTTTGGCCCCAGGCCAATTTTAACCCATTCAACGCACACGTGGACGCAATGTGTGTAATTTTTTATTTTTTATTTATTTTATTTTAATTATTTTTTAATTTTTAAAATTTTAAATTATCTTTGTTTTTTTAAAATTTAAAAATAAATTAAAATATTTATTATTTTTTAATTAACGCATTTACACGTGACATTTTTATTTATTTTTTAAATAAAAATTACACATGTGGCATTCATGTGTGCGTTGACTGGGTCGAAATTGGCCTGGGGGGCCAAATCTGCAAAATGGGGTAAACATAGAGGGCTCGAAAGTAGTTATTTTTTTAGGGGGCCAAAATCACAACATTTGGATACTTAGGGGGCCAAATCTGTAATTAAACCTATATTTTTTTGTGCAGAAAAATAAGTTTGGTATCATGTGTTGATTTTGATGATAACTTGGATATTGCGCTTACATGTGTAAATTCTAGTTAACATATGTAAATTTTATTTGACTGCGCTAACATGTGTAAATTATGTACCGTTACAAGTAGTAAGATCTTGTATCCGCCGGATCAAGGTATGGTGTGTCCATTAAGCTTACAACCCTCGGTAACCATATCAATCGAAAACTTGGGATCACTTTCAACTACAATTCAGGAAAAACAATTTGTAGCCATGTGTACGTTCTCCACATTTATGCATGAAGGGCATCACAGTTCCAATCCTTTAAGTATATCCTTTCAACCAGGGAGTGCCTGAATCTCGATAAAGACCATGACCTACACCATTCATTGAAACCTTGCAAGCTTTGTCATAGTTAAGTTTTATCCAATCTCCTTGAGGATGCTTTTAGTTGATAAAAATGATCTTCTGTTGCCATTGCCTTCCCATCGAAAGAGTATGCCCATGTCTATCGATCCCATCTGCCATATGAAGAATCACCCTGGATATGATCATTTGGATGTTGAAAGCCTTCTTCAAAAATAGTTTTGTTTCTCCAATTAGAAAGGTGGCAACACGCTTCTATCTCTTCAATGTTTTTCTTATCAAGGTTTTTGAAAAGAGTTATGATATATTGACTTCACTTTTGTGACAACTTTTCCATCAATCTAAAAATACTAGTTGTTAAAATAGCCCTATGATATACTGGCATAGTATTTTCAAGCTTTTTTTCTCTTGCTTTTACAAAAATATACCTATATACATTGGATTGTCAAAATAGTTGTTGCAAAATAGATGTTCGAATATAATTTCTCTTTTGAAAATACATTCCCTGCAATTAAGAAAAAGATTTTTTTATTTTTTTTTAGTAATTTGATTAGATCTTACTAACATGAGCCAAATACGGGTTGTCTAGTTTCATCCTCCTTGCTGCAAATAGAGTGTGTAGGCGAAATTCCCACACCCCATAAGCTTCTAAGAACGTTGGTTATGAGACGTTAATGAACTGCAATTCACATGAAAGTTTGGATCCAACGAGGACCCTACCAATCCCAAATCTTCGCTCGATCCCGTCAGTTTGTTGAACGTTCATATGTTGCAACTCATAAGCACTTTAAACCATGAAATGATAGTTTTAGATAAATTTACTCTATTAATTTAGATAAATGCACTCTATTAATTTAGGTAAATGAATATCATCTATTTTAAGTAAAAAAAATGTCAATTATTTTAGAGCATAGCCTGAATTGGGTAGTTTTTTTTTGGTGATGAAAAACTTGACTCAAATTAATCAAGGAGGGGGTACGTACGTAGTATCTAATTTGGGTGCCTAACGTGGCAAAGCTTAACGCAGAATCTAAGTAGATGCCCCAAGTCATTTCTGAGACACAGCAACCACTATTCACTGACACAGTCAGCTACCATCTCTCTCTCTCTCTCCCTCCAGACATTTCACATTTTTCTGTCACTATAACTAACATTAATATCTTCTATATCACAGAACACACAGTTACAAGTTATTACAAACTTTATTCATTCATTTATATACAAGTTATTATTATATCATTCACCAAACTAGGTGGCTCATCCATTCAAACCAGAGGTGAAGTTCAACCACTTCACTTCACCTCTCCCCGACAACATGGGTCAAGGCCTTAGTTGCAGAGGTAACAATGATCATGGTCTCTTCACTGCTGTCCAACAAGGTAACCTTCAAATTGTCACAACTTTGTTACAACAAGACCCTTCTCTTTTCCACCAAAAAACTCTCTTTGATCGTTTTTCACCTCTTCATATTGCTGCTGCTAATGGCCAGATCGAGGTGAATTCTTTTTCCTTACTTTCTGCTATGTTTAGTTTAAGATTCTGTTTTGTTTTGTTTGTGACATTTCTGTTTTGTTTTGTTTTGTTTCAGATTCTTTCAAGCCTTTTACATGGATCTGTTAATCCAGATGTTTTAAATCGACAAAAACAGGTAATGGTTGGTTATGTTCTTTATTTTGCATTGTGTTTTTTGGCATATTGGTTTTTGTTTTTATTGCTAAAAGTGCTACCTTTTTTATTAGTTTTTACTTACCCTTTTTTCAGACTCCTCTTATGTTGGCTGCAATGCATGGAAGGATTGCATGTGTGGAGAAGCTACTTGAAGCTGGTGCTAATGTAATTTGGAAAATTTCATTGGTAGTTTCATTTGTTAATCCATAGATAGATGAATTGGAAAATTGATTAGTGGAAATTATGAAATTTTCAGGTTTTGATGTTTGATACGGTTAATGGAAGAACCTGTTTACACTATGCTGCTTATTATGGCCATTTTTCTTGCCTTAAAGCTATTCTTTCTTCTGCTCAATCTAGTCATGTGGCTGCTTCTTGGTTTGTCCTTTTTCTTTTTCAGAATAATTCTTTTTTCCTGGATTGACTTTGACTTTGATGCTATGCTGTTATGGTTTTTTAAATGTTTTTGAATTGGTTGTAGGGGATTTGTTCGGTTTGTGAATGTTAGAGATGGAAAGGGTGCGACGCCGTTGCATTTGGCATCTCGACAAAGACGGCCTGAATGTGTACATATTCTATTAGACAGTGGAGCTCTTGTTTGTGCTTCGACCGGTAGATATGGGTACTGATCTCTCAAAATTCTATGGTTAATTGAAATAACTTGAATCTTATGCATTCTTCTGTTTTGTGTACTAAAGAATTGTTATTTGAAATTTTGCAGCTATCCTGGAAGTACTCCTCTTCATCTTGCTGCTAGAGGGGGGTCTCTTGATTGTATTCGTGAATTGTTGGCATGGGGCGCAGATCGTATTCAGCGTGATTCATCAGGGTATGGTTTGGTTTTGGATTTGTTAACATATCTAAACATAGTTCATCTTCATTTATGTGGCTTATTGGTTTGTATATGGACTATTTCTGTTAATGTGTTGAAGTTATTGTAATATCAAACTTCTAAGTCTTTTAGGAAAATCTTTGATATGATAATTCCATCATTTGTTTTAATACTCATATCTGGCATTTTCCTATTGTAACTTCTCAAATTTAAGGAGAAACTTACTTTATTTACGATTTGGCTGTTATTAAGTTTTTTTTTTATTTTTTTTTTTAATTAAGCATTTTTCCCCTCATCATTTATTATATCCCTAGATTTTCTTCATGTTGTTTGGTGCGTTTATGCAGGCGTATACCATACATGGTTGCTATGAAACACAGACATGGATCATGCGCGTCCTTGTTAAATCCTACGTCTGCTGAGCCTCTTGTTTGGCCATCTCCACTGAAATTCATCAGTGAACTTAATCCGGAAGCCAAAGCCTTGTTAGAACAAGCTTTGATGGACGCAAACAGAGAAAGGGAGAAAGACATATTGAAGGGGAAATTTTACTCTCTTCCTTCTCCATCACAATCAGATTGTGTAGATGACAATATCTCCGAGGTAATTTGGCTCCTCCTGTCCGCATGCTCACATACACACCAAATTCTTGTGTTTTACAATTGAATTAATCATAATGCTGAAATGTGGCTTATTTGTTATGCTTATACAAACCAAATGAATTTGAACTGAATTTTTGTGATGCTATCTGAATTTATCATTTGTTTCAGTCAAAGGCTGAGAGATTTGATTATTTGGCCAAGTTTAAAATTTGCTTATAAATGTGATCCAAAAAAGAAATAGCATTCTCATTGTGGAATATGATATTATGCAGGTTAGTGAGTCAGAATTATGTTGCATCTGCTTTGAGCAGGTATGCACAATTGAAGTTCAGAATTGTGGTCACCAAATGTGTGCACAATGCACATTAGCCCTTTGTTGCTACAACAAACCGAACCCGACAACTACTTCTATAACTCCACCAGTTTGTCCATTTTGTCGAAGCAACATAGTTAGACTTATGGTTGTCATGAAAATTGAAAATCACGACGAAACTGATCAAGACAGTGTTGATATCAATTGTTCAAAGATAAACAAATTGAGGAAACTCCGAAATTTGAACGACAGCGGTAGTAGCAGCTTCAAAGGATTATCTAGTGTGTCGTTCGGAAAGTTGAGCGGCCGAAGTTCAGGAAGGGTTGCTGCTGAATGGATTGATAAAGAATGATGCACAGTGGCTAGTGTGGCTACTGCTTGTAGTATACTCAAAATCAAAAAATCAAATTTAATGATTCCTTATTGGTTTAGGCACGGTAACTAAGTGTGTGCTTAACCATCAAGGTAAAATGAAAGTGAAAAAGTGAAGGAATAATATGTAATTTTGGTTAATAAGCAAAGTGAATTAAGGCAAAGAAGTTCAAGGTAGGTACCAAATGTTGTTGGAAAAAAGAGGAGGCTATGTCATGGTTTAGTAAGTGTTATTATCAATTAAAATTAATATTGCTTGAGCATGAAGAAGCATCAAATTGATTGATGATTTTGGGCATTGTTAATAGTAATCATAATATTATTATACGCAAACAAGTAAAGTGAGTATATGAATTCTCTTGAAAAGTGTAATTTTATGTTATGGGAAAGTGTATTTGCTTATTTCATTGCATTTTTTTGTTTATATTTCTTTGTACTATACAATTTTAGCAATAAAATACAAAAGAGAAAGACAAGGTATGCTGTTGCTTGTCATGTGATATGTCTCCGTTAGTTGTGGGTTGAATTATTTGTACACTTTGGAGAAGAATCATTAGATATTTATATTTCTAAATTACTATAATTACAAATTTAATTATAATATATAACATGACTAGGACAAGATCTTGTCATGTGTCACATTTGTGGCTGCGTGGGTGAGATCTAGGGGAAGTCTTTAACCATATAATTACGTAATTTTGACATGTAGAATTGGAATTGTTACATAGTTGATCCACTTGTGTTAGGTCTAATGATTTTGTTATGCCAATTGGCCACTAGTCCACTACATACCGTGTAAAGTTGTAGGATGAAGGAGATATTTGTTCTTTTATAAAATTTATGTTGAGAGGTTGTGATAAAAAGAATTATTTTTATAAAATTGATTAATGAATGGTGATGAGATTTTGTTGAAAAAGCTCTTTTGCACCAAAAAATGGAAACAGGAAAGGGACACATCACAGAAAAACAAGGAAAGAAAGTTATATCACTTTCATACATGGCCCAAAATAGTATAGGTGTCATTTCTTCATAAGCTGCGGTTAAGATGTTTTGGGGTTTGACCTTTTCTTTGATAGCTTTGTTCCAACTCTCAACAGTGTGTGACCTTGAACACCAACCGTATCCACATCGTATAGCTAGAGACTATAGCATTTGTTTTTCCAATTATGTGAGGGTTATAGAAAATTATAAAAACACACAATGTATCTCAAGTCTCAACCATATAAGATTTGACCAATAATATTAAAACTTGTCAAAATTAGTTTTACATCTTTGAAAAATTTCTAAATCCAGTTGATTTTCCGTTTATCTCTTTAGTTGGTTGCATGTACAAATTGTTGGTTAAGGTCTTGGCTAACATGTTAAAGGAGGTAGTCGATGGTGTGATCTCTGAATCTCAGCCGACTTTTGAGGTCGACAAATTCTAGACAACATTGGCATTATTGTTAATAAGGTAGTTGATTATGATAAAAAATGTAAGAAGGGTGACTTGGTGGAATGGAGTTACTTAGAAGCGATTATGTTGAATATGAGTTTTTTCGTGGAAATGGCAGTAATGGATTATGGAATGTGGGAGCACAACTACATCTTTGGTTTTGGTCAATGGTTGCCCTACGAAGGAGTTTCGATTGGGCAAGGGCCTCAGGCGGGGGGCCCACTTTCACCCTTTTTATTTCTACCGGCTGCTATAGGGTTAAATATGATGCTAAAAGTTTGTATCTTTTCAGGTTATGGTGTTGGTGGCTCATCTCCCTTCCGTATTTCACATCTTCAATTTGTTGTTGATGCTTTGATTATGAGAGAGAAGAAGAGTTGGGGAAATTTTTTTTTTTTTTTTAAGAAGCTAAACTAACCCTCTCAAATTTGCACCAGAAAGAATCGAACCTGAGACCTTGAGGAGGACATTGAAGGCTAATATAATCCTAATTGAAATCATATCAAGCTTGAAATTGAATTTTAATAAAAGTTTACTTGTTGATGTCAATGTGGCCGATTATTGGTTGGTGGAAAGCAGTTGTTGTGTTGAATTGCAAGATCGACGTCATTCTTGTTGTTTGCCTATCAAAGAGGGATCCCAATCGACTTTCTTTTTGGTAGTCATTGATGGATAGCGTTCCTAAAAAAACTATAGAGGATTGAAAAAGTAAACATTTATCTAAAAATAAAAATAAGTGATAAATTCAAGGTAAAACAAAAGTCAATTTCAAGTTTAGAGGTATTAAATCCAGCATTTTTAAGATAAAGTTTTTTTTTTAAATTTCTTATCAAATATCCATAAAACATTTATCAGCATTTTCATTAACATAATCTCCGTTGCTGACATTAGCATTTTTCATGAACATAATCTCCGTTGCTGACACGATGCTGCAAAAATATCTTCTCTTTTTTCGTTGACAATTTGCTAGAACCATTTTTTTTTTGTTACAGAACCATATATTAAATAGAAGATAAAATTTTAAAATTCATAATCAGATGAGCCTAGCTATATCAAATTGGAAATATATTTTCTTTTGCAAATCAAATACTTGGATCCAATTTATTCAAAAAATAATAATATTTGGATCCAATCGAAGTTGTTGCAGATTCACATGAATCTGGATAAGTTATAGACGTGTCATGTACGGTAAGTAATACTAAAATAAAATAAATTGTATTTTTTATTTATATAAACTAAATGATTTTGTTAATATGCAGTCGATTGATAATAAAATATGGGTCCTACATTGTGAGTTTGACTTGCTCGTTTTTTTTATTAACAAACTAAAATGAAATATATTATCAATAACAGAACATCCCACGCACACGACGTGCCGAAAGAGGACACCGCAACAGTTACAAAAGTCAATAGTGCCAACAAAAAGCGAACACCACCTGATGAAAAGCAAAAATAATTACAAATGTACGCCCATACAAGAGAGTGGTTGTTTCCACCAGTCATGATAACAAAACGAGCTAAACGATAGTCGTTTAGATTTCAACCATAAGAAAGAATTAAGTTTAACTTTCTTGATGATAGCTGAAGGATCTGAAGCTGTATTCTGAAAAACACGGTTATTTCTTTCCTTCCATAAAACCCATGCAAACCAAACAACTTGTAAAAATGAATGAGAGCATCGCGGCATACCTGCCATATTAGAAAACTGAACAAAATGATTTCGAATCACACCATCAGGAACCGAGGAAATGCCCAACCAGTTCCAGACATGGGACCAAACCGTTGTTCTGAAACTGCAACCTAAAAAGAGATGCTCCGCCGTTTCCTGGTTACCGCAACCCACCACGCATGTTGTGTCATTTGACTGAAGAACACGCCTACGCAATAAATTGTCCTTGGTTGGAATTCTGTCGCGCAAAAAGCGCCAAACAAACAACGACACCTTTGACGGAATTTGTTGATGTCAGACGTTGACAACCAGGTTCCTATCAACAGGTTCAACAGAAGTAGTAATTAAACAATACGTTCCTCTGACGGAATAGCCATGAATAGGGTCGAGCATCCACTTCCATTGATCAGTAACATTTTTCTGCAAAACAATGTTAGATAATAAACCCGAACACTCCCTCACGCTATCTTCCTCCCAAGCCAACAAGCGATGTCTCTACACCCACGTCGTCCCCCATCTCCCCACCCTAAAAGCGACATCTCCTCCACGGTGGACACCTTGTTCACGGCCAACTCGAAGAGTCAGGGAAATTTAATTCGCAAAGGAATTTCCCCTAACCAAGTGTCGTACTAGAACAACGTGTTTTTTCCGTCCCCCACAACGCGACGTAAATTATCGTCAAACCAACTCCCCACATCCTGACCAATCCCCCTACGAACATCACACATTGTACTCCACGATAACGAACTGTGACTCCCACCCTCCTTCAACCGCCCCTCCTCACCGTATCTCGCTTTTAAAACTCGATACCAGAGACCCTCCTTATCCTCCACCATCCTCCAACATAATTTACCAAACAAAGAAAAATTAAAAGCACCCAACCTCATAACCCCTAACCCTCCTTCCTTCTTTGGTAAACAAATAGATTGCTAATTTACCCAAGCAATTTTCCTAGATTCCTCACTGACCCCCCAAAAATATCTTTTAAAAATAGATTCTATAGAAGAGATTATACATGCGGGAGCCTGGAAAAAGGAAAGCAAGTAAACCAGAAGAGAGAACAGGACAAACTTCAGAAGTATCAGACGACCCCCAAAAGATAGAAACTTATTGCTCTAGGACGTTAGGCGAGCTACAATACGGTCGACAATGGGTTTCCAAAAACTAAACTTCTTAGCATCACCACCGATTGGCAAACCCAAATACACAAACGGGACCAACCCTTTTCTACAATTCATTACCAAGGCAACCTCTGTCAACCAAGAATCAGTTATGTTGACACCTATTAGCATACTTTTGCGAAAGTTCACCTTCAACCCCGACACCTCCTCAAATAAAAGCAACACCACCCGCATATATCGAACATTCAACCAATTCTTTTCACCTATAGTCAAAGTGTCATCTGCAAACTGCAGATGAGTTAGGCGCACATCACCTGCTCTCCCCACACCTTAACCCCTAAAAAGGTTCGCCCCCACCACTGAAGGAAAATCGAGTCGTTTTCAGAATAAGCAGCGGATAAAAATTCGATTTTCTTTCCTTGGATCATTACGAATTAACACATGAATCAGTGATTCGATTGTTACCTCGAAGTGTGGAATCTGAAAGCTGGAAACTGGAAT
>Ga0315915_1002109_pt1 | contig 24834 bp, 12 predicted proteins | sample MpolbnodulesMG_FD_207738 | JGI IMG/M metagenome (GOLD analysis project Ga0315915, IMG submission 207738) | Medicago polymorpha root nodule microbial communities from Los Angeles, California, United States - branched nodules | ecosystem: Host-associated > Plants > Roots > Nodule | place: USA...
TTTTTATAAAATTTTAATTTTAATTAAAAGTACAAGTATAGATGCCTAAAAAAATTATACTTATATATATTTTACACATTTATATTGTACTCCCTCCGTTCCTTTTTAAGTCTCTTTTAAGGTGAATGTTTTGTTCCTATTTAACTGTCTTTTTGGTATTTTAACGGTACGATTTGTCAATTATACCCTTTATCAATTACTTTTATCCTTTTCAATAAAACTAATTAATGATATCTGTTTGGAAAACTAAAGTTTATTTTTTTTTTAAACAAAGTAAAAAACTGACAATTGTTTGCTACTAGAGAAAGATAACATATTAAATTTATTGGAAAGATAAAGTGTATGCAAAAAAAAAAGGAATTTATTGGTGGATTAAAATGAGGGTATAAAAGGAATAAAATTTGCTAAAATACACATCGCTATTTTGGTGTAAATTTTTTGAAAAAACGCTTAAAAAGGAATGGAGGGAATAACAAACTATGCATATCTTTTTCTTGTTAAAAAAACTAAACATGTCTTTTTCAATGACCCCAACAATATAACAAATATAATATCATATAATATAAATTCTTATCTTTTTAAATGACACCAAAAATATGGTACTCTTATAACAAAATTTGCTATACATTATAATTGGAAAAGAGAAAATAAACTATACTCTTTATATATACACACCATATACATATCATAGATATATTCTTCAATCCACAACTTTATTCGAATGTGTGGAGTTGAAGATGAAGAGTTTAATAAATGTCATGTTATCTCTGAATATATGATTGAGCGTGACGAAGAATACAATATAAATGAAGAAATCGGTTCATATAATCCAGGAAGAGTACAAGATGGAGGCTACATGAATAGAGTTAGAAATCAAATAGGAGTTGCGTTGATGGAGAGTATAAATGTTTGAGTTTGTGATGATTTATGTTTTTTTTTTAAACAAGATAAATTATGTTTTTAATTTTCCAAACTACTTTGATATTATTTATGTTATTATTTGAGCCTCCTTAAATTATTTCTCCTATTCAAATATTTAACAAGTCCTTTATATGATGATACGAATTTGTATTCATGTTACACAAAATAAACGTCATTGAGTAGATATAGTATTTGTAAAAAAATATCTTTTATATTTTAAACATTTTTTCCCTTCAAAAGATATTTTAAGCATTTTTTTATTTATTATGTTAATTCATAATGAATTCAAAGTTTTTTATTTATAGACAATGCATAAATATATGCAAGGTCTCGGGTTCGAACCCCGGACACCACTAAAAAAATAATAAATTCAAAGTTTTGTACAATATTTTGCCAAACAACTTTTAACTTAAAAATAACTTTGGAATTAAAAATAAAAATAAAGAAACCAAACAGCTTTAGTTTTTTTTTCTTCTCAAAGGGCTTTATTTTAACTTTGTTTTAAAGTGGCTTTTAGACCGAAAAAGTTTGGGCAAACAGTACTTAAATATCGAGAAGTGAGGTGTCCGGGATTTAAACTTCGGCTTCTGCATAAGTATGCAAAGTCTCTGCCAATTGAGATAAGCTCACCGGACCTCTTTTCTAGATAAAAAATACAATAAAAATATTTGTTTGTTTTTTTTAACGAAAAAAGTAAAGTATTTATTAGCATTTTTCTTAATTTAAATTTAATTTGTTTTGTTTAACCGACTAAATGTGGAGAACTGAACGTGTTTTATGCTTTAGTTTAACCGACTACTATGCTTTTTTGACTCACGTGCCACCGTCACACGTTTAAAGTGGAGAAATGCTTCTTTTAACACGTTATTTCTTACTTCTTTCGTGTTTCACCCTAGTTTGCTTTTCTTGTACAAAATTAGTCTCACACTCTTTATCAAACGTTAGAATGGTGTCCAAATCAAGTAGAGATATTATGAAAAGGAAAGATAAAAATTATATCAAAATTAAAGTGCTATAATAAAACTATGTCTTTAGGTAAAAAAATCAACATGGTAACATAATCTTAAATAGTCTGTCTTAAACTTTTTAAAAATTTAAACACTGGTATTTAAAAAAATATATTATTTTTAATTTTCTTAACAATGCTCTTAATACATTTGCTAGCATATCTCAAATTATGGACACCAACTAATCCCTATTTTGTTTTTTCATTTTTTTTGTCTATACAAAATAGCAACAAACATAAGAAAATTCACACATATGAAAAGAATCAATGCAAATGATCACATAACATCAACATTATTAATTCAATTAGACTTTATCAACATTTTCTTTTTCATTCTTTTAAAAAATAAATGTTAAATCGTACCTTTTCCAATTAAAAAATCGTTATTATGAAAGCAACCTACATGAAAATCAACAGCTTTATCAAAAAAGATAAATCATGCATGTTCCTTTTTATGTTTCAAAGAGAGCCTTGGACGGACGGAAGAGAAATTCTAATATGGTCACAAGACCAAATAAAAAGTGTTTGGTCATACACACATAAAAAATATTTTTTTAATAATAAAGAGAAAATTGATAAAATAATGATTGAATATTTTAAAGATAGTTTTTTTTTAAGTGTGTGTTCAAACACTATTGATTTGGTCTTGTGACCATAGAAGAATACCACTGAACGGAGTATGTATATGTGGAGTATGTATAGATTCTTCCAATAGGTTCAATTGTCGACACATGGACTAGGACTAATTCGTCGTCTTTTTCAATGATAGCTCTAGTTTATTACTAGTTCTTAGATATTGGTAAGACGATAATTTAGAAGTTGAAGAAAGGGGTGGTGTTTATGACACATGGCTTGACGTGTACAGTGGAAAATGCTAGGTGATGAATTTGTGATGTTTATTTAGGGCAAAAGAGTGTGACACGCGGCAAAGATTCTTCCAGGTAAATTAACTCACCGAGAACCGTCCAACCCATCGCTACCTTTCTGAAGTAATACTACTCTTGCTAGCTAGAACATTTATTCCCGTTAACAAATCATTTAATAATCCGTTTTTATGAATTTAACTCAATTGTCAGAGATAATTCCTAATATATACAGGTTTAAGGTTCAAATATTGATCACCATAAAAAAAATTAACTTTTTTTAAATCATTTAAACATGGTAAAACATTTGTTTGTTTCTACGACAAAGAGAGGTTGTGGAACAAGTTTTATCTAAAACTACTATTTTGTTTTCACGTCAAAAAGGACCAAAGCGTATGAATTTTGTGATCAAACGTTCAACAAAATATTACAAAAATCTACTATATAACATCTAGAATCACTCTCCACTCTCCAAAATTGAAACCAAATATAGGCTAATACAACTCCCTCTTAAGGATACATTGTTGTTTCATAATGCATAATTTAACATAAAATAGTTGTTAAACTATAAAAGATGAGTCATCTACTTTTGACTAAATTGTGTCTGGGCGTAAAAATTAGAGATCATTGTCTAAGGCATTGTTTGTAAGTTTGGAGGAGAAAAGAGGGGGTGTTTTAGGAAAAAAATAGACCTACACCTTTGCGACATACAGGCTGGGTCTGATGTAATACCTAATACTATGTCGTGATTCACTATTCATTAAAATGTTCATGTCGTGATTCATTATTTATGAAAAATGTTAATGTTGTTGTTTATATTGAACTTATAGTCGGTAAAAAACATAAACAACAAAAAACATTTAAAATCTAAAAGTAGATACAAATTATTACACATTTCTAAAAAATTCTTTGTAACCGAATTTGATGCAACGATATTATCTTCACCATCTTCATTGGTTATCAATATCTTCAAACCTTTTCTTGAGGTCACTCTTGAAATTGAAACATATAATTGACCATATGAGATGTACTTGCAAAAAGCACAATAAGGGACACTAGGGTTAAGTATCGTATACTAGGGTTTTGACTGATTATTGGATGCCTTGAGAGTGCTCTCAAGGGTGGTATTTATAGCCTCCTTGTGGGCATGTCTTGTGGTTACTTGGGCAGTAAGTAATGAGGGTGTGTTGGGTATTTTGGCGCGTTCTAGAATCTTCTATTTGGTAACCGAAAGAAAAAATAATAATAAAAAGGAACCGTTGAAAAGGAAAAGAAACTGGTATGAGATAATCGAAATAAAATAATTATGAAAATGAAATGTCATACAAAAAAAAAGGAATTGCAATAACGTTAATGACATTAAAAAAAAATGAACTTTTCATGTGTTACCTGATTCAATTCCTTGCAGAACTTATTTTTCATAAAATTTAATCAGACCCACCAAAAAGGACGGGGTTATGGTTATTAGGTTCAATTGCATGATAGTAAGAAATAATTTAGGGATTGTGAGATTGAAAGAAATATGACCCAAAATTTGTGTTGAATGCATAGCATTGAAGCAATCATGTGTCATCAAAATCATTAGTGCTCTGGTGGTAATAGTTGTTAAATGAAAGCATGAGGTACCTGGTTTGATCTCCAACATGATTTTTTTTTCATAAATGATGGGAAAAGTAGGGTTTAGAAAAAATTAGGGTTTAGGGTAGGAGACTTAGTAGGATTTATATATGCTAGATTGATGACGCGTGCGCCGCATGGGTCTTATGAACCGAAATATATTTGCTAATAGTAGAATGCAATGAATACTCGGAAAAAAAATATATTTGCTAATAAGAGACTCGAAAAAAATATTTGTTAATAGCTGAAATAATTTTTTTTTTTGAAAAAACTAAAATAGATTTGTTAATAATGCAATTGATAACATAATATAAAATCATTTTGATTAACCACCTTTTTAAAAGCATGTTTGATTGCAATAGATTTTCAATTTAGTTTGTTGTTATTGAATGACATATGAAAATATGACAAAACAATGGTTCATGCAGTAGTCGTTGTTTAGTTTATTTTTTGTTTGGAAATTGAACAAAAATCAATTTTATGTGATAGGCATTTAAAACATTGAGCCCTGCATTGGATTATAATTTTAAACTGTGAGCCACACAATCATGGATAATTTGAAATTTAAAATGAAAAGAATTTAAAAGACTAATTGTATCACAGTTAACAACATATTTTAGTTAATGCCACCGAATTAATAAGGTTTGATTCCAAAAAAAAATTTGAAATTCAAATTGGCAAGAATTTGGGAGAGAAATATATTAGGGATAACATGCTTAGGAGTTAATGCAACATAATTAGAGGGAAATTATTAGGTAATTAGGTGTTGCTTGACCTAATAACTTTTAAGAATAAGGGATAGATATAGATGAATGAGGGTTAATTTTTCTTCATAATAAAGAACTCTCCTCATTTAGGAAACTCAAAAATCGTATTAGATGAGGGTTTTGAAAGATTTATATGAATTCTTCAAATTTAATTTATGTTATTATAATATTTTTAAAATTAAAAATATAGTAATCATATAACAATTAATTTATAATTCTCTAAAAACAACTCTTTCAAAAAATGTGAAAGATTTCTCCATTTTTCCATGTATTTTTCACCCCCAAAGCCCTTTGTTTTCTTCTAAACTTCCAAACAAAGCCTTTTTTTTTTTTTATCTCATATGATATGAGGTCAGTGTATATATCTCCTGAATTGAAAATAAAAATAATAATAAGAGAACAAAACTTGAGAATTCTCCTCCCATCTTCTAACAACTTAATTAATGTCATTTTATCTCTAAGAGTCTAGGGATGTCAATGGGTACCCATGAGTACGAATAATATGATACTTATCCCTGCTCCGTACCTTCGTGAGTACCCACTATGAGGGTACCCCCAGGTATTGAAGTATCCAAGGGTATTCATGGGTACCCATGGATTTTTAATTAATTTATTTTTTTTGAAGAAGAATTTTTTAATTTATTTATTTTTTGGTACAAATAATAATTATTTTTTAATTATCAAAACACTTCAACTTTTAAATATTCATACATAATCCATTCAAAATCTCATTAATCATACATAATCCATAGAAAAATCATGATTCTTACATAATCCATAGAAAAATCATGATTCTTACATAATCCATATGATATGTTTTATGATGTTAATAAAATAAAAACGGTGAACTTAATAAGATGAATCTAAAAAATTAGAAATAAATATAAGTTATTAATGAAGAATCTTAGGTGAGCGGTAAGATTTCTTTCAATAAGGTAACAACTTTAAGTAATAAGACAAGATATATAAAGATATTTTAATAATTTACTTAATTTATTATCGGGTGTAGGTACCCGTGGGTATAAATATAATCAAATATGTGTTCGTACCCATATAATAATGGGTAGTCAAATACCCATTTATTATACCTGTGATACTCGTTTAACTACCTGCTTCGTGCTTGTGACGGATTTTACTTAAAGGTAGCCGTGGTATTTTTGCCACCCCTATCTAGTATTGACGGAACATGTTTGAACCTATTTCCACATTGCACGTGTTTGATTATTTTTCTTTTAAAAATAATATTAATTAATTGAATACTAGGATCACTACCAACCATCAAAGATGCTTAAGGTCTTCTCATAAAAAGAGATGCTTATAAGGTCTAATATGATTTTCAACTGACAATTGAAAAGAAGAAAAAATACGAGTCTAACATGTGGGTCTAATTTTGACCATAAACAACAATTAAAGAGTATTAGATCGAATTGCATTAACACTATTTTCTAATTTTAATAAGAGATTTAGGGTTCAAATTCAAACCTAAATATACATTCGAATTGAAACTCTACGTATGAGAGTTTTGTCACTAATATATACAGTCATTTTTTTTTTGTTATTTACAGTTCAATTTGACTCAGAAATTAGTCTCCATAGTTTTGTAAAAAAAAAATACATTTTTTTTTTTGTAAAAAACGAAAAACCATAAAGTATCTATATATTAACTTGACTATGATGTAAGGTAAGGTAAATATACGTTGATTTTCTTTTTTTTTTTTTTTTGGTACATACGTTGATTTTCTTTTTTTGAACTAATACGTGATTTTTCATCTACTTTATGATTATGCAAGGTGAATAATATACGTGATTTATTTTTTGAGAGAATATATACGTGATTTATTATCTACTTTATGATTTTTGTCGATGTAAGGTGAATAAAATATGGATATGGGTGGGGGATTATCACCCCAAAAAAATATGGGTGGGGGGCACCAGGCAACAAAACCATGTTACTATTACAAAGGCAAATCCTAACTAAAAAACCGCCCTTAGGGCTTGGGTTACATCATGAAAAGGATTTCCCACTTTACTTCAATAATAGAGATTAAAGTCATAACATGCTAAATTAGGTCTAATGTTTCATCCGTGTGACCAAATCCCTCAATCATTCTACCTATTTTGACATTACATGCCATAATTGGCATTATCTAAGTGGTAAAAACTAACATGATAATACGTTATCATATAAATTAACAATTATGTATGTTTTATTTTATATCAAAATAAAACCAGCCATGTGTTTGTGTTGCAATGTGATTTAGGCAGTTTGAAATTAGTTGGCAGTTTTAGTAGGTCTATGTTTAGTTATTATCCAAATTGTGTTGTCATGCCATCGTAACAAGTGTCAAGAGGCCATTTTTATTAGTAGTAAGTGTATAGCCATTCTTTATCTTTATTTATTATTTATTGAGATGGTGGTTATAAAAAATTTAAAAAGGAAATAATTCAGAAATAAAATTAATATTTATTCTCGAATTAAAATGATTATCACCATTTCTGTTTGTCATATATATCACATGACTAACCAACAAGGTTTTGGTTCACTTGTATTTCTACCTAATTCACCTAAATATTTTTTACCAAAAAATTAATAACTTTATTTATAAGAGGCAAATCAAGATCTTTGTCATTTTTTTGAGGTATGACTTCCTTATTGTGGATATATATCATATCATATATGATTGAATTCCTTTTAGTAAAAGAAGGAAATAGATTGCAAGAATGATGTATCAATTGACTTAGGATTAGATGTGCAACATACCAAGAAAGCAGTGAAAATAACCATATGCCAAACTTTTTTGTCTCATTACCTTCTCTTTTGTATTGATAAATCTCATTACCCTCTTTTAACATTATGAGAATTTTTACACTTAATATATCGCTTTATCACTTGGGGGAATGAGTGGAATGTGGCATATGACTTTTTACTCTTAGCTTATTTCAATATATTTTATTTTTTGTTTTCTCGTTTTGCAGTGTTTCATTCCTTTTTTCTTTTTATTCAAGCATCACCCTTTCTAATATTTAAAATGAAGAGAACAATCGGTATTAATTTGAAAATTGTTTTTACCAAAAACAAATTAAATTAGGCCACAAAAACCAGAGACTCTATCTGTACAATAGGTTAGACATCAATTTGCAATCATACCTAGTACCTACACTACACCCCAAACAAAAATGTAATCATGTGTCTGTTCTGTCGTTTCTTTACCTCCTAAGAAAATGACCAATAGTTTAAGGCCCAGTATGCATGGTTGTGACTTGTCACAGCAAGAGGCTATTCAAATCATCAGAACTTTGAGTTCACCAATCAAGATCAATCGTGTAGATATACTGCTGAACGTGGGCGTGTAAAATATTTTGATGGAAGGAAATAGTTTTGGCAAATTCTTTGGTAGTTTTTCTATTTTTATTAGCATAGTTGATTTTAGGTGAGAATGAACAAAATTGTGTCTTGCCACATATTTTTGGTTGAGCATAGTTGATTTCAAATGAGAATTTACAAAATTATGATGCACCACAAATCAAAGCTATGACATTCAACCACAAATCCCCAAGCAACCAAGTGGTTGAACACACCATTGGTTTAAAGCGAACATACTTCCTTTGATTTTTAACCAACACCAACAAGTGGTTTTGATATCTTTCAGAGTTTGGTTTAGATTACCACTTTGATGACAAAATTAGGATACTACTCCATCCGTCCCTTTTTATCAGATTATTTAACAAAAATCGTAAATATTTAAAAAAATTGTTGGAATAATGAATCTGTTTCAAATTTATATGTGATTATTACCAAATTATCCTTTGTATAAATACATTTAATATTCACTTTTTATATTTCAAGATATATTGATAATATTAATAAGAGGTATATGTGATAAAATAATAATAATAATAAATACATCTAAAAATTTGTATATAATTTTATACTTAAAGATACTTTTTTTTTTATAAATGATATTATAATTAGAGACGAATGAAGCACTTTCTATCTTCAAAATAAACCAAACTCACGATAACCAAATAACATTAAACATCTTAGTTTCAATTTGAACTATCAAACTAATTCAAGCCACAAAATTGTTGAACATGAGCCACCACTTCATTCGACAAAATGCTTGCAAGACCCAATATACCCCAAATTGATACACATAATTAGCGAAAAATTGGGCATTCAAAATTTTTGATCAGCAGGTAAAATACATCTTTTAACAAGATTATATGGAGACTTTCAACATAACCAATTTATATTTCACTTACATAATTCCACGACAATAGTTTGTGTTCTTCCTTGATTGTTATTCCAACAACATTAAATGAGAATTGTGGATTCGAACTCTCACCTTGATACATTAAATATCCATACAACTATCACTTAAAATGTACCTATATCTTTTACGGTCCTTATCTATATTTATTTTGACTTGAAATTTTTTGGGTTGATTTTTGCATAAATGATCACAAGGAAAGATAATTAGTTGGATGAATATTAATCATTTATTATGCGCCACAAGACATCCAAGGGCATACTTTTAAAAGCATTTATTTCCATTATTTGACCATCTAAAAGTGGTTTATTGATAGAAATAGAATAATCACACGTCTTTTTTTCTTTACTTTTTCATTTTTTTTTTGTTTTTCTACAGTAAGTTCATGGTGGCAGCCATGTAGGAACACATTATTGGACGGAGAAAGTATAGTGAGTGAATTTATGCACATCTTAGTCACTACCTTCTCTTTTGCCAACTTGCCTAGTGTAGATAAGCTTCTTTCTTTTGATGACAAGCTCATAACCCAACCTTTTCTCCCAAATGTTGCTCAACTTTACGTATCTCATTTATAAACTCCCCCTTATGTGTAAACTCGATCCCCTATATCTTTTTTTTCCCTTTGAAAGAAAAAGGACTTAACTTATAAAAGTATGGGAATGGAATCGAAAATGAATTTCTAGTTATGTATATTAAATGCTCAGTGCACCCTTCAAGATCGAGAGAGTCACAATATCTAGTTTTTCTTTATCTACAAGGGATAGTGGTCTAACTTATTTAAATTGCTTAGTCCATGATGTCATTCATTTTTTTTTTCTCCTCATAAGTTAATGTTACATGAGACGGTAGGATTAAATTGCTTAATCCCTGATATTATTGATCTTTTCAGGAAAAGAAATAATATCCTAGACATGTCGGACGTTAAAAGTGGATATGTATTCAAATTGAAATTCTTGGTTTGAATAGACACGTTGTAAGGTTCTAACATTGTAGGTTATACTCGGTCCGTTGATAGGCCGTCATTGATTTACTAACTATTAATATTATTATCATCATCCTTCATTATTATAATCCTATAAGTTCGCCAATAACTATTTCCTCCAAGACTCTCTTGCTAATAATTAAATTTAAACAATTGAAATTAAAATAAGTAATAGCTAAAAAAATAATGAAAGAATACCTCCATGATGAACACAATGGCACTCATGTTGTTTAGTTGAGTATGTGTTTATCATTCAATCAATCAATGTTATGTTATTTTTTCATTAGTATATTTTAAAATAAATTCATATGCTAAACAAATATTTTCTAAAATATACCGTTATTCAACAAACTTCAAGTTACTTAAGAATTTACTTTAAAATTAATTGAGCTCACAAATAGCTAGTGGTGTGTTTGTCCATGTAGGATGAAATGTTTTTTGGACTATTTGCAAAATCCATCACCAAAACCATGGGTCGTTATCATGGTTGGATAATCGAATTAAGCAGTCCATGATGGAATACAAACTTGGCTCGTTATCTAAAATCTAATGTCAATTTTCGTTTAAATTGATTTTAAAGTTCAATGCACCGTTCGTCGAACCAAAAAAATAAAGAAATTCAATGCACATTGCTCATAACAAGACAAAAAACATGTAAATGTAGACATGTTCCTGCATTGATGCATTGCGTGCGACAATATTTGAATACAATCCCTATGGAAATGGGATAGATTTGAAGATTTATCTACGTTTCTGTAGTTGTAATATTCTACCAAGTAATTATCATTTATAGATTCTGGAAGATTAGTTTCCATATTTTGACACAAGAACCCACTAAATCAAATAATAGCATTGTGGTATGGGAACTAAATGGCCCAAAAACAAACAGGTGTGGATCTGAATGACGGGTGTTTAATGTTGTTTTGTTCCACATACTTTGGACTTTGCTTGGTAGGGGTAACAACATGGTATTGGAACTTTAAAATGTATTTGTGTGCATGCAAATCATGCCAAGTATTTTGTGACTCATTCTTGACACACATGGAATGGGTGGGAATTATCATGCTTGTTTGTCAGAATAACTTGGTGGTCATGTGCTACGTTACATGTGAAGTACTCCTGCCACATTTGGTTTTATATTTTGAAGGAAATATTTAAATTATAGAATAAACAAAGAGGTTAATTTTATAGATTATAAGTTTTTTTTAAAAAAAATTACACAGTTAGTGTGTTACTTTCTCCAGTCTCATATATAAACAAAGATACATTATTTAAATGTATTGAATAATTAATGTACCTAATTTTTATAATATAGACATATATATATATATCAGTTATTCTATAAAAAAAAATTTAAAAATTGTTTATATATGAAACTAGAGGAAGTATCACCAATCAAATGAATAATTTTTAAAGTAGTTAAGAATAAAAGCATAGCTTATCTTCTTTTTTTGGTGGTGTTTCAAGAAAGCTTAGCTCATCTTCAATCCAAGTTTTGTTGCGTTCTTAAGGTTAAATACAGTAAACATGCTACAAGAGCTCTCTCTGTGAGTTTGTACTAGATACTAGATAGTACAATGTGGGTCTTCTGAAATTGTAGCCCACCATTAAGAATAGCTAGTGATGCCTGACAAAACTTCACATTGTTCTGGCTCGTGTTATGTTTGTAGTCGTTTTGCAAATGATACATACACGTATCCTAGGGTAACGAATTTTTTGTGACAATTAAAAACAAAGATATGAACACCCCCACCCCAATCCCCCTTAAGTCAATAAACTAAACTAGGAACTATCACCAAAAAAAAGTCTAGAAACTAGGTGTGTGACATTCAACATATGCCTCTTCTGTGTTCTTGTGTACTAGAAAGCCCATAATATATTGAAGCCCATTAGAGGAGTGGGAATTGAAGCCCATATTCAACGAATAATAGTAATTTGAGAATTTCTTTTTTTACCCTTCGAATTTCTCGTGTGCCCTAAAAAGTTCTGAAAATACTCCGTTCAAATTTTATAATCTGAATATTTTTCACAAGTTTGAGATTATATCATCCAAATCCCCTAAAAATTTATGAAAAACAAGTTTCTCAGGTTTATCCAAATCTTGTTTAAATATGATTCAACGAATAAAATCCGAAACAATAAGCATATATAAACTATAAGCAAATATATAATGGAAGGATATGAACCATATTAAAAGTTAAGAACTCTGGTTTGACCATACAATGTGCAGTTTATTTTGCTATAATTATTTGTGATTTCATGTTTATAGTGGTATTTAGTTTATTATTTGGTCTTAAGCATTCGGTTTTCAAAATGATGGGATCCTGATAATGCGGAGTTCGATCAAGAAATTAATGTCAAAAAAATATTTCTTAGATTCTAATGTTAAAAAATGTCTTTTAGATTCTGATTTCTTTGAGAAATCGGATATTGTTATAGAGAATCAATTTCAGATTTACATTTACCCTTCAAGATTTATCAATTTTAGAAAAATGTTTTTTCCTGAACACTTTTTGTTCGACACCTATTCAAAATATAAACTGCAGTAGCAACTACTTTCATACAAAATTTCGTCGGCATTTGTTTAGCTTTCAATATGCATCTCATCATATCCATGATTGTTTTGTTCTTTCTTTCGGCAACCTCATTATGATGTGGAGTATACTTGGTTGTTAACTGATGTTGGATTTCATGTAGCTTAAAGAAATTTGTAAACAAGAGGTACTCTTGGAATCGGTTTGTTCTATGTGCTTTGATTTGGTAACCACTTTGTTTTTTCTACAAACACTTTGATTGGCTTGAAGGTGTCAACAACTTCTTATTTCTGTCTCAAGAAATACACCCAAGTTTTTATGATGAAATGATTAATGAAAGTAATAAAATAGATGCATGCACCACCACATGTTGGTAGTTTAAGCAAACATAAATCGGAATGAGCTATCCCTAGTAGTTTCTTCGCTCTCCAAGACTTCACGGTTGGAAATGATTTTCTAAGCATTTTTTCCCATTTGACAAGTTTCAAGTATACCACTTGGAATGTACCCAATAGGAAAACGAAAAAGCATATTATTTTCGTGATAAGTCATTCAGGCTAGAAAAATGAAAGTGACCAAATATCATGTGCCACAACCAATCATCATTTGGAATTATTGAACTTGAGAAAGGAAATCTATCATGTGGTTTCTCAGAGGGAATAAGCAGTTGGGAGTCATTTTTACTTTTGTGATGAATCTTCCATTTATGTGAATCAACGTGCAATAACTATTGTGAATAAGCATTTTGTAACATTTCTATGACAATTGTCCCATACTCAAGAGATTGTGAAGATCAGGAGCATAAAAAACATCACTAACAAAATTCTACAATCCATCTCTTAATCTAATAACAATTTGACCTTTCCCCATAATTGAAATATTTATTTCCAAACTTCATGGTAGATTTTACCGTTTCGTTCAAAGAGAATGATTCTTTTTATCTACAGATATGATTACTACATTGAGTGTCCAAATACCAAATATTTTATTCTTCTTAAAGTGTATTGCTTGTTAAAAATAAACTATATGGAAATTTATAAGACTCACCAATATTTTGATATGAATTTTCTGGCATGTTTTCTCGATGTTTGTATATGCAATCAGCTGCTTTATGCCCAAACTTTTCATAGTGGGAACAACTATAATTTGTCCTATCTTGGTTGTAATAACCTCTTCCTTTTCCACGGTTGGTAGAACTATAATTGTTTCCACCTCTTCCTTGATTTCATTATTTGAAATTGTTTTCTTTCCATTGGTTAAGATTGCCACATCCTATTCCTGTGAGACTTCACCGACTTCTACCTCTAAAATATCCTTTTCGTCCATTGAAATTATCACAAACTGTCTTCTCCGGTCTACCTAGATTCAACAACTTTGTTGTGGTTCACCTGACTTTTCAAGGCTTCCTCCTTAACTTTTTTTTGTCTTCTCCAATATTCTATTGACGTGGCTTTCAATACTTCCGTGTAACTATGCTACTGACAACGTGTCTGTGTCATGGGACTTAATTATTGTAGTCACCACATGATCAAACTTCATCGGCATGGTGTGCAGAATTTTCTTTACCACTTTGTTATCGAGAATATTTTTTCCATACACCCTTATCATGTTGACGCCATTTATAACACGAAAAATATATTGCTCTACTATTTCTGAATTGGACATTTTATACCTCTTGTATTCTCTACACAGAGAGTGCAGTTTTGATTCCTGAGCACTCTCTTTATGTGGCAGCTTCAATATGTCCCACACCTTTTTAGTATGCATTACCTATTTTTCCAAAAATTGAATGATTCCTTGATGAATTTGTGGCAGTGCCAATTGGTCCCTTCTACGAGCAGTATCATCAACTCCTTGTTGTAAATCATGTTCCATAAATTCCAAATATTGTGAGCTTTTAGATGAGTTGTCATCAAAAGTTCCCAATAACTAAAATCTTTTGTTCCTCACACACTCAAACTTTGTTTTCCCCTCACATTGCAGGACCTAACCTGCTATGATATCAATTTGATATCAGTGAGACATAAATCACTCAAACTCATACACTAATTATGTATCTGGGAAAGAAGAGAGAAGAATAGATTTTACAGCAACACTGTATTTTCATTCACAAATTGATTTACAATATTGATTCATGAAAGGTTATTAGCATAGCCTTTTATAGGCTTAGTTACTTAACACTTAAGAAAAGCAAGTCTTATATGCTTAGAAAGTAAACGGCGGTGCTGCATTGCGGTGCTTACAGGATCATGACACCTTAATGCCTAAGCAAAAACCTTAATGGCTAAGGATAATACAACGTTTTTCTTTGGTCCGAAAAACACTTCCTATGCCCAGTGCCATTCTCAATTCTTCTAGATAGTTTGGTTTAATATCCAAAAGAGAAGGATGAAGCCTCATGTTGCCACTACCATGATCGCTAGTATCAAACAGGTCAAATTGCTATCAAAGAAGGATAAAGAACACAAGTTATATGATTGTTCTGAAGTTGTAGATCAGACTATATGATTTTAAGTTGTGGGCTGCAACCACAATTGCAGCAGTAATATCAGAGATTTTGAAGTTTCTATGACAACATCGCAATTGCAAATTCGACCACCTCAGCGGCATTTTCTCAGGTTTCACTTTAATATGAAGGTTTGCAACATAACCGAAGCCACAATCTGAAACCATGGATCAAACATATTCGGAAGCTGAAAAAATATGGTAATGCTCCAGAGAAATTTAGGGAGAATAATGAGAATGAAATGTTCACATTCAATTGGTTTACGGTGCAGGTTGTGGTGTTAAAGGATTGAAGAAGCTTCCAATATACTATGTTTTAGGAATTGCAAGAGACACAAATACAATGGAACTTGATGAATTGGAATAACATAATGGAATATATGAATGAGTATGTGAACGAATATACATAAGAAATAAATCTGAGAAGTCTCAGTTGATGAAATGATACGTTATTAGATGGTGTGTTAGAGTTTATAAATAGCCACATGAAGATGTTACTCTCTTCAAATTAATGCACATTCACATTAGTAAGTAACATATTGAGTGGTAATGTGAAGAGTTTAGGAGATACTACTTTCGGTCATATTTATAAGTAAAGACCAATTTTTTAGATTCATCAAATAACTAATTTATTTGACTTATATATTGACCGAATACATTATTTATTCAATAAATTAATAAATTGTTCATTCCTTATAAATATGATCTATGGAAGTATATTTCGTGGGAGAGGATTCAAATTCAAATGTGGAGCCAACTTTCCCCGAGAAAACCAGAGAAAGCCTAGAACAGGACAAACAATAACCCCAAAAGTCCTCCATTCCATTGACTGTCTTTCCTAACTCCATATTCGAGACTTCAGCTTTCGGTGGCCTCCCCAAATCACGCTCAGCTCCTGTGTCCTTTTTACCATCCAGTTTAAACATTCATGATTTCATCACTACCCATAAAAAACAAGCATCTTTTGTTCTCAAAATAAGTGCAACACACAAATTTATTTATAATTTTTTAACCTTTTGTCCAAACTCCAAACACAAACTAAACTAATTGACGAATGAGCTCTGCTAAAGAACAAATTGTTAAAAGAATCTGAGTTCGATTCCTTAATTAAACAATTGTTGAAACGGTTTTATCAGCTATCGGCCGAACTTCAGATTGCCAATGAAACTGATAATTTAACACACAAAAAAGAAAAACTAATAATTAAACTAAACAAAACGGCCCAATTTCATCATCAAGTTCAACATCAAACTTTACATCAATCATACTAAATTTTGTGATTAAGTGTAGCCTTGTTTGTACTTACGAAAGAGATCCTCAGTTTTGGCATTCCTAAAAGCAAAGCAACCAATCAAATAAACCACAATTAAAACAACAACACTGATGATCAATATCACATTAGCTCTTTTCCATTCCTTCCTAAGATTTGCCAACAAACCAGCCTTGCATGAGTCACAGTTGTAACAAAGTGTTGTCTGGTCGTTGCTCCATTGAAGACAATCCATGTCTGCTGCATTGTTTATTGGACTAATCCAATATGTTGGGTTCACAAATGTGTATGCACATTGTGTTGGTGGTTTGCAGCACCCAGACTGAAAATAATTAAAGAAAAATTTGTTGGCAAAATATATGTAAGTGAAGAAAGTGAGAGAATTTAATTAGGTTTGTTTCAGAAACTATTTTTGTGAATGTCTTTGAAAGCGCGTCTCAACTTCACGCGCCTTATACGGATGAGTTGCAACCTAGTTTACACGCGACCGTACTCAAATCAGACAACCAATGGAAGGCTCTGGTTCACAACTTAGAGATGTGTCCACATTTAATGTCGAACATTGTGTAGAATATGATTAACTCCAATTGGAGGGTTTCTATAGATAAATAAAAATAAAGTTTGCACTATATCAAAAAATATTATTATTTGAACATTCTTACATAAAGAAGTACCTAAGATAAGATAATGTGAGAATATTGGTTTATATAGAGGAAATAAATATATTTTTTAGAATGGAAAACAAAATGTTGAATGATTGTTAAAAAAATATCATTGTTTTTTAATTAATTTACCAAATTTTCTAAATCAAAGTCCTTTTTCTATCAAACTTTTAATACATTTTTATCATAAAAAACGAAACAGAGTAAGAAATTAAAATAATGCAACTGAAATCAGCTTATACACACTACACTAGTGCTATAAATTTTCTTTTTTGGGGTAACCATATTATTAATGTAAAATGTCTATTGCCTTTGTTAATACTAGCAATAACTAACTAATCTTTGTTAGTAGATTCTCTTCTTTCAATATTTTTTTTTTCATGTGATAAAATCTAACTTGAGATCTTACTTAAAGATCTGTATCTTGTTTCACTCAGATCAAGTATAGTAGATAGAAAATATGTAAAATAAACTAAAAAAACAGCATTATACCTGCATTGGTGTTAAACGTGCATTAAAGAAGTCCTGAGCCATACGAAAACTTTGATTCAACTCACCACACATATTTGTTTCACTAAGACATCTTCTAATAGCATCCCACTTAAAAGAACTTCTAACTCTTCTTTTCAAAAACCCAGAAAAATCATCCAAACGATATTCCAAATAAGCCCTATTAGGTTCAATCATACCATGACCACGTAGAGTAACCATGTAAACAAAAATAACCAAACAAACTAGCAAGATAATAAGCACAAGCATTGCAACGAGGTAGAATATTAAGAGACATGAGATTCTCCAAAAGGAACCAATGAGACCAGCTAGAGACACAACCAAGAGAAGAACACCTAGGATTATGACTGGCCATTGGAGAAACTTGACACATGTGTCTGCTGGTTCGTTTGTTAGCCAGATTCCAGCACCAATGATTGGGATTGAGAGGATTACTGCTACTAGGTTTATGAATCCTATGATGTTGTTGCTCATTGCCATTTTTTTTGTAGGAAATAATTGTTAAGGGTTTTGGGTTTGAGATGGGTGTGAATTTTGTTGTTTATTGGAAAGATGAACAAAATGAAATGGTGTTGCCTGTTGGGGTTTGGACTGTACAAGTAGTGCATAAAAAGGTGTGTATGTCTTTATCAGTTTACAGTGTAGTATTGTCCTACGGTTCTACAATTACTTCTCTATGCAAATTAATTTATGGAAAATTCTTTAATACCTCCATCTTATATTTGAGTTCACACATTTATTAAAAAAATATTCATAATGTTTATTTTCATAATAAAAATATATCTCTGGTTATTATTATAAACGAAAATCTACTTTTTAAATTCATAAAAGATACTATGAAGCTTTCTAAAAGATTCTAGAATATATAGGACATCACAAGAGTTGATTAACATTAAAATTAGTTAACGGAAAATGTTAACTAGTGCTCCTGAGGGGTACTAGTTAAAAATACTAAATATAGTATAAATATCTTGGTATTTGTGTAGTCAAAGTTTAAAAAGTGTAAATAATGATATTTTCAATGCAAATATTTCTTTCTTTGTTTCCTTAACTAGTGTCTCGGACACTAGTTAATAAGACCCCTAATAAAATTCAGCTAAGAGGTAAATATACTCTGAATAATTCGAAGTCACTTTTAATCATTATCATATAGGTGGCATTTAACATGGAAAAGGGGAATCTTTTCCCACCATGGGAAAGTTTTTTTAAATCATCAGATTAAAAGGGGACATTGATTTTACTATAGACTGTCTACACTATATATTTTTTCTCACTGTCATCAATCTCTCAATGATGCACAACCAGGCTCAGCCATAGGTGCACATCCAATACAGGAGAGAAAAAAGGTACAGGCCACCAAATTCACACTGCCAGTACCACACAGAATGAAAGAAATAACAAACAGAAGCCAAAAAACAGGCCTGCAGTACCTCAATACACAAGTAGCACTAACAGCCGAACCAAAAATGGAAAAATGGACAAAAATAAATGTTTTAACCTTAAATGTTCACTTTTTTTTTACTCCATTGATTTGACCCCTTTTTTTCAATCCTGAAATATATTTTTAATTAAATGTTGAAGATTGCTTAAACCCAAATTCTCAAGAAAAACTCATTTTTCAGTACCAAATTTATCTAAAAACCCAACACGTAAATAGCAAAAGATTGCTGAAGCTTCCATAAAATAAGGTTGAAGCTTGTTGGAATCAGGAAAATGGGTTAAAGAAAACTGGATTTAGAAAATGGGTTATAGCTCATTTGATTTTGGGACAATAGCTAAGATATATGCTCAGTAACTCTTGGATTTGAGAAGATAATGAAATTTTTTTTTTTTTTTGTGGGGGATTGAGAAGAGGATGAAGATGATGAGCATAATAGATTTAAGCTGAAATCAATTGTTTAGAGGTGGCTCTTGGACTCAGATGGTGATGGTGGGTCTATTGGTGCCTCATTAGAGGTTGAAGACAGTGAGAGAAGAAAGATACAGTGTGAAAAGTCTAAAGTAAAATCAATGTTCCCTTTTCAATCTGATGGTTTAAAAAAACTTTCCCATGGTGGGAAATGATTCCCCTTTCCCATTTTAAATGCCACCTATCATATATCAATACATAATACATGCATTCATTGGGTTGAGATCCAACTATTTTGAATTTGAGATTGGTAATCTTTAATCATAAAAATAAATATATGTTAATTTAAGACCGTCTGATATTGATCTGATGCTCGCAATTCGTTGACTGCATGTTGTTTGTTACTGCACTGAACCCGAATTCCTATTACAGGTATGGGCAACTTCTTTTTGGAAAGTGTTGTAGATTTGCACAGTACACACGAAGAGGGAAAGGAAAGCTGGAAAGAAAATGCTTGCCAGCAGTCAAAAGGACTATGGTCTATGGGTGGGGCCTTCTCGGTATCTGAGTTGACTTATTTCAAACTCTGAAGAATTTTTCACCTATGTTCCCTTTCTTTTTACTTTTGGCTTGGTTGTGTTTTGCTACCCGCGATAGATATCCATTTGAAAATATGCAATTTTGACCTAATTTATTTTAACCGTATTTTTTTATTAATATATAAAGATAAATAATATTATATAAGATATCTTAGATTCGTCTCGATGAGTATTTTCAAAATATCAAATTTTCATAATTTTTTCTAATATATTATTCAAGATATTTAAGCTCAAAGTTATGCATTGACATGCGTAATAAGGTCACTGTGTCAAGTATTATGGGACGGAGAGAGTATTATTTTTAAGGAAAATGCTAACTTGTGCCCTTAGGACACATGTTAAGAATTCCACTAATAGAAATTATTTATTGGAAATTGTGTTAATTTATTGCTCAAAATGTTTAATACTAATTTTTTTCATTAAATTTTTACCATTAATAGAATGAAATTAATGTTTAACATATGTCTTTAGGACACAAGTTAACATGACCATATTTTTAAAAGCTTAATTTTAATTTTATTGATTGAATAAAGAAAATGTGATTGTAGAATTTTTATCTTTCACTTTTTTGAATTAATGTGTTATGTCCTACAAATTTCTCATTTTAATCTCTCAAAGTTATGACTATATGTATGTGTATGATTCGGTATGATGCACATTACTTGAGTGACAAAAAAATAATGAATTATTTAATGCACAAATATGATGGGGATCAATCCTAAATGTATGGGAAAATAGGGGGAATATAGTGTTTTTGCGTATAAACGGTCACTAGATTCTTTTTATCACTCACAGTAAGAGGTTTTTTAGTGTGTTTAGAGCTCTGAAAGGTCCTATAATGGATAGAATTCATCTCTAAAAAATGACCAATGATGATTCTATTCACTACAAGAAAAACTGCATTTTGAGACTTTTAAAATGGTTGATTGCGACTATTAGAAGGGTCGCAAATGTACATTTGCGACTGTTCTGCAACAGACGCGGATGTTGGGGTCGCAACTGTCTTTTGCGACCCTTCATATAACAGTCACACCAACTGCCGCAGAGGGTGTTGCGACAGTTACCAACAGTCGCAAATGTACATCTTTCACATGGTTTTCAAGGGACTTGCGACAGTTAGGTCTAATTTAATATTTTGCATTTAATATTCTGTGACTGTTTGAACAATCGCAAATGTTTATATATATATATATATATATTTTTATTTTTTTTGAAAAAAGTCACAAAAATTTATTTATTTTTGAAATTGATATGGCCTGATTTAATTTTTTTTTTTTTTTTTATCTCTAGAATTTGAAGTCAATCTCAAATAAATATATTACTAAAGCCTTGAAATGCAAAAATATACATAATTCCAGAGTAAGAAGTTTCATCCATACAACAACTTAACTAAAACAAAAGATATAGTACCAAGTTTAAATATTAAAAAAAACCAAAACACTAGTGAATGAACATTCAAAAATGAACATTCAAAACAACTCTAGCATAATTAGAAGTCCATAAAATATCTAAATATTCCCTAGTGATGTTGCTTCAATGATCTTCGAGGCGGTAGCTAGACTCCGATGAATCTCTACCATCTCTTGTTGTTTCTAAATTTGTTGGCTGAAAAGAAGAAGAAAAATAAATAAGACAATGATTAGTAAATTGAAACACAAAATATTGAAACTGAAAAAAACACCAGAGTTGTCAAATATATCGATAAATGGCACAATATTTGAGTACTTGTATTGCTCAAAAAAAGCACTAGAGTTGTCAAGATACAAGTAAAAACACAACATTCAGTAGTGATAGTTTCATATGATTTTATATCCAAAATTTGTATCATATTCCATATCAGTTTCAACTGTTCTTTCACATAAGAACAAGAAGACAAATCTTGTCCTATGTTTTGGTCTATAATCAGAATTATGTATACATGAAAGCAAGCATGAAAGAATCTACACTAACAAAATATAACATCAGCAAATCTAGACTATAACAAAAATGAGCTAGTCACAGCTAGGTGTCATTATATTTTAGAACAAGTTTATACAACCATCACAAAAAGCACCAAACCGAAGCAAATCGATAAGACATAATCTATATCCCCATTTTACAACACAATGAATAACAATTCCAGCAATAACATATCGAAGATAAAAAAAACATGAGGGAAAAAAGACTTACATAAACAGCAGCAGACTTAAAAAACCAATAGCGCGCAGAACAGAGAGCGACACAAAAGGAAGTAGGCACAAACAGAGCAGATGGCAAAGCGACACAATATGCATGTAATAGATCAGACATGTTGTGAACCTCTTGTAAGCATTTTGCCCTCACAACATCAAGGGTAGAAACACCAAAGAGCTTCTTAGGATCATAGACACCCTTTTGTTTTAGAATTTCGGCGGCAATAGGAACTGTAGAGTTCACTGGACTACTGATAATATGAATAAAAGCATTGGGGCAATTATCTGCAACGGCAGTGACCAAGTCTCTGACCATACCAACATTGATGTTGAAAAGGTCGTCACGAGTCATGTCGGGCTTCCTAGGAACACCAGCAGGGATAACAACAACATCCACTCCTTTCAAACAATTTGCTAACTCAGAAGCACCTGTGAAATCCAAAACTTTTGAAGGAGTGTTGCAATGACTGATATCAGTAGCAACTCCCTTAACATTTGCGATATCATAGAGATGCAGGTCGGAAACCAAAGGGGACATCTTGATGAGAAGTGCCAGTGGCTGACCAATCCCTCCTGCAGTACCGAGAACCGCTACTTTGTAGGATGCCTGAGGCTGCAAGTTGCGGGTGATGTTTCGGTTTTCCTTTTGAGCTCTGGGTGCAAAAGTTGCACGCAGAGCAGCACAAGTTTCTTTGCCGGAGAAAGATGATTCAGAGTCACATCTGAGAGGGCTTTGAGGCCAGAGAAAGTGTTGAAATTAACCTGGGAATTGAATTTCAAACCAAAAGGACTTGACTGAGGAAGTGACCTCCCTGTTTGGGTGGTTCCAATAGTAAAAGTACCTGATGTTGCTGCTGCCATCTTAACTTCTGAAAACACAAAACACGTCAAGTCTCATTCACCAACACACGCACAAAGCCAAATAAAATTCCAGAAAATAAAATAAAATTATGTTAGGTTTGCTTGATTAAAACTGGTTACGGCCCAGCTAGCTTAGCTTATTGCCACTAACATAAAAGTACTTGTGAGATAATTTGGAAGAGCTTATGAAAACAGCTTTAATATTCAAATTATTTGATTTTGTTGTATTCATATTCAATGTGCATACAAAATCACATTGAAATAAATACAGTGAGAAGAATGAAATAAAAAACAAAAACACTTGATAATAGGAAATTTATTAGGTTAGGAACGTAGCAAACAAAATCTTTAAAATATAAGCTACAAGATATAATCAAAAAGGTTCACCAGATATAAGTAAACCAAATTTGACATTATCAGGGCACTAGTTTTCTATTGCATTCTAAGCAATCGATAAGCAAGTCAATCCGAAGCAACAATCACAACAGAATTGAATGGGAAAGCCAATTTTCCTATCATGATCTAGCTACTTTAAAGCACAAACAGAGGCATAAAAAGGGGAGAAAATTTACTTACACCACCCATATTCGTAGAATCGTGAGGCATAAATCTTCTGTTCTCATACAAAACTCCATTTCTTGCCTTCAAGTTGAACAGTCTCAACACCGCAGCCAACCTTGAGAAGTTCTGCACCCCGGATACGAAGGCTCTTCTTTGTCATTACACTTTCTCTAAGTCGCCTAACTGCTATGTAAAAATGAAAACACAATCACTAAGCTTATTAAGTAGCTTATTATAGAGAAGCACTAACTCACAAACAAAGCAACACTATGTTATAACACCGAAATCCAAAATCACCAAAGTGATTATACAAATATTTAGAACAATTTATATATGAAGAATTTCTGAGAGAAATATAAACAGAATGCTTCCAAAAGTAATATTTTGTATTTAGCTATAATTGCAACAAGGATATATCTATGTGGTTCGAGGAAAGTGATGATCAATGCAGTTGAATATATTGCACTACGCTACACCAAGAAATCCAATAAACAAAATAGGGCTTCTTTGCAAATAGAGCTTCTAAAAGTGTTGCGGTTTAAATAAAAGACAATCCAAACCTGGTATAGTGTCAATTGGGCAGAAAGAGTTGTAGTTTCAGTCTGAAGGATTTGAACTTTGTGCTCTACTTCGTGTATATAACGAGATTTTCTACTCATAGCAACACAGTGAGAATAATAAATAAAGCAAATCCACAACAATAGTAAAAAGGAAAATTAGATGAAATTAAACTATAGAGCAGTATCCAAATAAGCTTATTGAGTAGCTTCTATTTGTGAGTGAGTGCTTCTCTATGGTTGTTGTCAATTACTCTATAATAAGCTTATTATCTTATTATATCATAATGAAAAATTACTAATTAACTTATTATAGCAACATGATGCA
>Ga0315915_1002111_pt1 | contig 24811 bp, 19 predicted proteins | sample MpolbnodulesMG_FD_207738 | JGI IMG/M metagenome (GOLD analysis project Ga0315915, IMG submission 207738) | Medicago polymorpha root nodule microbial communities from Los Angeles, California, United States - branched nodules | ecosystem: Host-associated > Plants > Roots > Nodule | place: USA...
AGATAATTCTTTCAATTGTTCATATCTTAGAATTCTTAAGTGTCTAGAAAAACAGAGTCTGTTCTGTTTCGTATTGTATTGTGAATACCTCTGATTGTATATCAAGTATTCAAAACCTTATTCAATTTTTTGTAATTGTTAAGTTAAGTCTCTTTCAGTTGTGATTGAGAAAAGGAAGTCTCTTGGAGTTGTCCTTGAGCATAGAAGTCTCTTTCAGGTGTGATTGAGCATAAAAGTCTCTTGGAGTTGTCCTTGAGCAAAGATAAGTCTCTTTCTTGTGTGATTGAGCAACTTGTAATTTGAGATTACATTTTAGTGGAACTCTCCTTGGAAGTGCAAGGGGGACATGACTACTTCCGGTTTGTGGAAGGAACCTGTATAATTGTCTGTGTTCTTTCTTCTTCTGTTCTTTACATTTATCCGCTGCACAAAGACTCTGAACTCACTCAAACTCTGAACTACTTCAGACTCTGAACCTGAGAACAGTTCTTTAGAACGTAAAAGAAGAAGTTTCCAAAAACATAATTCAACCCCCCCTTCTTGTGGTTTTTCTCACCTTCAGTTTACAATTTATTTTTAATACAATTGTGAGAAACCATGTTATATATCCCGCAACTATACGAACATATCAAGTGCTGCTTTGTAGCCTAACATGACTAAAGAGAAATTCATTGATATGACTAGTTAAATCAATCTAGTTTATGAATTAAATGAATGGTGAATAAACATTAGCGCCTCGCGCCATATTTTCTATGATTATGCTATGTTCAAAACATATGATACTGCTGAAATTAAGAAAGTGTTGTTAGAATCTTCTTACACCACTAAAGTAGTTGGCATTGGAGATATGAAGTTGCAATTCACGTCCAAAAAGAAAAATTATTCTCTAGGATGTGATGTATGCTCCAAAAATAAGAAAGAATCTGAATTTCAGATTTCTACTGAATAAGATAGTTTAATTAGAGAGAGACTAGTGTACCATGCATTCTTGTGCGAAAAGACTGCACCTTTGATTGTATGTTCAAAATTAAATTTTCCTTCTATTTTATTAGTTGTGTGATTTTAATATTTGACATATCAAAATTTATCAAATCAACAAGAATTTAATTTTATACTTGAGTAACTTGGACTTAATTCCAAAGTTATATGATTAGACAATTTTATTTTTGCAGTCAAGATAAATGAACCAAAAGTTCATATAAATCAATGTTTAGAGAATTTGAATCTCTAAACTTTAATAAGTTATGATATGTGCGAACTTGATGACACATAACCTAGAAATGATATTTTATAATATTTATTGATGACTGCGAATTTTAAAAAATAAAATTGATATGCTTGATATGTTCAATTTCTATAACGAAAATTGAAATCTATGTTGGTTAGAGTACCCTCTATGAACAAAAATTCTAATTAAGAAATTTTTGAAGAAAAGACAATCCAACTTGTTTTATTTTTTGAACTTGGGATTGTCTTAAATAAGTTTGGATTTCAAACCCAAGAGAGTTAACTCACTAGTAGAGCCTATGAATGTGCATTCATTGGGTATGCTATAATTAGGGAAGCTTATAGGTTTTATGACCTAAATGGTAAAGTGATCATAAAGTCAAACGATGTTGATTTCTATGAAGCAAGTACCCCTGTAAATTAAAGAATAGTGGAGGCACTAGTGGGAGTAAATTATATTCCCCTTGTATATTAAGAACTAGTGGAGGCACTGTATCTGATCACATTCCAGTAATCAGAAATAGTTATGAAAACATCATACGAGATGTTATAGAACCTCGAAGAGGTAAGAAAGCAATAACTACTAAAGAGTATGGACCTTATGGTTTATACATTGAAAGAAGATCCATTAAGCCGTAAAGAAGCTATATCCTTATGGTTTATACATTGAAAGAAGATCCATTAAGCCGTAAAGAAGCTATATCCTTATTGGACTCAACATGATAATATCTTCTGTGGTGATTTCGATTTTATCAAAAAAGATAGGTTTTTGAACCCGAATAACAACACCACTTCTTCTACAATTTGATCACTCCCAAAATTATTTTTCTGGCTCTTCCCTTGCGACATGTTCTAACTTCCAAAATTTTGATAGAGCTAGTTTTGGTTGCCTTTTGCGGACAAAGGAAGGTCTTTGGATTAATGAGTATAGTGGTTATGTTGGTGATTACAACAATACTCTTGTTGAACTAACAGCAATTCTTCATGGTTTAAAGATAGCTTGAGTCAAAATTTTGGGATTGTTTTCTACTCATATTCCTTATACGCTCTTAACCTTATTGCTAATGCCGATATTTATTTTCACTGTTATGCAGTTGAGATCCTATCTATCCGAGATTTATTAAAGCTTGATTGGACTGTGCAATTAATTAACAGTTCACACCTTAAGAGAAGTTAATCAAGATGTTGACCTGCTTGCTAAGTTGGGATATTATGATGACGATAAGTTTTAGAACCTCCTCCTAATCTCCTTTCCACAGTTGAGGTTGATGCTTTGAGGAGTTAATTAAGAGAGTTGTTTTTCTTGGTTTTCTTTGATTTTTTCTTCCGTCTTTGTACAAAAAAAATATCTATGTGATGTAGCTTTTTTTTAAAGAAAAGAAAACGTGATGTTATTCGATTATTATTTTGTTATATTCTGGACTCTTTAATTTATGTTTTTTTCCTCTCAATCATTTATGATTGTTAGCCCCAAGGGTTGTTGGGTCAGCTATATGGTCATCATAGCTGGATCATACCTTTATTAAAGTTTTTTTTTTCTGACAAAACTTTATTATAGTTATTTATTGACAAAAGATTTATTTTGTTTCTTAATCTAATATTGAAATGATAATAGTTATTTCAATTTCGCACATAAATAAATGTTGTAATTGTAGGTCTTGTAATTGTAGCTCAGTTGGTAGCTATCGGAGATAATTTATGCAGGGGTCGGATTCGAACCCCGGATTTTCCACTTCTCCACACATAATGTGTGTGAATCTAACCATTAGTCTACTTGACAAAAAAAAAAGTTTGTAAATGTAAAGTTTGAGTTTCGGTCACGGAGCCTAACAATTTTGATATTTTTATTTTTTCAGTTCAATTATGATTTATGGACACTGGCGAAAGCTTTATTAAAGTTATTAAAAAAGACGTAATGACAATAATTTCTAGAAAACTCATGCACATAATTAAGGATCTCAAATTTGAATTTAGGTTACTGTGGCCAACTAAGAAATTTCGGCAGTTGAGTTACGACTTGTGAACATTAAAATATATGTTTTATTTTTTATTTTTAAGGATGTTTTATTCTATTAAAAGATATGTTTTGTTCTATTTATGTATGTAACTTTTGTAAAAACAATTATATGTTTATCAATTTGATTTATTACCATAACCAATATTGTAAAGTTTAAAATTGATCTCAAACAATCAAACACATTTCTATTTGTATAATCTTTTTATTTTATTTTATAAAGCTGCATTAAAAGAAATCCGGAGCTGCCTGAATCACTTACAAGTTCATCTAATAAAAGTCTATTGAGCTAGTATAATACAATGTTCTAACCATGGTAAAACCAAGGGTGTGTATGTGAGTTCAATTGTGTGTGTATACAGCAGCATGATATTTCTAATATCAAATAGTCTATTAAAATATATATTTAGTCCTCCAAAATCCTCGAAAAAGTCAACTGGGTTCCGACGTAATTAACCACATATTTGAATTATATTAACCATCAATTTTATTGTCAAAATAACATAAGTGGGGTGTATATAAGAGAGTAGAAACAAACAAGTAGACCACATGACAAATAAGTTTCACAAAACTCTTTGTCATATACATTGTTCTGTTCTGTGATCAATACACAATACAGACAAAATATATAAAAAAAAATTGGTAGATATATAATTTACTCTAAAATTTTGAATTGTGTAATATTTAATTAGCAATATGTATATATACAATATGGTTGTGGAGAGCCAGATAGGAGCAAGTATTTTCATATTTCATATGTTGCTGTCCTTTTTAAATTAATAAAATCCTTGTTAAGATGTCATGTGTGATTTGTTGAGTTAACAAAAAGTATACACTATACTCAAATTGCTATGTTTCGTACCAACTTTAAAATTAGTACTAATGCATTAATGAATAAAGAAATGGACTAAACAACAAAGACTTTGAGTTAAAGACAGAAGGACAAGGTAGAGAGAGATTGAGACAGAAGGTGGAGATTTGTTCATACTATGATTCTCTCTTTATCAAAATTTCACATGGCAAATCCTAGATCATGAAAGTGTGTTTTGTGCTGTAATTCATTACATTTCATTCATATTCCAGTCTCTTCACTTCCTTCTCCACGTTTCTATATATAATTATTAACCATATTTATTCATCAATGAGTGTATACATAAATATACCACTTTATCTTACTATCTATGAATGATTCATTCAATGAGCATTATTATTTTTACTATATAGTTGATCATAGAAGAAGGGTCATTCACATAATTTCATTTGATTAGTACTTAATTATATGGGAAGTTATAGAGTCTGCGTGTGTTTCCGGCGGAGGTTTAAGTCCGGGGAGGCAGTGGCACCTCAGGAAGTCAGGGAGATCTTCAACAAGTATGCTGAAGGTGGGGCCCACATGACTCCGGAACAGCTCCGGAGGTTTCTCGTGGAGGTTCAGGGTGAGGTTGATGATGAGAAGGATGGAATTGATACACAGAAGGTGGTGGAGGAAGTGTTGCAGAAGCGGCATCATATTACGAAGTTTGCAAGACATAATCTCACGCTTGAAGATTTTCATCATTACCTTTTCTCTACTGAATTCAACCCTCCTATCAGATCTAAGGTAATGTATGTGACTTGTTTTTGTTATGATGTTTTGATCCAACGGTTTGACTTTTAGTCAAACATCACATGTTTATGTTCTGTTTCAAGTTGTTGGATTAATTGGAATTGGATCTAGTTGAGGTGGATTTTCGAGGAAATAAGTGTCTCATATTTGGCATTTTTTTAGTGTTGAGTGAAAAAGGAAAGTTTTTAAGCATAGAAAGCTTCCTTTAATGCACATGTTTGTTCCAATTTGCAAAAATTAAAATAAACACTTTGATTGTGATAATTTTAACTTGTAAACCTCTTCTCTGATTCAGGTTCATCAGGATATGACAGCTCCATTGTCCCATTATTTTATATATACTGGCCATAACTCTTATCTCACTGGAAATCAACTCAGCAGTGATTGTAGTGATATCCCCATTATAAAGGCATTGCATAGAGGTGTGAGAGTGGTTGAGCTTGATATTTGGCCTAATTCCACCAAAGATGATGTTCTTGTACTACATGGAAGGTAATTATATTTTTCCTGATAAACACATGCAAAAAATGGTTTGATATCTATTTCCCTTTTCAATGCAGCTATTGAGATTCATTAATAAGACTATATGAGCATGAAAAGTTACTACTTATGTTGAATGTGTATAGTTAATAGTTATGTCTCCGTTTTAAAAAAACTCTAGTTTGTGATTGTGCGTTTTCTTTTGAGAGTGGAAGTATAAGTAACTGATGGAAAGAAATTTTCATATTCTGAAAATCTATCTAAGCTTGATGAATGAGCCATCAGAGTGTAAATCACATGAATTTATATCTCTGCACTAAAAGGATCATTTGTGCTTACGACTGTTCATGAATCGGTTCATGAAGGAAAACTGAGCTGTCATGAACCGCTACAGCAGTTTAATAAAACTTAACTGAACCATCAATGATATAAAGGTTCAGTGCACCGGATCTTTGTTTTCCAACCCACCGAAACTATCTTTATAAAAAACCAAACTGTAAATTTTGAACTGTACTGTTTCGTTGTGAAACTTGGACTTTTTCGAACTGGACAAGTCAAAGGCGCATTAACTGATTTTGGACTTTTCACAAGAACCAACAACCAAACTGTTAAACCAAACAGTACCGCACCCAAAAAACCGAATTGAATTGAGTGATAAAACACCAGTTCAGTTCATGAATTCGCTTCTTTTCAGTTCAGATTGGTTTAACAGTTCAGCCTTTTGTTTTTTGAACAGTCCAATTGTGCTAGTAATCTTTTGCTGGTAGTTTGTGCAAAATAACTAACTTTTGCATATGTTCTACTTGTGTTCACCTCTGAATGTAGGACATTGACAACACCTGTTGATTTGATCAAATGTTTGAAATCCATCAAGGAACACGCGTTCTCTGCATCTCCCTATCCAGTCATAATAACTCTCGAAGACCATCTTACCTCAGACCTTCAAGCAAAAGCTGCTCAGGTAATTTCGTATATGTTTAACTATGCTATCAATTCCTGTAATTATCTAGAATTTTATTTTAAGTTTCTGTATCCTCTTCGAGGACTAAAGGCATGCAATTTTATAAATTGTAGAGACATAAAAGTGGATGCAGTGACTAAAAATAAAAAGTGTAAATTTTATAGGGACTAAAAACATGTTTAATCGTTTGTTATATCAAGGAGTAAATAACTCAGGTTCACAATTTTTTTGGAATTAATCATTCTGTTTCTGACATTATTAGATGATTACTCAAACATTTGGAGAAATGCTTTTTTGTCCAAACGATGAAAATTTAAACAATATTCCGTCACCTGAAGAATTGAAGTATAGGATCATGATATCAACAAAACCTCCAAAAGAATACTTAAATTCCAAAAGTGTGAGGGAGAATTCTGAACAGTTGCTGAAATCAAAATCAAAGGATTCTGATGAAGATGAATGGGGAAAGGAAGTCACTGATGTTGTACATACACAAAATGAAGATGATAAGGTGAGATAAGCTAGGAATTTCACATTATAGAAGCCTCTATTTTCACAAGATAATGTCATATTCGTCTTTTCCGTTTTTATATACGTTATAAACTGTTCTCATAAGCTATCCTGAACATGTTATAAGATGTTTCCAAAAGCTCTTTCAAACAAAAAGTTCATGTTAGCAGATAGGTTCAAATAAGCCAATTCAAACAGTCTTTTTTTCTTTCTATTTTCTTACAGGGTGACTATGACTCACATCAACAGAATGATGATGATGATGAATCAAATGATGATGAATATGAAACAAATCACGAGAGTGAGTATAAGCGTCTAATCGCTATTCATGCTGGAAAACCTAAGGGTAGTTTGAAGGAAGCCTTAAAAGTTGAAGATGATAAAGTGAGACGCCTTAGCTTAAGTGAACAAGCTCTTGAGAAGGCTGCTGAGTCGCTCGGAACTGATCTTATTAGGTAGTATCTGATTTCATAAATATCAAATATCAGTAATACTATTATTAATTAAATTGGTACCAATAGTATTTTACAACTGTCCTCAAGAGGATCTGAATTCCGTCCCTTGAGATTGCAAAGTCAAACTCCTACCACTGAGCTGACACCTGATGGACGTATCAAATATTAGTTATACTATTCTACCTTAAGTATACAGATGATTTACTACTTCTGTTCTACTTTTCCTTAAACTCTTCTACATTCTAATCGCATTGGTTTCTATTATTTTGTATGATAGGTTCACCCAGAAAAACTTTTTGAGGATATATCCAAAGGGTACACGTGTCACCTCGTCGAACTACAAGCCACTGGTTGGCTGGATGCATGGTGCTCAAATGGTTGCATTCAACATGCAGGGATATGGCAGAAATCTTTGGCTGATGCATGGAATGTTTAGATCCAATGGGGGATGTGGTTATGTGAAAAAGCCAGACTTTCTTATGAATGTAGGTCCAAATAATGAGGTATTCAATCCTAAAGAGAAACTGGAAGTGAAGAAGACTCTTAAGGTGAGGATATTATCAAAATGAAACAGTTAGCAAAATACACATTTTACTTGCACTGTATTGAATTTAATTTCATTGGATAGGTGAAAATATATGTGGGAGATGGATGGAGTATGGATTTCAAACAAACTCACTTTGACTCATATTCTCCACCAGATTTTTATGCCAGGGTAAGTTTTTTCTATTTATTTATAATTATCCTTTGATTTACAATATAACTGCTTAATTCTTCATGCAGTAATAGTACTTCTCCTTTGCTACTTTAAGACAATAGTGACTTTGTGTTTGTATTGTGTAATCTTTAATCATTCACCACTTAAGCTTAAATAACTTTAAGGAAATTATTTTTCTTTAATGAAAGTTGTGAAGATTTAATACTATGATTCTTTCTAGAGTACATTTGTTAAGGTCTATTTACAAGTTATTTGGTCTTGTCTAATGACATACATACTTGTGTAAAGTGAGGTTATCAAATCGAGTTTAAATCATGAATCGGAAAACCTAAGTTTAGGTAGTGATTCATTTGAAATAATCAGGATTCATCACTGTGAGTCGGGATTCATCATAACGAATCCAGATTCAAAATGAGATTCATATCAAAATTAGATACACTAGAGACTCATCAATTTGAGATATGACTTGCATGTATTGTAAGATACTTATAACCACGTCCTTTCAATAAACCTCAAAGGATAACTTACATGAAACAACTCACAATTTATATGAACACAGTTTAACCACATTCTTCCGACGATTACATAAATAGTTTATTCATAAGTGTTTATATCACATATGATAATCACTTATTCAATATGCATTTCTTGTATGAGCTTACAAGAAATAGTTTATTCATAAGTGTTTATACCTAAACAAACCCTCGCTACTTCTTGTATGAGCTTACATGTCAATTTGTGAGGCAGGTTGGCATAGCTGGAGTGCCAGCTGATGTAACAATGAAGAAAACAAAGACAATAGAGGATAACTGGATACCTACTTGGGAAGAAGAGTTCACATTCCCTTTAACTGTACCTGAACTTGCTTTGCTTAGAGTGGAAGTGCATGAATATGACATGTCTGAGACAGATGATTTTGCAGGACAAACTTGTTTACCAATCACTGAACTAAAACAAGGGATCCGCGCCGTTCCCCTCTACGATCGAAAAGGAGAGAAATACAACTCAGTTAGGCTTCTTATGAAATTTGATTTTATTTAAGATGTTCTTCTCTACTTTGGAGTATATTTATTTGATATTCTGATGAAGAATGTTGCAACTTGTTTTCCATGTCAAACTTTGTTATTTCCTATTTAGGTTTGATTCAAGTGGATTTGGCCTAACCATGTAAGTAAATAATATTAAAAATTATAAATAGTAATAGGATTCAATTTAAATTGAAATGAACTGCACCAAAAAAAATGAATTGTGACTGCCAGTTCATTTTTATCATTAACTGTTTGTTACATTTTGGTGTTTTTAAAAGAAATCTAACGATTTAGTTCGTTACACAAGCAATCCCTTTATTCTTTACAAAGATGAAGTTAACAAAAACAATTTACTTTCAGCTTTTTATACACATTCCTTAGAGCACATAGTAATAGTATAAATTCTCAATAGTATATGCATTACATGATGAATTACACAAATTGTTTTTATAGATTATCTTTAAGAGCCTGTCAAAAATGTTATTTAAAGCGAAAAAAGGCTTCTCGACTGTTTCATGATACATGTGGCATGTATGCCACTCATCCACTAGTTTAGGATTTTCCATATACTATGCACAATTTTGTCAAAGTTTCTCAAAAACTTATTTAAAAAGGATTTCAAGAACTACAAAGTAGGAAGGTAGTGTTATTTTAGTCTATCATTAATTTTTCTTCAAAAACAAATTTAGTAAAAGTAAATTTCTGAAAAAATTAAATGGTTGAATTTTTTTATAACTAAACCATAGAACTTAAAGCACCTTTAGAGTACTTGTTAGCAAGACCCATAATTTAAATATGACGCTAAGTTTTAAACAAAGAAAAGTTTGTTTACCCAAATTGCATTCCGATTTTGGCTATAATAAAGAACCAGCGATATTCATTAACTTTTCAAACAAAACTTTGGAATAGGGAAATCATTATTAATAACGTGACATTAACATTCATTTTACAAATGTCCATGTAGAATTTGACCTCTATACCTCAAGATTTAACAATCAAACTCTTGAGCCTTTTGGACAACAATATTCATTAACTTATTTTATATAACATATATAATTAGAACATAATATACTTGGCATCAATATTTGTATAAGTGCTGTTGAATACAAACATAGAAGAAAAAAATATATAAAGAAACAACTTCATCCTCTCACCCTAAATATTTTGGACCTATTGTTGCTTCGCATCGCTTGCCAAACGATAACTCGGTATTGCGTGCAAGTGTTGAGCTTTAGGTATATTGACTCCAAATTTCTCTTCCATATTCAAATTGGAAGGGCTAATGTTACTTGGAAGTTCCCAATAAAAGAAATGTACCAATTGAGCTATAATCAATCTAACAGTAACCAAACCCGGTTGAATCATAGGACAACCTCTACGACCATAACTAAATGGTATAGATTCTAATTCTTGTCCATAATAATTCATTTTCTTTTCGGTAAATCTTTTTGGATAAAATTATTCAACATTCTCTAACCAAACATTAGGATCTCTCCCTATTGCCCATCCATTTACTATAACTCGTGTCTTTTCCTTTATAAAATAACCATCGATTGTTATGCTCTCCTTACACTCACGAGGGAGTAATAAGGGTCCAACAAGGTAAAGTCGTAAGGTCTTGTCAACCACCATATCTAAGTAATTAAACTTCTTCAAATCTTTTTCTACAACCATTCATTTATTTCCTACTTCATTTTGTATCTCATCTTGTAGTTTTTTCATCACTCTTGGATGTCTTAAAAATTCGGCTAAAGCCCACTCAATCGTGGAAGCAAATGTTTCAATTCCTGCCACAATTGCCTTGATGTTAGTTCGATCAATAACATGATTTTGTTCATTTTTCGCATCTATGGTTTGGTGCATAATTGAGAGAAGTATGTCTATGAAGTCTTCATGACGAGTTTTGTTTGCATTAGTACTTTGTTCATGCTCGGTTATTAGCACCTCATCAAGTGCTTTACTGGTTTTCTTGCAAGCTCGTATTATTCCCTAACAAAGGGTTAAATTAATAGTGTCAATCACTTTTAGGATATTTTCACAAAACTTAATCGAATCAGGAAAGAGTGAATTCACACAAGAAAAATTAATAATAAAATAGGGCAATCCCTTTTTGCCAAACTCGACTAATAGGATAATTTTTTTTAGGTGTAAACATATGTCTTCATGCATTGTATCATCCGTTGACTTTTGAAAATGAGGTGATGTGATGCAATTAATGCAGATGCGCATGAACAATATCATCATTGCGCGGTAAAGTGGAAACTTGACCTTCTTATCACTAATGCCTCAACCTTGTGCGTGCCTGGGTGCATGGTTCACACCTGGGGGCCCATAAATGCTATTGTTCACGCATAATCGCTCGTTTCTTCGTCTTTTGGGTGCTTTCTTCCATATAACTTGTCTTAGGACTTGGAACAAAATTTCCTCCTCTTTTAATGTCTTCAGGTGCCTCTTGAATCTCCATTCATTGTCTTCCCAAATCATCACAAGATGCTTTTCTTTGCATTTACATGATCTTGCTTTGAATTACAAAAAAAAAACAAACTACAGCTATTTGGTTTTGGGAAAACTAGAATTACTTGACCTGAAATGAAAACATTACAAAATGTCCTAAAAACCATAGGCAATTGTTCTAAAACTACTTTTTTTTTTTGGTACAGTTCTAAAACTACTTTAACTTGGATAAAAAAAATGGCTGAAAAATATGCTAAAAGTAACGTAGGATGACATGTCATCACCCGTGATACGATTCAGTGTGAGACTGAACTTGTCAGTTTCTTCAGAATTAATGATGCGGCTTTACAGCTTGCGGCATGAGATAATGTGAGGCTAATTCTTTGCATTTTTTCTCTTGACTTTTATGCTACTCAGACATATTTTCCGGTCCTTGCATTTCATGACTTTTTATTATGAATTCTCAACTAAAAAGGGCAATAAACTAACTACTTCAATTTTAGAAATTGTGGTTGGGCAGAACACAACTCTATAAAACTGATTTGTAAGGTGATGATTACCCCCACTTATAAACTCTATATTTTGAGGTTGGGAGATTTCAAATTTAGTAGCTTATTTCCTAAGTTTAAACCCGAAAATTGTAGTTAGCAATCCTAAAATTGTAGACACAATCCTTTTTCATTGGTGGTGAAGAGAAATTGTGATGAGAGAAATAGATGAGAGAGAGTTGCAGAAGAGAGAAATAAATATGTGAGAAATAAAGTAGATTTTTTTTAGGCTAATAGAAATATATAAAAGAAAGGAAACAAGAACAAAAAGAGAACGGGGGCATAGACCAAAACATTCTCAAGCTAAAATGTTAAGCGAAGAAATAAAGTAGATTTATTGTGTTGTCTGGTAGAAAAGAAAGATAGAAGAAATAGAGAAGAAATAAGTATTTATTACTTTTGAAAGTACTAAAATACCTCAAATTAAAAATCTTTTTTTTCATAACACCAAATTTAAAAATCCTTCAATCAACACATGTTTTCGTTATGTATGTGAATTAATTTAATTAATTTATTGAACAACATAATTTTTTGTTTGATTAGATTAATTAGTTAAAAATTTAGTTTTTTGACGAGGCTTAAATAATTTAGTTCTTTTAAAAAAAGAAAAAGTTAAATATTCACAAGTCCATTTTCATTTCTTGTCTACTGTCTATCAAATAAAAGAGAAGTGTTATATATCCTGAGGACTTTCATAGCGAATTGAATCATGAAGCACTTATCACCATAACAATTTCACCATGGCCGAAAAACACGGCAGTAGTGGGTGTGAATCTTGGTCAAACTTTTAATTTTATAGTGAAAAAAAGTTTTCGCGATCATTTGGTGAATTTATTTTCGCTTTATTAATCATTTCACCTACTAAAATAACGCATGTGTACACACTCTTCTCCATAATTACTAAATTTAATACAATTAACTTGATAATGATATTAGACCATCCACAATGATGGATGTTTCACCTATTTAACATCACATTAAATAGACACCCTCATTGTGGGGTATAATATATGGGTGTTTATAGAGAAACATGGCTATGGAAGCACCATCTCTCTTTATTTTTCGTGAGTCCTATTTAATAAATTTAAATAAAATAAAATAATAAATTTTATTGAAATGTAATGATATAGAGTGTAGGTCCATCGTGTTTTGAATGTAGGTTTGAACGCTAACTTGATCATTTTGACTAAGAGTGTAATATGGGACAAGAAATCCGTACATGCCACTTTTGCCTAATTCAACACAACAATGGTATAGATACCTAGGATATTGAAACAAAATTTCATTATAAATAAAATTAAGTAATTGAATAGCCATTAAATTTACAAACAAAATATACTTACGTCAGCCACACTTCGAAAATAGTCAAGTGTAATTCTTTTTTGCCCAAACACAAGTCCATGATATCATCCCTTGGTAGCTCAATATCAATCCCACTATGTCCAGTCTTAAACTTCAAAGCTTGTTCCATATACATTGCCTTCACTATCAGTTTTTGACAATTAGGTTCCGACTTTTTTTGTGGAACATCAACTTTCATAGGTATATCAACATCCTAAACCATTATAATAAAACATTACACAAGTCTAACAAGTATCAAGTGTAAATAGTGATAGACATAAATATAATAAATACCTTATTAGCAATAACTCGCAAAAGTCTTTTCGGCCATTTAGTGAAAGTGCTGACGGCCTCAGCAATTGATGACACCTCATCAGTGGGCACAAACAAGTACTTGAACCTTTGCATCTATCAACTTGGTAATAGCCGCTCTAACCATATCATTAGTTAGCACCTCATCGTGTATAGTGGGCCCTAGGTTGTAGACATTAGCATGTGCCACCACATTACTGCTTCCATCAATATACAATTCACACTCTTCTGGGATATCCACATCATCTGGTGTATGTGGAACAATAGAGAAACTTTCCTTTGTGCTAACATATTGAGTGGTATTAGGAGAATAAATTGGGAAATTTTGATTTTGTTAAGAGCTAAGAGACTGCAGCATGTCATGTGTAGTCTTCTTAGTCAAGGCTGCTAGTTGGGCATCACTGATAACAGACTGGATGGAATGAGATTTTGATCCAAAGTATTCTCGAATTCCCACACCTCGACCAACAGCACGAACACGACCAGGGTGTTCATCTTGCCCAAGGGCTTTCACCAAGATGTCCTCACGTCCATTTCGCACAAATCCATCAGACACTAGAGAATCCTACAACATCAAATTTATCATATTTATCATCCTTTTTGATACACACAAGACTGAAATTAAACTGCATAATAATGACAATGACATAATACAATTTTGTATATATCTATAATAACCAATTCAGAACAAGAAAATTGCAGCTCACATGTTTCAGAGTCAAATAAAAATACACATGTTCCCCTCAAATGCGTTAAATTAAATAGTAGTAGAGATGAAGACATTTTGTGCTAATTTAACACACTTTCATGAATCAACCTGGTTCTACTAGGCAATAACATTTGTGTCTGTGATTATTGGAAATGTAATTCAATGATTTAATAATTTGAATGATGGGTGATGCAGTCATTCCACAGAAGAAATACAACTTAAAAGCTACATGAGAAAGTAAATAAACTTTCACTTTTATCGATGTTAAAAAATGGTATTACACATTGGTCTATAAATAAGAATGCCTATATATGATTACACATTTTTGGCTCATATTCGTATCACAATACAAGCGAATACTACCTTCCTAATCTATCATCATAGCCTTATAGGTAGTTCCTATTAATAAAATATAAGACAAAACAATTGCTTGTTAATAAATTAGCATGAGCAGAACTACACAACCTCCATCATGTTTCCAGAATAACTACCAGTTGTCATATGGTTTTGTTGTGAATCGACCCATCATGTTTTTTTCTACTAACTATTTTTCTTGTATAAAACTAGTTGGAGATATAGTTGGCCAACATATTAAGATTGGAAAATGATCTTAAAAGAATAACCTTTTTAGACTATGCAAATATTACTATTGTTAATATTATGGAGCCTAAAGCTTAGTGTCTTCACACGCACTTTGAAATTTACGTGCAATCACCATCATCGCCAACAGGGTGAATAATGGTGCCTTACTGCCAGATATCTTGTGGAAATAGCTAGAAAAATTTCACCAACAAGCAACTTCAAAATGGAACCGGGTATGTTTTTTTATCCGGAGTTAGGTCATAGGCCCAAATATTAAGAAAAGGAAAGGAGAAGCTGCATCGAAATAGTTGGAATGAGGTATACTGTCAAGGGACAATTTACTTGCACTTATCATGAAAAGAAATATTCGACACTTAATTCGTACTTAACAAGAGGTCAAAGATATATGATTTTTACAAATACACTTTCTTATTTTAAGTTAAAGCATCTTTATATTACTTTAATTTTATGCTGAAAACATTGGATTAGAAATATTGATTGGTTTTTTCAATGGGAAACTGATATTTCATTCATTATAGAAAGAACTTAGCATGAAATCAGATATCAATGCAGAAGCAACACCTTCTATTCTAAACAGATCCAAAATGGATAACAATTCCTGTACTAATGAAAAAAAAATGTAGGCCTTTTCTTTATAAAAACAAAACTTTAAAACAGATTTTTAGCACCCAAATCAGCAATAAAAGCTATAGGAGTCAGGCTCATACAATTTTGAAATTGAACAAAACATCTAGATGTGTGAACTTTGTACATAAATTCTTAGAAATTGTCTATTACCCATACAACAAAAGCTAGTGGCTGCATAATATAGATGACAATGATATTATAAGCATTCAAAAGCTTTAAACAGAAACTTACATAGAAAGAGAATTTAAACAGAAGTTTACATAGAAAGAGAACATTAAGCAATTGAAAAATGATAAAAGTAAAACACGGGAAAATGTCAAATTTGTTGTTTCCATCAACCTCATACACCAATATTTCTACAAGAGCTTATGCACGTTCTAAGAAGTACTGTGTATTTCAAGAGGGGAATTTTTTCACTAAAATCCTGATAAATTTAAATTAAATTAATTAAGAAATGATTCTCTTGTGCACATCCTCTATCAAAATTGGATCAGCATAATTGCAAAAGAAAATTTAGCTAGTAAATGAGCTAATTGGTTAATCACTATTCTAAACATAAAATAATTAACAAAGTCTAAACTTAAAGCATTGCAATCCTTTTATACCATCCCAAAATATGATTTGAGCAGTGTGAGGCATAGGCATTGCCTTGATCACATTCAAAGAAGCGATTTTCTGTATCTAGGGTTCTTGAACAGCATGCTCAACTGAGTAATCGTCAACTATGATTTAGAGACATGGCTCGAGACATTTTAGGTATCTTACAGTAACAATATCAAACACCTAAGATGACCTCCATTGAGATTACCTCCTATGTTGCTCCAATGTATATTTAATGTGAAACTAACATTGACAGGTCCTAGATGGGGTCGTTATTTTGTTGGGCCAATTCAGTTTGCATTATGCTATGGGGTTGTAGTAACTTGTACTCTTTTAGGTGGTCAATGCATGAAGGTAATTTTGAACTCTTGTAATACACATACTAATAGAGACCCACATTCTAATAACCGACTTGAAAAAGTTTGAAAGAATTGCAAAATTGCCACCACGTCACTTGTTAAGACGGGTGGCAACGCGAACCGACTTAAGCACGATTCTAAAAAGTATTTTTTGTACTAGTGTGCTCAATGTAACTAAAAATATTTTAAATCAATTATACAATTTCCTGTCAACATAATTTTTGTATCTTTGTTTCAGTGATTTGTAATATATGAATTTTCAATGTAATTGCCTCACGAGAAAAAACGATGCTTGTGGTGTTTTTTTGCAAAATCTCCTTTGTTAAAAAATTATAGATTGCTGCTCAATATGTCGCTAAAAATATTTTGAATCAATTATACAGTTTCCTTTTATAGATGTAGTTAAAATTATGGCATTAAAATTATAAGTTGGGATTGTACTATAAAATTTTGTTTTTGTCAAGCTACATTTACAATGTATATGACCCATGCGGCAGCACGGGTGGACAATCTAGTTATATTATAATATGACAAAACGTAGATATAATTCTTTAGGTGCTTTTCGTATGGTTCTTAACTAAAAATACAACACGTAGATATAATTCTTTAGGTGCTTTTCGTATGGTTCTTAACTAAAAATACAACTTTTTTTGAGATAATAAACTTTGAGAGAATTATGGATTTAAGGAAATCATGTTGAATTTAGTTAAGAACCATACAAATAGCACCTAAGAAATTTTACCTAAGTTTTGTCCATTATAATATTAGTTGTTAATTATATATACTATGTGGAAGCACGTGTGTTGCACGGGTTTGATTATTATACGTTCAAAATATTTTAGTTAATAAATACTTCACGTAAATATGTAATATGATGACCGATAGAAATATACAGTTTTAGGTAGAAGCAAATTTGAAAAATTGTTATAAATTGAAAAGATGAATTATTTTTAATATATTTAGAGAGATAAATAATTAAATAGAAACATATAATTAATAAATGTTTATATTTGTAATTTAAGGGATGGAAATGAAATGTAAAAATATGTTGCGGCAAGGTTGTTGTAAAACACACGGTCTAAACTACATGTTAGTTTATCTTCAATCTTAAAAGTAAACCTTCAAGATATGTTAGTGTTTATCTTCAATCTTAAAAGTAAACCGAAAAAATTGATTGGTAACATTCACTCATAGTTGTCTATCTTCCACCCCAATTTTAAATTGAATGACATCATTCTACAAAATTTGTAGGTTGCAAACGATTTTTCCAAACCTTTCTTGACTTTATGGGAACTTAGGACTTCACTGTGGTATTTGATTTTGTTGCAAAATTTGTATTTTTTCCCCCACCTATTTCATGGAGAGTGCAGTGAGCTAGGTTAGTTTTAATAATCATATACCATGCTTCTTTACATGATACATATGTTGTTAAATTTACAGGTCTAATGGATCAAAAGTGATGGTGTATAACAAATACCTCAAGACAAACAATTGACTCCTAGTAATCCACTGTCTCTATGAATAGTTAGATTGAAAGGATAGTTTCAGAAACCAATGATTTTAGAAATTTTCTATCTTGTGTGTGAGTCATATTCTCACCTTAAGTTAATAATTTTTTTAGAGTTTTCTATCCTGCCACAGAAACCAACGAACAATTAAGACAAACTCCATTGTGTAACTTTAGTCTCTATTTTGCCTTGGAAAACAATGAACAATTAAGACATACTATATTATTAACTATTTTAAAGAGTATATGTGACACTTAGTACAATAAAAACAACAAAAACATATGGGAATAAAAGGATGTGTATCTAAATCAACATTTTATAATTTCATGTTCTAATTTTGAAATGGAATTAAAATGATGGACAAAATAACCCGCTCATTTGATCCTTGTATATGTATTCCTCTGATAGACCAAAATGAATAAGTTAAATTAAGTAAACATAAAATTCTTAATGAATGAACAATGGTACTCAAATCATAAAAGAAATACCATAAAAGAGAGCAATGATACTCAAATCATTATAAAAAAAAATAAAAAATACCACAAAAGAGAGCGCAAGATTGTTGCAAACTTGCAATTGAAAGTTATAAGATTCTATATGTGGAAAATTTTGGTGCAATAAAATTAATTTTATTATATTTTGATTGTTCTAACATTTGAATGTCTACATATATAATCACACACGTTTTTTTTCTTGTGTAACCACTAAATTTACGGATATTGGGATTAAAGAAAGCATCATGTGTCCCACTTTTTTAATTCAATTAACTTGAAACCTGTTCAACCGGTTTCTAAACATTTGTTTTTTATTTTTTTAATAATTTAGTACAACAGTTGGAGAGAGAAAGAGAAGAAGAAAAAGAAAAGAGAGAAGAGTGTTGAGAAACAATTTGGGTCTTCAATTTTGATCTTCAAGCTTGAAAACTTAAGAACCCAAAATTCAAAGAGTCACATGTGTCTCTCTCTTCTTCCAATTTCCCCCAGCTGTGTGACCTTTCTCTCTTCTACCTTAAATGGTTTTGTTCATTGTCCATCCACTACGAGCATCATCATTTACCTGGTGTTTTGATTATGTGATTTGGAGCAAATTCATGCAAGTAATTTTTAACTAATGGAGTAAAATATATCATCCCTGGATAATTACTTATAAAAAACCATTAAAATAACGAAAGCAATGGATCTCTTGTAACTTCTGGTTTAAAAGAAAGTGATGACTTAAAATAAAGTGAAGTCATCTTTTTACAATTTAACAACGAGAGCACATCAGAATCTCAAAATCCGGGGAGAAACAAGAGCGACGATGGACATTTGTCGGAGATCAGGAAATCCACCGCGGAACAAAAAGATTGTTGTTTGGTTGATTATAGTTGAAGTTCAAATTCATCACTCTCTATCGATAAGAGTGCCGAAATTGATTTTATGATTTCTGAAATTTCGCAATTAAATTGAAGAAAAATCAGAAATGAACCTAATAGAGAAGAGAGAAAGGTTGAATCCTGCAATTATTCACTCTTCTCTCTTCTTTTTCTTTTTCTCTTTCTCTCTCCAACTGTTGTACTAAATTGTTAAAAAAAACAAATGTTTAGAAACTGGTTGAACAGGTTTCAAGTTAATTGAATTAAAAAAAGTGAGACACATGACTAATTTTTATTGAGTGTGTTAAAAGAGTGTGTTAGTAGGTGTCACCCTACCATTGCTCAGAGATGGAATATGGAAGTACATTGATGAAAAATTTAATTGATTAACATCGTAGATTGTTCCATTACGAAAGCAAGGATTTATTTGTGTAACCACTAAGTTGGTATGCTTGTTCCATTATTTTTTAGCAACCATTTTTCTTTTTCTCTCAACCACTGTAATCGACGAATGATGGTGCACTTTTTTGTTTTAATTGTAATAATTTGCAATAGGCAACTTTTTTCCGCGCGGCTTTCACATATTTAGTGGAATTGTTCAGTTTTTTTACCCCACCTAGTATCAGCAAAATGCTAGTCTAAGAAAAATGTTTAAAAGTGGATGAGAAGGTTATGTAGAGTTGCCACATCATCATAATGTTTGTTTTAGATTAACTCAATTTTACTCTGTTAAAAGTGTCAAATATGCATAATGCTTGTATATGGTTAACCCAATTTTAGTTTATATATAGAGAGATAGAGAGATAGATATAGGGGATAGGTAGATAGATATAGATAGATTCACATAGTGATATGCACTATAAATCTATAAAATATTTTAACTAATAAATGATAATATATATTTTTTTAGATAAATGTTGGTGTTTAGTATATTGTTGGAGGGGAAGGGGTAATATTATCAGCATGGATCAAATCTTAACCTCTTAATCTCCAATTTTCCAACCCTTTGACCACACAATCAATGATTAATGCAAAACAATTAGTTGTTGGTTAACGCACTATAAACATATATTGCATTAACCAAAGGAGGAAATTTTTTAAAGTAGGAGAATGGAATTGGTTTAATTGTAAATTTTTAAAAAATATATTTATAATAATTAATATGTTTTGTATTTACTTTTCCAACAAAATAATGATAGTAACACTTTTTTTTATACATATTTTAGAGAAAATCTATTTTTTGTCTCATATTTTATCATGTGTTTTTCAATATCTTGATTAAGACGTAACACTTTCAAAGGTAGAAGATCAACCATTAATGTTAAAATGAGAGTATAAGTTGAAAATGGCAAGGAAGTAGATACTCTCATTTATATATTATTGGAATTAGAATAATAACCATTAGAGAAAAGGAGAAAAAGAATGGACAACAAAAGCTATGAGAATGTCTTTACCTATTCATTTTGTTCTCCTGCTATTAATACAATTATTTTTTAGAAACAAAAATGAATGTGGCTTTCCCTAAAAAAAAATGAATGTGGCTTATATAAAAATAAAATAAAAAAACTAATAGGACTAAAGCAACTAACATGTGAATTGTCTATAGTGATGTCATAACATCATAATGTAGTCTAGTTTATAATGTATTTTGGAAAAATTGATTTTTTTTCCTATCATGTGTTTTCAATATCCCAATTAATATAATTAACACATTCAAAGATAGAAGAAGATTGACAGTTAAGTTCAAAAGTAGAAGAAGATCGACAACTAATGTGAGAGTATCAAAAGTTTAAAATGGGAAGGAAATAATTTGTCAAAAGTATTTATAAGAATGTCTCCACCTATTCATCATTTTGCTCTCCTGATTTGGTCTCCATCTATATTTGGAGGAAATTATTAATAATGTTATATTACATGAATATAATTGTATTTTGAGGGAAGAAAAAAAATTGAATGGGACTTGTATTAAGAAAAAACAATGAGTAGGACTAAAACAACTAATTTGTTTACAATTATTTTCAATGACATCAGCTTTTTTCTTTTGCCACCTCAAAATTTATGACGATGTATACTTTTCATAGTTGCGATGTTTTCCTAGATACATATTTCATTGTCATCCATGAAGAAATTTCTCCTACAAAATGTAAGATAATAGACATTGAATATAGAATAACCTTTTGCAATTTAAGGTTGCCGTCTAAGACATGCTGTTTTTCTTTTTCATTATTAAATACTATAACGAAAGGAATTTCAATAACGGTGGAACATAAATCAAAATCATTAAAAGATTTTATTGTAATAACTTTTGTGGTCATAAAAGTTTCTATAATTTTTAGAGGTGATAGGTAGACACACATAAGTGGACATACCACTCTACCACCCTTATCTGGCATTTTATTTTAATTATTTTTTTCCAAACCATCTTCTCTCCTCAACCCACAACAACGTTTCAAATTTCAATTGAACACTTTAATAATTATATTGAAGAAATTAATAATTAATTAATAAACCATCATCACCGTTCATCATCCACATCATGGTTTTGTTTTGGCCCTTCATCATCCTTCCTCATCAACACCATCGCCAGACACCAACAACACCTCTTCAATTGCTTCTCATGTTAACCATTAACACATACTTTCCCGCCAAAAACAAATCACAGATCAGAGATTTGTACAGTTTGACATCAAGTAGAACAAATTTGTGTTCTTTTCGGTTCATGTGAATGACCCATTATTCCTTGATCTGATTCTGATAAAATTATCCTTTAAACTTAATTGAAAAATTGAAAGACATTGAACAAATTTATGAATGATGATTATTTTTAAGTTAATGGACAGAACAGAGAATGGGTAATTGGAGATGAGTTGCTGGAAATTAAAAGAAGATGGAGGCGAGGATTGGGTGTGGTGTGGAAAGGGAGAGAAGAGAGACGGAAAATGGTTGGAGGAAGAAACACGTGAGTTCAGAGTGAGGGTGAAGGAAGAGAGTGTGAATGGACAAAACTACCCTCGATGAAATTAATAAAAAATGCCACATATGAGTGGTACAAGAGTGGTTTGCCACTTAAGGATGTTCATGAATCAATTCTCTAATTTTTATTTCATGATTGATGTACTAATTAATATATTTATATAATTTATAAAAGCCGTTAAAGTAGATAGCCTAGACTACCATTGTAGCAATTTCTATGTAAACAAATATTCTTATATTGAAATCATGAATCAATCCATATTCATTGGTTGCAACATGTAAGTTGATATTTAATCTATTTAAAGGCAATGTAGTTTTTCTTACAAAAAAAAAAAAAACGAATCAGCTTGAGCTTATTTTTTAAAGAATGATTAAAAAACTCAAGCTTATTTAAAACATTTGTTGATAAAGTTTATTTTTTGGTAAAATAATTCAGAATTTCCTTTAAAAAGATAGGTATCCTCTAGTGTGAAGAGAGTTATTTTAAGAGATAGACAAAACTCACCTCTTAAATTTTCATCAAAACTTTCTCACTTTTTGAACATGAGAAATCATGGTTTTGCTTCCTAACATTAACAAATTTAATTACAATATATTTTTTTTTTGGTCAATAATTACAATATATTTACTACAAAGAAGAAATAAACATGCAGGTGGTTAAAAAAAGTATAGAAAATGTTCCACTTATCTTGTTGACATTGCCGCATAACTTGAATCTGCAATTTATGACCTGAGATTAGTGTGAGTGAAAGTGTCAAGTGGAAGAAAGAGATGAAAATAGGCGTGTAATAAATTGTGGTTATAAAGGTTAAAGTGAAACTGAAAAATTAAGCACTATTTTTAGTTTTTTGTGTAGGTTACATTTACAAAAATATTAAGGGAGCATACAATGATCACAATGTATTAGAGATATAGTTTAGCTTCAAGTAGTACTAGTCTTATAGGAGTATATATAGTTGTAACTAATAAATAATATAGGTTGTCCTAGAATTAAGGTACACTTGTATATATGTTATTCTAGAATTAAGGAACACTTGTATCACATGTTTCCTTACTAACAGCAATTGATAGGCATCCTTACTGATAGCACATCAGCTATACGCTCCCCTTACTGTTATGAGTTCCTAAAACTCGGAGAATCAGCTCCCATAAGAGTTGGAGCTTCAGTTGTAATTTGTAACTATTTATAGCCATCTCTTTGGCAACAATAATCAAGCAATTATCATTTCTTTATGGTATTCAGAGCTAATTAGCTTAAAAGCATTTTTTTCACGATCCCTAAACCATGTCTTCATCAAACTCTGAAATTGAAAATTCTCAACAGACACCCACTGTGTCATCACCAGTTGACAAATTGATCATCTTGAATGCTGGTTCCCAACTCTCCATAAAACTTGATGGAGACAATTATCCTGCTTGGAGAATTCAATTCATGGCTCTCTTAACAGGCTATGATCTTATGAGCTATGTCGATGGGACTAAACTGTGTCCTTCAAAGATTTTGGAGGCCAATTCTGCAGCTGTCAATCCAGCCTTTACTCATTGGGTTAGACAAGATCAACTCATTCTGCATGGTATTATCTCATCTGTGGCTACAACCGTGGTCACACATCTAGGAATTGTCAAAAGTTCCAATCAAGCATGGGAGATTCTAAAAACCATGTATGCCAGTCGCTCTCGTGTGCGTATAATGGCACTCAAACAACGAATTTCCAATTTCACTAAAGGAAATCAATCCATGGCTACATACCTTCAAGGAATTAAAGCCATCTCGGATGAACTATCAATCATTGATCATCCCCTTGATGATACTGACCTTGTGATTCACACTCTCAATGGCTTGCCTGTCGAGTACCGTGAAATATCTGCGGGACTTAGAAGCAGAGAATCTCCTATTGCCTTTGCTGAACTACATGAGAAGCTTATGGATTTCGAAACCATTCATCATCATGCAGATCAACAAGCTGCTGATGTGGTAGCAACTGCTAATGCTATCACAAGGAATAAGGGGCAGCAATATAGAAACAACAACAATCGCAACTCCTCTCTTACTATTCTGCAGAATGGTGAAAACAAAATTGTTTGTTAGTTTTGTGACAAAGCAGGACATAGTGCTAAGATTTGCTACAGGATCAGGGGATTTCCAAAAAGGAATGGCACTAAACCAACTGCAAACATTGCTCAAAACTAGGCTGCGACACAAAATGCTAATTGGATAATGGATACTGGAGCATCTCATCATATCTCACAAGATCTGCAGCAGCTCACTCTAGCTAATTCATATCCTGGAGCAGATCAAGTTATTGTTGGTGATGGAACAGGTTTGAAAATTACTCATACTGGTAACTCTATTATTCAAACATCCGTTAAACCTCTTCACCTTAAACAAGTTTTATGTGTACCTAAAATTCAATCCAACTTGTT
>Ga0315915_1002112_pt1 | contig 24810 bp, 8 predicted proteins | sample MpolbnodulesMG_FD_207738 | JGI IMG/M metagenome (GOLD analysis project Ga0315915, IMG submission 207738) | Medicago polymorpha root nodule microbial communities from Los Angeles, California, United States - branched nodules | ecosystem: Host-associated > Plants > Roots > Nodule | place: USA...
AAAACAAAAACAATAAAGAAATGCCTTATTATTTATATATTCACAATATATATTTATATCATATATCATGATACAAAGCCAAACTCAATCAATATAGATTGGCTATTAGGGCTTACTTCAACATATTCACACCAGAAAAATTCATATCTCTAGACATGTCAGTTTCCATGAACTTATATTACCCTATCCCACTTCTTCATCATCCATTACCACTTACTGGGATTATTTTCCTTCTGATACTTGTCCATCAAGCAATCCATCTGCTATTAATTCACCTACACTTCCACCTCCATTCATTGACATTGATCCTCCTCCTCATGATACTAACCACTCCACATCACTTATTCCACCACCACCTCCCTTAAGAAGATCATATAGAAATCCCAATCCACCTATACATTTACAGGATTATGTTTGTAATTTCTCTAATGCATCTGCTTTTCTTTCTTTTGAGGTTCTCTCTCCTATTTCTCATTACATGTCATTTACCAATTTGTCACCTTTTCATTGCGCTTATTCTTTGTCCATTGACTCCCACATTGAGCCCACTACATATGTTGAGGCTAGCAAATTCAGTTGTTGGAATCCGGCTATGCAAGCTGAGATTACTGCTCTTGAAAACACTGGGACATGGAAACTGGTTTATTTACCACCAAATGTCAAGCCTATTGGTTGTAGATGGATTTACAAAATCAAATATCATGTAGATGGCTCAATAGAGAGATACAAAGCAAGATTGGTTGTGAAGGGTTACAATCAGATTGAGGGTTTGGATTACTTTGACACTTATTCTCCAGTTGCTAAGCTTACAACTGTCAGAACTGTCATTGCTTTGGCATCCATCAATCATATGCATATCCATCAATTAGATGTTAATAATGCATTTTTTTTATGGAGGTTTACATGAAGATGTTTACATGATTGTTCCTTAAGGTATCACTCCTTCCAAACCAAATCAGGTGTGTAAGCTAGTCAAATCATTGTATGGATTGAAGCAAGCTAGTAGAAAATGGTATGAGAAGCTCACCTCTCTTCTTCATCATCACCACTATAATCAATCTACATCAGATCATTCACTATTTATCAAAAAGACTGTTACTTCCTTCACAATATTGCTTGTTTATGTAGATGATGTGATAATTGCTGGTGATTCATTATTTGAATTTCAATCCATCAAAGTCATTCTGCATTCTTCATTCAAAATCAAGGATCTTGGTCAATTGAAGTATTTCCTTGGTTTAAAGGTTGCTTATTCTTCTAAAGGCATATATATATGCTAGAGAAAATACTGCATTGATTTGCTTACAAACACTGGCTATCTTGCTTGCAAATGAGTCTCCACTCTATCTGATCCATCTTGCAAGCTACATACTGATTCTAGTGCCCCATATGATGATGTACCCTTATATAGAAGACTGATAGGCAGGCTAATCTATCTCACTAACACAAGGCCATATATTACTTTTGCTACTCAACAACTTAGCTAGTTTCTCACTTCTCCCACTGAAAAGCACTTCATAGCAGGGTTTGATGTTTCCTAGAGATTCTTCTATGTGCATATCAGGGTACTCAGATGCAGACTGGGCATGTTGTCTGGATTCCAGAAGATCCATCTTAGGTCAATGCTTCTTCCTTGGTAAATCATTGATCTCTTGGAGAACTAAGAGGCAATTGACTGTATCCAGATTTTCTTCTGAAGCTGAATATCGAGCTTTGGGGGCAACTACTTGTGAATTGTAGTGGCTTCTTTACTTGCTTAAAGATCTGCATGTTTCAACTGTGAAACTTTATGTGCTTTACTGTGATAACCAAAGTGCATTGCACATTGCAGTTAAACTAGATTTTTATGAAAGAACTAAGCATCTTGAGATTGATTGTCACTTGGTTAGGGAAAAGTTACAAGCAGGCATCATGAAGCTTCTTTATGTATCTTCATCTGATATAAGCTTATTTAGGGAAAAGTTATGTCCCTAAATATAAGACTATCTACAAATTTCTAGATGCATCTATTACTCTTTTTCTAAATACACCCCTCATTAATATTATCCATATACCTTGAAATACGAAAAGTTAACATTAAATATCTCTATAGTCAAAGGGTAATTTAATAATAGTAACATATATTTATGACAAATTTATTACTTCAAACACTTTTCTTAATACATGCGGTTTTTTTAAACTATAAAAAGGATGAAGGGAATACTTATTTGTTCCACAATAAGAGTTACATTTGTAAAAATTAGTCTCAAATTTAGTGTTGATTTCAATTTTTAATGTAATATTAATTTCTTTTTCTTCTAATTGTACTTTCCAGTTAATTGTACTTTCTAATTTCTTTTGAGGGTGTTAATTGTACTTTCTATTTAATATTACAAGCATTAATCTCAATTCAATATCCTTCGCTTTAGATATATATTTTTTTGTAATAGATTATTATAATCTTTAGACGAAGCGACAAATTCTATTTTAATTACATACATACAAAAATTCTATTTTAATTTTACACCCTCTGCAACTTATGAGTTTTAATTTAAGTATATTATTTTTGTGAATTTTGTTATGCACTTTTTATTACACGTTTGGTTGGTTCCCTTTTGAATCAGAACGAAAAAAGTAATATGTGTAGGGACTTGGGACCAAATTAGTGAAAAAATGAAAACACTTGGACCAAAATGAGGAATTTGATAATAAAAAGGAGTTCAAGATTGAATATAAGCCAATTACGTGATGAAGTTTGAGAATAATGTACGAAGAAAAATAATAATAATGATACTCAAACATATATTTTATATTATAAACAATTAATTTTCACTTTTTTTATAAACCATGATATCTCATCAACATGTAGAAACTAATTTTCATTTTTTTTAATACAATAAGAAAGAGTGAGAAAACTAATTAATGAGAGGATGAGCTAGAATTGATCCCTACCAAGTGTATGTGTTATAGTTGAGACTTCTTAATCATGTTCAGTTAAATGTTATGTTTTCCATTGTCAAATTGAAATGAGAGAAGTTTACTAATTTTGTTAAAGTCTTGTTGAAGGCTTTATCATGGTCATGGGATACCCCACAACTTCAACTACAAGCATTATGTGCCTTGTAGTAGGTTTGATTTTGGATTCATAACCAAACAAATTGGATGACATTCTGCTTACCCTTAAAACAAGACCAAATCAAATTCAGCCACTGTCTCTTTTGTTCTGTTGACGGCTTCAAGAAGAAACATTTGAAAGCTTGTTGTTAACAACCTTGTGGCCATATTTTTTAGTCTTCATGAGTGCATGTCTCCCTCTTGCTGCGGAAATGAAAATGACTCTCTACAACTGTTCCACGTTGAATAAGATGAACCTTCAACTTCATATTCAAGGAAGGAAAATATGTATAAGTATTCTATAGTAGAAATTTAAATACAATACCAACATGGGTTGACACATATGGTCAAAGATTTCGAGTTACATTCATATTTTATGTGGATTTGAGGATTTATTTCCCTCAAATCAACTAAAAATGATGTTTGCTAAACAACATTTATGTTTTGTGAAACTTTTTTTTTTTTTATTTTTAAATCTTTGGGATAAATTTGGTATGTTAAACCGAGTAAAATTGTTTATGGTTTAGATCGTAAAGTAATTTTTTGAGTTGGGTCTCTGCTTGCATCCTCAACATGTGATCAACATCCTGTTTATATATATATATATATATATATATATATATATATATATTTTGGTAGTGAACATCCTGTTTTATATAATAATGACTAATGAGGTGATCGGTTTTGGAGGATAGGGGAATGTTTTATTTATTTTTTTAAATTAATAAAATTATAAAATGTTTTAAAAAATAAATTAAGTGCGATTTAAATGTTATATGATCATCTAACATGTTTGGAGATCATCTATCATGTCATTATTTTAATTTTTCAAAATCTCAAATATATATTAAAATGCTTGGGTTACCTTCAAAATTTTTCTCTTCCAAAAAACCCACAAACTAAATAAATTGTAGAAATGGAAATACAAAACATAGATTCAAGACAAAGCATTAGAAAGTGTGACTGGAATTGAAAAGACTGCCGATGCAATTTCAGTTACACGATATTGATACATGATGGGATTGTTGAAAGAATGTTTGGGAATTGGAAATTATAATAACTAATTAATTTCTTAAAGACAAAATATAAATACCCTTGAATTGACATATTCGCAATTGGATCTCAGTGACATAAGATTAACAAACTTATTAGGAAATATAATGTGTAACACAAGTTATATTTATTTTGAACATAAATATATTGATATTGTCGTTTTGTAACTTTAAAGCATCTGATTAATTTTCTCTTTCCAGTTAGTAATTTTGTTACTCTGCATTCAATGAACTTGTCTACATTATAAATATAAATTACCATTTAGATTATAGCATATGATATCAATGATTTACACTAAAAAATGATCACTAAAATAATAAGAGATAAAACATCACTGAATTTTTTATTTAGACAATCACATTGCCAGGTTTCTCTACGGAAAAAATGTACAATTTTAGTTTCGAAATTTAAAAAGCACATCATATTTAGATATAGTACATAATGCAAGTTTCATTTATGAACTAACTTGTATAGATGATTAAGAAACAAATGTATAGTTGTTTTCCATCTTAAAGAAACAAATAGTACTCTCCGGTCACATTTATAAGCCAAAATTTTTTAGATTCATTAAATGATTAATGTATTTGACCAATATATAGATTGAATACATTAAATATTCAATGAACCTATAAGGGTATTTTTCGCTTATAAATGTGACTGGAGGGAGTACAATACAATGGAACAATGGAGTCAAGATCCTCTTCATTTACAATTCTCTCTATTTCCTTCATTTGGAGAGATAAAGACACAAAAAACTTTAAAAAATATAAAGTAATTAATGATGGTGAGACTCATTTAATTAAAATATTCATTATATCTTTTTTGTGTATATCTCTCTCCAAATTGTATATTCCGTTTATTTTCACAAATAGAGAGGATATTAACTCGGAACAATGTAAAATTAATGAGATAATAAAACCATTTACTTGGTGTTGGTGTGAGCGTTTTACAAGCAATATATAATTTAGGGTTAAATATGTTTTTGGTCCCTATAAATATATCAACTTTTTGTCTTAGTCCCTCTAAAATTTTCCTTCAACTCTTAGTCCTCCAAAAATTTTCCATCTTCACTTTTTGTCCCTCTTTTAAAGTAAACTCATATGTAGAATTTATATTTTTGAATAAAATTTTGCAGAAACATTCATAATATTATAAGAATCTCTCCCCAAAAAATTTAGAATTTTTTAACAAAACATAAATTTAATATGAATTTTTATATTTTTGATGGTTAAAAATTCATATTAAATTTATCTTTTGTTAAAAAATTCTAATTTTTTTTGGAAAATATTTTTATAATATTCTTGCAATTTCATTAAAAAAGAATACTAAAATTAACTTAAAAATAGGGACGAAAAGTAGTGATTGAAATTTTATAGGGACTAAAAGTTTAAGGAAAATTTTAGAAGAACTAAAACAAAAAGTTGATATATTTATAGGGACCAAAAACATATTTAACCCTATAATTTATGACAGTGTCAAAAGCAGTGATGTGAAGCTGAGGCAGTTTTTGGATTACTACAGATTAAATTTAAGGATGGAATTTGGAAGTCATAATTTTGGTTGGTTTGACGGCTTCAACAAGAAACCTTTGACAGCGTGCTATTAAGTTTTAACAACCTTTTGGTCATCCTTTTTAGTCTATTTTCTACTATTGTACACATTAATGAATGTATTCCACCATGTTAGGTCATTGGGGTGTCTCGGAGGTCACCCATATTAGGTAAGAGTAAGTACACAAGTGAGAGAGATATCATATTTGATACTCCCTCCGGTCCTTATTATAAAAAACAATTGGATTTTTAGGTTCATAGAATAATTAATGTATGTTATTGTAAATATAGACTAGATACATCACTTACACAATGAACCTAAAAAGTCAATTGTTTCTTATAATAAGGATCGGAGGGAGTAATAAGTTTGTGGGTCCTCTCATTTCTAAAATGTTTAACCTTCAATTTTCTATCTGACATGAGACATATAACTCACACTTCGACATAGTGAGTCCAGTAACCCATCATACTCACTTTTCAAGCGGAAGTTCTTTCATCCACACGCACTTGTACTTGTACCCTCCGTTAAACCTCGACTCTGATACCACTGTTAGGTCACGATGGGAGCTCAGGGGACCACCCACCTTATGCAAGAGCAACTAGACAAGTGAGAGAGACACCACACTTTTGCCCAAAACCTTAAGACAATTGGATTCTAGGTCCTCTCACTTATAAAATGTTCAACCTCCATTTTTATATTCGATGTGAGATATATATAACTCACACTTGCACACAACACATCGATGGATCAATAAATCTCATCATTAAATAAAATGAGATATTATGGAACGTATTGATCCAATTGTGAAAAACACATGTGTGCATGGTGCAAAACCATTCTAGTTGTACCCATTAGACAAAGCCTTCATTAATTATCAATTTGGCTCTCAATGTATTTCGTCCTTAAATGCATCTTTGCTCAGTCACTTTGGACCAAGAAACTCCTAATAGAATATACACTCGAAGATGCTTCTTGTTGCACGAGACTCAAAATTGAGTTTTTGGATTTGTGAACAATCGTGACACGATTTTTTACGCAAACCATGTGGTAGCTACTAGCAGAAAACTGTGGTGCGATGTGAAAAATAGTGACGATTTTGGTATAAGGTAAGAGTATTGTACTATGTTCAAGCTTTATCGTGGCACGATTCTGGACAATTGTGACACGATTTTTACAGGTTATGGGCACTATATAAGCATTCATTGTTCATTTTTAGGCAGAGCTTCAAGAGAGAGAAACTTGGGAAATCAAAGGAGGTAGCTTAGGGTTGAAGATCTTTGGTGAGGGTTCTCTTGAGAGGTTCTCTTAGGTTGAAAAACATTTGTAAACACCTTGAGTGTTTGAAATCATTGAGTCTCTTGTTCTTGGGAAGAGATAGAGAAATGGGTAGAAATTAGGTTTGTTCTTTGTGAGCTTATTGAAGCTAATTTCTTGTAACCCTTTTGTATCTCTTTGTAAAGAACTCATTGATAGTGAAGCAGATAGATCTATTTCCCCCATAGTAAGTCATTGTTGGACCGAACTGGTAAACATTTTCTGGTGTGTTTGTTTCTCTTCTCTCTTTATCTCCTGCTTGTGGTTTTGTGTTTTACATTTGGTTCTTAGATTAGATCCAGGTTTGTTATTGTTGTTGTTGTTTGATGTTACTTTGATATTCACACATCTAAATTTATTGGTATGATTTTGAGTCCGAATTCACGACACTCCTCTTTTTTGGTACCGTCGGAATATAGTGACACCCGTCTCACATATTTTGGTACCAAAATTACTATTAACTCGCTATTGTTTATAGAGAAATGATATTTGTACAACTATTTTGAGACAACTCTCTCACTTTCTCTCATACTCTCATTGTGTTCTTACTCTTTCTCTATTACTTTGGTTTTCGAGTCAATAGTTACATTGTCTTATATATTGGTTTTCCCATAACTTATCTCATAATAGTTATTCAAATCACACACCTCTTGTTTATATGGGGTAAAAGAGATTGGCTGATATTTGACGAACACTTGTATAATCCCAACCTAAATATGAATTATTTGGACACACTTACACAAATTGAAAAAGGTAGAAATGAAATATAACTTAAAAAATATTTAGTTTTAAAATAATTAAATAATATATATTGTTATGTGTGTCTAAATGATTTTTACTTACACTTGTGAGTATACAAGTATTTCTTGTGATATCTTTGTTTTTATTTTGTTTGGGAGCTCTAACCTGTATGAGTGAGATGTAGTTAACTCTAGGAACTAAAAAATGAAACACATTGTAATTAGAGATCCATCTATGTGCAGTAAGCTATACTCAATTACAAATAAATTAGATGACATTCTGCTTACCCTTAAAACAAGTCCAAATCAAACTCAGCCATTGTCTCTTTTGCTTGTTGACGGCTTCAAGAAGAAACGTTTGAAAGCTTGTTGTTAACAACCTTATGGCCATATATTTTAGTCTTCATGAGTGCATGTATGATGTCTCTCTCTTGCTGTGGAAATGAAAATGACTCTCTCCAACTGTTCCACGTTCAATAAGATGAACCTTCAATTTCATATATAAGGAAGGAAAATATGTATAAAAGTATTCTATAGTAGAAATTTAAATACAATACCAACATGGGTTGACACGTATGGTCAAAGAAATTTTCTCTTTGGGTTTTTAATATATATTTCATCTTTGCTTATTCAATTTTTTTTTTTTGTGTCTCTACTTGCATCCAACATGTCATTAACTTATTTTTCTTTTTAAAATTATGTGCGATTTAAATGTCATTGACTTATTTTTTGAGTTGGGTTTCTACTTGAAGGGGAGGGGGGAATAACTTATTTTTCTTTTTAAATTACGTGGGATTTAAATGTCATATGATCACCTATCATAATATTATTTTTTTAGGGAAATCATCTATCATATTATTATTTTCATTTTTCAAAATCTCACATATATATGCTAAAATACCGAGTTACCTAATAGCTCTAAAAAAAACCCTCAAACTAAATATAGTGTAGAAATGGAAATACAAAACTTAGATTCAAGACAAAGCATTTAGAAAATGTGACTGGAATTTGAAAAGACTGCCAAATTTAATTTCAGTTACACGATATTGATACATGATGGTATTGTTGAAAGAATGTTTGGGAATTGGATATTATAATAACTAATTTCTTAAAGACAAAATTTAAATACCCTTGAATTGACATATTCGCAATTGAATCTCAGTGACATAAGATTAACAAACTGATTAGGAAATATAATGTGTAACACAAGTAACAGGGACATTAGCCAGCTCCTACAGTAATTTAATTTAACATTTAGTTTGAACAAAAATAATAGATTAATATTGTCGTTTTGTCACTTTAAAGCATCTGATTAATTTTCTCTTTCCATTGTATTTTTTGTTACTCTGCATTCAATGAACTTGTCTATAATTATAAATATAAATTACATATAGATTATAGCATATGGTATGATTTTTTTTTGGTTACATAGCATATGGTATGATTGATTTACACAAAATAATAAGAGATAAAACATCAAGGAAAATTAATTTAGACAATCACATTGTCAACCTTCTCTACACAAAAAAAAAAGTACAATTTTAGTTTTGAAATTTAGAAAGCACATCATATTTAGATATAGTACATAATACAAGTTTCAAAATTTATGAACTAACTAGTATAGATGATTAAGCAACAAATGTAATGTTGTTTTCCATATTAAAGAAACAAATAGTACAATACAATGGAATAATGTAAAACCATTTACTTGGTGTGAGCATTTTAGAAGCAATATATAATTTATGACAGTGTAAAAAGCAGTGATGTGAAGCTGAGGCAGTCCTTGGATTACTACAGATTGAATTTAAGGATGGAATTTGGAAGTGATAATCTTTGGTTGGTTTGACGGCTTCAACAAGAAACCTTTGACAGCGTGCTATTAGCAACCTTTTGTTCATCCTTTTTAGTCTATTTAAAAATGGTGTTGTTAACAAGTGCTCCGGGAGCACTCTTTAACATTTCTCTTAAAAATATATATTCTACTATTGTAGTCATTATGTGGTAAATAAAATATTCCATCGTTAGATCAATAAATCTCATCATTAAATAATTAAAATGATATATGATGGAACGTTATTGATCAAATCGTAAAAAATATATGTGTGCATGGTGCAAGATCATTTTAGTTGTGCAAATTAGACAAAACCTTCATTAATTATCAATTTGGCGCTCTCAGATATATATTTCGTTCTTAAATGCATCATCTCTTGGTCACTTTGGTCCAAGAAACTCCTAATAGAAAATACACTCGAGGGATGCTTCTCATTTTTTATACTGTGGGACTATAGCGATACTCTGCCTCACATATTTTGGTACCAAAATTACTATTAACACGCCAATGTTTATATAGAAGTGGAAGAAGTGATATTTGTACGACCATTTTGTACAATTAGTTTTCATATTCTCATTGTGTTTTTACTCTCTTTCTCTATATTGCTTTGATTTCTGTGTCAATAGTTACATATTGTCTTATATATCTCTGGGTTGTCAAATAAGTTATCCTAAAGTGGTTGCTCAAATAACATACATCTTATGAAGAATGTTAGTAACACACAATTTTCAATACACTCTCTTTGATATGTTAAAATTCACATATGCTCTACCAAATATAAACAAGACCCACATAATTTGGTGGGACCCTTGTGAGGTTTAACCAATCAAAGAGAATGTGTTGAAAAATGCTTGTTAAAATGTGTGTTCTTAGCATTTCTCTACCTCTTATTTATAATTTATATGGAGTAGAAAAGATTATGTGATATTTGAGGAACAGTTGTGTTGTCCCAACCCTAAATATGAATTATTTGGATACACTCACAAATTGAAAATCCTAAAATAGAAAAGAATAAAAGAATATGTATTTTTGAAATAATGAAACAATATGTATGGTTATGTGTGTTCCTAAATGATTTTTTTTAGGCTTGTGAGTATACAAGTATTTCTTATTTCTTGTGACATATGTAGTAAATTCTTTTTTTTTTTTTTTTTTAATAGACGAAACGGTAAAGTCATTATAAACTCCCACACACAAGTGGAGGTATTGGGGTTCGAACCCCGGTCATGGCATCTAGCCTAACAATTTCGGCATTTTGCCAGTTGAACTGGGACTTTGAACAGATTGTAACTAGGGATCAGTCTACGTTCAGTATGCTATACTCAATTACAAACAGAATTGGGTGACATTCTGCTTACCCTCAAAACAAGACCAAATCAAATTCAGCCACCGTCTCTTTTCCTTGTTGACGGCTTCAAGAAGAAACATTTGAAAGCTTGTTGTTAACAACCATATGGTCATTTTTTTTAGTCTTCATGAGTGCATGTCTCTCTCTCTTGCTGTGGAAATGAAAATGACTCTCTCCAACTGTTCCACGTTCAATAAGATGAACCTTCAACTTCATATACAAGGAAGGAAAATATGTATAAGTATTATAGTAGAAATGTAAATACATACGTACAAGTACTCATATTTTATGTGGATTTGGGGATTTATTTCCCACGAATCCACTAAAAATCTTGTTTGCTAAACAACATTCTTTTGTGAAAATTCTCTAATTTTTTGGGGCAAATTTAACATGTTAAACCGGGTAAAATTGTTTATGGTTTAGACCATGGAGTAATTTTTTGAGTTGGGTCTATGGTTGCATCCTCAACATGTCATTGACATAACGACTAATAGGTGATCGATTTTAGAGGAGAAGAGAAAAAATCACTTATTTTTTATCTAAAATTACGTGCAATCTAAATATTATATGATCATCTATCACATTATTATTTTAATTTTTCAAAATCTCAAATATATACTAAAATGCTGACTTACCTTCAAAATCATCTCTAAAAAACCCTCAAACTAAACAGTGTAGAAATGGAAATACAAAACTTAGATTCAAGACAAAGCATTAGAAAGTGTGACTGGAATTGAAAAGACTGCCAATGCAATTTTAGTTGCTCAATATTGATACATGATGGGATTGTTCAAAGAATATTTGGTAATTGGATTTTTTATTTTTTGAAGGATGGTAATTGGATATTATAATATAACTAATATCTTGAAGACAAAAAATAAATGCCCTTGAATTGACATATTGACAATTGGATCTGAGTGACATGAGGATTAACTAACTGATTAGAAAATATAATGTGTAAAACAAGTAACTAGGGCAATAGCCAGCTACCACATAAAATTGATTTAGCATTTATTTTTAACAAATTAATCAGATTGATATTGTTGTTTTGTCATTTTAAAGCATCTAATTTGTCTCTTTTCAAGTAGATTTTTTGCTACACTGCATTCAAGGAGCTTGTCTATAATTATAAATATAAATTACCATATAGCATATGGTATCATATTGATTTACACTATATAGAATGACTTATGGTAAGTCAATAATAAGAGATAATTTTATAAATGACCACTAAAATAATATGAGAGGAAACATCAAGAAAAAAATTGAGTCAGGTTTCTCTCCGAAAAAAATTTGTACAAATTTAGTTTTGAAATTTGGAAAGCACATTGTATTTAGATATAGAATGACCACATGCTATATGATAGCAGTTTCATAATTTATGAACTAACTTATGTAGATGATTAAGCAACAAATGTATTGGTTTTCAATATTAAAGAAACAAATACAATACAATGGACTAATGTATAATTAGTGACATGATAAAATCATTTTACAAGCAATATATAATTTATGACAGTGTAAAAAGCAGTGATGTGAAGCTGAGGCAGTCCTTGGATTACTACAGATTGAATTTAAGGATGGAATTTGGAAGTGATAATCTTTGGTTGTGTTGACGGCTTCAACAAGAAACCTTTGACAGCATGCTATTAACAACCTTTTGGTCATCCTTTTTTTCTATTAAAAAAATATTCTACTTTTGTACTCATTATGTGGAAATGAAAGTGATTCAAAGCACTCTACTATAGAATAAATTACATATTCAAATGTGTTATATATAAATGTAAACAATAGATAAACATTTGCACATGATAAGTTTAAACTGCATTGAGATGAAAATGTAAGAAAAGTTGGTTGAAATTAAAAGAGAACATAACATGCACTTTCAATGAGGACATTGTTCTTTTTATGAGATGATATGAATTAAGAGCAAGTGTAATTGTTTGACTAAAGAGTTGATTTGGTGCTTGAATTGTGTCAGACGTTGTTGCTAGAAATTTATCAAAATTTCAAAAACATCCTCAAATATCAATTCTATGGTGCACAAGTGAGATAAATTTTACATCATACAACATCAACTTTTACCATTGGATCAATAAATCACATCATTAAATAAAATGATAAATGACGAATGTGTTGACCCAATGGTAAAAAAAAATAGCAAAATTATACAATTCCTCCATTAACTTAATTTCAGATAATATTTTCGTCATTTATCTTTCTTGTCTCGATTTAGTCATTTATGTTATAAAATGACAATATTTTTTCATTTTTAATAAGATTTTTTTCAAAGAAATGTGAGTTTCTTGGTTTATATGATGAAGATTTGAGTTTGTTTATGAGTTTGATAAATTTTTGATGATTTATTTTGGAGTTTTTGATTATTACTATTTTATAAAAAAGGATAACTTTGTTGGCATTTTACAACATAAAGGATTAAATCGGGACAAAAAATGATAAAGGACGAAAATATTACCTAGCAACAAAAAGAACATATGTGTGCATGATGTAAGATCATTTTACTTGTGCGTATTAGACAAAATCTTCATTAATTATCAATTTAGCTCTCAAATATGTATTTCCATCTTCGATTGGCCACTTTGGCCCATGAAACTACTAATAGAAAACACACTTGGAGATGCTTTCTCTTTTTTTATACCGTAGGACTCCAGTGACACTCCGGCTCACATATTTTGGTACCAAAAAATTTTTTTGACAAAAATAAAACTGATATTCATTCATTCAAATTAATTGAAAGAAAAATTTGATATATGTGGAAAAACGCTTATTTAGATTGAAAGAAAGAGGACAAAAGATGTAGAGGGGTGATTATAGGTCAAAAATGACCTAAAACCACCTCTCCTCGATGAATAAAAGAGAAAGAAAACCTAAAGTGAATGTGGAGTTTCTCTCACTAGAAAACTAGGGCCAGTAAGGAGTCATCTTGGTACCAAAATCATTATTAATTCGCTATTGTTTATATGGGGTAAAAGAGATTGTGTGAGATCTGATGAATAATTGTATGGTCACAACTCTAAATATGAATTATTTGGACACACTCGCACAAAATGAAAAAGGTAAAATAGAAAAGAATTTAAAAATATGTGTTTTTGAAACAATTAAATAATATGTATTATTATGTGTGTGCCTAAATGGTTTTTATTTAGACTTGTCACTATACCAGTATTTCTTGTGATATCTTTGTTTGTCTTGCTTGAGAGCTCTAACCTTTTAAGAGTGATATGTAGTTAATTCTAGTAACTAAAAACACATTGTAATTAGATATCAGTCTATATATGTTCAATAAGCTATACTCAATTACAAACAGATTCTGCACGAAATTGTGTTCTTTGTTATGTGTATATGTCAAGCAAACGATGATGCTTGTATTAGGGGTCAAAAGATTTAAAGAGGCCTCAATTACATACAGTTTATTATGTTAAATTTACCATGTTCTGCCAAATTATCCTACATTAAATAAACATGCAAATTTTCTCTATTTAAAATAGTACTAAACTTCCACTTTTCAGTATAATGATCCAATATTAATTTTTCTCATAACTTAAAGTCACACTAACACCATTAATAGATTATAGGAATTCCAATCAACTAACATACACGGATACACCTCAGTGTTCTCCAAAGGATCAAATACAACATGCAAATAAACGTTGGATTAATTAATGTGAACCAAGGATTATCCCTCACTTAAGCTAAGTGGAAATTTGAAGGAACATAATAAGGATTGACAAATATATGATTGAGAAGGAAATTTAATCAGAAAGTTTGGTGCAAGAGAGCATGCAAATCCTAGAGCATGTTTGTGATGTAGCAACAGAAATTAAATTAAATTTTTCAGACAGTTACCAACCTCCAAACTTCATCTTTTCTCACTCTTTATATAGCCCCCTCAATTCAATAACGGTTACATAGTTACACATTAATTCCACTTAATAAACATGGAGAGAGCAAACATTAAATCTACTTTGAAGGTTGGAGTGCTTAATTTTTTTTAATGTAGTTTTTTCTACTTCCTCTTAGTTAATTAGTACTATGTCCTAATTGTTTCACTTTCTTTTGCATTTTCCTTAATTTTCCATGGCCAAAAGTTTGCCAAGAACGCTTCACAATCTTCATCTCAATGGAGTAGTACTGATTCTAAAGGAATGGTGAGATACCTAGATTTTTTACAATAGCCTCTAACATAATTGCTAATTGCAGAAAATAGTTTTTGTTCAAATACAGCTACGCAACAGTGCTATAGCGTCATTGTATCCACTATTTCAAAACAGTTTGTACTAAACAGCGTATCGTGGAACAATAACGATTTGTTCAAATTCCGTTATACTATAGTGTTATAGCACCGCTATTTAACAACACTTTATTGTTCCACGGTATGTATCAAGGATTTGAGATTTAAAAATTTGCACTACAATGTTGTTGGACAAAGAGAAGTCATTGAAGATGATTCTCATGCACTTGTTTTAAGATTAAAGTTATGAAATTGTCAAAAGCAGCATCCTTAATGATAGTAAATGAAATGAGATTAGTGGGAGGTGTTTCTTAAGCAACAAAACATCTTGCATACTTCACTAGACAGTGATTCAACTTTGTTTTGAAATAAGCACAACTATATATGTATGAAACAAGTTGCATTGCCACCTTGTGCTTTTAATAACACATATATGTGAAATGATAATTTACATATATAAAAATAAAAAATCAGCACAAGCACACCCATGTGTGACGAAATATAAAGTATATTATTTTAGGAAAGCATGCATACTACAAACGTATTTTTATCTTTTCAAAAGTTGTCTTGATTCCACCTAACAAAGTTTATCCATGCAACATTCTACTTGTCATCATTTCTTTAAATCATAATTGACTAAACTTCACATATCTCTTTAAACTTTGTTAAAAGTATTATGCTACAAATGATATATTGGTTGAACCACTATTTGGTAAGTGTTGATTTGCTTCTATATATAGAAAGACAAATTCCTATTTTCAAATAATTTAGAAAAAGGTGGTCTTGATATGTCATACTTTAGATAGTTGTTATAGGCATCCACACTTAATTTTGCACTCAAATATTTCTTTTAAGTTGGTTAGACATGATATACATTGGACCACAGTTATTTAGATCAAGTGCATTACCAACAACACTATGGACCCTATAATCATCACATAATTAGCACTTTTTGCCTCTTTTACGATTATTGTACTATTATAATACAATAATGCTTTAATAATCCTTTCTCTTTTTTCTAGTCCTTTTATTCTATCCATAATGATTGGTTTATTAAAAAAATCTTCCACCATATTATACTTGAATCATGATTTTCAACTAATTAAACATAATTAAATGTTTTTCACAGACAAAAGATGTACTCAAAGAAAGGTTTTATGATAAGACAAAGGTAAGGACTTACATGGTACACTAACATGTACTACTTAGTATGTCCATTTCATTTTTCACATTTCGGTGAGTCATTTTTGTGTTTGTTTAGGGTTCAAGAAAATCTCCTACAAAAGAAAATACAAAACCACAAGAATTCAAACTCCACACACAAGAAAGAGCTGTCAAACGTGCAATGTTCAACTATGAAGTAAGATATAGTGAATTATCAATGTCGAAGTTAGTATCATAATTTTCATTTATTGATGAATGTGGTTTTTCTTAGGTGACAACAAAATTATATCTCATGGAGTTGCGAAAGAGACAAGAGGAGAAGTTGATGAAGGTATGGAACACAAAATTATATCTCATGAAGATATTAATAGTGAGAATGAGAGCAATATTTTAGAGAGATTAATTAATTCAATATGGAACAGATGATTGAAGAGGAAGAAATACGTTTGCTAAGGAAGGAAATGGTTCCAAGAGCTCAATTGATGCCTTATTTTGATAAGCCATTCTTCCCACAAAGGTAAATAACAAAAGATGAATTGTATGGGATAAGCCATCCTTAGAATTTTTTTAAGTAGGGAGTCCAAAGTTTACAGCTCTCTTGGTGAGTTGAGGAACACTAAAGAAGTTTTAATAGGAGGCCAGAGTTTAAACTCTAGAAAGTAACACAGCTATTAATTTAGTAGTATTTGTCTATAGAAAAAAGTAGTTATATATGAGCAGTATATCTTTAGAAAGAGAGCATCACGATTTCTTTAAGAATAAAGAGCAGCCAATCACAGTTCAGTGCTTGCCACAATACACGGAGGTGTTGCTGAAAAATAGGGAGTGAACAAATAAATCATGCAATTAAAACTTATCATTTGTGTTGGGAAAAATTCGCAAGGCATGTCCTTCGCTAGAAATAGCATTTTCCATATATATTTGGTCACGTAGGTATAACTTACATAATAAAAAATGCAGGGACATTTGATATATTAGGGTGTAGGTTCGAACCCGTAATTCATCACTTCTCAACACTTAGTGTGTGTGAGTTTAGTTGCTAGACTCTTTGAACCATAAGAAAAAGTATTTCATATTTGTAGAATTGCACATTTGGGCAAAGCCGGTCCAGTGATATCAATGGGTAATTTTTTTTTACAGTTTACTAACTACTTAAGTAAAAAAATGCATTTACTAACATAATAATTCTCATATAATATTTTCATTAACTTTACAAAGATCTTAATAGAGCAAAAATTTGTTTTGCAGATCCAACAGAACAGTTCCAAGAGAATCATGCATTCACATGATGAGTAGCAAGTGCTGGAGCTGCACATCTGGCAATGGATTTTACGACATGCACCAATGTGGTCATCAACCTCTTAACAACCCCATTAAATAGAAGCTTTATAAAGTTGTGAGAAGAAGCATCTTGTATTAATTTCATGCATGTTGTACACTATCCATGCCATAGAGAGAAAACTTGAGAGCTTTTGTACAATAGCCTAGCTCCACTTAATTAGACGGCGAGATTTATTTTTTGGATGTATTCTTTGTCACAAATAATAAAGATGAATCGTGTTTTTTTTGTGTCCTTTGATTAAGGATCTTTACATAACATGCCTTGTACCAATTGGAAAAGAACTGAATAGAATTATCACAAATCATCGTTAATTTTCTAAAGGCTTAGTTGCAGTTTTGACCCTCTAAGTATCATAATCTTGCGATTTTGACCCTTTATAAAAAACAATAACAAATTAGTCTCCTAAGTTTACCCCTTCTGCACTTTTGGCCCCCCAGACCAATTTTAACTGGGTCAATGCATACGTGGCACCCATATCACTTTATTTATTAGGCTTAATTGCAGTTTTGACCCTTTAAACTTAGGAGGCTGATTTGTTATTGTTTTTTAATAAGGGGCCAAAATCGCAAGATTGTTATACTTAGGGGACCAAAACTGCAATTAAATCCTTTTTAAAATATTTTCTTATTTCGGGTGATTAACTTGATCATATGAGCATTCAAAAAGAAACCTGATCATACGTGTGCCCTTCACATGAAGTAGATATAGACTCAAGTACGGCTATTACAAATTTGTAGAAATTGTATAATTCTCAAACATGTTGAAAGTCAAAAAAAAAATCTATATGAGAAAATATCAAGAAACTAAACAAACAAAGGTAAGCTACTAGTATTACTTCTTATCATGAGCTACCAAAATATACTCAAAACAAAGGAAAAGCACAATCAACTAAAATTCAATCAAAAGGAGACGAATATCGGCCTTTGATTAGGTAACTAAGTCCATGCAACAGTTAGCTTCTCTAAAGTTGTGAAGGTGTAAGTTACCGAAGTTCTCTAATCAAATTGTTTGAGAAGAAAAGGAATATTTAAGGTTGGGCGGCATATCTTATGGGTCAAAGGCGACACTCATCCAAATTCCACATCGACCAGACGAAAAGAAAGAGATAGAAAAATATTATAAATATGAATAGTTATGTTGAGTTTTCTTCACCATAACAATAGTCTTTTGACTGTATTAGAGTCAGAGTAGTTGTGTAGTTTGAGAGACTTTGTAATTTTTTTTAAAATAATTGTTATTGAAAAAATTTACAATTTTGTTATGGTAAAAATTACAATTACGTGAGAAGTGAGAGTATAAAGTTAAGTAATAAATTTTATTGATTTTTTTCTTTTCTTGAAACATGTTTACCACGTGGATGTAGCTTAAAAAGGAAGTGCTTGGAAGATTTGGTATTGATAAAAAGAAAAAATGGTCAATAGTCAATTGTTTTGACTCACATGGATTAAAAAAAAAATGGAAACTTTGATCTAAGAATTAGATAATGACCATCCACATGAATTGTACACCCATAGATTTCAAACCTAAGACGAGGAGCATATTCTTAAGTTTCAAGTCTTCGAATCAAATCAACTCTCGGGGTTTTCTACTCACACACCTAAGTGTGGGAAAATGAGAAATGTGTTGTTTAAATGCTTATCCTTAAATATAAACGTCATGCTACCAACTGAGTTGTACTTGCGAGACGGTTTTGATAAAATGTTTACTGTTTTAAATTTTAACAATTAAAACTCATTTTACTTGAAATGACGAAAATACAAATAAAAAATCATTTATCGTAAATAAATTAAAATAAGATAATATAAATTTAAATAAATGGATGTTTTATAATCAAAATATTTTTCAAGTTAAACATAGTATAAAATTATTATATGTACATATAAAGCTATCACACTTAAAGCAAAAACATACTTTTTTTTGAGAGATAAAGCAAAAACATACTTAAAAAAAAAAAACTAAAACAAGAACATGATCAAATACAAATTTGAATGTCTGAATTTACAACGAATAGTGTCAAAATTGATTGTCGCTATTTACCAAAAAACAAAAAGTTCATAAGTAACAAAAATAAACTGATCTGTTGCTGAGGTTTTTTTTTTTTTACTAAACTTTACATCAAAGTTACTTTTTTTTTTTGTCGAAAACACCAATGTTACTTGATAATTGCTCTTCTTCCATACGTTTTTGCTCATTCCCGTCAAATAGCCGAGCGTGAGTTAACTTACACATATATATTTTTTAGTGTGAGTTAACTTACGTAGGGGGGATCCAGAAGTCCTAGCTCCAGCAAGGTCGGACGTAGTGACCTGGATTCGAACCCAGGACCTTAAAGTTGTGTGTGAGTTTATTTTCAGTGGATTACCACTTCATCTAAGACCAAAAAAAAAAAAAAACTTACTTAAGGCGGGACTGAATAAAAAGAAGATGGGAAAAGAGCAATTCTCAAGTTACTCTTTTTGAAGGAGTAATTGCCTGCTCACCAGCTAGTCAGGCTGGCAATTAATAAGCCCAACAATATGTAAGTTTCATGAATTTCCCTGTCTCTATTTGCACCCCCTCTAATTCGGTGGTGGGATCTGCTCATCAATGGTATTTTTATTTTTCCTTTATAAAATTACTTTTTGAAGCAATAACATCCAAAAATAACCAAGATTTCTCAAGGATAAATTGTGTTTTCGGGTTAAATTTAAAATCAAGCCACCTCATTAACTTATCCCAAATGTTCCTAGTAAGGACACAATGAAGAAAAATATTAGATGATGGTTCAATCGTCGTAGCACACATGCACAATTGGGGGAGTTTTCTAACACTAGAACATTCTTTCTAGCAAGATTAATCCTCCCTGTCGTGAAGAAGCTTTCGAGAGAAAGTCACCACTTTGAACGGAGCCGGACTCTTTCAAATTTGAGTAAACACCTTCGTCTTATCTTTCATTAGATTCCCCTTCCATACCATCAAACCTTCCAACTTCTTATACATTGATTTAACTGAAAACCTATCATCAGCTTCTAAACTCCACCTCCACTCGTCTTCAACTTGTGACCACTTATCCCGCCAAATCATCCAACAAATCAACTAGAATAATAAACTCCCAAACAAAAAAAAAGGTCTCCTCCCAGAAAAGACCAAATTACCCTCTGTTGTGTTATTTACCCACAAATCACCCAACATTTACCTCTTTTTTATTAGACAAAGAAAAGAGTCTTGGATATTTATACTTAAAGGAAATCTCCCCCCCTCCATGCCACATTCTAAAACTAGTATCCGCCATGTTCCCCACTCTTGTACCAATTGTTATGGAAAGCAAGAAATGTAAAATGATCTCATTCTCATTAGATTGAAAAGTGAATTACAACTTGTATTTATAGACAATTCAATAAGCTAACTACATTGAGATCTAGAAGCTTGCAGCACAAGCAACTAAGTTACTTGCAGCTCAAGTAACTTCATTGTTCTTTTCTTCTTTCTCTAATGCTTCATTGTCCTTCTCTTCATGCTCTAATATCCCCCCACAAACTGGAAAATGGTAGATATTAAGCATTCCCATCTGGGAAAGCAAAATGTTGAATGGCTGGGGAAGTAGAGGCTTGGTGAAAAAGTCTGCTAACTGGTCCTTTGAAGAAACTGGAGGAGCTTCATGATACCTTCTTGAAGCTTTTCTCTAACCAAATGGCAGTCAATTTCAAGATGTTTAGTCCTTTCATGAAACACATGATTAGCTGCAATGTGTAAGGCACTTTCATTGTCACAATAGAGAACTAGTAATTTGACTGTAATAACATGAAGATCTCTGAGTAAGTAAAGCAACCACTGCAATTCACAAGTTGCTGCACCAAGTGCCCTATATTCAGCCTCTGATGAAGACCTGAAGACATTCAACTATTTCTTAGTTCTCCAAGATATGAGGGAGTTGTCAAGAAAGAAACATTGGCCTGAAACTGATCTTCTAGAGTCCAAACAGCCAGCCTAATCAACATATGAGAAGCCAGATAAAAAAAATGAAGATTGTCTGGGGAAAAATAAACCTTGACCAGGACATTTCTTCAAGTATCTCAAGATTCTAGTAGCAGCCAGATAGTGTTTCTCAGTTAGGGAAGTAAGAAACTGGCTAAGTTGTTGAGTGGCAAAAAGTAATGTATGGTCTGGTATTAGTCAAGTAAATCAATCTCCCTATTAATCTTCTATGTGAAGGAACATCAGTTTAAGGTGCACTAGCATCAGTATGAAGTTTACATGATGGATCTGATGGTGTGGAAACAGGTTTAGAAGCAAGATAACATGTGTCAGTGAGAAGGTCAAGACAATAATTTCTTTGGCATAAAAAGATCCCTTGTGAAGAATGAGCAACTTCTAAACCAAGGAAGTACTTCAATTGACCAAGATCTTTGATTTTGAATGAAGAATGTAGAATGTCTTTAAAGAATTGAAATTTAGTAAGTGAATCACCAACAATAATAACATCATCAACATAAACTAGTAAAACTGTGAATGAAGTGGCAATTTTCTTTATGAAAAGAGAGTGATCAGCATTGGATTGAGTGTATTGATGTTGAAGAAGAAGACATGTGAGTTTCTCATACCATTTTCTGCTTGCCTGCTTAAGACCATAGAGGGATTTGAGAAGTTTGCAGACCTGAGTAGGTTTAGAAGTGGTGATGCCTTGAGGAACAAGCATGTATACATCTTCTTGTAGATCTCCATGAAGAAATGCATTATTAACATCTAGTTGATGAATATGCCACAAATTCATAGAAGCCAAAGCAATCACAGTTCTAATAGTAGTGAGCTTAGCAACTGGTGAATATGTGTCAAAATAATCCAGACCTTATACTTGATTATAGCCTTTAGCAACAAGACGTGTCTTATACCTTTCAATGGATCCATTTGCATTATGTTTGACTTTATAAATCCATCTGCACCCTATAGGCTTCACATTGGGTGGTAAATCAACCAATTTCCATGTACCAGTATTTTCAAGAGTAGTAATTTCAATTTGCATAGCTTGCTTCCAACAAGTGAATTTACTAGCTTCAGCATATGTTGTGGGCTCAGTTTGGGAAGCAATGGACAAATAGAAAGCACAATGAGAAGGTGAGAGATTATTATATGAAATGTAATCAGAAATGGGATAAGAAGTAGTTGAAGATGCAGGAGAGAGATTACTAACATAGTCCTGTAAGTGTGTAGGTGGATGACTACTTCTTGAGGATTTTCTTAAAACAGGTGGTGGGGAAGGAGAAGTAGGTGGAGAAGGGTCATGAATAGGTGGTTCAGGGTCTATAAATGCAGTTGGTGGTGGTGGTGGAGTAGTGGATGGTTTAGGTTATTGGTTTACTTGAAAGACAAGAAACAGATGGGAAGTATTCCCAATTAGTGGTGATTGAAGAAGAATTTGATGGATAGGATAAAATGTGTTCATGGAAACTGACATTTCTAGATATATGAATGTCTCTAGTGTGAATGTCTAGAAGAACATAGCCTTTAATACCAATGGAGTAACCCAAAAACACAGATTTTCTGGCTCTAACAGACAATTTTGTTCTATGTACCTGAAGAGAGGTAGAAAAACACAAAGAACCAAAGACTTTGAATGTATGAACATCAAGTATATGATTATGAAGAAGTTGATAAGGAGATTTATTGTGAAGGTGGGGGGAGGTGACTCTGTTAATGATGAAAGTAGCATGCAAAAGGGCATATGACCAAAAAGATTCATGTAGTTTTGACTGATAAAGAAGAGCTCTGCCTACATTCAAAAGGTGCTGGTGTTTTCTTTCAACTCTCCAATTTTATTGGGGGTTTCAACACAGGATCTATGATGGAGAATACCCTTAGATGCATAAAATGAAGTGAGTAAAAACTCAGGGCCATTATCAGTTCTGATAGTTTTAGGAGTGACATGAAACTGATATTGAATGAGGATGATGAAATTCTTAACATGTTGAGACACCTCAAATTTGGATTTAAGAAGAACAATCCAAACTAATCTGCTATAATCATGGCTTAATAGGTCATTTGGTCCCTTAATTAATTTCAAGTTTTCATTTTGGTCACATAACTAATAAAACTCATGTTTTGGTTCCTCAAGTTTGTCTCCGTAGGTTAAATAAATCCCTAGCTGTTAACATTTAACCTCAAATGTCTATGGTAGACCAACATAGCAGGTGGTCCATCATATACCCTATTATCTTTTTCACTTTTAACCCTTTGATCTTTAAAAAAAAAAGGGCTCTTGGATCATGCTAGTGTATCGTACCATCTTAAATAATTGAACCATCACCAACTAATTTTTTTTTTCCATTTCTTCATCTTCTTCCCCAACTTCTTCATACAATCTTCAAGAACATTAAAAAAAACTAGAAAATTTAAAATCTAAAATCATTCCCATCTTCTTAATTCTTCCACCTTTCTCAATTCAGATTATAAAAATAGAAACATCATTAATCATTATTAAATATTCTTAAACAAAATAAAAAAAATTAAAACTATTTTTTAAAAAATTTCCATGGCCGCAAACAAATCTTCATTTGAACATCATCACACATATGGGTTGCAAACTAAGCCCCCTTTTTTTTTCTTCCTTTTCTTCTCTTTATTATCAGTGAGTCACTTAGACCAATCCTATCTAAGAAACCATTAACATCTCAATTAAACAAAAAAGGTCAACTACTTACAAAAAAATATTACAAATCCTTAATTATTCAACTACTGCAAATTATAAAATCCTTCATTTGTTTCATCAACATATATCATATTCCAATTCCAATCAACAACACGATCCTAAAAAAAAAAATTCAACCTAACCTCAAAAAGAACAATCTTGGCTTATAAATCAACACGGAAACTTTCTAGCAGTATAATTTCACGCGTTTTACCGAGAAACAAATGAAAAGGAAGAAGAATGAAAGACAATCTTGTTGAAGAAAATTTGACCGTTGGAGAGAGCAATGAATATCTGGAATCATGGAAATGCATTAGAGCTTAGTTTAGCACATGAATTAAGACTAAAAGATGGCTTAGATCCAAAATCACGAGAAGATGACAAAAAGAGGGAGGATTGGATAATCCAGTCGGAGTTTGAACGGGTTGGTGGGTCTATTTTTTTGTCTGGCTTGATGAACA
>Ga0315915_1002117_pt1 | contig 24795 bp, 18 predicted proteins | sample MpolbnodulesMG_FD_207738 | JGI IMG/M metagenome (GOLD analysis project Ga0315915, IMG submission 207738) | Medicago polymorpha root nodule microbial communities from Los Angeles, California, United States - branched nodules | ecosystem: Host-associated > Plants > Roots > Nodule | place: USA...
TTTAATGTTTTGATCTTTATTGAACATATGTTCATTCATAAGGTTATCGGGGGTAATAGTGAAAGGGTTTAAACGCGTAGATTGTGAAGAAGAAGAGTCTTTACTGAAATTTATGGATTTTTAGATTGAGGATGGATGAATGTTAATTTTTTTTTAACTTTTTATGATTTTGAACTAGAGCATTTGATCGAACTTAAATTTAAGTCTCTAAGATTGTTTTTCTTTATTTCATTCCACCATTTTAGTTTAGTGAAAAAAATTGAGGTAAAAAAATTCAGAAGATTTCTACATCATCAAACAAGGCTTTTTCTACAATTGCAAGAGAATATTTCATACCACATCAATGCCTCTTATGCGATTGAGCTGCAAGAGGACAAAAATATGAAGAAATCAAATCTACAACGGTGTTATTTTTTTTTTCCTCTATTTTTTCATATCCTGCGTATATTACAAAAACTATTTAAACAACTGATAATGTTGAGCTTCCTTAAAAAAAAATGATAATGTTAAGTCGTGCCTTTGAACATTGGTTAACCAGATAAAACAATTAAGTTTTAAATAAAAAGTTATGTAATTATTACTTTAATCAAAAGTAACAACTTATATTTTTAAAATAAAATTTTGTTTATTGAATCCTTCACCAATGTCAGTTGAAACACTTATCATCAACATCAACATTAACAATTAACCGTACTTAATTTTAATGTTTTTCTTTTCTTTATTATTTTTTTTGACAAATTTTTTCATTTTCATTTCTTTGGAAAAACAGTAATTTCTAGAGTAGTTCACCTAATTAGAGGGACGACATGTCAGAATTGCCGCTCAATTTATGGATCCCGGAATTTCCAATGTAAGAAAACATAGTTTTTATCATTTCATTCCCTTGTTGTCAAAATAAATAAAGCATTAAATACCAAAGTTTGATCACAAATTATCAAACACACTTTTTAGTAGTAGTTCCTTGTAACAACATTTAACTTCGTTCTCTCCGTCATTTCACCAAACACAATGCAATCACTTCAGCATCAACTACCCTTCACTCTTCGCCCTTCGCCACTCGAACCACTCCGCAAAAAATCCTCCAATGCCGCCACCGCTAAAACCCCAAAGAGACTCTCCGTCGTCTCTGCCACCGCCGCTCCTCAAAGAGAGAAAGATCCCAAGAAGCGTGTCGTCATCACTGGCATGGGTGGCGTCACTGTACATGGCAACGACGTCGACATTTTCTACGAGAAGCTTCTCGCCGGTGAGAGTGGGATCACATTGATTGATAGGTTTGATGCTTCCAAATTCCCTACTCGGTTTGCTGGTCAGATCCGTGAGTTCAGCTCTGAGGGTTACATCGACGGGAAGAATGACCGGAGACAGGATGATTGTCTCCGGTACTGCAATGTCGCCGGGAAGAAAGCACTTGAAGATGCCGGTCTCGGTGCCGAAAATCTCGATAAGGTTTAACACTCTTTCACTTAGATCTGTATTTGCTATATCTGAATTGAACTGAACGGATCCCTAATTGGATTTTGGTTTTTTTTTTTTTGGATATATTGTATAGATTGATAAGGAACGTGCTGGTGTTTTGGTTGGATCAGGAATGGGTGGTTTAACGGTGTTTTCCGACGGAGTTAAGAATCTGATTGAAAAGGGACATAGAAAGATATCTCCTTTTTTTATTCCTTATGCTATTACCAATATGGCTTCAGCTTTACTTGGAATTGATTTAGGTTTCAGGGGTCCAAATTATTCTATTTCAACTGCTTGTGCTACTTCAAATTATTGTTTTGTTGCTGCTGCCAATCACATCCGTAGGGGCGAGGCTGATTTGATGATTGCGGGTGGGACTGAAGCTGCCATTATACCTATTGGTTTGGGGGGTTTTGTTGCTTGCAGGGCACTTTCTCAGAGAAATGATGACCCTAAAACTGCTTCTAGGCCTTGGGATAAAGACCGTGATGGTTTTGTTATGGGTGAAGGTGCTGGAGTTTTGGTAAGGATTCATTTGCATTGTCCTTAATGATCTGTTATTGTTCTTTTGGATGTTGGTTGCCTTAATTAACAATATAAAAGTTTACATGATTGAGTGAAATTCAATTGCAATTACTATGCTTGATTTTTAAGATGATGTATCTGTAAGACTATTATGAGCTTTGTTAAAACATTATCTTTTCCTTTGTACATGATCCAAAAAAGAATAATTCTATAAGTGGCCTGTCACGTGTGTCCTGTTATTTTTTTTTTTTGTCCTGTACAAGCTAATTTCTGTATCATAACGAGAGTACTATAACTTAAAAGGTGATGGAAAGCCTTGAACATGCCATGAAGCGAGGTGCACCTATCATTGCTGAATACTTGGGAGGTGCTGTTAACTGTGATGCTTATCACATGACTGATCCAAGATCCGATGGGCTTGGCGTGTCTTCATGCATCCAGAGCAGTCTTGTAGACGCCGGTGTGTCACCCGAGGAGGTATTGTTTTACTCTTTTTACTACGCTTTTGTTGCTAACTTTATCTGTATATCAAATTGTTAGTCTTATCTCCCATTTAATTCATTGCTTTTCTCCTTCAGTGTGTTTTTCCTTTCCAGCTTACTGTATTTTTCTGTTTGCTTGTATTCATAGTAGATGTGTGTTTTCAACATCTTTTGGTACACGGTATAATAGGGGATGGCATGGCATGTATGAATAATAGTAAAAAACCTTTTGTAAAGCTGTTGCTATGTAGTTATGATTTCAAGCAGCTCTACAAAAATTTATAGCATTGAGTTCTGGATAAATAGATGTGAAAAAGATGCATTTTTATGGATATTCAATCACATAAATTAGGATTCAAATGATGCTTAAAACACATGTATGTAAGGCTGTCTGCACACATGGTAGGGTGTGTGGGAAGTAGAGGTGTCAATATCATGGGGCTTTGAAATTTAGGCCCCAGCCCACATAGTAAGGGGGCTTGAAAATTCACAAGATTAAAAAGCCCACAAATAAAAAAATCAAAAGGCCCCAAAGCCCCAAAATTTCTATAAACATTTTTTTTAAAAACAAATAACTTTTTTTTTACCGAAAAAACTTTTTTTTTTACCGGAAAAACTTTTTTTTACCGGAAAAGCTTTTTTTTTTACCGAAAAAAAACTTTTTTACCGGGAAAAAAACTTTTTTTTACCTTTATAGTGGGGCTTTTTTAGGCCCACAAATAAATAGATTTTTAGAGTGGGCTTGGCCCCAAATATTTTGTTCAATTAGGGGGCTTTAATTTAGTGGGCTTGGTGAGGGCTTTTTTAAGTGGGCTTTGAAATTTGGGGCTCTATTGACACCTCTAGTGGGAAGGAGAAGCACTATGGTGTTAGCATTTAGTGGATATCAGTACCAGGATGCTACATTATGTTAGCAAAAAGTCAGAAGTTAGAAATGCCTTGTGATTAGAATATATTAAAAACATCAATCGGATTACGGGGCCAAGTTGGTGCCTCCTCTGCAAATAATCAGTTTTTACCCAGTTACTCACTCATTCATCAGGTCAAATAGAGGGCTTAAGCTGCTAGCATAAATAAGTGGAAAGACAATTTGTTAGGCCATTGCTGCATGTTGATTTGTCAATTCTAGAAGTTTGCCGTATTGTCTGATTAATATTTTGATTTATATTCTGTTAAGTGATTAATGCATCCCATAAATTATCAAAGTGAAAGCATGTCATTTGCTTCTTTATAGGTCAATTATATAAATGCACATGCAACTTCCACTCTTGTTGGTGACTTGGCAGAGATTAATGCTATCAAAAAGGTTTTCAGGAACCCTTCTGGCATCAAAATTAATGCCACCAAGGTATTATCATGCCATTGTCTTTTATTTGCCAGCGAAAGCTTTCTGTTTTATAGATCATCGCAGGTTATTTTTTATTCATTCCCTGGCCATTAATTGATGCATATGTTGTTCTGTAATACCAGTCTATGATAGGGCACTGCCTTGGCGCAGCTGGGGGGTTGGAAGCTATTGCCACAATAAAAGCCATAACAACAGGGTGGCTGCATCCATCAATCAATCAATTCGTACGTTTACTTAATTCTTGGTTTTTCATGATTAGGATCGTTGTGTCTTAGAATCAACTGAGAGAATGGGTTTTCATTATTGGTAGATAAATTGTTACTCCCTCTGTCACATTTTATCTGCCACCTCTTGGAATAATGGCCTGGTCTCAAATTAACTTTCATTTTAGAATATCAGTAACATGTTAATTTTTTTTTTCCCGTTCAATATAACCTTATTTATTGGTGCCCAACCTGTTATTTAACTTTTATTGAACTCTTGCTACAATAAGTACATTTTAGTCAAAACGAATATTTTACCTTCGTAAGAACTATAATTAATGATTTCTTTACTGTGTGGTCATTGTCTTGAATGACAAATAAAACAAGACAATGTGAGTATTCCTCAATGTCAGTGTTTTAACCTTTTCTTTTTACTCATGTGGTTTTTTGTTTGTTTGTAATTGTTCTGATATATGGACGATCATGTTATGGGAAGTCAAGTCGTGTTGTTTTTGTGGGGTGGATAAAAGAGGTGTTTGGGGTTTCATTTCTAATCATATGGTTATCTATTAAATACCAGTTTGAACATATTATATCCTTTTATTGGCCCCCCATTTTGCCTTTCAGAACCATATGTAATCATTTTGTATGCCTTGGTCTCTTTGGTGCAGAATCCAGAACCTGCAGTTGATTTTGATACCGTGGCAAATGTCAAGCAGCAGCATGAAATTGATGTTGGTAAGATTCTAAATAATTCAACGACCAGTGCATTTTTCATTTCACGTGATAAAGACCATAATTTGGACTGGTAACTAACTGGCCTTTTTTTCTTCTTCCAGGCATTTCAAATTCTTTCGGATTTGGTGGACACAACTCTGTCGTGGCTTTTTCCGCTTTCAGACCCTGATTGCCAAGTTTGTCTGCTCTTCATGTAGAACAACTACAACCCATGTCTTAGAGATTCGACAAAGTTTTATGTTGGCTGTCGAGGCCTAACACAACCCTCTTCTTTTGTTTGGGCTTGGGACCGGCTATGCATAGCAAGGCTCTTCATGTAGAACACAGAATCTAAATTAATTAAAATTTTGTTCTCTCTACATCATTGAGGCTATTTATTGAGTCCATAATATTTAAAAGTTTTAGTCCTGTAATTGTTCATTTTATGCTAATTAAGAAAAGACAGTTAGCTCCAAAGACTGTTTTGCTGTAGAGCTTTTTAAATGTAGCACGGAGATTTCAATTGTTGGGAGTTATACTTGCGGATAGAAAATGCCAAAGAGCTTATTTAAGCATTCTTCCTTATTGTTAAGTAAAGATATTTAATAACAAGCATGTATTTATGGCACTTATTGTTATTGAATCTTTGTTGGTTATATTTGAATCAGTTCATAGCTTTTTGGATATATATGATACATTTAGCTTGTTAAGAATGGTTTCGTCTTTTGCCATTTTTCAGGATAACTTTGTAGTTCCTGAAAACCAGTTATAGGCATACATAGAATCTCGGAATAAGCATGTGTGGTTTAGTTTGTTTTTTGGTTGCAAGCTGTTTTCCGTTATCTGTTTTATGCTTGGACTATTCTCAGAGAAATATAGAGTAATATATTGTTAGTCTTTATACTATTTTACAGAGCAATAAATGCCTATAAATTATATCCTTCGGTCTTGAATTCAAATTATAAGTAGTTTTGGCCATTTTATACAAATTAAAAAATGTAATTAATTTTGTATGCGAAAGAGAAATCATGACTTATTTTATAAAATATAATGTTATGGAAAATATATATTAAAGAATTGAAAGAAGAGAAAATAGTAAATAGTTAATGATTAATAGAAAAGATAACATTAATGTTTAATTGGTATCTTAAAGTGACTTGTTATACTTACAATATGAGGAGGATGGATTGATGTACAAGTATAATTTATAAAGATGTAGTGAAATGATGGCTGAAGTATATAGAAGAAACGTTACTTGATAGTTTATATATTTTTCGAACAAATGTTCCTTGATAGTTGATTGAGAATCACTAGAGACAGGGATAAAAGTAACTAATAAAATAAGAAATTTTCATATGGTTTTTATGCGCAAGAAATTTTCAATCTTGCAATACTGTTTCTCTCAATTTAGGTGGACTAGTTTAATCACTTAAAAAAACTCTCAATAGCTAAAATAATTTGATGAGGTAATAGCTTTATATGTTGTCGCCAGAACAAAGCTTTATATCTTGTGTTTTGTATTTTGAATTTTTTTGTATGAAGTGATAAAAGGGTGTTCTTTCATTAAATGTCATTAAAATATCACAAAAAAAAAAAGCTAAAAAATGTCTCAAGAACATTGGCTAAACATTCATAGCAAATAAGTTTTCGTATCATTTCTCAACATCTAGTGTACTTGAGTTTGATTACTAACTTAAGTAAACAGAATAAGCCAAAAATTAATTTACCATGATAAAGTAAATTTCTTTTACGTTTAAATTTTAATGATTAATTAATAAGCAAGTAAATAGAACAAATACTTCTTCAACTTCAAGGGATATTTGTTTAGTTTATAAATCTTGTTGCAACAATATAAAGTCATTCTTCAACTTAAAGGCAAGCGGGCAACAAACTATACCGTTATTTTTTTTTTTTAATGGTAAAATCAATTCTTTTAAATACAATGTTCATTGATATCGATGATATTGTCATCGCGAGCTTATCTCAGTTAATATGGACAATGCATAATATATGCAAGATCCGGGGTTCAAACCTAAGACACAAAAAAAAAAAGATATCGATGACACTATATGGTTTACACAGTATCACGAAGGATTATATCAAATATTCATTTAATAGAATTATAAATCAGTTTGAACATAGAGTTAAGCAGTTGAAAGTCTAGTATTCAAGTTTTAGCAATGAGAAAAAAATTAACACACAAACTTTTATACTGCTCCTTTTTTTTACGGAATCATCAATTACATTACATACATCAAATCAAATACAGTATTTAGTAAAAGAAAAAAATCAAATCAAACTGTATAGTATACAAATAAACCAAGAATAGTTTCAAAAAAAAAAAAAAAACCAAGTAAAGCGTGAAGCATAAAAGCCGGACCGGTCGAACCGAACCAATTCATACTCCATTTCCCGCCACAACGCAAGACCATTTCCCGCCAAAACAATGCCCTATCTCTAAAAAAACACTCGAACCGCAACATTCCTCTTTCTTCCTCCATCGCCACTCTCTCTCTCTCTCTCTCTCTCTCTCTCTCTCTCTCCCTCTCTCTCTCTCTCTCATCGTTCTCTCAGAAACCTCCGAAAATGGATTTGAGCGAAGAAGTTCGTCAAGCTCACAAGCGAGAATTCGTTGATTTCTTAGATCAAGATGTAGCCTAATTCCTCACTTCTCTTTAATTTTCACTTTTTTCTTCTTCATTTCTAACAATTTCAATTTGTTTGTTGAATCAGATCGGAAAAAGCATTTACATGGATGAAATCAAAGCTCTAATCAACCACAAACGCCGCCGCTTAATCGTCAACATCTCCGATCTCCACAACTTCCGCGACTTAGGAAACAGGTTCGTAACGGCTTTCACCTTTGCTGTTGCCACTGTAGAATTCGATTTTGTTTAAATTCTAACCGATTTTTGTTTTTTTTTCAGGATTCTGAGAAATCCGAGTGAGTATATGCAATCATTTTGTGATGCGGTTACCGATGTTGTTCGTGGTAGTGATCCAAAGTATTTGAAGGAAGGGGAACAAGTTCTTGTTGGATTTGAAGGTCCTTTTGTTTCTCGCCGAGTTACGCCAAGGGATCTTCTTTCTGAATTTATAGGTTCTATGGTTTGTGTCGAGGGCATTATCACTAAATGTAAGTTAAACTGTTTTTCACTTTAGTTAGTATGATTCGTGAGAAAATGGCGTTATAACAATTGATTTTTGATTCCTAGGGTTTCTCTTGAACTTGTCTGTATGATCAAATGTTTTTTCTTTTTATATATGATTACTCCTTGATTAGGCACTGTTTGGATAAACAACTTATTTTGTAGCATACATGCGCTTATGAATAAGCTATTTCTTTAAAACATGACAAGATAATAAAGTCAAGCTGCTTTTGTTAAATCTATAAGCTCTTTACATAATTATCTTGGAGAGCTTATAGGAAAAATCTGAACACAGCTTATGAATTAGTTCTTCCAAACAGTGTAGCTAGTGCTAATGCCAGTAGATATGCTCAAATAAGCCAATCCAAACAGGCTATCAGTAGCTTTGGGAATTTTTATTTTCTGTGCTAATGGCTGTTTACCGTGATGTTGGTGGGATGTGTGGGTTCTTATGTCTAAGGGTTTATACTTTACCTTTTGTTTTGGTTGGTCAATGATTTGGAAGTGGAACTCTATTTTTAACTAATGTTCAGCTTCATACGTTTTGATACAGCTTCAATTTTAATTACAATATATAATACAACTGAATAATAATCTTAGTTTATCCAAATCCTAATTACGGAACATTACAGACAAAAGTATTTAACTTCAGTTTTTTATAGAAAATCTTTTCAATCTTTTTTTAGTTTTTCATTTTTTTTTTAATTTCCCAAATTTGAATTAATCAAATATAAAAACATAATAGACATGTTATGCAGGTATAGGTAAGTTTTAGTGATAGAGTGCCTATAATCTTAATCATTTCCACCAAATTTGGTTGGTAATTATTGCTTATGTTTGTATCCAGATTCACTTGGTCGGTAAATTTACCCGTTTATTTGATTCTTTTGGGTATCCATTGAGTTTTAGGAAATGATAAATATTTGATTGAGTTTTAGGAAATGATAAATATTTGAATGTGTCCTTGGGTGGCATGTTATGCATTATGCTAGAGGATAGTGGTAATGTAAAAGTCATTTTCCGGTTATAAAGCATCTAATCTCTTTTACAAGCTGCAATTGGTGTTATCTTTTAGTAGTTTCTTTTCACATTTTCTCTCGTTTCTATTTCATACAGATTATGGGTTCATTCATGCTGGAATCTAACTTGTTAATTTCACTCATAGGTTCTCTCGTAAGGCCAAAGGTTGTTAAAAGTGTTCATTTCTGCCCCACCACCGGAAGCTTCACAAGCCGTGATTATCGCGACATTACATCTAATTTGGGTTTGCCCACAGGATCTGTTTATCCCACAAGGGTAATCACAAGATCCTTCATTTCTAGCATTATTTTTAATACGAAAGGATAAAATTTACTGACTAAATGTTTATTGTAGGATGAAAGTGGCAACTTGCTTGTGACCGAGTATGGAATGTGCAAATACAAGGATCATCAAACCTTGTCCATGCAGGAAGTTCCTGAAAATTCTGCACCTGGTCAGCTCCCAAGAACAGTGGATATCATAGCAGAGGATGACCTCGTTGATTCTTGCAAGCCTGGAGATCGTGTAGCTATTGTTGGTATATATAAGGCTCTTCCAGGAAAAAGCAAAGGCAGTGTGAATGGTGTATTCAGGTAGCTTCAGAAAATATACTAAATAATTCCTTTGCTCTTGCTTTATTGAACAGAAACTTAATTGATTGCTGTGGATGCAGGACTGTGCTCATTGCCAACAATGTATCTCTTCTCAACAAAGAGGCTAATGCTCCAATCTACAGCCCTGAAGACCTTAAAAACATTAAAAAGATAGCTGAAAGAGATGATACATTTGATCTGCTTGGTAATTCACTTGCACCTTCTATACATGGCCATTCTTGGATAAAGAAAGCAGTGATTTTATTGATGCTTGGTGGAGTGGAGAAGAACCTAAAGAATGGAACTCATTTGAGAGGGTTAGTGCTTTCTCCATATATCATTATATCCCTTAGTTTTTTTGGAAGATGGTATTATTGCAGTCCAACACATTCTTGACATTTATCTCTCTTATTATTGTTTACAAAAGTTGTAATACTGGTCTGCCTTCTTCTTTTAGTGACATTAATATGATGATGGTTGGTGATCCCTCTGTTGCCAAGTCTCAACTCTTGAGAGCAATTATGAATATTGCTCCCTTGGCCATATCAACTACAGGTCGGGGTTCTTCTGGGGTTGGTTTGACAGCAGCAGTTACTTCAGATCAAGAAACAGGTAAACATTCTTCAAGGACAATACATAATTCTCTTATGACTTTTGCCATCTAAAAAAAATATAATTTCTTTTTGTCAGGAGAAAGAAGGTTAGAAGCTGGGGCAATGGTTCTTGCTGACAGAGGTGTTGTCTGCATTGATGAATTTGACAAAATGAATGATCAAGATCGTGTAGCTATACACGAAGTTATGGAACAGCAGACTGTAACTATTGCTAAAGCTGGGATCCATGCCTCACTTAATGCTCGTTGCAGTGTGGTGGCAGCTGCAAATCCCATATATGGAACTGTAAGTGGCATTCTGCTATTTGCAGTTCTGTATTAACAACAAAAGTTATTAATATTCTACTGTACCTTAAACTCTTCCAAACTTGACTTTGTGGCTTTTGTCATTTGATTCTACAGTATGATCGTTCACTGACTCCAACTAAAAATATTGGACTACCGGACTCTTTGCTTTCTCGATTTGATCTATTGTTTATTGTGTTGGACCAAATGGATCCTGATATTGATCGCCAAATATCAGAGCACGTCCTGCGTATGCATCGATTTCGTTCTGCCATTGATGGAGGTAGATAAGCAGTTTTGAAAAAAAGCTATGAACCTGCATATACTAGAGAATTCAAATTAACATACTTATCAATGCAGGTGAGGCGGCACATGATGGGAGTGCAAGATATGGAAGAGAAGAGGAAGCTGATACTGAATCATCTGTCTTTGTCAAATATAACAGAATGCTACATGGAAAGAAAACCGACAGAGGTCGCAAACGCGATACACTTACGATTAAGTTCCTGAAAAAGTATATCCATTATGCTAAGCATAGGATTCAACCTGACTTGACTGACGAGGTGATATTACTAATAGCATTATCATTCTTTTCTTGATTAATAGTGAATTCCCTCTTATATATTACAATTTATCTGTTGTAAGGAACTATTGGGTCTGCTGTCTTTTTGCTATTGCCACACCTAAATGGCTATTGTGAAGTCTGACTTTTTCCGATGATTTTTATCCTCTTGTTCCAATCCCTTATGTCAATTAAATTTTTCCACAGGCATCTGAGCAGATTGCTGCAGCATACGCTGAGCTCAGGAATGCAAAGTCAAATGCGAAGGTTAGCATCATGAATGCAATTAGCCCGAAACATATCAATAGTTCTACATATTGGTTTTGTATTGATATCCTGCTGGCCTTGTGCAGACTGGAGGAACACTTCCAATAACTGCCAGAACTTTAGAAACTATAATACGTCTCTCAACTGCTCATGCCAAATTGAAGTTGAGCAGAAAGGTACTGTACTTGGTGTCCACCTTTTAGATATTCGTAACATACTAATATCATGAGTCGTGAGATGCATGTTCATTTTGACAACAAACGTAGTATGTCCAGAGGCCATTTCAAATTAATTTTTCAGTCTTTCTTTAGTTACACTTGGACATTTGGATACCCTTCCAAAGTTTCTTATGGGGCTCAACGTTTTGCAGCCTAAAAGTGGTTTTTAACTTAACATCACTTTCATCTAAAATTAATAGTTGTATTACCGCCAAATGCCAGAAAATTACTTTTAGGCAAACATTTGAAAACACAACTTACTCTTGCAAAATTAATTCTTCTAAAATACTTGAAAGTAAATTACATCAATTGCTCAAATATGCATTTGGCACCCTCATTGGCTACATTTTTTCTTGTTACGATTGTTACTCTTATTAAGTTGAACCTTGTTGTACTTTTACAACTTGTGATTGTGTTCAGCACTTGTGGTGATTGAATCTCCATTTGTCCTTCCAGGTTTCAAAGTCTGATGTTGATGCTGCATTGAAGATTCTGAATTTTGCAATATATCATAAAGAACTGACAGAAATGGATGAGCGTGAAGAAGAGAGGGAAAGGGAACTGGAGAGGAAGCGTAGGGCTGACGGTGAAAATGATGGTCCTGACCGTGGTTCTAAAAGTAAAAGAAAGTAAGTGAAAATTAGTTTATTCTATCTTTGGGGAAGTTAAATATAAATGTTACAAGCATCTTTATATCTTAATTTTTACCATAGGTTCATTTATTTCCCATATCCAGAAACTAAATTAACATTGTTTACAATAGTGCATAACGACTCTGATACATTGATACCATGTTAATGGTGACATTTTTGTTGTCCTGATTTCGTAAACTTATTTAGCCATTATTGAACTCTGCCTGTTTTTCTTTTTACTAGCTCAACAGCAGATGCCATGGAAGTAGACGATACCTCAGAAGCCCAACCTGCTGTTGGTCTCACTCCTGAAAGGTCTTTCAACTGCCAATCTTTAGCCTCTTATAATCTTGTTTTCTTATATTGAACTCTACCTGTTTCGGATGTAAACTGTTTTCCATTGACATGCAGAATCGAAGCATTCAATTCCCTATTTGGTCAGCATATGCGTTCCAACCGTTTGGATCAAATACCTATTGCAGACATAGAGGATGTTATCAATAGAGGGGCAGGTTCCACTTACAGCTCTGCAGATGTATTGCTCCTGTTAGAGGTACATCTTTTGAGGCTTTCTCTAATTGAGTCTCTCTCTCTCTCTCTCTCTCTCTCTCTCATACATATTCATTGAATTATCATAATGTCTGGTTGTACAGTTTCCCCTTTCTTTTTCAGTTTCTCTCTTTAGCACTGTCTTTATAATTATAAATGTGTCGTCATGTTCCAGCCACAAACTCCAATTACATTGTCTTGTCTTTTTTGAAATTTCAGAAGTTGCAAGAAGACAATAGATTAATGATAGCTGATGGAATAGTGCATATGGTATCGTAATTGTAAGATCAGTGCACAATATCTCAACAAAGATTCTGGGAGGTATGCAATTGTTATTCAACTTTTTTTCTCTTTGTGGAGATGTATCATATATAGTTCATTTGTTGGGTACATTGATTACATCTCTATGAGAAATGATGAAGGGATGAGTTGTTTTTGATGGGCTGCATTACAAACTAAACGTATATTTCAGGGAGCAGGTTTTGCTGCTAGGGAGACTTGACAAGGATTTTCAATTTTCAGAGTTAATTTGTTTACTTACTGCCAGAGAGCTATCTGCTAATACCCCATCAAGGACATAACAAATGCAATGCTGTTGGTATATTTATAACTGAATTATTTGGGTCATAAGGAACTTTGCAATCCCCTCTCAAAAGTTCTTAGTTTTGTGTATAATTGACACTCCCTGTCTTTATGGATTTCGGTGCTGCTAACCGCCATGTTTTATGAATTGAACCTATGTTTCCCTCATCTATGCGGTTGCACAATTTTCTTGCCACATACTACTTCAGTTGGAGGGCCGTGCTATGTGTTTGAAGGTTGCAGTCTTTTTTCTTAGGCATATAAATTTGGGGTCAATCATATAAAGGAAAGATGGGATTGCCAACAACGAACGATGCTTATTTTTAATCAATGAACTAAGTGTTGATAATGTGGGTTTGTCCACCCTACCCAGTCTCTTACTAGACCAAAATAGGACAGTGGAGGTCAATTATTTTTTAAAGAAATGAGTTCACATGGCATTGACAATTTTCAGATTATTTTAATATAAGATTATACTAGAAAGAAGATAATCACTATTTAGGATTCTATGTTTATTCATTTTTAAAAATATAAGAATATAAAATATTGGAAGTGTCACTATGATGGTAAACAAACACAAATCGACTGAATTTAAAACATTAATAAGGTTCTGCTCTCTAACAACAGTAGGCCTCACAACAAACAGGGGATATAGACGAAAAATGGGGATATTATTGAAATGATCCATGCTCATTTTGCTTGAGGGTGTAAATCATCAGGAAAGAAAAACTTAACTGATTTGAATTTTCTCTTACCATAGTATGTAGTATTAACCATGTTTCTGAACTCTCAAAAGCTAACCTTGTACATGAGGTTAGTTGGTTAGAGGAGGTAGCCGATAAAACTAATCAAAACTTGCTGCTCCTATTCTTCCAATCTTAATTGGAAGTTGTTTGAAATAAAGTTAAAAATACACTTCACCAAAGAATAAAAATGGTTAAAAATTCCTTGTGATGAGAAAAGAGAGGAGAGATTTAAAATGGTTAAAATTACATTTCATCAAAACTTACACTTCCATACCATTTATCACACAATATATGTAATCTAAATAGTAATTCTATAACGCATATACACATATCAGTCGGTAATAAATTATATACTATTCTTTATACATTGTACTGTACCCTAAAAAATATCATATCTACACATTGGTGTTTTAATTTTTGGAGGAAATATACATTGAGGTATAAGTATTCAATCAAAGAGTACAAATAAAATTGCTAATTAAAATAAAAAAAGAGTACAAATAAGTTTATTAATTAAAAAAAGAGTACAATAAGAGCAAGTTTGGAACCAACTCTCACCATCTTTATATAGATGGATTTTTTTTACCGTTGTTAAGAAAATCACATATATGTATTTGATGCATCTCCTTCATGAAGTTTTGCTCTCGTTGGATCAGGTGTATTGAAGTTGTGAAATCAAACATAATTATCGCGAGGTTAATTATTGCGCTGGTAAATTGACCCTAGTGAAAGTTTATGTTAACAAACGTGTCTCATCCTCCCTTTTTTAAAGCCTCTTTTGAACGATGATAGAAAATAAATAGCTTTCCCTCCTCAATTTCGTTTTTATTTCCTCTTTCATCAAAATGTAAAAATTAGAGCACTTTGTTTTGCTATGCACTTGAAAGTGAAAGTAAGGGCTTAGTAAAACAAAAGTAACTTGTATGTTCTACCTTGAATATATAAATTTCTTTGTTTCAGCTACATTAACAAGCATTCCATTGAAGACTCCGTGGCCCAATGGATAAGGCGCTGGTCTACGGAACCAGAGATTCTGGGTTCGATCCCCAGCGGAGTCGCTTTTTATTTTTAAAATTACGTCCAGAATTTTAAATAATATATATAATATGTAACAAAAAGTGCACCACCAAGTCAGGATGGCCGAGAGGTCTAAGGCGCCAGTCTTAAGAACTGGTCCTCGTGAGAGGGCGTGGGTTCAAACCCCACTTCTGACATTTTTTCTTTTGTGTTTTTTTCTTTTCTTTTTACTTGCATAACAAATAACCTCTGTTGCCAAATAAAACCTTTGGTATGACAGATTTAAATGTGTGTAGCACCAATCTGATTACTATGCTGTGCTGCAAATGAATATTATCAATTCTGCCATATATGTTGATTCTCTATTTTCCTTCAAAAAACATTTTGATTCTCTATTTCACATGTCTTTATTATCATGTCTTTTGTTTGAAATGTGGTGAAGAAGCTCATACACCTGTGGATTTTGAAACTATTGCTAGATAGATGAAAAAGAAGAATTCGGATTTTCAGATAACTACTACTAGTATTGGGATTATTGCTAACACAAAACCATGTCCTAAATGCAAGATACATATTGGAAAGAAAAAAAAAAACCGCGGTGCAGACTGCAGGCACATGATATACAAATTATGTGAATTTCACCTTTGTTGGTTAAGTCTCTGTGATTGAACATTACTTTTTCTCTAAATCAATCTATTAAAGTAAACTAGGAAGGATGCAATTTCAACAAAAGTACTCAAAAGAAAAGCATATCAAACTTATTAATCTAGCTAGATCAATTCATGTAATAACCACTTGCAAATGCTTTGTTTCTCCCTCCATATTTAATCACATACACATTCTCCTTCAAATTCAATCAGTATTTTCAACAATCCTCAGGCAACTGCAATGAATTATGTATTATTTTCTGCACATTCCATATATTATTCATAGATACACTTGAAAACAAGCCAAAAGGCAAAATCATAACTCAAAAAATGTTTGAAAACATAGCGGCACATGAAAATCTCTAGTATTCTTTTCAGATAAATAGCAGAGAACAAAGAGTATACCAATACAAAGGTACCAATGATCTCAAAACCTAATCCAACGCCAGTATACGGTCTATACTCGTCACCATGGAGAAAATTTGCTAGCATGCCTTAACCTAAGCCTAAAGTGAGTAAATAACACTCTTTTGGCACTACTTCACCTTTCACATTACAACCCAACAAAAAAGAAAATAGTCGAAAGACTTCACAAGCCACCAATTTCAAAACCATATCAAATTTTTTATCTAACAACAGCTTATCCTATACTTCATCTTACATAAAACACCAAGAAGTAGTTGTCGGCTTACCAAAAGTAAAATTTAATAGCCGCGTTAGCACTATAGAGGTTCATACACCAAAACACATCTCCGGCCAACCAAAAAATCAAGCACTTTCAAGTTTCAAACAATCAACTAAAACTTAAAATATAATACAGTTGTAAATTTACTTGCAATCAGAGAATCAGTAACTGGATTACAGCACACAGAGAATAAAAAGGAGAACTTCCATTACATGGACTGATCTTTTTACACCGAGCAAAAGATATATGATATTAACCAGAAACCACTACTTTTCTCAGAAACTGATTTGGATATCTACTCTATTCTTACAGAAAGCATAACTTCAAAAAAAAAAAAAAGGGCGTTACTTATAAAAAAAATAAAAAGCAGAAGCTTTACTTTGATCATGCAAAACCACACCAAATTGTAGAAGTTCTGCATTAATTATGCAACCACACTAGATTATATCGACCATTCACCATTTACATCTAGAACAATACCTTTACAACCAATGTCTACACCATGTGGTAGAAAGAAATTAAGATGAGTACAAACTAAAATAATAGATTGTAAAGGATCTCTCATGAGTTCATGTCCAAATTCCCTCTGATTTGGATATTTCTTCATGTTTTAAAGAACTAGTAAAATATGTACAACAGTAGAGGAGTTAATTCACTCCATTTGGAAGATACAAAATTTATATACATCAGTAGTCAATTTTTTTCTTCATGTCACTCCATTAGGAGAGTAAAAATTTAGCTGATGTTAAATCGAAGGGTTGTTATTTTGTGGTAGGAGATGGAGGGGCTTAAGAGGATTGAAGTTCAAATTTTACTTACTTAGTGACATGCAAGATTACTTTTGGAAAATTATTACAAAATCATGTTTCAACTCTCAGAAACGATAAAATTTCATAAAATATGGCATGGCATGCAAGACTAACCATAATCTAATACGATGGAACAACGTAGAATTTGTGCCTCACAAACTGATTCTTATCAAATGCATGAAACTGATTGGATATGAAAGACTTCATACCCCTTATAAATTCACTCAATTAGGAAAACAAACCTGTCACAAGAAAAGTTCAATTTCCTTTTTACTCTAAACACTTTGACATTGCAAAAGTATTTGACATCTAGGAATCAATAGCATTAGACAGACCCCAAAAAATGCCATGATCTATTTACTGACAAAGCAGTGATACAACTGATAAACCAGCTCAAAAGAGAGTGGAGTGGACACAATGCATGGTACTAGCAAAAGGCTTTTAGCAGTAAAAGGCCTTGTAAACCATCCAACAACTATGACAATTCTTATAAGAAATTGTATCAAATTAAATTGTTTCAAGCAAGCCTTTACTATAGTTAACACTTAACAATACAAAACAATCCACAACTGGAAAAAAGCGAGGCATGCAACAAAGAAAATATTCAAGCTGACAACATAACCTTTATCCCTAATCAATCTCATTAATTTCATCAGTCATTGAAATCCACTTTGTTGTGACAAACAAACATTGTTCAATACTTCATGCCGACATAGACATCGAATGTTATATTTTGATAGAACCTAGATTTCATTCAAGTTTCAAGCAATAAATTAAAACTCAAAATATATCATAGCTTTACATTTTACCAGTATATAATCAAAAGGAGAATTCGATTACATAGATTGATATTTTTTTGCTGAGCAAAGTTATATAATATAACTCCCAAAAAAATTCATACATGAAAAATCACTACCCATTCTTAAAAAAACATGGTGTATACATCATTATCAATATAATCAAACAAAATTTTACTTGCTGTAGAGCCCCCCCTTATGTTTGAATATAATTTCACCAACACTTGGTCCTTTTCAAGGCATTTACTCTGAATTTTCATGGTCTCTAGTACTTTTGAATGGTGCATAATATATTCTGCAAAATCGAACTCATGTTTTGTGCCTTTGTAACCTCTAATGCAACATGTTTTGAGCTGTGATGAAAGACATTTTGGAACAGTGGGAGGATGCTTCCAAAAATTGTAACAAATATTCCCTTCCTTCGCATTATCCTGTAAACAGTTCACATAATTTTTGTTTTTAGAAAATAAAATTCGTGAAATTAGAATTGAAAAGGAAAGCAAATCCTAAACATCAAAACCTGAATGATAAGATGTTGAAGTTTGGGGAAATGTGGAAGTATTCCTAGCAACAACGTGCACTCCATATCGCAATGTTTATCATGAATACTAAGTTCCATGTGCGTCAAATTGTAAAACACGGGAAGCCTTGTCCAAGAGATCTTTGACTGCATGAGTTGCACAAGACACATTAGAAATGAATACTCTCTCCATTCCATATCTTTTGTTGCTTCCGGCTTAAGAAATTATTTATTTAATGCATATCAATATCAAAACTCTTAATTTATGGTTAATTATTTGACAAATTCTCAATGCAAAAGCATAATACAAGGACTAGTTATTTCTTAAATTTCTGAAGCATCTTGAAATAAAAATAAAATGCTAATGCTACCAAAAGATTTGGAACACATGCTGCAGTGTGAAAACATAATTTCTTTAAACAATTATTCAGGAGCATGATATATTCATACCTGTTCTACATGCAAAACCTTTGTCTTGCAAATCAAAGTAGTATTCAAATCACAACAAATCCTTACTTCGACCAAATTAGGTAAAGGATTCAAGTTTTCTATCGGAACAAGTGACAATTTTGATACAAGCGATTTTGTATACAAATCTTCTAGAATAGGACAGCCTAAAAGAAACTTGACAATGTATTCATGAGATATGAAAGTAACCTTATACAACTCAAGAGTTTTGACACAAGGAAAATCCACTTGATCAAAATCTCCAATTTGTATGTTTCCCAACTTAAGAACTCGAAGAGTTTTATTAAAGCCGAGAATGCGAGTAGGTAATTTGATTTGACGCTTTTTATTGGACATGTTGAAGTTAAGAGTCTTAACTCCACGATGCATCACAAATTTAAAAATTCTATTAAAGTCTTTTTGGTTGAAGCGAGAAGATTGACCACATTTGAATGTAAAAGAATGAATTGAAATATTTTTATCTCGCAACGAGAACATGGTTGAGAAAACAAATTTGTGAAAGCTGTTGAAGTTTTGAAAGCTTTCGTGGTCGAAGTTGAGGGTGAAGACTGAGAGCCACACCGACTTCCATCTCTTTGAGAGGATGCTTGTGGTGGAAGCGAGTTTGGTTGGGAGAAAAGAGAGAATGTGACAGAGTATTGAATCATGCATGTCGCTAATTCTATCGGCAGTGGGAATTGACCGCGGAGAAGGCGACATGTCTCCAATGGAGGAATGCAACAAGCAACCAGGTAGGAGGATTTTGGTTCAATTCACAAGCTTCATTTATATGACCTATATTTAAAATTATCGAATCAATTTATTTATAACTAAATAACAAAAAAATATTTTGAATAAAAAAGTGAAATCTTCTAGTACCGGATTCACTGTCAAAAATACAATCTTACCTCCTTATAATTATTTTCTCTCCACTCTATTTTTTTTTTTAAATATATTTTTTTGTAGAGTGGAGAGAAAATAAGTATCAAAAGATGAAGATAATTTTGTAACAAAAAAATCTCTTTTATTTAGTTATATATAAACAGAGTAAATTGTTTTTTTTTTAAGAAGTGATTCTTATTTTGGAAAACAACACAAATTTGATTATTATTTTTTACAAGATCTCTTTAAATTAATCTTTAAATTTATTGAATGTTAAAATCATTTTTTAATTTGTGACAAACGAGTCCAGTATTTAATTTACATTTAATAAAAATATGTTTTATGATGTTCTAGTGATTTTATCTCACCATGGTTCTATTTGATGCAGTAGAACCACCTTCTTCTGAATTTTTTTAGGTGATCCAATAAAAATGACAATTGTTTCAATATATAATATAAAAAATTAATAAAATAAATTCAAATAAAATATATTAATAAATACATTTCACTTGTCAATAATATACAAAAAACATGGAAGAAATATTTATCACCGACGTTTAACAAACAATGGGACAAAATATTTTCACAGGACAAATGTTAGCACAAATTTGTTGCTAGTGTACTTTAAAATATAAATATGAAATGTATTTTAAAAGAAATATTTAGAATATAAATGTAAAACATATTTCAAGTCAAAAAACGTAAAAAATATTTAAAAAATTTTGAAAATAGATGTGAGATGTGATTTAAATTTCCTCAAAATTAAAACATTTCATTTAAATTTAATCTAGACCATGTATTTCAAATATTAAATTATTTTGGTGATAAATATTTCTCTATTGTGAACTTTATAATACATTTAAACTATCAATTTTGAATTAAATCTAAAAAAAATATTTTGAATACAAATGTGAAATTTATTATAAAATATAAATGTGAAATGTATTTAAAAATATAAATTTGAAATGTACTTTAAAATATGAACATGGAATTTATTTTAATTTTTTTAATATAAATGTGAATCGAATTTAAAATATATTTAAAATAAACGTGAAATATATTTTAAATTTCCTCTAAATGAAAAGATTTCATTTTAATTTAATCGAGATCGTGTATTTCAAATATTGAATTATTTTTGTGATAAATCTTATTTCTATTGAAAACATTTCTTTTTTTGACGTATTCTATAGAATACGTTATAATCCATTTAATTATCAATTTCATTTTGAATTAAATATAAAAAATATTTTGGATATAAATGTGAAATTAATTCTATAATATAAATGTGAAATGTATTTTAAAAATATTTTGAATATAAAAATTAATTGTACTTTAAATTATAAACTTAAATTTATTCGATACAAATGTGAAATGTATTTAAAATATTCTGAAAATAAATGCGAAATATATTTTGAATTCCTTTAAACGAAATAAATTTGTTTAAATTTAATCTAGATCGCGTATTTTAAATGTTGAATTATTTTTTTCACTAATCTTTTTTTATTGATAACTTTTTTTTTGACATACTCTATTAGAAACATTTTTTTAAGGGTCTATTGAAAATGTTATAATCAACTAGCGAAAAGACGGACACATATCGCGCTAACATTTGAAAATTATGAACGGTGTTATTTTTATGAAATTTTAATTTTGAATAAAACTAAAACTATAAATGTTTGTTGATTTCAATGACACCAACAATATAACAAAAAAATATAATCTCAATTCTTATTTTTTTAATGACACCAACAACAACCTTTTTTATAGAAAAAATTGTTGAAGGGTATAATTGTGATAATGAGAAAGTAAGTATGAATATACTCATCTAGTTTGTTACACTTTTTAAAGGGTAAATGAAAAAAAAAATCTGGATATATATATAGGACAAAACTTGGGTACAATTCCTTAGGTGCTTTTCGTATGGTTCTTAACTAAATTCACCATGATTTCCTTAAATCCATAATTCTCTCAAAGTTTGTTATCTCCAAAAAGTTGTATTTTTAGTTAAGAACCATACGAAAAGTACATGAAGAATTGTACCTAAGTTTTGTCCATATATATATATATTCATATATTGTTTGTTATACTTTTATTTTAATAATTTTCATATTTGAATTTACTATGTTACATGTGCTATTTGTATTGAAAGTTGAAGGTAATTTTGAAAAGAGAAATGGGCAGCCCAAAAGAGCCAAACACATGCTATTTTCTTTACATATAATATAGATTTAAAATATTAACTTAATTTTGAATTTAATATAAAAAATATTTTGAATACTCTTTCAAAAAAAATTAGTCTAATTGTGAAATTTATTTTTAAATATAATTTCAAATATATTTTAAAACTATTTTGAATATAAAAATGAAATGTACTTTAATATATAAAAGTGAAATTTATTTTAAAAATAGTTTGATTATAAATCTGAAATGTATTTTAAATTACTCTAAACGAAATGATTTTATTTAAATTTAATCTAGATCATGTATTTCAAATGTTGAATTATTTTTGTGATAAACCTCGAAAGATTTTTCTGGACGCATATGATTCCAACCTTATGAATCTATCCCAACAAAGTTAGACCAAACCTGAACAAGATCACCCACTCTATTGTGAATACCATGCGATGCACGATCATTACATTAATGAACATATCTACCTAAATATTCAAAAGGACATATACAAAAGTGCACAAATACTCCCTCCGATCACTATTATAAGCAAAAATGCACTTTTTATATACATTGAATAATTAATGTATCTAAAAAGTGGAGTTTTGCTTATAATAGTGACCGGAGGGAGTATGAAGGAAGCCCTCAAGACGGGCAGCGACGTCAAACTCAAAGAAGAAATTCCAGAACATTTGAACCTCGTAGAAGGTCCAGGGCCCTAGAGAAAAGACGCAATCCAGAGAAACGCAAAAGTGATTGAGTGCCCATTGATGGTGGACAATCCTAAGAACATGCAATGTTGACTCAGTAACATCACATTGAGGACAAAAAGGAGTCTCGATATGCATGTTATTAGTAATCAACTTATCATGTTCGATAAGCCAGCACCGAACTCATTCCAAAGCTTTAATTGTTCACATTCATCCTCAACCATCTACATTCTGATTGATCTTGAAATTTTAAATACACAAAGCATTGTAACCATGCGCTACTGAGTATTCACCAACACTCCCACTTATACAGACTCCTACATCATCCCCTTGATCTCCCAAAGGATGAGAGATAATAACATGCATTTTATGCATAAATTCTAGAGGCAAACATGCTTCCAGCTCTTGAAACTTCCACTCGCAATGCTCATCTAAAAGGCATGACACCTTAACATGCCTCAAACTAGGAGAAATGCTAATATCTAATTCCATTACTTTTAATCCCGCATCTATCAAATTGCATCATCTCATTCATTCTTCTCTTATTTCGTCTCCTAACTTTTTATCTTTCTCTTAATTTCACTCTCTTTTGTTAATATTTTTATCTTTTAACGAGGAGAGTGAATGAGAGATATAGAGTTAAGAGAAAGAAGGAGATAAGAGTGAAGGAGAGGATTCACATCCCGCCTCTATTCAACAATGGTCACAAACAATGACATATTCACCATTTCTTAACCAAAAAAAAACCATGCTACCAAGATTGGGTCATAATTGAACCAAATTATTCCACAAGCATGAATCATTCGGCTTTGCCACCACAGCATCCAGCAACAAATTATCTCGATTCTCGATCATATTTTCCTTTGAGGGCATGACACGATATAAATACAATTGTTTGAGACACATCAACAAGCATTGCAGTAAAGACTCCGTGGCCCAATGGATAAGGCGCTGGTCTACGGAACCAGAGATTCTGGGTTCGATCCCCAGCGGAGTCGTTTTTTTATTCTAAAAATTACGTCCAAATATTAAACAATATATATATTTTGTAACAAAAGATGCATCGCAAAGTCATGATGGCCGAGAGGTCTAAGGCGCCAGTCTTAAGAACTTGCCCTCGTGAGAGGCCGTGGGTTCAAACCCCATTTCTGACATTTCTAATTTTATTTTATTTTTACTCTTCTTTTTCAGCTCACCAGGTTATTTGAAAAGCTTACTGGAATAAATTAGTAAGCAATGTAAGCAATAAAAATATAACAACATCTACGGGGATGTGCGATTTTGGGTTGATTTTTTCATTGTTTCTATTTTATTCTTAACAACTCAATTTTTTTCAACTTTAAATTCAAACTCGAGTCCACAGCATAATTATAGGGAATGCGAAATTCTTTTTCTCTTAAAAACTCAATACACAACATAATAATAGGGGATGTCAAATCCACAAGAACATGATAACAGTGGATTCAAGTCACTGAAATCAGTTGAAGGTCAAAGGAAGACCAATCTCTTCTTGGTTTGGCCAACAAAACTAAAGGCAGTGCTTTACCTATAATAATTCATGTACATAACAATTGTCAAATTAAATTATTTACAAGAGAAAAAAGAGGAATGTTTCTTTTGCTTCTATCTTTTCTTTCTTTTTTGATTATCTGAGGGTTGTTTTACATCAAATGAAGCCAGATATACCAACGTTGTAACTCCAGTGAATAATAACTCAGTTTTAGTCTGCTTTGAACTCCTCATGCCTTTTTTAAAGGAAATATTTGCTTCTCTCCATCCACCTTTATAAATTATTGAGAATAATTGGCGCGCACATCATGTGTGCTTAATCTCAGATTCAGATCCAACAGAAGTGGCCTTCAGTTCTGCCAATTTCTTCCGAAGATAGGCTTGCTTAAGTTTCTCGCGTTGAGCAGCTAACTGCTCTTGTCTGCGTAGTTTAATTTCGGAAGCCTTTTCTCTCGCACGACTGGCTTCTTCATGAACTTCCCTGCAAATCAAATTTTAAAAGAAAGACCAAATTAGCCATAGGCTCACAAAAGTAACAAGTAACAATAATAGGCAAAAACATCCCCAGCCCCATCTTCATCATTCCCTGCTTAAATGTAAAAGACAAACAGGACATTATTCTTTATATATTCTACAAGTTCAACCTAGAAA
>Ga0315915_1002118_pt1 | contig 24784 bp, 20 predicted proteins | sample MpolbnodulesMG_FD_207738 | JGI IMG/M metagenome (GOLD analysis project Ga0315915, IMG submission 207738) | Medicago polymorpha root nodule microbial communities from Los Angeles, California, United States - branched nodules | ecosystem: Host-associated > Plants > Roots > Nodule | place: USA...
TGATAACATTAGTAAAAGAATTTGTTTATATGAAATAAGAACAAGTAAAATGAGTAAAATAACATTGGATTAGACATCTCAAACCTATAGCCTTTGAAGACGAAGGTTTGTTCTTGAACAAATATGCAGCAATACATTCCTAATGATGTAGATTGAAGTGTCTTATATAGCATTATAACACTAAATTAATTATATTATAAAATAAAATATACTTAAACAACTCTAATTGTACTGATATTGGGTCCGTTTGTTACGAATTAAAATAAAAGTGATTTTGATATAAAATAATTTAGAGATTATATGAAAAATCAGAATCTATTTTGCATTTGTTTACTGTAATAAAAATCACTTTTTTTAAACAAATAATCTAGTTTGTTTGGATACAACTATATAAAAGAGATTTTTTTGTTCCAAAATTAGTTCAGGAAATAACATCATTAAAATAATCCTATCAACTCTAATTTTACTAATATTGTACTAAAATAGTCCGGATGACGTACCTCCGGGAACCCGATTTGAGAAATTCCAGTTTCTGCTTCCTTCTAACTCTGCGAGGGTCACATCCAACGGTGGGATCGACTAAACATGTTTCGGTTCCAGAGTTAGACACGTTTCAATCACCGGGGGAGTTGTCCTTCCTAGTTGACTGGGCTTCTCAAGGGGTAGTTTGTCCGGTAGACACGTCACCGGGATTTCGATATGAGAAATTCCAATTTCTGCTTCCTTCTAACTCTGCGTGGTCACATCCAACTGTGGGATCGACTAAACATGCTTTGTTTCCAGAGTTAGACACGTTTCAGTCACCGGGGGAGTTGTCCTTCCTAGTTGACTGGGCTTCTGAAGGGGTAGTTTGTCCGGTAGATACGTCACCGGGATTTCGATCTAAGAAATTCCAGTTTCTGCTTCCTTCTAACTCTGCGAGGGTCACATCCAACGGTGGGATCAACTAAACATGCTTCGGTTCCAGAGTTAGACACGTTTCAGTCACCGGGGGAGTTGTCCTTCCTAGTTGACTAGGCTTCTGAAGGGGTAGTTTGTCCAGTAGACACGTCACCGAGATTCCGATATGAGAAATTCCAGTTTATGCTTCCTTCTAACTCTGCGAGGGTCACATCCAACGGTGGGATCGACTAAACATGCTTCGGTTCTAGAGTTAGACATGTTTCAGTCACCAAGGGAGTTGTCCTTCCTAGTTGACTGGGCTTCTGAAGGGATAGTTTGTCCGGTAGACACATCACCGGGATTCCGATCTGAGAAATTCCAGCTTCTGCTTCCTTCTAACTCTGCGAGGGTCACATCCAACGGTGTGATCGACTAAGCATTTGGAAACAATTGTTGAAGCTAATATGGCTCTGCTTCTCAAGAAATCTCCGTCTTGAAAATGTTTCAGTAAACTTGGATATGTACTTTGAACAATTGCATCAATGGGTCTGTGAAATCGGTTATTAAAAGTTCTTTTGGGATCTAAATATTACCGTAACCATCATTTGCTTCACTTATTTTTCCATCCCCAACTTTTAAAATCCATTCAGAAAACTTCTTTGTTTCTTTTGAGCTTTGTGTTTGACCATTCAAAAGTCGCATGTTTTTTGTTAATGTCAATACCTTGCAATGGTCCCAAATGTATGAGGTATTTATTGTAGAATGAATAATGTCATATCTATTCCCATTTGGAATGACTTGTAGTATTTGTCTAAAATCACCTCCAAATACTATAACTTTTCCACCAAAAATAAGTTTTGAAGGTTTTCCTCCTACACTCGTAATGTCTCTTAAGGATTTATCCAAAGCCTCAAAATAAAATTTATGCGTCATGGGTGCTTCATCACATATAATCAACTTCGTTCGCTTTAAAAGTTCGGCGAGCTCAGTTCCTTGTTCTATGTTGCAAATAGATGATTCAAGTGTAGGGACGGGGATTTTGAATCTTGAATGTGCAGTTCTTCCACCTGGCAGCAACAAAGCAGCAATACCGCTTGTTGAGTGAGAACAATATTTCTTTCTGACCTTAAAGCTGCAGCCAGAATATTCCACATATATGTTTTTCCGATTCCCCCATAACCATAAAGGAAAAAGACTCCATCTTTTTGGTTTTTTACTGCTCCCATGATCTTTTGAAAAATACCATTTTGCTCATCTGATATAAAAATGGAGAATACAACAATGTATTGTATGTTAGTAAAAAATAAATATTTTAAAGGAATTGATATCCGATAGATATTATTCTAACCTGTTAGAGAACCAAGCAACTGTTGAAAAATTTGTTTTTGAACAACAGGATCGTAATTTCTTTCATCATATATTAACCTATTTTCGAAGAAATCATTGACGTAACCATTTGGATATGACATACATTTGAATTCTTTCAAGCTTCTTCTCTTGGATTGGAAGTGCTTTTAAATTTCAATAAGGGATAAATTTTGCAATTCTTCATCAGGTAAAATTAAATCTGCAATAGAATAACATTGCATAAATAAATAAATGTACCAATGAATAAACATAGATGAATTGAAATTTATTTTAAGGTTATACCTGCGTTTCATGTCAATTTTCTTTGATCATAAAGAATTCCACCACAAAGCCATTTCCATGAATTTTTTTCATGGGTACTCTATTTGTCACAGGAAAAAAAAAATTCCATAAATTAAAAGTCAAACTCCAGCTATTCATTCTATAGCTCACTAGTTAAAAATTGCATTGAAAAAATGTCAGCCAAACATAGGTGCGTGCTTACCGACAATCACCAAAGATTCATATTTTTGGTGATATAGGAAGAACATTTTGTCCCTATGAACTTAATTCAATTGGTAGGGACAATGCATTGTAATATATAGTGGTGGAAATTCAAAACTCAAACACCTCATTCACCTTTAAAAGATAAATTTCTAGTCACTAAACTATTTGAAAAATAAATTGGAATAACATTATGTTTTGTTATTAGAATCACCAAGACCGTAAATCTATACAGAAACGTTTTTTTTTTGTCAAGAATCTATACATAAGCTTTAACAGGGCCATACGAAATCTTTGGATCGTATCGTGCTTATTATAGAAATAATTAAACGTAATTAACAGTACCCTATGAATTTAGCTCAGTTACTAGAGATCTTGTACTATATATGCATAAGTGAGGAGTTTGAACCATTAATTCGTCACTTATTCATCTAAAGAGATGAATGTGTAGCTATTAGAGTAATTAACCTAAAAACAAAAAACGAAATATGTAAACTTAAATGTGTTCTTCTGTCAAAGAAAAACAATAAACGTGTTCAAATTGAAGAATCAAAATAATGAATAGATATAGTCCCGCAAATAGAGAATTTATGCGGTCCATTTGGTAATTTAACATGTGCCGCATAGCCAAATGTTATTTTTTTCTTTCAACTATTTTTCATCGTTTTCAAAAAATCATAATAATTAAATATTATTTATGAAATGTGTCAACGAATTAAAATTAAACTTTTTTTGAATAATTGTTTTGAACATTTTTTTAATTTATATTTCTTATAATAGGGAATATTAATTATTTTTAATGATTAAATGGAAAAAAATTAGTGTAATACTAACAAACAATTAAATGATGTTTTTTTATGAATTAATCTTTTCTAGAATACAAAAATCGACAAATAATTTTCGATTCATAAAAATGATCATTAATTTATCTATTTGAGATGAAAATATACCAAAAATCCATCAATGTGTAAATGCATCGTAGGAGCTTCTTATCAAATATGTTATTTTCATATTTTTATTATACAATTTCTTTCTTGTTTTTTTTACGCATTACTATACAATTTCTAATTTCTAACAATAGAAATTTTGAAATTTTAATTTAAAGTGCAAATTTTATGACCTGTGCAAATCTCTTTAAATTGTTATTGTACCAAGAAAAGAAAACTCTTTAAATGGTCTCACCTTTTCTCCTATAAATAACCCATTCCTTCCAAGCTTGTAGACACCAACAAGTAAACTATATTCAACAATGGCCAAAGCCCTAATATTAATCCTTATTTTGGTGAACTCCATAACGATATTTTCCCTAGATCAACAAGATCAGCAGGAGTTTTACTTGAATGATTATGGACCTCCCATTCCAAATTTTCCAGGAGGCATTGCCCCCGGATCTTGTCCTCCCTTAAACCATATTGAAGTTTATTCTTTAACCACCTCCATGCCTACCCACCACCACCACCACCATCATTTATGAACATACACTCATAAATCTCCATTTGACCCTCCATGCAACCCATGCTCCCGTTCATCCTTCGCATCACCACTACGACTCTCTTCTAGTCATTCAAGTTTTTTTTTATTTTTTATGTTACATTAAGCTATGTTATAAAATAATAAAGTTGTAGTACGTGATTTGGTACTTAAATTACGTACAATAACATTAGAAAAATGGGTTGTCTTCAATATCCTCTTTGGAAGGAATTTGTAGAGTATTTTTTTTATTCCAAGTCTTATTTGTGAATGTCTAATTGTTCTCCTCAAGTAACTTATATGGTAAAACGTATCATTATATATGGAAGACAACCGATTTTGCTCTTCGATGAAATGTTAAAGACTGTCTAAAAAGCTCCTGTGAAATTATTCATGAAAGAAAAGCTCCTATGAAATACAATAACAAGTATTTTTTTAATAAAACAATAATCAGTATTTCTTCCATGTTCTTAACTCAATACTGCATTAACTAATTTTTGGACTCAAGTAGTTAATTAACTCTCCAAAGATGAATGTCCACATTCAATTCTTGTAAAAAAAAAAAGAATTGGTTAAGCTTTACTTACTTTTAGCCGAACTCTAAATTACTATGAACCATTTTCCCAACGAACTAAAGAGTTTATACAAAAAAAACACTCAATCGTGCATTTTTTCCCTCGTTAAACCTTTTTTTAAAAAAAAGAAAATAGCTTATATCATTTCATTAAATATTAAAGTAGTAATAAATGTTGGGATCTCATCAAAGGTGCAGAAGCTAACTAGATGTGACTGCCTTAGCTAATTCATGGGCAACAACATTTGATTGCCTCCTAATAAACTCAACATGAGAGTTTGTTGAAAAGGAATCACAAAATTGAACACTATTATCCATAATGGAACCAAACTTGGTGATATCTCCCCTGCCGCTATTAAAATAATTAGCTACTTTTTTCGAATCAACCTCAAAATCAACATTTGTGAGCTGAAGTTCATCTATCCACCGAATTGCATAATATAGTCCCAATGCTTCTCCAACGTCAACTGAGCGGACATGGTTTCCTGCTGAATCTCGAATGCACATACCTATTCCTACTTTATTGTTGGAGTTGGAAAATGAGGCATCAACATTACATTTAAGTCTACCGCTCCTTGGTTTCCTCCATCTGGCATCTCTATCTCTGTTTTGCATGGTCTGGTCATCATCTTGGAGAAGACTCGTGGTTACAGCTGTATGAACTTGACTTGAAGGAGTTTGCTTGCGATTAGTGCTCCTCCACCCTTCTAGGAGATGCCTGGCTCTTTCCAGGATTGTGATAGTTGAGTCTGACACATGTTGCCACAACTTACGATTTCTAGCTTTTCAGATGCTCCACATTATAGTAACAATAATCTCTATTTGGGATGTTGTCAATTGCTGCAAAAGATGAAATATGATGTATGGCACATTATAGTAACATTTCAAGTACAAGAATAAAATATTATTAAAAAAAAGTGCAAGAATAAAATAATATCTTACATGTTAGCCTTTGTTCTTATCATCATATATTTTCCAAATTTTTTAACTTGTAAGCAAAGGCAGTATTAGCGTGCTTGAGTTCTAGGGTTTAAGGAGTCATAAGCATTTCCAAAAAGAAACCTAAACCCTCATTGGTTGCCGATATGGAAACCAAGTACAATTTTTTCTATTAATTCGACCAAATTTTTGTGTTTATCTTTGTAACCCTAATTCCTTTATGGTTGTGCCTCAACAAAAAAACAACATGGACAACGACGATGTTTTTGCACTCGCCGATTCTTTCATCAATTTCGATTATACCCCTCCTAGTTTCACTTTAGTTTAAAATGATGAGATTATTGCTGATGATGGTGTTATTGTTAATGAAATGGTTGAAATTAGAAGAGAGATTATATGTAATGAAGAAATTAGAGTGAGTTTATTGCTAATGATTATGATGCTATTGAAATGATTGATAGTGAAAGTAGCGAGATTAGAGCTGAGATTATTGCGTAATGATGTTGAAAATGGCGAAATTAGAGGTAAGGTTAATGCTACTGATGATGTTAATCAAATGGAGAGTGAAAAGTACTGAGTCTGAGAGTGAGAGTCAAAGTGACAATAGTAGTAGTGAAAGCAAAGAGGAGTATGAACTGGAAGAATGTGAGGTTGTTGATTTTAATAGTGGTGATAGTGAAGATGATTTAGAGGAGATGACTAGATGGGGCGTTGACGATGATGATGATCGGTCTCAAGGACATAGGTCAAGGAATGAGCTTGAGTTATTGCTTTTTACTTAGAGATTGTAGGTCAATGAACGAGCTTGATGTTAATGATGATTTGAAGCTCATTCCATTTGGATTGTAGGAGAAGACTAGTAGGAGATGCTAATAATAAAATGGAATGAACTTTGAATCATCATTAGCATCAAGCTCATTCCTTGACCTACGATATCCATATGTAAAAAGCAATACCTCAAGCCCATTCCTTGACCTACATCCTTTAGACCGATCATCATCATCGCAACATCAACGCTTACCTAGTCATCTGCTCTGAATCATCTTCACTACCATCACAATCAAAATCAACAATCTCACCTTCTTCCAGTTCATACTCCTCTTTGCTTTCACTACTACTGTTGTCACTCTAACTCACACTCTCAGACTCAATACTTTCACTCTTCATTTGATTAACATCATCATTAGCATTAACCTCACTTTTAATCTCGCCATTTTCACCATCATTACCAATAATCTCGACTCTAATTTCGCCACTTTCACTATCAATCATTTCACTAGCATCATAACCATTAGCAATTACCTCGCCTCTAATTTCATCATTACTATAATCTCGCTTCTAATTTCACCGCTTTCACTCACCATTTCATTAACAGCAGTATCATCATTAGCAATAATATCAACATTTTCAGTTAAAGTGAAATTTTCAAACCTTTCTTCGACACCAAAACGCACGACAGGAGGATCTAAAAAAGAAGACCCGGATCCAAAAACAAGAGGGGCATAATCGTAATTGATAAAATAATCGGCAAGAGCGAAATCATCGTCGTTGTCCATGTTGTTTTTTGTTGAGGCGCATCCGCAGAGGAAATAGGGTTACAAAGATAAACACGAAGATTTGGTGGAATTAATAGGGTAGACCACTTAAATAGGCATTTTACCATGAACATAGTAATTTCCAATTGCTCATTCTTCCTACTCACAGGAGTTTTTAAAATTTTTAGGAGGGGTGTTATATTATAAATTTATTTAAATTCATATAACACTGGACTATAATTATTTGATTTGGTTTTTTTTTGTATTTTTGTTAAGTTTAAAGTTACATGTTTCTAAAAAACACAGCGCTATAAGTATTTGAGTTATGTTTAAAAACAAGTGCGCTATAGTTATTTGATTTAACATTGCCATATTGGATATATTTAAATAATATATCCAATAAATTTTATCAATAATCTAAATTTATTGAACTCAACTGATTTTTTTATCGGTTTAAATATGTTTTTATCCCTAATGAATATACCAAATTTTTATTTTAGTCTTCCCTGTAAGTTTTCCTCCATTTTTAATCCCTCAAAAATATTCAATCTTCGTTTTTGTTTTTTGTTTTTAAATCAACTCATGTGTAGACTTTATTTTTTGAAATAAAATTTGAGTGGACAAAAACGAAAATTTGATATATTTATAAGGAACAAAAATAAATTTAACTATTTTTTATTTAGTTATACTTATACATTAGTCCACGTTAAAATTGAAGCTGACTTTTTTTTCATTTTTTTTTTGGACTCAACTGACTTTTTCCTAAAAAACCAAAGTTTCATAGGTTTCAATCAAGTCATACTAATTGAATTTGTAGTTACGGAAATGGTGAACAGCCGAGCAAATGTATCTATCAAAAGCAATAGCTGGAATATTGATCTTGTCATCGCAAGACCTTCCTAGACCAATTATTATAATATGTATATTATATAGTGTATTGTTGAGATATCCAATTGAGGGGCCTATATATTTTTAATTTTTTTAGGGAATGGAGGGGCCTATATTGTTGCCTAGTGCCTAACTTGCACATGATTAAGGGTTAGGTTCTCATCCGAGTGCTTTGTTTTTTTATTAGAATGGCTGATTCTAATATTTTGATTGGTGAGATTGAGAGATTAGAAAGTTGCACTTTTTATATGCAAAATTTTCTAAAAACACGTAAAAATAATGAAATTATCTCCAACGGTAGTTAACAATCATTAAAAAAATTGCCAGCCGTTAACTATTGTTGGCCTTAGCAGTAATTAACTACCGTCGTATTCTTTTTTTCATCCTTTCACCAACTTTCTGAATGATGTGAAATGTAGCACTCCTTCATTATTCAAGGTCAATATTATGCCTATTATCATAAATGCATATCAAATTAACGTTGATTGTGATGAATATATTCTATGAAATAATTTTTGTTTTTCTAATTTTAATGTTGTATAAGATTTTGTTTTGACAGAATTAATATTGTATAATATTTTTGGTCTATAGTTTTGTAATCATTACATATTATCACCGAAAGAAAAGTAATAATTCGGTATCTTTATGTAAGATGATATCATAATATTTGAATGCCAACACATGGTAATTCAATTGCTACAATTGAATTACACGCAATTTTAAATTCTCTAAAAATATTCAACTAATTTTTAATGCCAACACATATCTCAAAATATTTTTAATGTTTCTCTAAAAAAATATTCAACTACCTCGAATCATAACACGCTAGGATCTTTTTTTTTTTTTTTGCAAATAACACGCCAGGATCATATATTATAGTTTAAAATATATTAAAATTCTTATAATCTACCAGACCGTTGTTTTTAATAGAGTACATAAAATTCTTTGTCATGTTGGTGTGGAGATAAGGGCCATGCAACAAAGTAATATTTATCAGGATCCTCAGGGTTCAAGTTCAAAGAATATAAAACTCACTAATTTAATATTCTCTATGTTCTTAAATACATATCGTAATTTGACAATATATATATCATTCACATAATTTATTTTAACCATATATATTATTTATCAAAATATTTAATGAATATATGATGTTGTTCAATTTGTCTCAATAAATATTTTTAAAATATTAAATTTTTATAATTTTTTATGAGTTTTGTATATTCAGAATATTGTTTAACTTAACAAAATGAATAAGTTGAATATTTTTAGAGAACTTAAAATTGCGTGTAATTCAATTGCAGCAATTGAATTACCATGTGTTGGCATTCAAATATTATGATATCATCCTACATAAAGATACAAAATTATTACTTTTTCGGTGATAATATGTAATGATTACAAAACCATAGACCAAAAATATTATACAATATTAATTCCATCAAAACAAAATCTTAAACAACATTAAAATAAGAAAAACAAAAAATATTTCAATGAATATATTCATGACAATCAACGTCTATTTAATATGCATTTATGATAATAAGCATAGCATTGACCTTGAATAATGAAGGCATAGCATCAGAAAGTTGGTCAGAAAGGGTGAAAAAAGGAATGCAGCGGTAGTTAACTGCTGCCGGTTTTTTTTCAGCAGTAGCTAACTACCGATGGGGGTAATTTCGTCATTTTCATGTATTTTTAGGAAGTTTTGTGTGTCAAAGAAACAACTTTCTAGAGATTGAGAGAATACAATGAGTCATTATTAGGGGTAGACATCAAGCGGGTTCAGGCCCATAGTGGCAACCCAACTTAAACCGCAGATCCACACATATGTCTCAATTATGTCTAAAACTTGTGTGCGGGAAATGCAGGTTCGGATTCGAGTTCACGGGTTATACAGGCTGTCAAATTCGGGTTGGGACATATTTGGCCCAAAATGACTTTGTCATCCCAATTGAAAAAAATCCAGTTTTTGTTTTTCAATTTCTGTGTTTTTATTTTTAAAAAATGAGGTCAAAATCAACCATGTTGAAAACCATTTAGTTTGGTTTGAATTTTAACTTATTTTGTGAAATTGTCAATAAACAAAAATTTGAACTAGATGTTTAAAACTCAACTTGAACCAATTATTGATCAACTATCAAATTATCAAGCACAATAATGGAATTTAAATTCCATGTCTTCTAAAAATTATAAACTTACAAAAAGTAACAACTTGCAAAACTGGAACTAAATCAACAAAAAAATCACTTACTTTGACAAGCTGGAGTTGGCAGAGAGAGAGGTTCCATTATTTGATTTTCGAGAACTGGTCATACACAAATAAAATCAACAAACAAAAGTTAGACAAACACCAAGTGAAAATGAATTGAATAACACTAAACATATCAAGAAGGAAGATTACCTCTTGGATTTGGACAATATGCAGCGATATAGAAGTTTTCTAAGCCAATAAGAAGAGAGAAAAAAACAAAATAAAAAATAATCACATGTTAGTAATAAATTCATAGTAAACTAAAATGAAAAGAGCCATAATATATGTTCTCTTTACTGAGAAACAAGTCAAACAAAGGTAAGGGAAGAGGAGGACAAACCTTTCACGTCTTCCTTAGCTTTCTCTCTGTCTATTTGAAGGTTTTTGTTCTAGATCGAGCTCTAAAGGTGGTGATTCATGTTGGTAGTGGTGATTGAAGAGGAGGATTTGATGGTGAGGTGGTGAGCGTTGCTAGGGTTTCTGAATGAAGGTTAGATTTGAAGAAACGGCGCTAGGGTTTGGAAATCTGAAGGATGATTGATGAAAATTGTATATATAGGCTAGAGAAAACGACGTCGTATTAGCCTAAAAATATCTTACAATACTCGGACGGGTCGGTCACCGACGGTTGTATTATCTTGAGCCGAACCCACCCGCCATAAACCTAATGAAACCGATTGTTTGAACTATTAGACCTGAATGTAATTGAACCGTTTTGTTTCATTTTTTGTGGTTATTGTGGGTTGGGCCAGGTCGTGGGCCCTAGCCATCGTTGTTGGCTAGTGTCTAACTTGCACATGATTAAGGGCTAGGTACGTAGTGACCTTGATTCTAACTTGCAGATGATTTACTTTTTATTAAAAAAATGTCAATGATTTTATTCCTCAATAGAATAGTTGATAGTAATCTTTAGATTGACGGTGAGATTGACAGGTAACAGTGAACCATCGTAATTTTGGCAAAAATTACATTTTAGTGTTCTACATAAATCAAAATCACATTGCGATTTCGTTAAACTCACCATCAATCCAAACTTAAATGAAAGATCATCTCCTTAATGAGTTCTTACGTTGTTATATTTAAAATTATATTTTGGTGTGTATTATAGTTGAAAGGAGATGAAGCATCTACATAATAGTGTTTTTTTATTATTATTTTTTCGTTAAAAAAATTCTAATATATTTTAGGAAAGATTCTTATAATATTATAAACTTTTCTACGAAATTTTAACCAAATAAAATGAATTCTACAAACAAGTTTACTTAAAATGAGGGATCAAAAGTGAAGATGGAAAACTTTTGGAGTACTAAAAGTCGAAGAAAAGTGTTAGAGGACTAAAACGAAAAGTTAATATATTTATAGAGAGTAAAAATATATTTAACCCTATTTAAAATTGGGAAACCTAACCATTTAGTCCCTCGAAGTGTAAATTGTTGTTGCACCGGTCTCTAACTCAAAATAAAAAATACAATTTAATCATCCACTGTTACTTCGTTAGTCATTTTCACCCGTGATATGAATTAGGAATATTAACTTTTTTTAAAAAGCGACATGACTATTTTGAAGGACAAAGGACTTGAAGATGTTTGTTTCAGGGACCAAAATGGCAGGGACAAAAATGACTTATGAAATGAAGAGTGGTGATTAAATTGTACTATTGTGACAATGTTTACATTTTTTAGGAGCAAAATGGTGGTTTGACATAGGATGGTGTGCAATGTGTGTGTGTGTGAATGTTGAAAAATAAAAGTTATTAAACTACATAAAATTAAGGAATTATGCTCTTCTCCTATAAAAAATTGTTCGCTCCCCACCAAACTTCTGAAAATACCTTTGTGTGATTTTAGTCACGCCGCGTGAGTTAACTCACGGATGTTATGAATCATGTGTGAGTTAACTCACTTAGGTTATAAACATTGTGAATTTTCAGCGTGGCTTAAGTCACGCTGAGTTTAAGACATGTGTGACTTAACTCAATCATGAGTATTTTCAGAAGTTTGGTTGGAAGTGAACAAATCTTGTTGGGAGAAGAGCAGAGTAGTGTGTTTGTCAAAAAAAAAAAAAAAAAGTGGTGTGGCATAGGATGATCCAATAAAAAGAAAGTAACAAAATCCCATAGTATTCAATATTAGAGATCCTCTAAATGTTTACTTCTAGTACACTTAATAGTTTTCTTTCGAGAAGGTTAAGTGATCAAAATTCTTAGAGAAACAAAAAATATGAAAGCAAATAATAGTTTGCATGAACTTGCAATCTTATTTTACTTGTTGAAAATGAATAACCCCTTCTTCACTACTTTCACCTAACCTTGAATTTTGACAAAATCCAAAAGATATCAAAATGATATACTTCTTCTTTCTTGCAATACACCACATTCACCTAATAAAAAAAAACTACTTTACTTGCATATTTTAGTTTCCTTTCAAACTCCTATAAAAGATGAAAAATAACCAATGCACATTCAGGACAACTTGATAAATTAAGTAGCCATGAAATCTTCTTTAATTGCATTTTCTGCTCTTGTGCTTCTCATCTTTGTCGCTTCAAATTCAGAGGCTGCAATTTCATGCAGTGATGTGATTAAGGACTTGAAACCTTGTGTGAGCTATTTGGTTAGTGGAAGTGGACAACCACCAGCTGCATGTTGCTCTGGAGCTAAAGCTCTGGCATCAGCTGTATCAACATCTGAGGATAAAAAAGCTGCTTGCAACTGCATCAAATCCACTTCTAAGAGTATTAAAATCAACTCACAATTGGCTCAGGCTCTTGCAGGAAACTGTGGAATTAGCACCCCCATCAGTATCTCCCCAGATGCTGATTGTTCAAAGTAAAAATCATACATTAAATGCTTCACAAATATATTTTTCTTTTTATGTTGATCCATAATGAATAGGGTTTTTGACCCCTAGTAGCCACCTCAGGTATCAAAATCGCCACAATTTAGACTATTTGTATCTGTTATGAGACTAATCTTCAATCGGCAGCGAAACAATTTTTTTTATAGGAGATTGGACTGCTTATCAATTGGGCAACTTATAAAACTTGGAACTTTTTTAGAGTATAGTCATGTTACCAACTTTTCCAATATCGAATTGATTAATGAAATGTCACATATTTTGTTCCTTTATATATTGCTTTACAAATCATTAGCTTTTATTTTTACCGAAGTTAATGTTTTTTCTTTCCTCTATTTACTTATTTATCTTTTTATTGCTGCGTCCTTTGCAGGGTTGGTTAATTGAGGCTTGGAAGTGGGAATTGGAGGATCATATTGAACATTCTGCTACTATATATATATAGCATGTATGTTAGTATGAGAATATGATATATTTTGTAATAAATAGGAATCTACCTATGTGGATTTCTGTATTATGTTCATGTATGTTTTTTTGAATAAGTTGTTACAATGTTGTTCCCAATTTAACTGGATTGTTGAGCCACTTACGGCCCCTATTGAAATTTGAATGTCACAAATGTTTGTTATTTTGCTATAATTATCTATATGAAGAATAATGTTAATCTATATGTTTTATGTTTTTATAGGGAACCCTAATATTAAACATATGGTCTAAATCTAAAGGTGGACCTCATTGATTTACCAGTGATTTGAGGGTCACATATTTGGTTAGCCGGTTTTTGTTTTGTTGTGTACTTTACAATGGTGTTGAGCTTTAGGTGTTAGCTTGTTAATTTGGTCTGAAAATGTTTCAATTTACGTTTTTCATTGTTGAGAAAGAATAAGCATCCAAAATTGTAAATTTTACCTAGTTTGATATAGTATCAAACTACTATCAAGTACTATAGTATAGGATGAGACTATTTTGTAATGTTCGTCTACACAGAGCTACCAGCCAGGGTCGTTATTATTGTTAAAAAAAGTTCTTTATGTGAACGTAGCATTAAAGACGTGATATTGGTCAATTCAATCGTGAAATATAATCTAATTCAATTATTTTCTCTTTCTCTTTCACATATAGTTATGTTTAAGAAAATTATATTTGTCATATGTCACACTTGAATTGACGAATATCACACAAGTGCAATCCCACCAAAGACCGTCAATTTCACATTATTCTACTATTCCCTTGTGTTAGTGGTGATGATTTTTATTTAGGAGATACAACCATTTCAATAATTACTTTAAAAAATAATAGTAAAACAAAACCCAACTAAAAACAAAAAGAATCAGTCTTCAATGGTGTGCTTACTACGAAATAGTTTAAACGATCCTTCTGCATACACATCATATATTCACTTTATTTTTAATTTTAAAGTCTAATAAATACCCATTCACTCCAACACAACATCTCTTAAAAATCCCTATATTATTAACATTAAATTTATGCATTAATGTTTTATTTGAAATATGATAAAAGAAGTTGAATTAATAGAGTATACAATGGGAGTTTGTAGCCGTTTCAAACTAGAACATGAGGAACAAAGAGGAAAGGAAATGTAAAAAAAAAGGAATTTTAGGCTTCGTTTGCGAGTTTATAGGGGAAGGAATGGGATGGCTTTGAAAGAAAGAAAAAAAGTGAAAGAAATATAGGACTTCGAAAGGTGAAAGTGTTTTGGGTTTCAATTTTCTTCGTAATACATAATCCTTTTAATATGGAGGAATTAAGAAAGTTGTATTTTAGGAGAATTTTAGAGGCTTTACATAAATTCTTCGAATTCAATCTATGTTGTTTTAATATTTTTAAAATTAAAAATATATTAATCATAAGCATTAATATATCGGAACTCCCAAAGCCTTTCCCTCCCATACAAAATAAATAAATCACTCTTAAAGCATTAATATTTCAGAATTCTTTAAATTCTCTACAATAAAATACTCTTTCAAACAACGTGAAATTAGATTTCACAATTTTTCTCATATTTCAGAACTCCTAAAACCTTTGACTCCCATACAAACTCTCAAACAAAGTCCTAAGTGGAAGATGGTGTTGTAGCAAACTTGTACGGTTTGAGCTACAATCTCAATATGTTATTCTCATTTAATGGAAGTGAAGATGGTTGTTGTTCCGTAGTGTTCATAGAAAGAACATTGTGTGCCCAAATTGAATCCAAAATACGATTTTATGTGGTATGCATAATTTTTCAATCCCTACGTCCACCTTGACACTAGCCAGTCACCACCCAATAAGAGTAGTGGTTTGCTCGTGAACCAGATTACCCCACCATACTTTAATCAATACCATAAATTTTGTACAAAGGTTTGATGTGACTCAATTAGGCCAAGGTCCAATCCTATTTACTCACATGTGCATGCATCTTATTTTTTGTTTCCACCTTTAATTTCTTCAATTAAAAAGTTACACACTATTTGTCACAACTCACGAGCAAGAGCAAGAGTAAGATCATAAATAATGTTCTTATTAAGACAGCTTTTCATTAATCAAACATGGTACCAAAATAAATAAATATACATATACTCAATTGTCCCCTACTAGAGAATATTCTGTTCACATTAACAACCCACCAGCTTTCACAGCTCCAGAGATAGGAGCAGACAAAAACAACAAAATATATTATATAAACAGAGAAATCAATGATCAAACATTTTTCTTGTCAATCTAAGAAACCCATCACCCTTTTTCTCCAACAATTTTTGGAGAACTCAATGAGAATTTTGAGCTTCATTATACACCAAATTACCTAAGTGGTAGCTCAACTTACAAGCTCCACTATATCAATTCAAAAGAACACCCTAGTTTTTTTTTAGTTTTTTTTTTAGTTCTTAAACTTTTAACGGTGGTTTTAAATTGCGATCCACAACCATGGCTGCAATATTATTGATTTTGAGATGTGCACAATGATATCACAACCGCATTTACTTGCAATTTAAAACCACGGTTTTAACATAAAAGATCAAGGACAGTTAGGGTTTCGACCCGGACCACCATAATAGAAGTAGGTGCCCCAGTCACCAGCATTACCAGTTTTGACATTATAACAGTTATCTTTTTCAGTGTAAGTACCAAGATCTTTTGGAGCCCTTAACTTGTTGTCACCATCAACAACCTGAATATTTTTGAAATAACTAGCCTTGCCAAAACCTTCATCAGGAAAATGTCCACTTCCCATTTGTGTTGATGTGTGCTGTCCATCAGACTCAGAGTTTACAACTTCACCACCCCATTCAATCATTGAGGCACTCTCAGTTAGGTATGAGAATAAAGGAGCTGGCCAGTATCCTAGAACATGGTCATTTCCAAATTGCATCCACCAGTTTCCCTCTTTTGGGTCCTACACATTAGTTTTTTTTATTCAAATTGAAAACATTAGATGACATTCATACATATTAAATTCATGAAAAACATGATATCATGTTACTTTTTAGTAACTTTTAAATCCTACACACGAATTCAAATTTCCTGCCGTCATAGATTCCATGCATTTACGAAATAATAGCTTAAAATCATTGGATTAAGATCAGACGACTCTATCAAATTGGCTTTTAAAGATGATTTACCGTCTGATTTTGATCCAATACTTCTAAGCTGTTGACTGCGTGAATGCACAAAATCTTTGCTAGCAGATAATGTGAACTCATACACACATACAAAAAGAGACTGAACTATATGCCATACATACATTCATACATTACACACACATAAACATTCAGATATAATGAGACGTTTGTCAGAGATTCTCTGTATTTAAAATTAAATAATGTGCATATACAAACAATCTTATTAATATAATTGTAGTGTCAGTTAAGTGTGGGGCATATTTTGTTTCTATAATGGCCAATAACAAAACATAATATTATAAAAAGGGATGTACCTTCCAGACCAAGATGCTTATATCATATTGGGAAGAACCATAGTTAGAAAGTGGGGATATACTTGCTCCAAGGGCTATACCATTGTTAATTTGAATAAAACCAGAACAAAGAAGATTATAACAACCAGTTGCTTGATATGCATCACTCTGTCACATTAATGAAATAAACAAATTCATGAAATGAATGAGAAACTATAGACACTACTAATTTAATGAAAGCACAAAGTGGAGTGATTGCATTGGGAACTCACTGTCCAATAAGTGAAGAGCCTAGTATTATTGTCACCATACAAATCAGGGCTGACCTAATTGTTGCAAGAGCAGAAAAGACAAACATGAAATTAAAAGATAAGTGATAAATAATATCATTCAAAAGATAATGAATTTGATTTGAAAATTATTTTTAAGACAAACGAGTTTTGCTTCTGACAATCCCGTTCTCAAGGGAAACGAACTTCGATTGGGAGATAAGAAAAGTATGGTCAATGATTGTTTTGGCCAAGGTTGAAATTCGGGTACTTGCGATTGATTCAACCTTAACCGGAGACTATTAACCAATCGAGTCAAACAGAAGATGACAATAGCAAGAAATTTAAATAATACCTGCCAGCCTGCTTCAATGCTGTTGAGATCTTGACCAAAGGCACCAGCCAAAATCCAAATTTGAGACAGACTGAATTCATTAGGTTGTTGAATTTTTGGGTCCCAGACGTTTATGGTTGCCTTTGCTCCATAGAAATCACCTCCCTCCACATAAGCTATGGCATGCTAATTGCTCCAAGAAAATAAAATCAAAAGGAATAAAACAAATACATTTAATCAGGAGATAGTATTACAACCAAAGCATCTCCATGCTATAGTAACAAATGTTATCATAAAAAAGGACCAGACCTCCGCGGCGTGAACAAGTCATTTTAAAGTTAAAGTAAGTAATATCAATAATTGACGAATAAATTGGTTATTGAAATTTATGCACCGGCATAACAAATCATGGATGAGCTTAAATTAGAACACTTACAGAAGTGCACACACACTCACACATTCAAATGAAGTAAACATAAGAAATGAGAATAATATCTTAGTAAACTATTAGTGGTGACTTGAACTTGCTGTAGGTGCATTATAAGTAACATGGTAGTGGTGGAAGTACCTGATGACCACTCTGAGTCAAGACGTCAGGTAGAGGTTTTGCAGGTTTTGGTTGAGGAGTACTTTTCTGCTTCTTCTTTCCAAAATTTTGAACAGAGCTAGCCCTTAATATGTCATTTGTTCTAGTCCTTCTTATAGGAATTGTTCCTTCAGAACACATACCATTTTTCTGCCAAAGCTGAGTTATAGGCTTTGAATTTGAATTTGAATTTGAATTTGAATTTGAAGAGACTTTGCTCTCTCCAAAAGTTTTCCCTTCTGGATGAAAATTTGGCCTCATCTGCATCACAAACCCATAATTGCTTGAATTTCGAAATTCACATAAACTTGAAACCAAATGACACATAAAAGAAAGATATATACAACAAATGCAAGTTGAGCTAAACAAGTTGAAAATTTTGAATTTAGATGAAAAATAAAAAGTAGTAATTCACCTGAATCTTGTGATCTTTGAGGTCAGGGTGATCAAAAGCTGGTTGGTGTGAAACATGAACACAGTCAATAATATCTCCATCAGGACTCTGCTTTCACAAAACCATAAAAAAGTACACTTGCATAAATGAACTATGTCTATGAATGGTCCTATAAATCTAAAAATTAAATCAATTACACTTCGTAACAAAATTCACAAAAGAGTGACACCAATACAAAAATATACTAAAATTCTGTTCAAATTGCAAGAACAAAAGCAATAGCTGACTTTCCATTATTGTAGTGAAAAAGACTAAAAGAATTTCCCAACTCCCAAGAACTAAAGTTCCTTTCAAACCCAAAAAGTTTAATTTTTTACAAATCCCAATTAGAAATAAAACCGTTATGCAACCAATGAAAAAGTGGCAGAGTGAAAAGGAAACAAAAAGTTAAGAAAAATAAAAACTTATCTCTACCTTGATGGACTTAACAGGTGGTCTGTTCAAATTCTTCAAGTGCTTCTTAACCTCAAGCTTCTGACTATCACCACCACCGCCGCTGGTGGTGGTGCTGATGGTGGTTCTGCCACCACAAGTGAAAGGAACCAACAAAACCAACAAGCAGAAGCATAATCCAAAATTGGCCTCCATTAAAGCTTCTCCAAATGCAAATGCAAAAGCATGCAACTTTATGAGAATTCTCAAGTGGGTATTGAAGAGAAATTAATACCAAGACTAATGAAGCTAAAGGGTCACCAAAAAACCATAAAAAGTTTTATATTTTTATATACTATAGCATATACAATTAAATGGGTTGTTATGCTAATAAAAGCATATAATTATCTTAAAAATCTTGTCATTTTTTGTATACCTTAGCCTTAACCTTAACCCAATTTTGAAGCTTATCCTATGCACCCCACCAACAAAACAAACAACAACAACAAGACCCTCCTTTTGTTATTGTTTTTTTCACATAAAAATACAAACAAAACAAGTGTGGTTTGACACTTTGACAAGGTTGATAAAAAAGGGGTCCCTTTGATCAAAAAAATTTCTTCCTTATTTGTAGTTTTGTTCCTTAGAAGACAACAAAATATATTGCCGACGATTGGAAAAAGGGTATTATTGGAATAATATATCTTATGAGGAGAGAGAAAGAATGAAAAGTTTGTGGAAATGCATGGTGGTGTTATCCATTTAAATCAACTTGTATATTGTATTTGTAACAGAGTTGAGTTGAGTTGAGGTTCCACTACTCACAGTGTGTAGAGAGAGAAAGAGAGTGTGTAGATGTAGAGAGAGAAACCATGTTAGTTGTTTCTTCCCGCTACTACTATGGACATAATAATATATGAAATTACTTTGTTGTCCTTTGGAGTCACGAGATTACATTATTCCCATGATTCCTTTCTCACTCATTTTCTTTGTTGTTTTCCTTCTTTGTACTAGCTAGCTATGGATGATGAAAATGGTTGGAAGTGGAGATAGGTAGATTCATATTTGTTTCTATTGTAATCGTAAGAATGGTCTTATTAACAAGTGTCCTAAGGGCATTGTTTAAGGAACTTGTAAAAAGAAATTATACCTTGAAAATATAAGTCAAATATTTGTTGTAGTTGTAACTGTACAATTTCCAATACAAAAGTTATTATTTTTACATACTTAAACAATACACTTAAAGCACTTGTTAACATTTTTCTCGTAATAATATAATTATATTCTTGTTGCTACTTCATAAGGTTCATTCGACTAATTGAGCAGATAAATATTAAGTTTATTTTTAATTATTACTTATTCGATGTTGATTTTTTTGTCTCATCTTATTTAAATATACATACATTATACTAGCAAAAAGACAGACACTCACGTCCTCGTTTTTCCGCTCTTTTTATTGCGTTAACATTTGAAAATTATGAACGGTATTTTTTTTATAAAATTTTGATTTTGATTAAAACCAAAAATATAAATGTTTGTTATTTTCATGTTATAACAAATCAAACTAACCATTTTATCAACTTATCAACAAAAAAAAAACAAACAAATTAAACTAACTATTATTATTTATTTCAAGACACCAACAATATAACAAAAAAATATAATCTAAATTCTTTTTTATAATGACACCAACAACAATCTTTATTATAGAAAAAGTTGTTTAATGGTATAATTGGGATAATGAAAAAGTAAGTGTAGATATACTCATCTAGTTTATTACACTTTTAAATGATAAAAGAAAAAACAATGGACATATATATTCTCATATCATATTTGTTACACTTTTATTTTAATATTTGAATTTAATCTTATATATTTGTTATATGTGTTATTTATATTGAAAATTGAGGGTAATTTTAGAAAAAGAAAAAGTCAACCCAAAAGAATCAAAAACATTATTTTCTTTATATATAGTATAGATTCTTTTACAACTGTGTAAATAGGTTATAAGCACTATGATGATATTCAAATACGATTTTTTGCCTTCAAAAAGGGATTAAAAAGAAAATGTTTTAAAGTTTGGTGTAGGTGTAAAAATATTGAAAATAAGAAAATATACAAGCGAGATAAGAAAGAGATCATGAAAGACTATGAACAAAGCAACACCTAAAAGTTTTTCTTTATAGGTTGATATACCAATTTGTATGCACTAAGGAGGGAGAAAAGTGTGAGTTACATATCCAAAGGAAAAATTTTGGTTCAAAAATTGATATGAAAGATAGATCGAAGGACTATTTTCACAACTTATTTAATGAACGGTATGATTAGACTCTAACATGCTAGATATCATAAAGGAAACCCAAAATTATATCTTCTTTTGTTGGGAACAAGACGGAAAATAACATTTGAAAATGATGGATAATGGAAAGTCGGGTCAAACATCATTCATGTTGAGATGTGGCAAAGTCTTGAGATAGAGGCATTGAGTGGCTCACAGATATTTTTAATGATATTATGTGTACTTGCTAAGAGTACAATTGCTCATACCCTATCTGCGATAGTTCTAAGCAGAAGCATTGCTTCTGTACTTTTGTTTACGAAGGTTTTTCTTCAGGTAACTTTCCTTTTCAAATCTTGTTTTTGTTTGTTTTTAGGTTTTCGGTTTTGTTTCTTCTGGCATTTAGCATGGTTTTAATAAGGGAGTGTGATGAACATGGGAACGTAATGGGTCCTCAAACTAGTGACGAGAAAACTAAACTATGGAACTTTTGTATAAAAAAAATACACAACGGTCCTATGGGGATGTCAATTGGAAGGTTTTTTAGGCGGATTATTTTGGTAGCTTGCCTATTTCAGATAGTGATAGCGATTCTGATAACAGTAGCGATGATTCTGGAAATGACAGTGACTGTATTTTGGTATCTTCTTTCCCGAGATTAAGTTTGAAGAGGATTGATTATCAATGTCTTCTGATGTCGTGGCTTTCACCAAGGATGTTGTTCTCCAATATTTAATCTAAAGAAAAGATTACAACTTTTAGGGATAAGGTGGACATTTCTTCTACTGGTAAGGAAGAGGACGTGGCCAAGAGTCGTGTAGACCTAGTGGGTTCACTCCTGGGAAATACTTTACATGGAGACGCAGCTTTACATAAGATGCACCCTTTAAGGGTCGTCTTGCCATTTTAAAAGGGGATGCGTCCTTGAAGAGTCGTCTTACTCAGGCTCAGGGGGCTTATAGACGGGGATATCCAGATGAGACCAAAATTAGACATATATATAATGTTTCCACGTGGACGCATAGTCAGCTTTGAAATTGAAAATTTAATAAACAAAATTGTCATAGTGAGGGTAAAGGGTGGACCCATGATTGATTTTTCTAGAACAGGACTACACCAAAGGTCAACTCCAAACTCTTAGATTTTCACTTTAGATTTGGAAATATAAACAAAAAACATGCAAGAGCTAGCATTGAGATGCATATGTTTTGCAAATGATATAGTCCTACTTGAAGATTCTGTGAAGGATTTAAAGGAAGGTAACGGAATTGGAGACAAACTTTGATGTGTATGACTTTTGTCCAAGTAAAAGTAAGACAGTATATGTAATCAAGTTATAACAGAAGGTAAAACATTTCTAGCTTAGAGGTTAAGATCATGTCATACCACAAGTTACACAGATGAAATATCTTGGTCCACAATATAAAACAATGGAGTAATAGAATGTGACCCTTTAATTCAAGTTGGTTGTTGAATTGGAGGAAGACCTAATGTGGTTTTTGTGGTACAAAATCACAACTAAAGAAGCTAAAGGAAAAATTATGTGGTACAATTTTAAGATTGGTAATGTTGTATGAAACAAAGTGTTAGGTTCTAAAGAATCAACATGATAATGACTTAAACATAGTGAAAATGAGAATGTTGCATTGAATGTGTGGTAAGGCGAAAACAATACATAATTGAAATGACAACATTTGGGAGAGTTTGGGTAGCTGCTATCGTAGAAAAGATGATGAAAACTTACTTAATTGGTTTGTGGACGTAAAGAGAAGACCTAAATTTTTTTGAGTAAGGAGAATATATTAGAGGAAGAGTAGTCAAATCACTACAGATAAAGGAACACATGGAAACATATAAAAGAAATTATTAAGAAATATTTAAAGAAACTCATTTGGGGTTGGCCTAGTGGTTGACTTGGGATCTTGGAGTTTGCTCCTCTCAATGTCTCAGGTTTGATTCGCTCCGGAGCCAATTTCGATGGGCAAGTCCATATAGAGCTTTGCTCTGGCTTTAAATGAGGTCCCTACAAGTGGGCGGTGAGATTAATTCCCTCGAATTAGTCAGTCTTTGGATTAGATATCGAGTTTTCAAATAATAATAATAATAATTAATGAGTTTTGATAGAGACATGATAGAACATTATCACGTCATTTTATCCATATAATTGATCGCGGTTCGTGAGATTTGTTGTTGTTTTACATAAAAAAAAACATAATTACCTTGATAAAGAAAAGTAAACTTAATATTGTAAAATTATTTATTGATATTAATATTAATATAAAAGTAATTTTTTGTTAAAATTAAATTGTGAAAATGTCATTATGGTAAATTTTTATTGCAACTATATTGCTATCCCATTACCGCTAATAATTTGTGTATTTTTTATAAAAAAAAACTTAGAAAGTATTAAGAGAAATTTTGTATTACGATTAAAACTAAACTCCTATAATCCACCACTCTCATGTCTCTTCATTCTTTCCACTTGTTCCTTTCTTTTTTTACAAACTCTCAAACAAAACCTAAGAAAAACGAAACGCCGTAGACTCGTATAGATCATATTTCTCATATATCCAACATGTGAAACTTAACTATTCATTCTTGAAACTCAACACAAATCCATAGAGATTTTTTTTTCCCAAGGATCAAATTTCTTCAAAAATGGTTTTTGAACTATCAGAATGGTCATATTTACAATGATTTTTTTAACATTTTTAAGGAGTTTTGACATTTGGAAATCCGCAATCAACCACACAATCATATACGTATGGGGTCGTGCAATCTCTATATTCATATTCAAGTTTCGTATTTTTAGTTATAAAATAAAAAATCAAATCACCTCGTTCAAAAAAAAAAATCAATCACCTCTCAGAAAAAAAAGTCAAATCAAGTGTTTTTTTTTTTTTGTTTTTGTTTAAGGAATGAAAGCATTTAGTGTTAGTTGTCATCAAGCTACTAGGTACAGACAGGGCATTTTATTTTTCATGTGTGTGATTCCTCCAGTTTATTTCTTGTCCCATTGTCTCACAACACACTTCATAATAATTTCATAAATCATAATGTACAAATTACAATTGGTACCTATTTCGTGTAATTCATAGAATGACAATCATAATTATATATATATAGCTCCTGGTTCGAAATATAAATCTAAGCTAGCTTCATGATTATAATTAGGCAAATTCTATGGTACACCTAATATATTTGAGTGTACTGGTACACTCACTATTTAAATTAATAGTTAAATAAGTTGTTTTTTAAAGAAAAATATTATTTTTTATCATTTATAATTATAATAACTAAATCTTATTTATCAAAAGTGTCAACGAAATA
>Ga0315915_1002119_pt1 | contig 24778 bp, 9 predicted proteins | sample MpolbnodulesMG_FD_207738 | JGI IMG/M metagenome (GOLD analysis project Ga0315915, IMG submission 207738) | Medicago polymorpha root nodule microbial communities from Los Angeles, California, United States - branched nodules | ecosystem: Host-associated > Plants > Roots > Nodule | place: USA...
CCCCTCCCTCCCTATCCCTCTCCCTCTACCCCTCCCCCTCCCCCTCCCTCTCTCTCCCCCCAAATAAAACCGTGTTTCTCTATTTGGAGGGAAAACTTAGGACCCCATAAGGTTCCTGATACCACTTGTTAGAATGTGGCAAAACTCTCATTAACATTTCACTAAGTGTTTGGCATATATATAGCCAATGATACAAAGCTTGTGACTCAAGTAACAACACTTAACGGTATGATGATGATGATGATAAAATCACTTGTCCTGTTTTATTATGTTAAAACCCATTAGATTATTTTCACAGTCATGTTAGGTTTTGCCTTGCCCTCTTATTTCCACCTCCATTTATTTTGGTATTGCTTTGGCTTTTAACTTTTACTCTTATTGTCTATTTCATCTAAAGTGGTTTGATGCTATAAGAAAATTCTGAAGCTATCTTATTTCATTTTTCATTTGATGATCTAATCTAGTATCATCACAAGAACTACTTACGAAAAAGAAAACAAATATATTCTTTTTTAGAAAGAAGAAGAAAAAAATTGATTAGTAAGGTTTATTTATATTAAAAATAAAGTAGAATCATTTATTAATCTGGTTTCACATCTTTTCTAACAATTACTCAGTCTCTTTTTATTTAGTCAATCTTCAAGTGATTTCACCTCCGTCTATGGATACATATAGAACTACAATCCGATGAAAAGAAAAATAAAATATATAACTGTCCGTATAAAGAAAAAAATAATAATGTTAAGTTAATTTAAGTAGACTTAAGAGTTGAAGTTATGGACTTTGGAATGAAACTTAGTTTTGGTGTGAAATAGATTATTTAACATGACTGAATTTTTCTACTTTTGGTAGTTTTAAGGGAATCTTAAAATTGAACCTTTGTTATTACTTTGGGTCTAAAACCAATGAGTTAGTTAGTAACTAAAAAGGATAGGTATTACACACTAAAGATACTAATATTTTTAGAATGGGAGCTTTAGAATAAAAGTTTATACCGGCTAGATTTCTTTTCTCAAAGTAACGTTTTAGAAAATAATAGTTTCATTATGTGTGTCTTTAGTCCTTTAGAAATAATAATAAATAAATGACTTAAGGATGAACTTATTTGATTGAACAATAATGGAAAATAATATTCATGACGTTGTTGATAAATTTAAATTGCGCGTTTAAAGTTTTAACGAAGTTTGAGAAAGGACATAAAAATAAAAGAGATTTTGTAGAATTTTTCGTAAAAATTTAGAGACAAACATTAAGATTATCATAATTCAAGACATGTTTAAAATAAGACAACCTTTATCAAAGTTAGAATTTATCTTAATCGAAAGTAATTTTGAAGTGTTAGTTAATTTTAGAAAGGGAAAACTTCTAATAGTGTTAGCTTTTATCTAAAAAAATAAAATAAATAATAATAGTAACAATAAATTCTGGCCTTATTCTTGATCTTCAACATCGTGGTCTCCTTGGGTAGAAACTAGTTATGTTCTATCTTTCTTGCTTTCTCTCGAATCCGATCATCTCTCTTTGTACTCCTTTAGTTTTCTTTTCCGTTTCCTTGAGTGTTGGTGTTGTGAACTTTGAGAAAAAGTGAGATTGTGAGTGTTGGAGCGATAGTTGGGGAAGTGAGTAAGAAGAGAAATAAATACCTTTACTTGGAGGGCTATTGGTGTGAGAAAAATGTCTACAATATCATCCATGTGAAAGCTATTGAGTTATTGGGGGAGTTTGATTACTAAAAGAAGTAAAAGAGAGAAAGACATATTTGTTTTGACAAAAAGCTAGTCGAGGTAAGGGCATCTCTCTATTTTTATCTAAATTTTCATAAAAATAAAATAATATTTATGTTTATAATTGCTATGTATTTGCTTACGTATTTGAGAATGCCTAGTTCTTAAAGTAAATAAATGTTTACTATGCAAAATATATTATTGAGATTAATTGTTTACATATGTTGATGATATATTTGAGATATTGCATATGTTTTGAAATGCTTAGCATACAAGGGGAATCATATGCTCATGCATTTCATAGTTACGTGGCTACCAAAGAGGAGTCACGAGATGAACACCGGAGAGGTGGCACGGGGTGCGTTTTAAACCACCTTATCCCATAGTGGACCATCGAGTCCTTAGTGGTGCTGCCACAACCCTCGGCGGTGATAATTTCCGGAATCATATGCATCGACATATAGGCATTGCATTAGGAATGTCTTAATAATTTTTAATAATCTTAATTTCTACTTGTTTCCATACGTGGGTTAAAATGAGATCTTTAATCGACGTATAATGTTTACTCTGTTTATGCTTCCTGGATATTAGTTATTTTCGGATTGGTGACCCTTTCAGTGGATGTGTGGACTATATACCATAGATTATGATGGCACCATGGGATCCCGAGACGCTTCCATCAGAGGCGACAGAGTTCAGCTTCCTTGGTATTTGGACTACTGATAGACGTTTGGCAAGTGTACCAAAAACTATCGAAGTAATAAAATAAGTCTGTATCCACGAGTACTGTGTCAATCTCAATTTAGCAATAAAGTAAATATTTAGGATGTATAAATTATTTTGTTTGCCCTAGGCAGTAGATTTGATTTGATTTCATAAAATTAAATAACATAAAATAAATATTTGGTTAGAAAATATAGATTTGGTTAGAAAATATGAAGAGAGATGAGATCAGGTCTTTTGAATCATCTAAGTTCCCCTAATTGGTATACTGCACCTATTCTTATGAATGATTTTCTAGTTCCACGATAGTTACCAAAATAGTCATAATCAATCCCTTGAGTTAGGACCCTCTCCTCAAACTACAGCCCCTAATTCCTTAGGTGGTCTAATAATCTTTAAAGGTTTAAGCACATTAACCTAATATCACTAACAAACGATTATCCATATTCCTAGACTAACCAAGTTTATTAGAACAATTCAATTAGGTGTAAGTCGAAAGCTATGGTCAACAGTCATTCGTTCTCACTAAATCATGTTTATATTTGATCAGGATATAAAAAGCATTAAGAACAATTGAATTGAATAAAAACTAGATTGTCATTCACAGTAAATAGAGTTTCACAGCAACATGAATCAATTAGGGTTACAAAGAATCATCTCAGACCTAATCTCTAAGAGATTTAGCTACTCATAATCGAGTTTACAAATAGCATAATCAATAATGGAATCAAAACATACATGAACTTATAGAAGGTTGAAGAAATTGCCCTCCTAGCCGTCTTTAGGTCTCAAAATCGCACTTTGCTCTCCTCAATTTGTAACCCTTGTTTTCAGAATGGTCTTCAACTTAAATAGGCAACAGCTGCTCCTAAAATCGTGGCACGATTTAAGTAAATCGTGACACGTTTCTGCCTTGTGTAACAAACCACCCAAATTAGGGTTTCCATAATCGTGTCACGTTTTTGCCATCGTGACACGTTTTCACCAATGTCGAATGCATGTTTCTTGATAACTCCAAATCGTGACACGTTTTTCAGTAATCATGACACGATTCCCTTTTTTCAGTTTCTTCAGTTTTTCTTGATTTTGTTGTTGCTTAAGCTTGCTTGTGAACTCAAAAATATTATAAAAAGACTCTAAATATGTGGAATGACGGACTGTCATCAACTACTATGTCTTGGGGATTTAACCCGACCTCAGGACAGGTCTCATTTTCGGGCAACGTACTCGCAACCAGCCATATAGTTAGTAGGGAGCCAAATTTGAGTTTAATGTCATTAAAGGGTCTAGTACCCAAGTTTCTTCATTTTAGAGTGAAAGATAAGCTTAGTAGTCTTTCAATTTTGGATAGTACTTTTGATAGGAAATTTCCCCCTCTACGTAGGTATGTAATCATGTCTTATAAATTATTGAGTTGTCATACGAAACTCTATATTACTCTGACATTCATTTTTAAAAGGATCATTTAATATATTTTGTGAATAAAAGTTTATGACTTATGAATAAAAAAGTTTAACACTTTTCTTTCGTTAAAAAAAAAACAGACGCAATTTTTTATGCTAAAAAAACGGGGCGTTACATTGTCAGATTGCATAGTATTCCATATAGCATTGTGTTAGATAGAGACCCGAAGTTTACTTCGAAGTTTTGGGAAAGCCTGCAAGCAGCTTTGGTAACTAAGTTGAGGTTGAGTTCTGCTTATCATCCTCCGTCTGATGGTCAGACCGAGATGACTATTCAATCTTTGGAAGATTTGTTGAGGGCTTGTGTTTTGGAACAGGGTGTAAGTTGGGCTAAATGTTTACCGTTTATTGAGTTTACTTAAAACAATAGTTTTCATTCTAGTATTGGTATGGAACTGTTTGAGGCTTTGTATGGAAGGAGGTGTAGGACTCCGTTGTGTTGGTATGAGTCGGGAGAAAGTGCTTTGTTAGGACCGGAAGCTATAGAGAAGTCAAGCACTTAAGAGGAAAAGAGATTGTATTGGTGAAAGTGATTTGGTTTGGACCAACCGGGGAGAGCGCTACTTGGGAATCAGAGAGTCGTTTGAGGGAATCGTATCCATAGTTGGTTTCTATAGGTAATTTTCGAGGGCGAAAATCCTTTTAAGTGGGGAGAGTTGTAACAGCCCGTTTTTAGCTAGGATTATTTTATTTATTTATTATGTGTGTTTATATGTGCTTATTTGCTTATGTGTGTATTTGAATTGGGATTAGTGGATTTTTAGCCTATAAGGGTATTTTATTATATGATTAAGGGTATTTTGGTCATTTGGTAAGTATGGGTAAATTAGTAATTTTACTGGGGAGGTTATTTCTAATGCTTTAGTGAGAATAGTTACTTTTACTAAGTTAGTAGCGAATTGAGGTAATTATTTCGAGATGATAATTATTCAATATTTTAGCAAGTAGTGAGTAGTAACTTTTTAGAATTATTAGCAAGAGTTTAGACCCATTGTGAACACTAGAAACCTAGCCCATTGGGGAGTAGTGTGGCTCTATTTGACAATGCCAAGAAACAAGCTTGTAGCTTATAGCAGATAGCTTATACGGTCGTCTGACAAAAAAAAAAACCATGTTTGGTAATAGACTTTTCACCATGAGCTTATAGCTTATTTTACAAGCTTATAGCTTATTTTTCAAACGCTATTTCAAGTAGCGTTTGAACTTATAACTTATAGCTTATTATTTTTTCTTCCACAATTACCCTTATTATTTTATGTAAAATACATATGTACCCTTTATCATAATTAACTACGTAAGTAGTGCGAATAAATTTTATGTTTTGGACTGGACGTTAATAAAGATCATGCTAATTCCCTCTCAAATAAGTATCTTGTTAATTCAGTGAATCAAATTCGAAACAAAATATTTTTTATTTTTGTTGTCCTATCGTACCCTTTATATTTTTTGACATAACGTATATCTTTTGATTTTTTGACCGAACTTTCTCTCAATTTTTTTTTACACAAGTTTTTTTTTGAACAAGCTAAAATGATGCATATATTAACAATGGTTCACCCCGCACAAGGTGTGCAAAGGATGAAGCCGCCATCCCTTCTCTTTATTATATATATAATACCCTTTAATGTCATTTTACATGTATCAACTAGTTGAACAACTAATTTTACCAAACACTTCAATTAGCTTATCAGCTCTTAGTCATAAGTCATCAGTTATAAACTATAAGCTATCAGTCATTAGCCATCAGCTATAAGCTATCAACTATCAGCTAGCTTATCAATCATCCGCTACTTTTACCAAACAGGGCCTATATATACTTAACTCAGGAAAGAAAATTAGGGTTAGAAACATATCATTCTCATAACAAAAGATAGAGTGACTAGAGAGAGAAAGCGGGAAGAAAGAGAGAAGAGTAGAAGAGGAAGAACTTGGAGAAGAGGAAAGCTAGAGCTAAGGAGTTAGAAGGGAAAGTGAAACCTAAATTAGTGAATTTGAAGGTTTAAGGTAAGGGGGATAGTCCTATATCATCAAATAAGCTATAATCTCATTTTTCTACATATGGATCGTAAGTGCTTTTGTATGAATTATGATTTTGATGATTTTTAATGTTGATTTTTGTGTTCCTAGTTAAGTGATGATTTTGAATATGTGAAATTTGTTGGAAACTTGTTGTGGGTACTTAAATTTCATTGTAGAACCATGTAGAAATGATTATTGTGAAGTTTTGGCTTAGAGTGTTCAAAATGATGATGTTGTTATTACTTGATGTTGAATTCATGATGAATATGCGATAATTGTTGTTGGGTATATGTGATTGATGTGAATTCATGAATTTGAAGATGATAATTGTGAAGTTTGAATAAGTTGTGGTGTTCTGATGATTTTTGAGAAAATGGGTCAAAAATGGAGAAATTTGATTTTGATGAATTGGAGTGAATTAATGATGTTGTTGTGTTAAGTTAGAATGAATAGAATTTCTGTTTTGAAATATAAGTTTTCGGTATGGGGTTGTTTGGAAGAAAATTGGATTTTGAAGTAAAAAGTTGTTTTAAGTATTTTTGTGAAGTAAGTGATTTTGAAAGAATTAGAGTAAGTTGTTTTGAGATAGGAAAATGTGATTTTACAGTAGAATATGATAGGTTTAAGTGATTGGAATGTGTAGGAGAAAACGGATCGACAATCGGAATTTTACGCGCGAAAAACGAAAAATTGGAAAATCATGTGCTGTCACAGAGGCACAACTGTGCACCCTGAAGGCACGAACCGTGCGGCTGGTTTACACTTGGTCATCACGATCATGCTTCTATCACGCACGATCGTGCGTGTTTTACAGGTGCTCGGAAAGCTGATTTTTCGCTTTTTTTTAGAACTTTTAAGTATCCCTATGAGTTCCAAACACCTAACCCTATCTATTGAAAGTGCAATTGAACTTCTAAGAGTGTTTAAACATGGCTTTACTTTGAATTTGTTTTGGCTTTGAATCATGTGTCAAAAAGAGACGAACTTTGGAAATTTGGCGAAACAAAGGAACTTTGTGAAACGAAAAGGCTTGAATTGGTTTACTAAGATGTTAGGTAGTTTGTAAAGATGTTTAAATGATGTGTAAGAACTTGGAACCTCATTTTGTTGTTGAAAATGAAAATAGGCGATATAGTGAAAATATACAAACTATGTGAAAATGAATATTTATGATCTTATCGCAAATGGCTTTGTAAACATGATAACATGGTGACTTGAGAATGAATCAATATTTGATTGGTGTACTAAATGTTGTTATCATGATGTGGTGAAATATCCGTCTTTATGCGATTTGGTTATTTATGAAACAATGTGTTCCTTTAGGGTGATAATTGTTGATTTATGAATATGATGATGACTCCTTGTTTGATTTTTTTTTGTCAAGTAGCCTAGTGGCTAGAGCTCACACAATTTAATTGTGGAGAAGTGGAGTGTCCGGGGTTCGAACCCCAGCTCCTGCATATAATATGCAATATCCCTACCAACTGAGCTAAGCTCACGGGGATGACTCCTTGTTTGACTATAACTTGTTGAATTGTGTGGATGTAAATACTTGATAATGCAAATGGTGATGATTTGGTGAATATATTATATGATGGTGATAATTATATAATATAGTTTGGTGATATGTGCATTGTCGAGTCTTTGTTTGAAGTCCATGCATTTTATAATCATGTTGAGTCTTTTGAAGAATGTAATTGAAGGTGTATTTTTACATTAGTTTGGTGAAATAACATATTGTAGGTTTACTTTACGTCAGGTGTGGATTCATACAGTAAAATTATCTTCGGAATCCGGCTGATATAAACATTGTTTGAAAATTGTGTTTACAAAGTGATGCATCAATTTCATGTTGGTAAATGAATCTAAACATTGCATTATCAAGTTGGTAAATTAAAAACTGATCAATAAAAGTTCTAAACTGAAATTGTTGCACAGTTAAAAACACAATTTTAACTGATCAATAACTGAAATTAAAAACGCTTTTAATTTTCAGTTGGTAAATTAAAAACACTTTTGATGAACAATGTGAGCAATGGAAGCAGTACACTTTCAATTTCAATTTATCTGTTCTAATTTGACAACCTTCTTCCAGTCTATATCCACATTTTCAATTTGGTATACCGAATAGTTGCCGACAACTCTAAGGTCTAAACTTGCCTTAATCGAGATTTGAGTAGGTAAGAAATAGTATACAGAAAATAGTTTGCAAAAAATATAGCTTGACCCTTTGATCAAACAAAACAATTAAAAGTATATGCCCTCTTTCCGAAACCAATCTGGGAATAACCTTTGCCAGCCCCAAACTAGGATGTATGTGAACAGTTTGTATATGTTTGAACCTTCGATAAGTAGTATTCTTTTGCAGCTTCGCAGAGTGTGCAAAAAATCCAGATATTATGGATTTCCTGACGGCATCTAGATAATTGAAATTGGAAGTTAGTTCAATCTCAACCCTATCCAATAGACCTGCTAGTTGATTGCAGATATCCCTAGCACGTTTCATAATTCTCATAACAGTTGTTTATCTTTCGGACGGAAGAATATTGAGTTTCCAACAGAAAGCATAGTAACAATAGAGATTATTTCATCAGAACACTTGTTTGTCTGAAGCAACTATCATTTTTTACAACATAGGATGAAGTGGGAACTTTGCCATCTGTGTGCCTACCTTAGTTAACTTGCCATGCCAATTTAAAGCACCTGGATTATACATAAGCTCCATTGCATTCTTTATGGCATCAGCTTGCGGCGTATTCATAAAATCGAAACGGAACAACTTGCAATTCTTAAGACAAAGACTGTTTAAAGTTAAGACTACATTTGTAAGGCCAGTCCTTTGTATTTCGGGTATCGTGTTATCATCCAAATCATTTTGAAAACTATATGCAGTATACAATCGGAAGCACTGACTAAAACCTAATCTGATAGACCGACCAACTTTTTGCATTGCTGAAGCTTTTGAGATGGGAGTTACTAGTAAAGAATCCATTTCATCTTAAAGAATCCTTGATCAATGACATACTTGATCCCATCAATTGTCAATTACGTTTCTGCAATATTGGTGGCAAGGACTACCTTTCTAAACCCTTTAGGTGTGGGTTCAAAAATTCTAGCTTGTATTTCAGTTGGTAGGTTGGCATATATAGGGCGTATAATTAACTCAGCTATTTTAGCCCCCAAACCTCTCATTGGATGCTTAAGAATTTCTTCTACGGTTTCAATTTCTTCTTGACCAGTAAGGAATACTAATATATCTACGGGAAGTTGAGTTGTACGAATTTGAAGCGTAGTGACAATAGCAGCATCCAAGTAGTTAGCTTCTGGTGCTTTGGAGAAGTGTATTTCTCTGCATCAAGGGAGAAAGATTAATTACAAATATTCTAGATAACATATAGACCACATATAGCGAATTACCCATTTCAGCACAATCACAAGACAACTATTAGCAAAATCTCATTCACCAACTTATGAAGCAAAACCACAAAACTAGATAGCATTTAATAATCTAAAACAAATCACAAATACACTTGACAAAAACCAGAACAGCTTATTGTTCATCAATTATCCAAATCAAGTATAATATTATATAATGCAACAAACAAAATTGAATTAAGTGTTTTAATTCATTCACCATCATATGAAGCAAAACAACAAAACTAGATAGCATTTAGGAATCTAAAATACATAACAAATACACTTAACAAAAACCAGAACAACTTCTTGTTCATCAACTATCCAAATCAAATATAATCTTAAATTATGTAACAAACAAAATTTAATCTTTAAGTGTTTATTTTTCCAACAAAAATTACAATGACAGTTACCTTATGGTTTAGTGCTAAGTCGAAATCCTAAACCCTTAGGCTTAATTTTTCCAACAAAAATTAAAAGAAAATCCCTTATTCACTAATTAATCACCCATACTAATTTCTAGAAATAACACCCAAGTTTGTAGTTAAATATGAAAACATATAACTGATAAACATAACACTATAAATTGATGGAAGTTTAAGGAAAAATCTATTACCCAATTAATCAAAGAAATCACAGTTGAACACAAAAGCAAGTCCTTATGCCGAAGCTTAGTGGGAACTTGCAACGAAGATTGTAGCCGGAGCTCTATCATTGGGGATGTTGAGAGAGAGTTTAACGCGTACCCTAGTCTAGTCTAGATTCTAGATAGTGTATGGAATGAGTATGTGAGTATGAATTTGGGAGCGAATTATCTGAAAATGAAAATCTTAGAGAATGCGGCGCCGCACATTCAATAGTATCTGAAAATGAGAATCTGAGAATGCGGCGCTGCACTGCACACTCAACAGAAGAGATTTAGGATTATATATATACAGTAGGTTTTCTTCGGTTTGATGTAATTGAAACCGGGGTATTCATTCATTCATTCATTCTTTGGCCCAAACAATATTCAAATGGACTGACCCAAACAATATTAAATGAGTAAATGGTCACTTTAATCCCTGATTTTGCACCTCGCTGTCACAAAGGTTCATGACTCACGATTAAATACAAAGTAGTATGTACACTTCCGTTATCAGTTTAGTCTTTGACATTAAAAACTTCTGTTAACTGATGAGGTGGCGTGCATAAGGTGGCGTGCCTAAGGTGTCACAGATAACTAAAGTGAAAGTACAAATTGTCAATTTGATCCCTGAACCAAAAATCAATATCATTAAATTAAATCTTTTAAATTCCTAAATCCTGAATTTAATCCTCAAATCTTTAAATCCCAAATGAACAAGGAGAATTCAAAGTGAAACTACCTTTTTTATTTAAAAAATATGTGATGAGAATCAAAGTGTGTAGCTTTAAGTAGTTAAGTAACAATGAACCAAATTGTGCTATAGCCTCAGCTTCTACTTCATCTTCACTAAGCCTAAAGAAAAAGTTGCAAGGAGAACACATTTTTTCAGCTGGGATATTCTCATTCAAGCCTATAAATCAACCAAAATTTTGTGACAGAAAACATAGTATTCGAAACCAATGAGATTTGATGATTAAATTTGGGAGTTACTCAAGTGCCCTACTTTTTTCTCGAAACACACTTTGCTCCAATTATATAATTTGAACCATGTTTTGGATTATATGATCTAAAACTTTATATTGCCCAAGTTTAAATAACCAACATTGACATATAATATTAACAAGGCAATTTAAAATAATCAAAAATGAGAGGAGAAAAGTGAAGGAGAGAATGTGAGATTGGTGGATATTTACAGGGAGGATTTGTAAAGAATGAGTGTATAGAGTGTAACATTTTATCAATTCATTGTCAAAAAAACATGGTCAAGTCTTGTTGATTAGTTGCTGACCTACCAAAAAAACGTAATGAGTATGACCAAAATATCCCAAAATCAGACATATAATGTCTTAAAAATCGTACTTTTTATGGTGTGGTACATTTGAATGGTGGGGTACATTTTGGATTTTATAATCTGAACACGTCAAGTACAAGACTTTTCAGTGGTCCACATTGCACCGACTATTTATGTAGTCCACGATGCACATAAACTTGCATAAATCGGTGTGCTTGTTGAATTGTTGTAAAACATAGCAAATCTTTTGTTAGTAGATAAATACAAAAAAGTCAATCCAAAGAGACCCATTCTATAAATCTTCAACCACAAAACTTATGGCAGTAGATAAACTTGTGTCACCAAGGGTTAAATTGTTAATTGTTCTATTTCACTTCCAATGCAACTGTTCCAGACCGACATAAATCCCAATACAAATGGCCTAATAAAGCCAAGACCCACATTACTCAAAGAAAATTATCGTGAAGGTGTGCATGGAGCCATGTGCATATTGTTGCACATAAGCACACTAGAATCATCTCTAACGGCTTCAAGGAATCACACCGCAAAACTCATAGGCAATTATCGGCCTCTTCATCTATATAAGCATGACTCAGCGTCACGCTCAAGGTACAATCTGATTCACCCAATTTCCGCACACAATCCACATATCTCATATATTTACTTGAGTATTGAAGTGCTAAGATGACTGGATGCACCATTCTTCTTCGCGGCGTAAGTTTCTTTCCTCCACATCAGAGCATCATGAACCACCGCGACATCAGTCATCCTTATTTGAGAACCACCACTACATCTCTCATATCTTTATCGGAAAACCATATGAAAAAGGATCAAAATGACAAAATTGAAATGAAAAAAAACATAAAGCACCAAATTGTTACCTAACAAGTGTCCTTGGGGCATTTGTTTAGAAACTAAAAGTATAAATTGTATCTTCGAAATTGTGTATTTGACTAATTGAAATACCAAAAAGTAACTTTTTTTTACATAAAATTTAATAATTGTTTCCTTTTTTAAAATTTTTAACTAGTACCCTAAGGACATTTATTAGCATAACCCATAAAAATATCATGGATTAATATGAATTTTTTTCTTGAATTATGCTCTTCTCCCAACAAGTTTTGCTCACTCCCAACAGGACTTATGAAAATGCCCTTGGCGTGAGTTAACTCATGCATGTGTTAAAGCTGCATGACTTAACTCACGCTGCGTGTCATTTTAAAGGTCAGACAGAACCTCATTTCCTCTTTCACATCTAAAATCTCAAAAATCTCTCTCAAATCACCCAAATCCAAATTTCATTCAAGTTCAAATTAAAAAACAGTTCAATAACAAGTAAGTTTTCATAATCAAACACCATTAACCTTTTTATGTTTATATGTTAGATTTTTCCTTTTAAATTAGAATTTTTTTAGTTTTAGGGTTTGTTTAAATTTTCATTTTTTTGGCAAGAAATGATACAATGTTACATGTAAATGACTTATTTTGCTTAATTGTTTAGATGTTTGCATGTTTATGTTGTAGTTATGAGTTTTCGGGTTTATGTATAATTTGCACTCCAAGTGTTTGATGAAATGTTTGAATGAGTTTTTCATTTGTTTAATTTTTTTTATGGTGACCATTTTATAAATTGTATTGAAAGTTTTATGTATTCTTTTTATGCTTAACGATAAAACTTTGTCCACAGTATTAAACAACCAATTGTGTAACAAAAAAAAAAAAATGTTGATATCATTAATCTCTATTTTTTAATTTTAAATAATAGAACCCTATATTTTGAAAAAAAAAACAAATAAAAATGTTATATTAATATTGTCAAATAAGATAATAAATTAGGGATTTGAGATTTTCAATTTAAAGTATTTAGGATGACATTTAGGGATTTAGGATTTGAGATTCAAGTTGGGGATAATGATTTTCGGTTCAGGGACTAAAGTGACCATTTTTTACTTTAACAATAATCTCTGTGACACACTTAACAAAATTATTTAACGTCAAGGATTAAAGTGATAACGGAAGTGCAGAGTCAAGAACTTATTTGTATTTAATCCTGAGTCAGGGACCTATGTGACAGTGAGGTGTAGAGTCAGTAACTAAAGTGACTATTTGCTCTAAAGAAGAAAAAAAAACTGCTTTTCTCCCACCAATAAACGCTCGTTCCCAGCTGAAATGACTGAAATATCCCTGCGTGAGTTAAGTCACGCATCTTTGGACGGTGGTGTGAGTTAACTCACACACCTTTCTGCACCACATAAAACACGTTTTTGGATGGTGGTTAGGTGTTAAAACACGTTTTTGGATGTGGTTAGATGTTAAAACACGTTTTTGACTCACCATAATGGTTGGATACAACCTAGGCTTTCTCTCCCCCTGTAAATACTCCTCCAACCTTCATCATTTCTCACATTCTTTCCTCCTCACTCTCTCCTCCTCTTCCTTCTACAACAACAATGTTTTTCGATCCCTGGTCTTTCATAGAAAGAGGCCTCTTTGAAAATTTCAAGAATTGTATGAACGGTCAATGGAGATGGAAAAACACTACAAAGAAGTGTGATTTGTTTGGGTGTAAGGCTGACATTAAAGGTCTTTTTCGCATTAGACAAGAAACATACCTTACCCCAGTCTCTTTCTCCCCCACAATCTATTTCTCCTTCCTCTTCCCTTTCTCCCCATCACCTTGCACCCCAAGAGGGTTTTGCTTTCCCCCAATAGGGGTTTGCTTCACCTCCATATTCTTCTATTGTAGATCTAGTTTTACCTCAATCCCCCTTCCCTAGACAAGAAACATACCTTAATGTAAATGTATCAGTTATATTAATAAAATGAGATTTTATGTGTATTATTTTTGTTTATATTTGCATTTATTTTATGATTTTGGCATCTAAATAATATAACGTCTTCAAAGGCTAATTAAAACCAGCATGAATTCGAATAAAATTGATAATTAAACCCAGCGTGAATTCAAATAAAATTGTTAATTAAATCCAGCATGAATTCGAAAAAAATTGTGTATTGAATAAATTCGAATAAAGTGGCACAAGTACACAAAATCAATTAAAAAATTACACAATTTTATTTAGTTTTAATTTCACCTACATTACATTACATTCTCCCTAAATATATGTGGTATCATCCTGATGTTGGATTTAAGTTTAATTTTTGATAGTTAACTGAAAATCTTGGCATTGAAGTGTCTTATAGTTAACGTAGTGATTTGTAGCGCCCTCAGAAAAGTCAAAAGAATGAAGAGAACACAACACATGTATTCTACAAAATCAATTATATATGTTATCACATCGAATTCCCTCGTATAAAATGAGTCATCACAGAAAGGAATGCATTCCAAGAGGTTGTTTCCTGAGATTCAAGTTGGGGATATTGATTTTTGGTTCAGGGATTAAAGTCCAAAAATGTGGTGTCCGGGTTCAAACCCGGCTCCTACTTATGCATTGTCCCTCCCATGGATTTATTTTTCTTATTGAACACTGAATTGATTTCGGAGAAAATTGGGAGTGCGTCTTCACTTTTTAAGTTTTTTTTCTTTAAGGAAGAATTCACTTCTTAAAAAAGCGGGACTCAAATAAATAATTCAAACATTTGCGACGAAAAGTGGATGGGGAATGCTCCATCAACGACTTTGAGATCGGAAAACCACTTGGGAAAGGCAAATTCGGCATAGTCTACCTCGCCAGAGAAGTCAAGGTACCCAATTTCCCCCTTTTTTTGCTCTCTGTGTTGTTCATCAGTACAAAGACACTGACAAATTGTCACCGATAATAATTAGAAAAAAAATGGAATATATGAATGTAACCATACTTGTCGGTGCTATATTGATGTTAGATGTTGACACACATGTTAGAGACCAAACAAGTCTTTAATCTGAAATGTTGGTGTTAGATGGTTACAAATTCGGCATGAAGATAAGACATTTTGAATTTAACTTACAACTTGTAATTTTTGCGGCTAATTTGTATATATAGGACACCCACATGGGTTGGTTCGGTGGTATTGACTTGAGATCTGAGAGTATGCTTTTCTTCAAGGTCTCAGTTTTGATTCTCCCCGGTGTCAATTGAATGAGTTAATTTAGCTTCTAAAAAAAATTGTATATGTGAGTAATAAATTTTCAAGGATTAGTGTTAATTGCTTTTTTTTTTAGGGAGTGTTTAGTAAATAGCTTAATTAAGCCATGATTGTATATATAAGCTATTTCTACCCTCACAAAGAGAATGGGGCTAATTAAGTGTATGTTCTGAATAAGTTGATTCATAAATCATATTTGAGACTTACGAAAAAAGTTGAGCGTATCATAAATGTATATTTTTTTGGGTTGAGTAATTTAAGCTAAGGGAAGGAGTTGGAGGAGTTAAATGACTTCTGTTCAAACTGTAAATACTGATACAAGAAATTGATTACTAACATTTGCCTATCTAATTTTTTATTTATCATAAGCTATATTTTAAAACTATGCACTCTCTCTCGTGTTCTCTTCTCTCAATTCCAATCCTCTCTGCAGCGTGTATTCTATCTGTAGTGTGTGAAGTATCTCCAAAAAAGAACTCTCATCCTTTGATTTGCGATGCCCTATATATAGCAATGTAAAATTCCAATTCGCCGCCCCAAAATTCCTTCAACACTAAGGATTTACTTCTTTCCATCACCGCCTTCCTTAAATTTTCAATTGTGTGCTTCCCACTTGTTGCTAGATGACAAGAAAAAGTACCTTTTATCATTATATTGTGAAGCCACTTGTTGTTAGAAGATGAACAAATCTCTAGCTTTTCCTTATAAAATCAATTTCTCTTGGGCATATACTTCTTTTATTTTAAAAAGGGAAAATCATGCATATGGCAACACGTTGATGTTGTGTAGGGAGAGTTTTTATGCTTCACATAGGCATGGATTGGAATCTTATATATAATATAATCTTCTCATTAATTCTCTTTTCTACTTTCTATAAGTAAAAATAGATAGCTATCTAATTAATAATATAATAAAATGTAATAAATCATACCCAAAATATTAATATAAAACATATAATTGAGTGGTTTATCAACTCCCCACACTTAACCTTTGCTTGTCCTCGAACAAATATCCTAACTCAAAAGATAACTTTTCAAACACAAAATAGTGACAACCTTTATAAGAGACCCAAAATTACAAATAGTACCATAAAATACACATGAAGTGTCAAAAAGCTTGCCCAATTTGAGAATGAATGCAAAAAGGATACTCACAAGGTTTTTAGTAAATCAAACATTTGGATTGAAAAGTTTTGATCATGCATGACTCAATTTAGATTGCATTGTGCAAGACTCACATTTACAACTATCCTAGAATCAAAACATGAAAGTGAAACAAATCCTAAATGCAAACATCATTTCATTCATTCCAAGTCAATAGCAAAATTAAGTGTGAATCACACCTAATACACAATCCTCACAAGTAAAAAGTGAAATTTACGCTCATATGTGAAGTGGGACTCACATCCGACAATGTGTTAACATCCAGATCAAGTTAGGCATACACCCAAACATATTCATTTGAAAGCATCAAGCATAGATCACAAAGGTCTTTAAGGGTTGTAATGAGACCGGGTTACAAGAAATTGTCATTTATATGAGAAATTTTTCAAAAAGGCCTTAGAATAGGAGAGCATTTCTTAATACATGAACTATTATTAACCATTCCCCTTTATAACACTATAGTGATGTGAAATTATCGAGAAACTATTCTTGACAACTTATTACACATATTTTTTCTCATTTTTTTTAATTTTTTTTTCTTCATCAGTTTTTTTCTACACATTTTTTTTCTTTTTCACCTTTTTCTTTGTTGTCAAGATAGCTTTGAAAATCACCAACTTACTGGACTTATCAATTAATTATGTCCCCGTGAGCTTAGCTCAGTTGGTAGGGACAGGGGCAGGGGTTCGAACTCCTGACACCCCACTTCTCCACATTTAATATGTGTGAGCTCTATCCACTAAGCTACTTGACCCAAAAAAAAAAAATTATAAACCCAATCTCCTAAACTTGAACAAAACCAAATTTCTCAAACAAATGCTCACCTATCCTAAGACAAGTGACAATATTTGAATAAACAATGAAGGTTCAAGATTTTATGATTTAAAAGAAAATATAGAATTTGCATTGATTCAAAAATGAACTGGATTTGGAAAAGTATGGTATATTCTTTAGGCTAAATATGCTCGGCTAGTGAATTTAACAGTTTAGAATTGTTGCAAATTCTGTCATTTAGGCTCATAGGGGTTATCAAATACTCTCTTTCTCACTGGGTAGGCTATATACGGTCAAGTATTTTTGCTCAAAATTGAAAAAATTGCCTTGATCATGTCTATGCTTTCAAACATTCAAACAAACTGCAGGATTCAACATAAAGCGACCGAGTTAAAACACAACTTGTCGGTCTCCATGCATATAGTAAAAATAAAAATGGAAAGCTGCCTCACATTTTGGTTGGTTCTAAGTGATTCAAAGTTAAACAAGCTATTGAAAAGCAATGAATGAAATGGTTTTTGCACAAAGTACAAGTTTCAAATTCATGTAAACATTCTAGAAAAGCTATAAACATATACCTTGACTCTTGCAATCATCAAAAGTTCTATCATCACCATGCATTTCTTGCTGATTCAACCAAAAACCTCGGATATTTGATGATTTTCATCATTCATGCATCCAATCAAAACCATTTTGTATTTTTTTTAAACAGTCAACTACCATTAATAAACATAACAGACAGTTCACAAAAAGATAGTCAATATGGCACATTATGATAATTATCAATCAGCTTTCAAAAGACAACCACAGTAAAGCACAAGTTGTTCAAATAATTTTGTTAAGGGTCCTTTAAAAGCCTAATATTTACTTTTCAATATAGCATAATTCAAACAAAACAAGCTAGAAAAATGACAAGACTAACAGAGGTTAAGTATCAAAATGTAGTCCCTTCCCCACACTGGCACAAAGCATGGTCCGCAATGCAAAATTGTCAAACAGACCAACAAAAAATAAAATAAGTGTGCAAGGGTAAAAGAAACTTCCCTGAGAGAGCATTCAATCGGAGGTGAGCCTTCTTGACATAGTCGAGCACTTTTGATAGGAACTTTTGACTCCTGAAAACAAAACTAAACACACCAACATAATAAAACTCAACTAGAAAGAAAAAAAACTAAAATAACAAATAGTAAACACAGGTTGCCTCCTGTGAAGCGCTCGTTTAACGTTTTGACCATGACGGTAGCCAAAGAATCAATCAGGAGGCTCTCCAAGGGAAAATTTAACCTTCAAGGCATTGCCCCTTAACTTTTTAATCATGTGGTTCACATTATTATTTCTTTTTCCTTGTGGCGGATGAACTTCAAATAATAGTGAAATTTTCAGTTGAAATACCTCAGCCATTATGTTAGGATCCCTCAAAATAGACATTTTTTCATAAGGGTTGTAACGTCCCTATATTTTGTACATGGTATTTTATAAAATTCTTAATTTATCATTTAATTTTTGGTTACTTAATTTATTATTTAATGATTTATATTATTTTAAAATGTTATTGTGTAGTTGTTACTAAATTATTTCATAGAACTTGTGTAATGTGTCTCCTACTTTATTTAGTTTTCTTGTGAATTATATGTGTATAAGTAGTAAGTACTAAGAGACAAATAATTAGTTTTAGAATGTATTTAACTAGTGCTGGGTCAAGTAAGGAATAATAAGTGTCATTTGTCATTAAGGTAATTGATCACCACATCTCCATTGACTCTTCAATTTTTATTGACTAAAATTATGATCATTCATTGTCTATATCACATGAATTCAACACCTTATGTCTAGAGAATAATTTTATTGATTGCTTGGTTTTGTACTCACACCCATAAAGGAAAAATATAACATGTTTTCGACAGATTATTTGCATTAAAAATATTCATAGAAATTTAAGTAGCAATTGATGTTAGGAGAACTTTACGGTTACCTTGTTGACTATAGAGACATATCAAGTTATCGGTTTTAGGTTCTATGACAATTATTATGATTGCATTGAATTCACTTGATCATAGGTTTGTTACTTGTATATATGTAACTCATTGCAAGCATTGTTGTTCAACCATTGATCACGCGTTTCAACCATTGATCACTCGTTGTCGTGTAGCAATGCACTTATTATAAATTGGTAAATCAAAACATAGCCTTATCCCTCCACTTAAGTCCACACAAAAAAAGTATCACTCTCGTATTAGAAGAAAACTAGTTGAATCCTTTTATAGCAAAGTAAACACCCTTGTGTGGATTGAGAGTTTTGGCTAGGAAGTAAAAGCGGCAAAGGTAAGGGTTTTTTCCCCATACGTTCTTACTAAGTGCTAGGACTTTGTTATAAAATAGTGGTAGAAATTCTTGTTGTTTGAAAGAAAAATAATAATAATAATAATAATAATAATTAAAATATATATGCTTATTCAAGTTTGGATTTTTATGAAATTTATATATGACAATGTGATATCGATTTCTATTATGTTTTATTTGCTTTGTGATGTTTGAGACTAAAAAGATGTAATTTGTTTATGATTTAGTTGTGTGGTTGTCTAAATGGCTAGAATATATATTTTTGAAAATTAATCATCATGGCATGGCATATGCATAGCCTTTGTGGTGGCTTGTTTCATTATCATGACATTTGCATAGCCTTTGTGGCTTGTTTAGCCTTTGTGGCTCGTTAGCCTTTGTGGCTTGTTTAACCTTTGTGACTTGTTTATATCCGGATCATGTAGTAATTAAGAGCATGCATCTTATGCATAGTTGCATTTGAGTTCTTTTCTTACAATGTATGACTTGGGTTTATTTTTATTTCCTTTTGATCGAGAAGTTTTGATGCTATCTACTTTGTGGCATTGTACTTGTGCTTTGAGTATGAACCAATTTGGATAAGGAAATTGACCCTTACATTAATATAATGTTGTAGGTACCAAAGATGAAATATGAAGCGTGATACGTGATGAAACGCTTACTGGGACAAATTGGGTTTTTCAATGAAAAGAAGACTAGTTTTCATTAATTTGTAATTGTAACTTTTAAAATATTTTTGAACTCTATTATTTCTACTATTGGGAATAATAAATCCTAAGGATTAATTTTCCATCGATTTATTTTTAATAGTTTATCTTTCTATCAGTTACGTTTAAACAATTTGTTAAAAAAAAAAAAAGTCTCATATTTTCTAAATAAATGAATAATTTTAATTAATGTCTTGGATGAAAATCCGGGGCGTTACAAGGGTCCTGCATACTTAACTCTATTGTGAATAACCACATTGTCAAGATAAGAAAACAAAAAATCAGAGAAATTTTCAGTCGTATTTAAAGCATTTAAAACATCATCTTCATTACCATGCCTTAAACTTACCTTTCCCTTTTGAACCTCAACAATAACATCACCAATGGCCAATATAATTTGCCCAAAAATGATTGGGGTCTTTTGCTTTTCTTCTATGAGCATAACCTCAGGGTCTTGTTTTTTCTCCTCATAAGTTCTCTCTTCAGTAAGAGCTTCTTCCCTTTTTGTGAATGCTTGTTCAACATGTCCAAGCTCTTTAATTAACTCTATGTCAGTAGTAAGAGTGATAACATTGGGTTCTTCAGCTGGCTTGGGCTCAACTTGAGTGGAAAGTGAGTATGGAGGACTTTGAGATGACTCAAATATGGTATTTTCGTTCAGGGTAGTAAGTCTCTCATCAATATTTAGCTCCTTCTCCTTTGTTGGCCACAAATGTTTCATGCAAGGCGGTATATAGTCAATGTACCAATTGGAAGAGCAAGCATCATGTTGGTCCTCGTCAAGAAGAATCTCATAATCATCCGAATTATTTCCTGTTGAACAATCTTCGCTCTCATGCCCCACTAAACCACATTGTATACAAGGAGTAAATGTCTCGAACCGCCTCCTAAGAGCTTCCAATTTAGCCTTTGCTATGTATTCTCCCATAGTTTTTCTCTTAGGCATGGTTCTTTCTTGACTACCCATGATCTAATCTCTCATAGTTTTCCTCTCAGCCATGATTGTTCTACAAAATATAATCAACTACAAATAGGCTCTTGGGAGAGGGTGAGCATGCACAATTGATAGTAACAATTGAAAAAAATGAAAAATAAACATAAAAAAATAATAATAATCAAAGCAGTAAATGTCTAAAGTAATAAAAATCTTTTTCGTTCAATATTGCTAACTTAATCCCCAGCAGCGGCGCCAAAAACTTGTTGCACTAAAAACACACTTAGAGCAAGTGTACTCTATCGCATAAGTAGTATAAAAGATTATCGTATCCGCAGGGATTAATTAACAAGTACTAAACTAATTAAGATTAATTTATTATTTAGACGAACAAGTAGTAGAATAGTTTCGGTAACCAAGTAAAAAGTAATGACGAAGAAAGATAAAAGTGCGAAGATGTAAATCAAAAGAGCGCGCGTATAGGATGTTGGAATATCGTATCCAACATCTTACAGAGATGCCTAAAACATGTTGGAACATTGTATCCAACAACACAAACAAGGATATTTGTTTTAGCAATAATGCAGCCAATACAAATACCCAACAGGAACATATGTACAAGAGGGGGGACCACATCAAAACCCTCAAAAGACAGTAAGGCTTTGTTTGGATGAAGAAGGCCAGCATGTAAAAACAGAAAAGAAAAAAAAAGTGGATAGACCCAAAAAAAAAAGGAGAAAAAAATCGAAAGGCCCAACTCTTAAAAAAAAAAAACAACTCTTTTTGTGCAATTAGAAACACAGATGAAAAAAGAAACCTAAAAAAATTAGGGTTAATAGCGCTTTACCTCCTTATAATATGGGTCATTTCCAGTTTTCTCCCCTGTAAAATATTTTTTTTTGAATTTCATCCTTGTAATTTGAAGATTTTTTGGTTTTGGACCTTCATGGAAAATTTCACCGCCTGTAACTTGAGCAAATTTAGGCTTACCCCCTTGTAATTTGAGTAAATTTCGGTTTATCCCCTGTTAATTTGAGCAAATTTCGGTTTACCCCCTGCCATATCTTCGATTTTGTACAGTCAAAATTCATGAATGTCCAAAACCAAAAATCTTCAAATTACAAGGACGAAATCCAAAAAAAAATATTTTACAGGGAGTAAAACTGAAAATGACTTATATTACAAGGGATAAAACACTATTAACCCAAAAAATTAAAAGTTTTCAAAATCAGTCAATTCTCTCTTCAAGGGAATTGTTATACATTTATGTTTTTTTTTTAATTTTAATTCTCTTGATAATGATTGTTTCAATTCTCTAATTGCTTTTAAGTGTTTGAATTCCAAATTTCTAATTGAATGATTTATGCTTTTTTTTTAATTGAATTTTTTATTTTTGCATATAGCATGAGCGATATTCTTCAAGCATGATTTATGATTTCAAGTACTGTACAGTGATACGTGAGTATCAATTCAATTCAATTTTTTTTATTTTTGTTTTTCCAATTCAAGTACTGAAAGTACACGTGAATCCAATTTTATTTTTTTATTTTTTTCCCAATTCAATTTTTTTTTTCCAATTCAAGTACACGTGAATCCAATTTGATTTTTTTTTTCAATTCATATTTTATTTTTGTTTAATCTAGTGTTGATATTTTTTTGTTTGTTGCGCTTTTATTTTCAAGTGTTAAAACTTCGGTCTACTTTTAAGGTCTATTGTTCTCTACTTCACTACTTCTATGATTTTTTGTTTGTTTGTATTGATTTCTATTGAGTATTTGATTTATTTTGAGATGTTGCCTAAAACACATTTATCTTGTAGTGAAAAGAGCGAAAAAAAGGAAAATATCGTATCATGGTGACTTGGGGTGCCAGATAGCTGGGATGTCAACCACTATAACTAATACATGTCTCATTCATCATTTATCAGAAGAAAAAAATTTAAAATTCTGCTCTTTATCCAGTAAGTTTCGCTCCCACTCAGCCAAACTGACCAAAATACCCCTGCACTAATTAACTAACGCATGTGTAAATTAAACGTGACTTAATTTTACACATGCGTGACTTAAGTCACGCCGCATGAGTTAACTCACGCAGGTGTTATGCACCGCGTGAGTTAACTCCGCTAAGGCACATGGGATACAAATATTGCTCGAACACACAATATTGACATGATATACCATGTGATTGTTCCCCATGTGATTACCGCGTGAACATACAATATTGACATGATAAGGCAAACTGACCAAAATAATCACATGCGTTTAATATTACAATGATTTTACAGTGATTTTATCAAAAATAACTTAGCAATCAAAATTCTCTTTCTCTTACCATATCATGAATTCAATTATCATACACATTCCAACTACAAAAAGACTACAAGAATTTCATATTTCAAAGTTCAACCAACTGATATTGAAGTATTCAAATAATCTGATAAAATAGTTTGATAAAAATCACTTCAATATTGTATGTTAGATTAGTGTTAAAGTATGGTATATCATGTGCCTTAGCAACAAAAAGAATGGTATATCATGTCAATATTGTATGTTCGAGCAATATTGTATCCCATGTGCCTTAGCGTGGGTTAACTCATGCGGGGCATAACACCTGCGTGAGTTAACTCATGCAGCGTGCTTTAAGTCACGCATGTGTAAAATTAAATCACGTTTGATTTACACATGTGCTAGTTAACTAACGCAGGGGTATTTTGGACAGTTTGTCTGGGTGAAAGCGAAACTTGCTGGATAAAGAGCAGAATTCAAAAATCTATGATGTAATACAAATGACCCTTTTTTATACCGTGCCTAAAGCCCGTAAAACTTTAGGAACGGTCATGTTGAACGTTAAAAAATGCACCTAACACAAGCGGCACCGATTTGTTAAAACAACACCGCATGAGTGAACCAATCAGTGCAACACTAATCAATTCACAACAAGGCAATCATAACAATGGAAAGCAACTTTTACAATTAAATCCCAAAAGGCTAGACAAATGCCAATTGTTGTGAAAGTAACGGTGGAGCACTTGGAATAGCCAACACCGAAAACAAAAGAATAATGGAAATAGGGGGAAATGATTGTCTCCAGTAAAATTTTCTCCTGTTTTCTCCTGTGAAGCAATCTGAGCCTTCCATTTTTTTCCAATGAAAATCAATGGCTGTTAATAAAAGCAATTAAGATCAATATAAATTTTGTCTATTTCATTTCATTTTCTTTCTTCTTCCCTCGAGAGACCAGCTTACTGTAAATCACAAAACTGTTTCATCTTTCTCAATAATAACAACACAACCTTTGTTAGATTCTGAACACCATCTATATTGATGATGCCGTCGCTTGTTTGCTATGTTAGATTGTGTATAACTCCAAGCAATTGTCATGACAGAATGAGAGATCACTGTTTGTGTAACTCCAAACATTTGTCATGACAAAATCAATGGTTTTCAAGCAATTACCATGACATAATCCAAACCCAAGCAATTGTCACTATTTCCAAGCATGTAATTTTGAAATTC
>Ga0315915_1002120_pt1 | contig 24777 bp, 9 predicted proteins | sample MpolbnodulesMG_FD_207738 | JGI IMG/M metagenome (GOLD analysis project Ga0315915, IMG submission 207738) | Medicago polymorpha root nodule microbial communities from Los Angeles, California, United States - branched nodules | ecosystem: Host-associated > Plants > Roots > Nodule | place: USA...
TAATGATGAAAAACGCAAATATACTGTACTTTTCTTTAGGGGAATTTAATTTACTTGAATAATGTTTTTGGGAAAACTTATATTATAAGAAGAATTTTTATTTTTTTTTGCAAGTAATTTGTGAGGAAGTTTTTGATAATTTGTAATCTAAAAAAGTATCGCTTATGTCATTACCAGACTTCAGCTTCTTTTGGCGTTGCATTTTAATTAAATTGACATTGCTATATTTTGACCATGCATTATTATTAAATATATGTCGAGTAGATTATCAACAAATATGTTTTCAAGTATTAGTAACTTGGGTCTTCTTTTTAAGAACACTATCGTTTATATGAATTTGTAACATTACACTATTTGCAAATATATTTCAGCTAAACAGACCCGTGCGACGCACGGGTCATCTATCTAGTATTATTTATAATGAATCACTTAGGTTTATTATATGAAGAAAAAAAAAAGGGAAATAATTTGGTGTGGCGCCATGCCTTATGGTGGGTCCACCCATGTCACAACCCCAAATCAAAAATATTTGAGCAAAATCACATGAAATAAAAACAATTAAAAGAAAAAATAATTTAGTCTCATCAATTAACATCATTTAATTTTGGATTAATAGACTTTTACTCCCTGCTATATGAGAGTCTTTTGGTTTATACCCACTAGAAAAAAAAAATTTGGAGATTCTCCCTTCCATTAGAAGATTTTTTGGTTTTAAACTCTAATGACATATGACTGGACTAATACAATGATGTAACATGTTGATTATATAATTAATTTTCTTTTTTAATAATTTTAAGTACATGTGGCATTTTAACTCTTTTTAAAAAAAATAATTAATTAGAATAATATGTCATTAATTTTTTTTAAAAAATAAAAATTATTAAAATAATATCTTCATCCTTTTTTTTTGACAAAAAATAATATCTTCATCTTCACAACATAAATCTTCATCAAGGATATTCTAGATCTTCATCATCCCAACTTTAATCTTCATCCAAACTCATTCAATAAACATCATCAACAAATCCAAACATTCAAACCTTCATGGCATAATCCAAAAAATTCATGAAAAAATCCAACAATAACACATTTCTTTAACAAATAATCTTCTAATCAACAACAACACAATTATTTAACAAACTCATTCATCTTCCAAACACATCTTCTTAAAAAATAAAAAATAAAATCTGAAAACGCAATAACAACACAGGAACAACATCGGTTCATCATCTTCCCCTTCAATTGAAACCTATTTATCTTTAGATTGTTCATACTCCAAAAATAACAGCCCCAGCACCAACAACACTTCCAGCACATCACAACCAACAAAAATAATCGAAACATGTACAAAAAAATTGAAACCTGCAAAAATTGAAACCAGTACAAATCGAAACCTGTAAAAACAATTGAAAATTCAACCAACACACAAATCCAAAACATATTCATGAAATTGGATTTAATCTCAATTCTTTTTCTTTCTCTTCTCCAGAGAACTCATCCTCTTCTCGCTTCTTCCCTCACTGTTATTCCTTTCTTCTCCAGATCATCATCTTCTTTCACTTGCAACCAAAAACATCTCTCAAACCCCTCAATTCACTTATCCCCCAAATTCGAAACTCATTTCAGATCAACAAAAACATAAGAACAACATTCTCTGAACACACCAAATCCAAAAACTAAATTTGGATAACCCCAGATCCAAATTTATTTTCAGAAAATTTGCAAAACAAGGGTTCCAATTTGCAACCCAGAAATTCATCTAAAGAAGAACGGGTCTAGAACGGAAGAGGAAGATTGAGCAGAAATTCATCCAAAGAAGAGGCGGAAAAGAAGAGAAAAATTCTTTATTTTAATGTTTTTAATTCATTAAATTAAGTTTTAATAAAGGAAATTCAAATGGAATTAAAAAAATTGGAAAAAAAGTTCAAGTCAAAGTGTCACCTCATTAATTAATGCCCAGTCAACGTGCCACGTAAGCTAATTTACACAATCAAATGAGCTTGGGTTCAAAACCAAAGAATCTATAAATTACAAGGGGAAATCTCCAAGTTTTTTTTCTAAGGGGTAAACCAAAAGACCCCTAAATAACAGTGGGTAAAAGCCTATTAGCCCTTTAATTTTATATCTTTTAATTTTTTTCATTTTATGTAAGAATGACTAAATAAATATTTTTGGATTTGGACTTGCAACCATAAAAGACTTGCTTTTATGCAACACACCAAATTACAAACATGCAACTCTCTACTTTGCATTACATACAAATGTAGTTTTCTTCACATGCACCATGGCCATGTGACAATGGCTAGACCCAACACCTTCTTCTTCAAATTAAGGTTCTAATCTTCTTCCACTATATTCTTATGCATCATCTTCTTCGCATTTCTTATGCCATAACTAATCTGCACAAAGCAGGACCGCAAAATTTTCTCTGGACGAACGTGTGAAATAGAAATACTAGAAACAGAAACCAAAAGATAATACCAAATACGTACCAGCATAAAGCTGTATATACGAGATCACGGGCAAAGGACAATATATATACAAGAGATTTTAGCTCTCAAATGTAGAAAGTGAACATTATTAGACTCATTTCCCTATAAGACATGAAAATCAGTGGCCCAAATAGACTCATTTATCATCATCATCATCACTGACATAATCACATGTCAACATTATTAGCTCTCAAGCAAAAAACAAGAAACCACAGCGTGAAAGTGTGCACTCACACTGAATAGTATGTTGTCACCTACCAAATCAAAACCTAAATCACAAATGATTTGGTTACAACTAAGTTTCAAAAAATTTATTTTTTAATTTGAAATAAAGTTGATAACAACTCATACCCTACCCGACTTGTCTACCATATTATCCACACTACTACTAGAAATTCTTTTATAAATTAAATTTGTAGCAGCATATGCATAACATACTAACAAAAATGATGCCTCTAAGATCATATTTGATTATTGTACTAATTGCTGATTTATTTTCATTCACATATTCTGCAATTGATACTAGTACAAATGAAGAAAATTTCTTACAATGTCTCTATAGTTATTCACATAACTCAACTTCAATGTCTAAAGTTGTGTACACCAAAACCAATTCCTCTTACTCATCAATACTCCAATTTACCACTCAAAATCTCAGATTTGCATCCAAAACAACACCAAAACCTCTTGTCATTATCACACCTAAACATATTTCCCAAATTCAAACAACCATAATCTGTTCCCAAAACCACGGCCTGCAGATTCGAATCCGAAGCGGCGGCCACGACTTTGAGGGTCGGTCCTATGTTTCTGAAGACCCATTTGTCATCATTGATCTCAGAAATTTCAGAGAAATTACAGTAGATGTAGAAAAAAGAACTGCATGGGTTCAATCTGGTGCAACATTAGGTGAACTTTACTACACAATTAGCCGAAAAAGCCGAAATCTTGGTTTTCCTGCTGGTGCTTGTCCTACTGTAGGTGTTGGTGGACACTTCAGTGGTGGTGGCTATGGAAACTTGGTGCGTAAATTCGGTCTTGCAGCTGATAATATAATTGATGCTCACATAATTGATGTGAAGGGTAGGTTTCTTGACAGAGAAGCAATGGGTGAAGATTTGTTTTGGGCTATTAGAGGAGGAGGAGGAGCAAGTTTTGGAGTCATAATTTCATGGAAGGTTAAACTTTTTCAGGTTCCATCAAGTGTGACAGTGTTCAATGTGCCAAAAACATTGGAGCAAAATGCAACAAAGCTTGTTCGCAAGTGGCAGTTTGTGACAAGTACAATTGATGAAAACATAGCCATTTATGTTATCTTGCAAAAGGTAAATTCAAGTAAAAAAGGCAAGTTAAATTCAACAGTACAAACTTTATTTCAAGCCTTGTTTCTTGGAGGTGTAGATAAACTCATTCCCTTGATGGAAGAGAAGTTTCCAGAACTTGGTTTGGTTAGAGAAGATTGTATTGAAATGAGTTGGATTGAATCGGTTCTTTACCTTTATGGATTTCCGAAAGGCGAATCACTTGAAATGTTGCTCAACAGAACACAAGCTGCAAAGGATATTTTCAAAATAAAGTCTGATTTTGTGAGAATTCCCATTTCAGAAATTGGATTAGAAGGAATATGGCGTATGTTTCATGAAGATGGTGCCAAAGATTCAATGGTGTATTTTTTTCCTTATGGTGGCATAATGGATAACATTTCAGAGTCTGAAATTCCATTTCCACATAGAAAAGGAAATTTATACCAAATTCTGTACTCAGTTCATTGGCATCAAGAAAGTGATGAGGTGGAAAAAATTAAAATGAATTGGATTAGAAAACTTTATAGTTATATGGAACCTTTTGTTTCAAAGTCACCAAGAGCTGCATATATTAATTATAGAGACCTTGATATTGGTGTGAATAACATTGGTGGATACACAAGTTATAAGCAAGCTAGTATTTGGGGTGTTAAGTACTTCAAGAACAACTTCAAAAGATTGGCAAATGTGAAGACAAAAGTTGATCCTCTAAACTTCTTCAGAAATGAACAGAGTATACCTTCACATTTGTCCAAGGGACACAAATAGAATTCCTTGAAGCAGTTGAGTTCTTAATAGAATAATATAATATGCTTTGTTATTTCTCTTTTATGTGGTGAGTTTAATTCAAATTAGTCAATAATAATAGTTTGCTTGTAGCGCAAGTAATTGTGTGGATAGAGTTAGTTTTCTGTTATATTAATTAGTCTGTTAGTGTTTAATTTATGTTATGTACTTGAACAATTATAGCTCTTTTAAGTGTTGTATTAATTGATGATGTGAATAAGAAAATCACAACTTAGTGATTCATTGAATATAACTTAGCGATTCTTTGTATGAATTGATGAATGTGTTGATAGCTCTTTCTGTTATAACTTAGTGATGAAGGCAAATCAATTTAATCGTTTGAATTGTGTACAATTTTAAACTCTCTAAAATTTTCAATTACACCATCCAAACATACTCTATAGGATAAAACCAAGGTGAAGTGCACTGATATGATCAAACATCAATAGGCTAGCAAAATCTATATTCAGGTAAGCTCAATCTATTTTTTATGAAAGCATTCAAAATAGTCGGAGGAATGTTATCCCACCGATGATAAATGTCCATTTGCAGACCAAGATTGGCAAGCCTATTAGCACATTGATTTACTTCTCTAAAATAAAATTGTGAGATATAATAAATTGCGTACTTAATAGTCATACAATTGAACCAACAGTTTCTTAAGTTCCAAGGAACTATAAAGCGAGATTTGTAGGCCATAGTCACCAATTGTAGGTATGTTTCAATCCACAGACAATGTCAACATTTTTTGTGAGCAAACTCAATTGCTAGCATAACACCCATGGCAATTTTTTTTTGGTTAAATCTTTTGTTTTACGGAAATTGATTCCTCAATTTTATTTTCTGTAGTCCATACCCGCTCACCCACCTAATACGTGCCAAACGTTTTCTTTTAATACCAGTCGTGTAGCATTTTTGTACACTAATTTTTGTGCCAAACTTTTATTTGTTAAAAAACAATACCCAAATAAAATAAAAATAACAAAGCATATTGCATTATTCTATTGTGACCTTAGCTGCTGATTTCTTTGTCCCTTGAACACATGAGAGAAGGTATACTCTGTTCATTTCTGAAGAAGTTTAGAGGATCAACTTTGGTCTTCACTTTTACCAATCTTTTGAAGTTATTCTTGAAGTACTTAACACCCCAAATACTAGCTTGCTTGTAGCTTGTGTATCCATCAATGTTATTCACACCAATATCAAGGTCTCTATAATTAATATATGCAGCTCTTGGAGACTTTGAAACAAAAGGTTCCATATAACTATACAATTTTCTAATCCAATTCATTTTAATTTTTTCCACCTCATCACTTTCTTGATGCCAATGAACTGAGTAATAAATTTGGTATAAATTTCCATATCTATGTGGAAATGGAATTTCAGACTCTGAAATTCTATCCATTATGCCACCATAAGGAAAAAATATCACCATAGCATCTTTGGCACCATCTTCATGAAACATAGGCCATATTCCTTCTAATCCAATATCAGTAATGGGAATTTTGACAAAATCAGATTTTACTTTGTAAATATCCTTTGCAGCTAGTGTTCTGTTGAGCAACGTTTCAAGTTGTTCGTCTTTCGGAAACCCATAAAGGTAAAGAACCGATTCAACCCAACTCATCTCAACACAATCTTCTCTAACCAAACCAAGCTCAGGAAACTTCCCTTGCATCAAGTGTATGAGCTTATCTACACCTCCAAGAAAAAAGGCTTGAAATATAGCTTGTACTGTTGACTTTGACTTCCCCTTTATACTTGAATTTACCCTTTGTAAGATAACAGTAATTTCCAAGTTTTCATCAATTCTACTTGTCAAAAACTGCCACTTGTGAATAAGCTTTGTTGCATTTTGTTCCAATGTTTTTGGAACATTAAAGACTGTCACAATTGATGGAACTTGAACAAGTTTAATCTTCCATGAAACTATGACTCCAAAACTTGCTCCTCCACCACCTCTAATAGCCCAAAACAAATCTTCACCCATTGCTTCTCTGTCAAGAAACCTACCCTTCACATCAATTATTTGAGCATCAATTATATTATCGGCTGCAAGACCATATTTACGAACCAAGGTTCCATAGCCACCACCACTTATGTGTCCACCAACACCAATAGTAGGACATTCACCACCCGGAAAACCAAGATTTTGGTTTTTTTGGTAAATTGTGTAGTAAAGTTCACCAATTGTTGCACCAGATTGAACCCAAGCTGTTCTGTTTTCTGCATCTACTTCAATTTCTCTGAAGTTTGTGAGATCAAGGATGATAAATGGGACTTCAGAAACATAGGACCTACCCTCAAAGTCATGGCCACCACTTCGGATTCGAATCTGCAGGTTGTGGATTTGTGAACAGATTATGGTTGTTTGAATTTGGGAAATCTGTTTAGGTGTGATAATAACAAGAGGTTTAGGTGTTGTGTTGGATGCAAATCTGAGATTTTGAGTTGTAAATTGGAGTATTGATGAGTAAGAGGAATTGGCTTTGGTGTACACAACTTCAGAGATTGAAGTTGAGTTATGTGAATAACTATAGAGACATTGAAGGAAATTTTCTTCATGTGTACTAGTATCAATTGCAGAAGATGTATATGAAAATAAGAGAGCAATTAGTACAATAGTAAAATATAAGTTTAGAGGCATCATTTTTTTGTTTGTGATGTTGTGTATATGATGCTGCAAATTTATAAATGATTTTGTAGTTTGTACTAGTAGCAGTGTAGGGAAATAGATTGACTGAAGTGTGCTAATTCAACTATAGTAAACTAGTCAGGCAAAATTTATAAGAAGTGAAGTTGCTAAAGTGGCATAAAGAAAGTGGACGACATCAATTATTTTGGGATCATATGTTTCATGTTATCTTTAAGAAACATGTTTTAAGTTCGTAAAGCTTAACTCAACTGACAATATCGATAATATTGAGTTGGACATCTTCACTCGGAACATCGCACTTGTGTCTGTAAATATCATATGGTATTTATTACTTTGTCTACATAAACATGTTTCCTATTTCAAGTAGTCTGTAAATATCATATGGTATTTATTGCGTTGTCTACATAAACATGTTTCCTATTTCAGGTAGTTCTAGTGCAAATAAATAAAGGGAGTTTCTATGGTACAGTCAGAAAACTGACTTTTTTAAAAAAGTTAATTTTGATTTTAAGGTTTGATTCATTAAGCTAGACATTGTTGGATAAAATATGTTTCATATTAGTTATTGTTGAAACATCGTTGTCCAATCCAATCCAATTCAGAAAAAGGAAATAAATGTGTTTGTGATCTTTGATAATTTTTTCCGCCTCTTTAATCAACATCACTATATATAGTACGACAACGGTGTTATTATACGAGACACATGGGTAATTAACTGCAATTATTTTAACATCATATGTTTCATATTTCATGTTGTCATCTGTAAGAAACATGTTTTATCCAACAATGTCTAGCTTAATTGGCAATGCAATTATATTATTAGGTTTGACATTACCAGTCAGGTTCTTACGGTTGTGTACGTGAGTTTTAGATGGTACATATCACTTCATTTATAGAAACACGTTTCATATTTAAGGTGGTACTAATGCAATAAAAGTTTAATATTTCATATTGATCATTGTTACAACATCATAAACAAATACAGAGAAAAGGAAATGTGTTAATGATGTTTGATAGGCTTGTTTGTCTCTTTAATCAACATGACTATAATACGACAACGGTGGGGCTGGATTTTGCCTCCCACCCCGATTCTCAGGAAAAAACCACATCGACATTTGTTTCTTGTCAAGGTTTGAATTTGGATTCTCCCTCGTCTCTCATCGAAGTTGGTTTTCACCGCTCTTTCCCTATCATATATATAAATAATATAATTAAAAAATCATATTTATTGTAATAATATAATAAATAACTATTATTATTAAACAACAATTAATAATTATTATTATCTTCATGAGTATTAGTATCAATTGCTGAAGATGTAAATGAAAATAAAACATCAGTACAATAGTTCCTTTCTTTCAAAACAAACAAAAAGAAGTACAATAGTTCCTTAAAAAAAAGTACAATAGTTAAATATGAGCGTAGATGCACCATTTTTCGTCGGTTATGTTATGCGTATGATGCTACAAATTTATAAAAGAATTTATTTTCTTTCTTTGGTAGGATTATAAAAAAATTATAGTTGTGGGGAATAGATTAACTAAAGTGTACTAATTAAATCTACGGGAGACAAGTTAGGCAGGGATATGAGTTGTTTTCAACTTTAATTCAAAAAAAAAAAAATTCTTTAAACTTAAAGGTAACCAAATCAAACCAATGTGATTTGGTTTTTTATTGGGTTAGTTAACATATTGTTCATTGTGAGTGGACATTGTTATTTTGCTTTAAAGAGCTAACAATTGCCATGTGATTGTGGCCATGATGATGATGTACATATACAGGAGCTGATACCGTATATTTTTGGGGCCAAAGGTTTTCATGTCCTATAGTGAAACATGTTTCTGTATTTGAGAACTAAAATCCTTTTTATAATGGCTTTTGTTCGTGACCAAGCAAATAATTTATGCACGTACATATTTGGTAGGATCATTTTGTTTCTGTTTCTATAATTTGTAATTCACGTTCGTTCAAAGAAAATTATGCGGTCGTGCTTTGTGCAGATTACCTGATGAACAAGAAATTGAAAGAAGGACCTTCAAAAAAGAAATATTGAAAGATGAAGAGGAACTAAGACGGATGAAGAAGATTAGAACCCTAATTTGGAGATGAAAAGAGAAAATGAGATTTGCTGAATCCTAATGACTCACAATTAATGTCAGTTGGACAAGGTTAAGAGAGATCCATAAAAAATAGTAATTATGACTCATCAAGTTCGTTCGAATGTCGCCTAAAGGTTATATTAAAATTAATGTGAACAATTTTTCTTTTGGTAATCATGGTTTTGAAGGTTTCTTGAGAAACAATGGAGTAATTTGGATTTACGACTTTTTCTAGATCTTGTGGTAGACGTTTAAATTTATTGTTTAAACTTTTAGCTATTTGAAGTGGCATTCCGTTAGCCCGGAATCTTGGTTATCACTCTATCAACATAAAATACGATTCTCAGTAAACTTTGGATTTGATTTCTGGCATTGGGTAGAATGATTTTCATCCACTCATAACGTTGTTTTTTCTCATTAGGAAACTCTTCTCTTTCTTGAAGATGTGAATTTATTTTTCTCCTCAATTTGATATTATCCTATTTGTGAATACACATCTAAGGTGTATAGGTAGATAATTTTTTCGTCCTTAATTTATCCTTTTAATAAAAAAAAAGGTTAAAGGGCTAAATGTATAATTTTGACACACGTATATCGACACACGTATATCTTTTTCTTATAAAAAGAAGTGGTTGTGGCTACTTGCTAAAGTGCAGGGAGACCATTCCAAAAGTTGCATAAAGAAAGCGAATGATCAATTGGTTAAATTATTTATTTAACTGCAATTAATTTGGGATCATGTTTCGTGGTGTCGTCTTGACGTGGATCCAATAAGGATTCACTATACAATGATCTTTGATTTAAGTGTAAATTTCTTAAATTGAGATAGAAAATGATAGAAAATCTAAGAAAAATGACCAAACTAAGAATAGAAAGAAAACATACAAAATGGAATTAGATGAAAAGTGGGAAAAACAGTCGCCACATTTAAGATGAACGATAAGATCGAATCGCGTATCCGTCACAAGAATAAGATGCTCTTGATAAGGATCTAGATTTAGTTCGTCCAAGAACCTAGAAGAGTAATTCTAACTCTCCCTTCAATCAAAGATCGATAATATCACTTTGTGTATTAACCTCCTAAAAAATGATAACATGATTGTTATTTATACCTACTCATTGGTCATCATCTATAAGGCTCAATAAGGAACTAGAAAAACAAGGAGCTTTATACAACTCCAAAATAAAAGCAATCCAAGTTTTATAATTAAGGCAAAATTATACAATTAGTCCCTTAACTTAATTTTAGGTAACACTTTCGTCTTTTATCTTTTTTTTTTGTCACGATTTAGTCCTTTATGTAATAAAATGACAATATCTTGTCATTTTTTATGAGATTTTTTCAATGAAATTTGATTTTATAGGCTTGTATGTTGAAGATTTGCGTTTGTCTATGAGTTTGATGATTTTTTTTGGAGTTTTTGATTATTTTTTCATAAAAAAGGATAACTATGTTGTTATTTTATAACATAAAGGACTAAATCGTGACAAAAAAATAGATAAAGGACGAAAGTGTTACTTAAAATTAAGTTAAGGGACTAATTTTGTAATTTTGTCTAAAATTAAACAATTTATTACAAACAAAATTCAGGAAAGAAAGATAGCAGGATAGTCTTCATCACACGTCTACCAAACACATTTGCTTTATCGGCAATTAACCAGTCTAAGTAGTAAGGAACACAAGCTCTTTAATCAAGTGATCTAAAGTTTCATTTCTAGCTCTTGCATATAGAAAATATTTGATTGGGAAGGATAATCCACATATGCCTCACAGAAACTCTAACGAATATTAGTTATTGTTAAGTTGAAAATTTCATACCAATACCGTTGTAAACTAAACAAAAAAAAATCCCTTTATCGACCCAAAAACATATATTGTGCTTAGTCCAAGTGATTAGCCGTATGATTTTTCTATATAATCAACTGCATCGCACTATGTAATCGGAATGTATGATTGCCACTATGACATTATGTAAAAGTTGAAGAAAATAATAGACATACTTAATTTAGGGGTTAAAAATTTGGTCAAACCTAAGAAAATTGCTGTTCTAACATACAAAAGTTCATAATAACATATGGAAAAACCAAAAATACTTTTAATGGTAGTTAACTGTCGTTCACACCAGTAAAAAAAAATCAGTGCAGTCTGCACTGTGATTTCCAGCCATTTTGACATGTTTTTACCTGTAACTTCAAACGGCAATTCCGCATGAAATCAAACTGAAACAACAACATCCAGCAATTACAAAGTTCAACATTTCATAGTTTATCAATTATTCGGTAACATTACACAAAACCGATAATACATTAACGATACACAATTGTTTGAAATTCACCAAATTTTTCACATTATGCAACACATTATACTAAAAATCCATTAATCTATAATAAATGTGAAAGTCAAATATATATATATATATATATATATATATATATATATATATATATATAAAATTCATTAAAGGTTAGTTACATCTTGGCCACAAAAAATGGTCATTACATTATATATCCCAAAAAATACGTCGGTGCATATTGACCAAAAAACGGATGAACACCGACCAAAAAGTGTCATATTTCATCTAATAAAATTAAATCATCTAAATGATCCACAACATCTTCAAATTCTTCGTTTGTTTTAATCGGAGTGTCATTCAACAAAATATGATTGTCTTGATTTGTTGGTTTTTTTGGTGAAACCGGTCTCTCTTGTTTCTCAATCTCCATGAGTATTCGGAAACGGTCATGTTGATCCAAAAATTCATCCTTCCATGTTGCCGCCTCTCCGCTTCTGTGATTATTCAACTCGGTAGATGATGGAGATAGTGGGCAATCATCTTTCAACAAAAGAAGCACAAAATGATTTGGAATTAAACCAAGGCAAATCATGTTGCTTTTCGGGTTAACCAGAGGCCTACCTCTAAGTGGGAAAAAAGTCTCTGAGACTCCAATATCAAGGGTAGTCATCCCTACCACCGGCCTATTGTAACAAGATGCAACGATGTGTCTCATATCCGGCAATGTCAACCATTTATCGGGAGGTGCAAAACCACTACCATTTTTGGGAGGATGCAATCCATCCAAAATGTAGTAGTTATAACGGCACTCGCCCGCATATATCTTTATGTAGTCATTCCTATGCTCTTTCACCTCTTTAATAAGTGTTCTCCGCACAATAACATGACTTTCTTCCGTCAAACCCAAGGATTCAACTATAGCCCTAAACCCACGATGTCCATCGCCAATAACATCCACAATTCTTTCAATATATGGTCTCATGAATTTTGGCATGTAATACATAGGACTCGATAGATCATAATTTCTTGAAACCAAGATAGGCTTAGGAGGCTTAGGAATCGACGAACGTGGAGAAATGGCAATGCGAGCACCTTTTCTTTTAGGTTGTGAAGATTTTTTTTGGTGAAGATTGACTTTCCGGATGTTGAGAATCAATAGTCTCCCACAAAGATGGGATCCCACGTGTCGTTTTTGGTGTAGATTTGATTTTTTTTTATTTGCTCCTTTGGTTGGTACCTTTCTTGGATGAGGTGACAACATTGTGGTCTCTGGAAACGCTAACAACCGCAAACCCTCTTTGATTTCTAGTTTCATTTGGTATGGAACTCTTCCGAGACGTTCTTGGATATCACTCCACTCCTCCGCGACCGGAAACAAATCCTCATTACTTTCTTCTTCACCCATATACAATTTATGCAAATGCGGGTGTATCTCGTCCAATCAAATGGGCTTGTTGTGACGGATTTTCATAGCAATGAAGCATGCACAGGGTAGGCCATACGATGTCCTTTGAACACAACCACAAGTTTTCTTCTCGATGCACAAGGTTTTCCTAGCACGCTTTTCTTCCAAAAAAAATATAGTCCATAGCTTGTCTAGACATGTAACCCCTCAACCCAATGTACAAAGTGACATCTTTGTATCTATGTTCCAAGACCGAACACTCCTACCAAATGATGAATGTATCTCCCCAAACTGGATTGCCAACATTTCATCTATTTTTTCCCAACAAGTACCCAAATCACCCTTGGAGGTGGACAAATATTCCTTTACTACACCATGAGCTCCTTCAACTCTGTTTGTGGCCCTGCACCCAAGATGTAACACAAGGTCTGTCTATGCCCTCACTATTTTGTCCTTAAAGGGCTTCAAAATGGTAGTTTGAACATAGAGAAGAAACTTTGGATAATCCTTACAAGCATCTTGGAATTCCATTAGATTACCCGCATATAACTCTTGAGTAGGAGATTCAACCAATTTTTCCCAAGCATCAAATATGGTATCAACTATCTTACTATGTTTCACCTCGTCGACAATCTTCTTTTGCTCATCCACTACCACACCATTTTGTTTAACTTTACAATCGGTATTCAAGATATTTCCTTTACAAGTTTCAAATTATAAGTCGTTTTACATTACAAATGAAGCATTAATGTTATTTTTTCTATTCTCTTCTTTAAAACTACCATTGATTATTTATTACTCTCTCTTCTTTCAATTGTTTAATTTATCATTCACATATCATTCATTAAGGACAATTTTGTAAAACAACTCATAATATATATTTTTCTTGTAAAATTAACTACATTTCTTAATAGATGTGAAATATTCAAAATATCATATAATATAGAACGGAGGGAGTAATAAATTAGATGTCATCTTTTCAAAAAATAAAATAGATTCAGATGATACCGAAAGATACACCATTTTTTCCCTTCTTACCTTCGCTTAATTTTGGTTCAATTTCCTACATTATGAACTCATTCAATCTAGGAATTTGACCGTAGACAACATTTAATTTGAAAGAAACAATTGTAGAACTCATTCAATCTAGGAATTTGACCGTAGATAATATTTAATTTGAAAGAAACAATTGTATATCGAATCTTAATGTCTAAGCGAAATATGTTTTATTTATTTTTTATTAAATATGTTTTTATAGTCGATATAAAATTACCAAATTTCGTTTTTGTACCCACAAAAAATCGCATTTTTAGTCCCGACAAAATAATCATGTAATCAATTTTTATAGCCATGCAAGCATATGCAGAAACAAAACATGTTTAATCATTCTTCAACTATAAATTTTTGAATAATTTTATGCATGTATATTTAAAATATGAGTAAATTACACTCTCATCACCTAAGAGAACCTAGAATTACATTGTCTCTCCTCTTATGTTAAAAACTCAAAATAAAAACAACGAAAAATCCTTTTTTTTAGAGAAACGAAAATCCTAAATTAAAAATCAAATTTTGAATTCATTTTTGTGGGACTTTTTATCAAGTTTTAAACACATCTATGAAAAATCATTCAAAAATAAATATTAACTTAATAACAAGGACTAATATTGCTTGCAGAATAAATTTTTAAGGACTAATAAGTGCGACTTTTTTCATGGGAACAAAAACTGAAAGACTTAAATATGCAATTGATCTCTTCAAATCTCATGGGTTTTAATTTTAGTCCCTTGAAAAATACCTTTTTTTGTTTTAGTAATTGAAAATATAAAATCTTTTGTTTTGCTCTTTGGTATTTTGTTTAAGTCCCTATGAAATCTATTTATATTATATTGAAATTGCTTCCTATGATATTTATTTTAATCCTTATTTTAAGAGAATAAAATTAAATATTGTATATATTATGAGGATCAAATCCAAATTGAACCAATTTTGCAAGTGCTAAAACAAACCAACAAAAATCAAAAGTGTAAAAAATCAGATATATGCAATGATTAAAATCAAAATGTTTGATATTTGTATGAATTAGGTGCATATTTAAACCAAAATGAAACTTGATAATTTTGTCGGAACCTTTATTTTATTTTTCAATGACTCTTTTTAAGTTATTTGGGTGGGAGTTGTCCTAATCTAAGATAGAGAAGAGATATAAATTAAGCCTTTATTTTACACTATGAGATATACTACTACTACATGCTTGCTTAACGAGGGGGTAAGCTTGAGAGCTTCTTTAAGTGATTGGTCCCCTTCTTCAGCTGAAGTGTGAGCAAAATCTCTCAAGTGTCAACACAGAGATGAGACACGTCACGCTCAAACTTCGCATAAAGCTCCATTTGCATGTATAAATTAGCCACGAATTTGATATAGTTGCCGATTCAATATTCTCTTCGAAGATTGAACACGTGATAGTTGTCCCCACCTCGGTGAAGAAAATTCCAGAATTATTTATTATGTATCTGTTGCTGCTGGAGATTGAATTATTAATATAACAGTTCTCTGTCTCTGCTTTGGAATTTATTATGTCTATGATAACGTAGATATAATATAAATAAAAAGGTTGGAATTATCTCCCTTGTTTATCTGTTTACCTTTTTTTACGGATACAAAATATTCTATTAGGTGTTAGTATTATAAAATTGAAAATTAAAGATATCATATCTTTTATGAAAGAAATGAATTGCACCATATAGTTGAAGAATGAAGAGGAGAAATTGGGTACACTTGAAGTATATTAGCACCTTATACTACTTGAAGTTTTACTTGTGATATTGGGTGTGTCAAGGTTCAACCTGAAAATAAACTTGAATGATGTATCTTATTAAACAGACTAAAAGGTTTATCTTCATGTTTATTACAATAATACTATGATTAAAATATTTTTTATTATGTGTGTATGTATATTACAAAATCTCAAGATTGATGAAGAGACTTTAATAATTCATTATTTTTTATATATTATAAATTAAACAATTGACTAGTTTAATAAAAGATTTTAGTATTAAAGAAGATATGAGAAAAACTGAAACCAAAAAAAAAAGATATGAGAAAAGTTTAGATATTGCAATATCTAAACAATTGTATTGTTTAGATATCGACTGACCTATGTTTTTGTATTATTTTGTTTGACAAATTGTAACGTTTGACAGATCTTCTTAATACACCTTATGTGGTTTAGTTAATATATATCATTTTTGTTTCTTAAAAAAAATATCTAAACAATTGTTTAGTGTCTCGAAAGAGTCGGGTAGTTGAAAAGATCTTCAAACTAAATAACTTGAGGGTTAAATATAATTTTGGTAGCTCAATTACGTGTTAATGTTGAATCTTGCTTGTTTGGTTGCACACCAGATGCTCCTATGGTGATTTATCATTTAGCATGTGTTTGGTTATGCGGTGACGAAAATTGAGTTTGGGTGAATTGATTTTACAAAATTGATTTTGGTTAAAAGTGAGTTGAATGAAAAGTGATTTATGTTTGGATACCTTTATGATAGAAGTGATTTGTGTGAAAGATATTGTTTGGATATTTTGTGTCAAAATAGCTTTTCTTTGTGTAAATGACCAAAATGGGTCTCTCATATGATGCATTTAAAACAAATTTAATTTATTGAAAGAGATTTCACCATATTTTTAGTTAGTTATTAAATTTTACGTTTCATTATTAATTATACAATTATATAGATTTTTTTAAAAAAACTATTGGGCCACTAAGATAGACTTTTTTATGGGCCAGGAGCAATCCAAAAACCACACGTTTCCTCCCAAAGTAGTGTCTTCTTCAACCTTGTTTATTAAGATCTCTGCAACATGAAAAAAGAACTACACAACAACAACAAAAATCATGCGGACAACAATCGGCAGTGAAATTTCGCATAGATTTTGCAGGTAGGTGAAAGATTGTCAAATATAAAAAAGGATATGAAATGAGTGATGAGACTCAAGCAAGGGCAAAAGAGACAAATCGGTACTATGTACTTCCGCGGTTGAGAAACTCGATTTCAAGAAGTTAGGAATAGCAGCTTCTATAGGAATCGATTCTAAAGATGGAAAATACGGCGGCGGTAAAGTATTGACAGAGAACAAACATGTTAAAATCGTGTTTCATGGGTAGGACGCGTGTTGGATCGTTTCTACCGGACATCCAAACATAGACTTATATAAAGCTACAAAACCAAATTTGTGTTGTCGTGGTTTTTCACTTAACGCCCATTTGTTTCAATGGAAGGGAGGGAAGAGATTTTATTAGAGGGAAGGGAATGGGAAATATATTAATTAAATATTTGTTTGGTTCAAAAGAGGGAATGGAAGGAAAGAGGAAGAATTCTAATTAAAAATGTGTCTGGTTCACAAGGGGAAGGGAGAAATATTAATTTTTTTGACTATTTTACCTTCAAACTTAATTAAATATAAGACAATAATTGTTTTTACGATTCATACAATGACGAAAGACAAGAATACATGTAATAATAAAAGCTGTTACAATGATAATATAACCTAATAATAATAATATAATTTGTTACAGATATAATATAACTTAATAATAATAAATGTTGTTACAAGGATAATATAATTTAATAAAAAAAATTGTTACAAAGATAATATAACCTAATAATAATAAAAGTGATTACAAGGATAATATTAAAAATTTAAATTATAACAAGGATAATTTTGACAATGCAATAAAATTTTAAATGGATCATCTCCTCATCTCCTCTGAAATTTTTCAATTTGAGGTGAGGCAAAAGTGGGTCTTAAAGAAATTTTGCTTCCCTCCTATCTCCTCCCTCTTTTTCTAAAAATTGAACTAAACACATCAAATTAAAAATATCATCTTTATTCCCTTCTCCTTCAAAACTCTCGAATCAAACAGACCTTTAGTTTCACAAACACATTGCAAGACAAAAAATGCGCTAAGTATTCCTCGTTTAATTGTAAAAAAATAAAAAATATTCTTCAGTGAATGTATTTTCTAAGTTTTCTTTTTACCAAGTTTATTCCCTAAGAGATGAATATGAATTAAATGTGCATGACGTGTATTTAACTGTTTTATTTTGTGTATGTATTTTATAAAATAATATTATAACATATCTACATGGTCAAATCATATTGAATGCTTTGAAGAAAAAAGCACATTAAATTAATTTTTATTTTTAAAAGAATTGAATAATAACCCAAGAAAATATCAAAGACTTTTTTTTCTTTTGTAGTTCTCTTCATTTTCTTCATCTATGTGAGTCTATAAATAGTATATGCAAGTATGAACAATAGTGTTATCAACTTCTAGTTCAAGAAACATATATTTTCAATTCCTAGAAACCAAAAAATATTGAGTATTGTTTGTGAGAGAAAAGTTAATGGCTACGGTAGTGAACGAGAGTAGAGATTCAGAATTGAAGAAAGGATGGATGGAAAACTCTTTGTCCTCTATATCAACTCCACCTCTGCAGCTTGTGGCCTTAGTTGGTATAGTGGTGTTCTTATTATGGATTTCATCATATATGAACATGCAATCTACTAGCACCAACCTCAACTTGTTCCTCTTGTTTTTGACACTTCTTATTACCCTCATCTCTCTATTTGGACGATACATGACTCCAGCATCAAATGTGACAGAAGGTGGAGATGATGGGGTTCAATCCACTTGGGGATCAATTGCTTTGCTTGTGTTTCTTTTGGTTTTCATATCAAACCGACTCCATCCCATGTTTGTTGTTACAATCGTCTTTCTTTATATGTATGTATTATCCGTTTAAGTGCGTGCGTGTCTGAAAACATCAAGGTGAGTTTAACGAAATCACGGTAAAAATTATGATTTTGTTAAAGATCTAAAATATAGTTTTTGTTAGAATCATCGTGGTTTACTATGATTCCGTCAAACTCATTGATAACATCTGACACAAATGTTTATTAATATTCTCCTATTTCAAAACCTTGTTTGTATATGGTGGTTATTATCATGCAATGCAAGTAGTAGCTATGTTTTTTTTTTTATAAGAAGTGGTTAAATTATATTCTGTTCATTAATTTCCTCAAAAAAAAATATTCTGTTCATTAATGCCACCTTTATGTTTGTCACAAATTTTTCTTGTTTATTTTTGTTTTATCTTGTGGGTACTAACTTACTAATGCAGTAATGATTATCTAACTTTTTTTTTTGGTACAAGATTATCTAACTTTATAAGCGGTAATGATTATCTAACTTTTGTTTATATTTTTTCTTTAAAGAAAGAGTATTATTAACCGGTGCTCTCAGAGTAATGGTTAAGAAATTTATAAATGGAAATTTTGTCTTGAAAATATAAAATGTTGTTTTTGATAAAGTAATGATTACATAATTTTTTCATGAAAACTTACTTGTTTTAGATGCTTAACTATTGTTCTTGGAGCACTAGTTAACATTCTTGTTAAAGAAATAGAATTTGAAGCTTCACTTCATTTTTTTTTATGGAACGAATTCGAATCTTCATTAAGAAAACGTTTCTCCTCTTTCGTTTTAATAAATAATAATATTTTTCCTCTTCTTATTTTATTCTTTTTAAACATGCATGCTCATCAACCTGTCCTGAGGGGGCCATTCACCCCAATATTGGAAAAATGGGAAAGTTTTACTACCAGGCTCATTTATAGCTTTGGAATTTTTAGATAAACAGGTTTCCTATAGAAATGATTGCTGGATAGGTGATCTTTTTTATAATTAAATTTGGGTCTGGTTAACGAGCGCGCTCCAAAGCACTTTTTAATTAGCATTCATAGTAAAGAAATTATTCTTTAAAATAATTAAAGATTTCAATTTTCAATGTAATAAATGCACAAACTTTCATACCTTACAACTTTGGGTGTTTAAAGGGTGTCCCGGAGACACTCGTTAACATAGGTCTTGTTAACGAGTGCCCTCAGGACACTCGTTAACATAGGTCTTGTTAACGAGTGCCCTCAGGACACTCTTTATCATCCAAACTTGTCAAAACTTGAGGTTAAATTCTTTTTTTAACGTCAAAGAGAATATATTAAACTAGGTCTTGACTAGGAGTCCATGTATGCTCCATTTACATCTTGCTCCATTTAATCCATTTAGGGTCTTAGATAAAAGACATGTGACAAAAAAGAATTCAGGGTTGAGATTTAAAAATAAATAGAACATTTATTTTTTTTAATGAAAAAACTGCTCTCTCTGGTATCGACTTCCTCCTCCTCTTCTGTACGTTTCTCTCAGTTCTCACCATCGTCCAACACCTCCATGGCTCCCGACTCCTGTCGTACCACCCATTGCTACTCCTCCCCTCAAACACATCCTTCCTCTCCCCTCTGCACCACCGCCTCTCTTCCCTTCTCTGCCACCATCTTCCATCACCATCGTTTAAAATATTGACTTTTCAACCCTTTTCAATAAATGGTCTTACATCGGTAAATTTGATTTTCACCACCATTAGAGCAGTGTTGTTTGTATTTATTTTTTGCTCAATCCATTTTCAATCACTTTCTCAGTTTATTTCTTGACATTTTCTGTTGCAATGGCTCGAGGAGAGAGTGTGGCGGCGATGAAGGTATTATAATGGAAAGGTTGCGACGATGATGATACATGTGGTTTCGACTGCGGCGATGGATGACGGCGGTGGAGAGGGAAAGAGGGGTGGTGATGTAGAGGAAGAAGGAAGCGATAACATTGTTTGAGAGAAGAAGCGTTCCTTTTTTTTACTTAATTAAATAAATGGTTTTTAATAGGGGAACTTCTACGGTACACCTGTAAATTAAGGTGTACCGGTACTGTTACTTCAAAAATCTATAAATTAACTATCATTTTTATGAAATAAAGAGTTATTTGTTTATATTTATTTTCTTGAAAATATCATTTTATATGAAAAAACATCATTTCCTTGTTTATAAAAATCATACTAATTGTTTTACATTTTATCGTAAAAGATAATCAAAATTCTCTATTATGAGTACTAAAAATTTAGAAAAATTAAATTTTATTTTGTCGACGTTTTTGGTAAATAAAATTTCATTATTATAATTATAGGTGATAGAAAACAATTTTTCTCTTCAAAAAATAACACATTTAACTATTAATTTAATGATTTGGAGTACCAATACACTCAAATTTTTGGGTGTACCATAGAATTTGCCTTTTAATAGATGGTTATTTATTTTTAAATTTCAGCCCTTGAATTCTTTTGTGTCACATGTCTTTCATCTAAGACCCTAAATGGATTAAATGGAGTAAGATGTAAATAGAGCATACCCGGACTCCTTGACCAGGGTGGGACACTGCAAAATAACCAATCTATAGCGGACCACAGTGATTTATTTTTAGATTAATCTTTAAGCCTAATTTTTAGATTATTCTATTTTTGTAATAATATTATACACTTTCAGACATATAATGGATAGGGTTTAAGTATAGACTGGCCACGCAATAATAGATTGATCTACGGCTGAGGAGTGGAGCTTGTTTTTTATATGAAAAAGATGACATTATTAATTGATATAAATAAAATCTATACCTTATCAATCCAAACATATATACATCCAATTTATTCATTATAACAAAAACGAAACAACTAATAAGTTCAAATATTCACCCATTTAGTAATTAATATGGTCATGTGACAGCCATCGTTGGTGGTTCACGGCAACCTCCGATGGTGATGTGTAATGATGAGCGGTGACAAACTATCAAAAGTCAACGGTGTAAATAAATAGGCACATTTCAGAATGGATTAGTGGGCTATGATAGGGAGTTGTATTATCCGTCTCACAATATTAGTCGTTTAAGGTTTGTGCATGATTATTAAAAAAATAATTAATTATATTGATTTCAATGGTAAAATTAGTTACTAAAACACCTTTATTAATTATAGTTAGTGTAGTATTTAAGTTAAGATGAAAATCAATAAATAAGAGTATAATAATGAGAAAAATAATAATAAATGATGCATTGGTATTGTAAAGTGACAATTATTTTGAGGAAAAAGAAAGAATGTTAAGTGACAATAATTGTGAGACGAATGAGAGTATCTAATTTCATTTAAGTGTTTAATGAAAAAGGAGGATTTGGTAAGATAAATTAATTTTGAAACTAATTATATACTACTCTATATTACGGTTGGCATATAGATAAAACTAGGCTTAATAGCAATTTCGGTCCCCTATATTTTAAGAAATTGCGATTTTGACTTCTTAACAAAAAAAAATACAAAAATGTCCCCTAAGTATTGTCCATTTTGCAGTTTTGGCCGTCTAAGCCAATTTTGATTAAGTCAATGCACACGTGGACGCCACATGTATATTTTTTTTAATTAAAAAAATTATTTTAATTTATTTTTTTAATAATTAAAAAAATAAAAAAATTACACACGTGGCGTCCACGTCAACTTTGACTTGGTCAAAGTTGGCCTGGGTGGCCAAAAGTGCAAAGGGGGCACCCAGGGGGCGGTTTTGTATTTTATTTTGTTAGGGGATCAAAATCGCAACTTCTTGAAACATAGGGGGGTCAAAACTGCTATTAAGCCATAAAACTAATAACAAGTAAACTATTTCGTAAAAAAAAAACCTATTAAATTGGTCTTTAGTTTTGAAGTCATTCTCAAATTATTTTTCGACTTTATTAATTAATATTTCAAGTTAATTTTTGTCTTTGTTAAAAGTTTTTCAATTAGATCCTCGTCATGTGACAAAAATATAATGACAAAGATTTAATTGAGAAATTTTTAACAAAGACAATGACTGCTTTCAAATATGATAAATGTTAACGAGTGTCTCCGGTGCACTCTTCAAGGGTTTCAAATGATAACTTTTTATGAAGATTTGTGTATTTAATGTATTGAAAATTAAACTATTTGACTTTTTCAAATAATAATTTTCTAATTATAATGTTTAAAGAGTGTTCCGAGGACACTCTTAAACAAGACCTTTGAAATATTAACCAAATAGAGACTTATTTAAAAGTGATTTATTTGATGGTTTACTCAACTAATAACACTTTCATTTCATTTTAAGACTATTTATTAACAAAAGTAATGCATTTAAATTAGACCAACAAAAAGTATTACAAAAGTATTCTACGATGAGATATCAACTATTACAAAAGTATTCCACGATGATATAAAGGAAAATGGCTTGAGCAGTACTGGTTTTAGTATAATAAAGCAATCCACTCTTTAGGCACCCGAGGAAGCATAGAGCTTGTGAGTAATTAATACCTACCCTTCCTTGTTTTGGGTCCAAGGCATGCCATGAGGAACAAATGATCACCTGTATTGACACGATCATTGTGAATTAACAAAAGCAACTGATCTACTAAGACCATTTGTTTCAGAGTAATATTATGTTATGCACTTTCAGACATATTGTGGATAGGGTTTAAGTAACGATTGACCACGGAATAATAGATTGAACTACAGCTGGGTTGTGAAGCTTGTGTTTGATGTGCAAAAGATGGTAAAATGATATTTAAGAAATCTAGATCTTAACAATCCAAACATGTACATCCAATTTATTTATTATAACTACAAAAGAACTAATGAATTACGTTCAATATTCACTCGATTGGTAATTCGAATAGTCACGTTGTAACGCCCTATTTCTATTAAAGCAATAAAACACGCGAATAAAGCATATACTCAACAAATAGACGTTACGTCTTCACACAAAAATTCAAACAACATGCATATATAAAATTCTCAACAGTCGTAGCGGATATAAATCGTACATCACCAAAATATACGTGTGATAAGATCAATATACATCATCGTATAAAATCTCTAAATCCCGACAAATGGGTAAAATCTCCATAACAAATAAATCCAACAAAAACATAGAGACCGACGTCCTAATCAGAGTCTAATCTAAGACTCCAAGAAACGATAACGGAGGTAGCTCCCGCTATCCAAGTATTCACCAAGCAAAACTACTCATGCACTCTGTCTACCCATTCATACAAACAGGTAGGCGGTCAAAACCACTGGGGTTAACTTCACATCAATCATAATCACCTAAACAGTGCAGAATATATATTCACACATATACAAATTTCACCTCATTACTATTACCAAAATGATTATCATCAAATATATTCACCAAGTGTATAAGCACAAGCAAGTAAGACATGCAATTAAAGCATAGCTCAAATATTCACAATCATCAACAAAAATCCACCAATGTACATATACATAAATCCACATAATCACAACATTCACCAAATTTCTCCAATGCACAAATTCACCAAGTCACATATTCAATTATGACACGACTCATCAACTATTTAAATCCTTGCAATGTACTAAACTCTTCTAGATGCATGCGGTACCAAATCACCTCAAGGTCGTCACCTTCGATGCAACAAAAACATCGTATGTAAGATTTCACACCCGTCTTACATTTTGGATATAAACATCCGTCACCATCAGCCATGCATGAACATATGACTCGACACAATGCATATGTTCACACAAACAATTCACCACATCATCACCAATCATTTAGCATATATGTATTCACCAACAACATTCACAATTCAATTAACATATATGTATTCATCAACAACATCTCAATCAATCAACATATATGCATTCACTAACTTCAACTTCTTCACATAGTTCAACACTAACATACAACTTCTCACGATCCAAGTAAAGAAGAAAATACATCATATTAAGATAAATATCATTTTCAACACCTAGCAA
>Ga0315915_1002123_pt1 | contig 24761 bp, 16 predicted proteins | sample MpolbnodulesMG_FD_207738 | JGI IMG/M metagenome (GOLD analysis project Ga0315915, IMG submission 207738) | Medicago polymorpha root nodule microbial communities from Los Angeles, California, United States - branched nodules | ecosystem: Host-associated > Plants > Roots > Nodule | place: USA...
AAAAACTTTACTCACAAAAATTCCAACTTTAACTGCGATCTGGTCCTCACAGCGTGAGGGAGAAGAGGATGTCGCCAGCAGCGACAAGAGAGAGAACAAATATGAGCAAATTGATGGTAGAGAGGACGGTGGTGGATGAGGATGGGTGTGTGCGGCTGATGGTGGTTGGGGAGAAATAGAGAAAACGTGGAGAGATGATGAAGATTAGAGAGAAGGTTCAGTTGAAAAATCAATTATCCCCCTGCACTTTATTGGAAATTACTAAAATGTCCTTGATGGCATCTATGTGGCATGTTCCATTTGTCTGGTTAGCGAAAATGGACGACAAAGACCAATTTTGTTAGCGTTGGAAAAATGTAGGGATTTTAAAAACATTTATTGAAATGTAAGGACTATTCTTCAAAGTCAGGCAAAATATAAGGACCAAAAACATATTTAACCCTTAAAAGAATGAGGTCCACTGGCTGCCACGTCAGCTTCTCGTTAATTATTTGACAGCAAAGACTATTTGTGCTAACGGAGGAAATATTTAGGGATTTTAAAAACATTTATTGAAATGTAATGACTATTTGTCAAAGGAGGACAAAATGTAGGGACCAAAAACATATTTAACCTTAAAAAATATAATTGTCAAAATAAAAGCTTATTTCACTCTGTTATTCAGTTTTCCGCTTGTTCAATATTACAAACTCCAAAATAGAAGCTTATTTCACTTTTTTTACCGCTTTACTTTTTTACCATTACCTTTATTTTATGAATTTCTTAATGTATCTCTAAAAATAACTTTTTATATAATTCATGATTTTGACTCTTTTGATTTGTTGTTGTTTTCCTTCCATGGGCTTATCTTTGGTGAATTTTTTTCCAAAGCTTTTAGTTTTTAGTTTTCTTTGTTTTTGGGCTTACAATCTTACATAAAAAAAAATAAAAAATCTCTTGAGTAATTATATCCCTAGATTGATTTTTATTGATAAATATTATATTTTAAAGTATTATATCATTTTTACCGAACAATTGGATGAGATTATAAAAGATTTATTCCAGTTTAATCAAAGATCTTATGTTTGAATCCAATTCTGAGAATAAATTAGCAATATTAAAACTCTCGAATGAGAGTTTTGTTATTCATTGTGGTTCTACCCAATTCAAACCAAAAGTATTATATCTTTTTTTTACGGAAAATATTATATCTATATTATTTGTTTAAAAATTATATATATCAACATTAAAATTAATAGTCACATTTTTAATAAATTTTATGATAATAATGAATTGTTTTATTAAGTCTAATAAACAATAGAATAAGTACATAAGTCCTAGTTCAATTGGTAAAATATCAAAATTATTAGAGCAAGCGTCGTAACCAAGGTTTGAATCCTGACTCCTCCACTTAAGTGTGTGAGTTTACAATGACTCATGTGATTTCTTCTATTAGAAAATAAAAGTAGAAATAAAAGTTTATGTACATGTCATCGGAGGTTTGGGTATATTGGAATAATTTACTAATTTCTCAATCTCGGTCAAGAGTTATGTCCATGTTTATGTCTGATAATGCTAGAATTGAAATTTCTTCAATGGAGGGAGCATATGAGAACAAAAAAAAGTACATGTTTAAAATATTATTCCGTTTGTTCCTATATACAAGTACCCTTTGCTTTTTCACTCTTATTATGAAAAATTGGTAGAGTAGTAATGTGTCCATTTTATGTATAAATGTACTTAAAATACATTTTTTACATGCATGCAGTAAACTTTACTTGTTACACTAATTGTGGAATAAATTATGAGATTATTTTTTTCGATAAGCAAGGGAAAGAACAAGCATCAAGAGGAAACATCGACATCCCAAAAGGTTGGCATCCCGAGAAACGTCCATCCTATGCCGCCAATCTCTAAAAAATTTAATAAAAAAAGAGAAAAGTATATACAAAAAGAGAAGGGGACTAAACTAAAACCCTCAGAAGACGAAAATAAAAGGAATAAAACAGAACAACAAACTAAGAGAATATGTAATCAGGTAGACCACACTGATCACGAAAGAAATCAAAGTGAAGATCTGACGGTAACTTAGTCAACCAAACTGAGCCCATAACCACCTATCAGCGAAAGAAATAACCTCGAACATTCCAATAGAAAATATTCATTCACTGAGTATTTGGAGAGGAGTTACCCCTTGAGTGGGTTCGATACGACGGGTTTCCCAAAACCTGTTGTTGCTTCAATTTTTGTTTATGCTTTTTGGTTAAGACCGTTGCGAATGGCTCTTCAACTGATCTTTGATCGTACTCCCGTATTCTCTGCCACAATTCCATATCATGCTGAATATTAACATTGTTGTGTTGTTCTAAGCTTTCCCTTTGCGTGACCATGTTGTTGTCATCAGGTATCATGGTTGTATCAGTGTTACCGTCAACCAAATGAACAACCTGACCATCTAAAATCTGGGTATGCACCATGAGCTACTCATGGACAACAACTATAGAGACAACCGGTTCTAAAATAGTGTGACTCTCAATACCACTACGGTAAACCAGGGTCAATTGAGAATGAGACCTCACTACCGGATCCACTGGGTTGTCAGGACCAACCATTATGTTCTGAATATCGGGCATAAAATCAAAAGCCAACGTGAGGATCGGTTGAACATCATGTACTGGATGTTGTGGCTTCACTATTTCATCGGAAACAATATGCAACGACATATGATTGGTAGTCCCAAACTTGTCCATATGATGTGGGATTGTTTGAACAAGTTGACTCTCTATCTGTGCATCTAAATTATCGGCATGAACAACCTACGCCTTCACTACTGGCTGCTCAAGCTGAGTGCTATGTACCTCGACACTCTCTTGCTGAATGGCGGCAATCTGGAAAGCCTTTTCCGCGTGTGACTCATGTTGCTTCTGGGGAGCCACAACTTCAAAAGCCTTAGATGATCCAATGCCTTATGGATTATCCCGTGACTTCCACCCTTGCATGTACCATTTATGTGAATTTACCGACTTTTTCCCTTTATCAACTGGATGCTCGTCTTTGTCTGCTTGTTTCGGATGTAACCAATGACAAGATGTTACATTATGACCAAGTGAAAAAATACGTCAGCCCCTATATTCAATCTCCACCGGTAATGCAAAACCTTCGTGTTCCACCATAACTTTATAGAAAATGTCTTGGGAAAGATCTAAATCCACCAATACCCTAGCATAGTGTCCAAACAACCTGTTTTAGTAACATTATCAATTAATAACGGTCTCCCAACAGCCCTTGTGATTTTAAACAGAGTTCTCTCCATCCAATATTCCTATGGCAATTCCCACAATCGAATCCAAACCTTTGTATGTGTCTGCCGTTGCGTGTGAGTGTTAAAATCCTTAGTCCATTCAAATAAATGCAGCACACCGGCTTCAAATTTATCGTACCTGTTGGCCATACTATACGCAAGTCATCATAAGAAGAAAATGAGAACTCATAATACCCCCTGCCCATTAGTGTTCCATAAATTCTGCAGCTTTGCAACGATATCCTTGAAGAGTACGGTTTATCCCCTTCGTTCAATACTAGTCTGCCCCGAAGGTTAACCTTACACACTGCAAAGGTAGCAGCCACTGCATAAGGAGAAAGTGTTGCCTGCGCGAATAATTTTGAAGAAACAGTCACCATAGAAGATGAAATCAGTGCCTGCACGGTTGGGTAGAGGAGAACCGGAGTCGCAAGTTCAGCCTTCTAATCACACATGGCGTTGCTAACCAGACTGATTTGAGCAATCAAACCAGAAGAAAGAACCAATGGCTTCAAAACAATCTCACTGATTAGTTAACCCATGCAATCAATTCCAACCAAAGACAATCGCATATGAACAACCACGAAAATTAATCGCTAGGATTCAAGGATGCTCAACACCGAACAAAAATAACAAGCCAGCAATCACCCAATTCACAATTAAAGGAATGGATGTAATGGACAATAATCAATTGAAGGCAAAAGAAATTGAACACTCGTGAATCAATAAATGGTTATGGAATTGAGAAAAAAACAATAAAATATATCTAATAATTTGAAAAAGAGCATATATTTACAGACAAACTTTTAGACAAATGAGTACTAATAACATCTCCTTAAACAAAATTATTGAATAATATCATTACCTGAACACTTCTTCCAATTACTAATATATGTAAATGGCAGCGTCAAAGACTAAAAATTATTATTAATTCCTTAAAACAAAATTAATAATAATTTTTCTTTTACTCTTTATTTTCTTTTGAATATTTTTTTTGTTATAAAAATATTAAATTTAAGATAGATATGCATACTATTCTAAAAAATATGCATTATTTTGTTGGGATGGAACAATGTTAATTTTGATGAGGACGAATATGAAATTTGACAATTTTTTAGGGACGAAAAACTTATTTAAACCAAATTTTAAATATTCTTACTTTTTCACTTGTTCAGTTTTCCGCATTCCAATGCTTTATCTTACATCATCAAATTTGCTTGTTGACAAAGAATCATTCAGAATATGGCTTGAAATTAGGCAGATAACCAATCTTAGAAGAATTTGATTCACTATTTTGTTCAACATTTCACAATGTATTTTCTCTTGTTTCTCAGCTTGTTTTGTTCAATAATAATCTTTTTGTGTTACCTTAGTTATTATTCACACTTATTTTAAAATTTTCACCCAAATGAACTCATCCAAAAATGAACCTGAAATTGCATGTGAAATGAGATCACCTTTTTAACTGTAAAATGTTGGTTTGTGTTTGGTTAGACAATGGGAGATAAACACGGTTCTGGAAAATTGTATTTGCCTTATGATCTCATGAAAATTTGATGCTAAACTTTATAGTTTTTGACTTAATATATGATGTTTATGCTCAAATTTATTTTTTAACTCGCTTTAACACTTAAGTAAGGCTCGACTGTTTTCAGTATCGTAGAGATTGGACACATAGTGTTTGCAAAGATGCCTCTTGGAGCTTTACTTGATCGTTTGTTGTGAAACACCTCATTGTGAAAACAAACCTTAATGACCAAATATAAATATGGATAAATAAAAAAAATATAAATTAGTTTACGAAAATTTCTCTTTTAACGAAAATTTATTAATTGATTCAAATCAATTTTATCACTACAGAATCTAAAACACACTTAACACCTTTTGGGTTTATTCCATTTTTTTTTGAGGTATTTAGTTTTTTTATCTTCAAGATATGCAGTGAGCAACACAAGTATCTTGCATCATATTAAGCGCAAGCTCACGAGGACCTTGCATATGTGTGTGTGTCTATATATATATATATATATAAAAATTATTTCTTTTTTTGCACTTAATTTGGTCTTACTAGAAGAGAATCTGAGGTCCTCGTGAGCTTAGCTCAGTTGGTATGGACAATGCATAATATATGCAAGGTCTGAGGTTCAAATTCCGGCCACCACAAAAAAAAAAGACAATCTGAGAAAGTGCCGCCAATATTTAAGGAGTGAGAGACTAAAGATGAAGAGGGGAGGACTCAATGAATTACGAAATACAATTATACTTTATATAATGTCATTTATGATGATAAAAGACGTTTTTAAGACTAGCGTCTCTTAACAAAACGATGGAAAAATCTTTGGAAACACCTCCCTAATCTTAAACTAATTTCATTTGAATTAAACAAGCCAAGGTTTTTTGCTGCATGTGTATCTGGGATTGTGTCATCTCGTAGTAAGGGGAAGTATCCCTTACATACTCTTGAATTCGACCATCGTTGTTTCTTTCAACACAAGATATTCATTGATCTCATAACACATGCCGTTTCTCACCCAATCTTGGTTTGCCTGATTGTGTCTTTATTTCTCATTCACCGTCCTCTCTTCATATTTATGGTTCAACTGTTGATCCTCGAAGAAGAAATAGACTACCTAAGTCTCTTAATCTTCCTGCTTTAACAAGTTTGCATTTTGACTATGTTGGAATTCAAACTGATGATAATGGTCATGTTGAACCCTATTCAGCCTGTAAAAAATTAAACAATCTTTTCATTGAAGATTTTTATTTTCATTATCCCAGCTCTCTAACCACTAAGGTGGAAGGAATCCTTCATATAACAAATGCTACACTCACAAATTTAACCATTATGGATATTTCTTACCCAACTTACAATTATGTGATATCCACACCGAAATTAATTTCTTTCACCATGAATGATTCCCCTTTTCAGGCTTCTTCAGATTTTCTATGGGTGAAGGTCAAGGTTGATCTTTCCTCTCTGATGTGAAATAAATATGATTCTTCAGATCATTTCAGGTAACATGCATGATAATATCTTTCTTTTTTTAAATAAAAAAAATTCAATTGCTAGAAATTTTTTGAGCATAGCTAGGAAGTATCAACTCATTTTAGTACACTTGCCTTTCATAGAGTATTGGACTTCTTATTTATTTAAGAGTGTTACTACCATTAACTATTGAAGGTGATCTGCATGTGAATTCTTGGAAATAAATTCCTTTATTTTGTTTTGGATTAAATAAGTAAATAGTCCTCCTAAATATACCAATATTTAATTTTAGTCTCTCTAAAATATTCTTTAGGTTTATGGTCCTCCACAAATTTTCATTGTATTTGGTCTTTTTCACTTTCAATTTTTGTATCATTGTTTCTTATAGATACCTTAGCTTCCGTTTTTTTTCCCCGCTTCGTGGGAGGTTGGGAATCTATAGCTTGTGATTTAAATTGGCACTTATAGCATTATTTAATGAACCATGAATCTAGTAGAGGTATAATTGATTTTATGAATGTGTTTAACTTTTTAATCTGAAAATATTTCCCATATTGCAGTTTCATTCAAAGTAGGCAATATATTATGCATTGTTATTTCCCATATTCCAACCCTATAATTTGTAGATGATATGACAGGGGTAAGCCATAATTTGCTTAAATTACAGGGCGTAAAAGTACCTTATATTTTGAAATTTGATGTCATGAATTTCCAAAACCAAAGTATTTTCAAATTACAAGGTTGAAATCTAAATAATTTTCTTTACAGGGGTAAACTAGAAACCGATAATATTACAAAGGTAAAGATATATTAACCATTTTTATTTTATGCACCTTACGCATCCTGAATATTAAGTCTTGCACTAGTGTCCTAGTTTGTAGTCTCAGCCATTTAATTTTGGGAAGCAGATCCTCTCCGGTGAAAATGTGTGCGGTGAAAAATTACAGCTACACACTTGTTTTTGTAACAAGTTATTATGTTATAAAAAAAAAAGAAGAAACTCATGTTTTGTACTAGGAATTGACAAGTATGAGTTTATGCGCTAGGAAATGTTTCTAAAAAAGAAGAAACTCATACTTTACAAAGCAAAATTTAGTCAATTCCTAGTTACTAAGAAAATGAGAAACATGGGAAAGAAAGCACTAAGCAATGTGATTGTTGACAGGTTAAGTCACGGACTAGACTACAGTAACAAGTGAATCAATCAATTGTTCATCAAACAAACACAGGGTGAAACCATTTGAATCCAATCATCAATTTAAAAGTAGTAATGAAGACGATGAGGTAGAGGAAATAATCAAATTTAACCCACTTACTTGAAGCTTTAATTGAAAAGTAGTAATAATGAAATTTGTAAAGTACTCTTGCACTAGGCATTGACAAGTATGAGTTTATGCACTCTCCAATGAATTTTTCACATAAGAGGATTTGTGTCCTTAATTTTGCCTGCACAATATTTTGCTGACATCAGATTATATGATGTGCCTTAAAAACTGTTTGTATATAAATACTCAATTTGTATGCTTCAACGGCGCATCCAATCAAACATAAAACTTATTTCATCTCTTTATCAATCTGCAATTATCTATCAGTTTTATGAATTTCTTAGTTCAGTAACTCAAGACACAAATATAAGCGTACTAGAACAGTTAAGGAACTGACAACTAAGGGTAGAGATGATAAAATGGACCAACCTGATCCATTTGTCACTAACCTGTCTAAAATGAGTCCCTCAAAAAAAAAAAAAAACCTGTCTAAAATGAGACAGAGAGGGGTTAGCCAACTAAAGATGTAAGGTTAAAAAATTTACCCCATCCATTTTCTAGGCGGGCCAATGGGTCCGCGAATTGACCAGTCAATTTTTTTTTAAAATTAATTAAAAACTTCAAAAAAAATGTCAAGAGTGTAAAAATTAAATATAAATAAATAAATATAAGGCCAATTTAAGAAAACCAAAATAGTTAACTAATATATGGACTAAAAATGTGGAATTTATCATTCAAACATCCATGTTTTATTATCTAAAATCCTAGGTGCCGCTTGACAACCGACTAGGTTAAAACGTCCCAATCACTTCATCACTTGTATAGTATACTTAAGATAACTACATGCGACATGACTGTTATTTAATATTCAACAAAATAAATAGTGGGGATTCAAAGAGTCATAACCACTGCTTACTCTTCTGCAAACAAAAATAGGTAACTTGCTCTGTTGCAAACAGATAAAAATTGCAATCTCTAACCCTTATCTCTTTTATTTTATATCGTCAACTTAAAATAAGTAAAGCGAGCTATTTAGACGAAACAAAAATCCTTGTGGATACTCTACTCTACTTATCACTTTATTACTTGGTAGACGATTTGTTACACTTGACTAATCCGACCATCAAGTTTTTGGTGCCGTTGTCGGGGATTGTTGATATTTTTGACTAAGCAATTCAAATTACTTATTTCTATCTTTATTTTTATGTCATTTAATTTTCCGTCATTTATTTTTCTGCATTTTTTTTCTATTTTCAAAAATTAAAAAATACCAAAAAAAAATTTAAAAATATTTTTTCCTAGTTAGTTATTTATTTTAGAGTCTAGTTTTTCATTTAGTTTATTATTACTAACATAGTTTATTTTTCTGTTTGCATTTAGTTTATCTTATCCATCGTAATACTAACCATTTTTTTTTTTCATTTAGAAACTAACCCATTTTATTTTTCTTTTTATTTTCTTAGAGTCGTAGTTTAGGTTTTCATTAGTCGCATTGCATTTTAAAGAGTTGTAGTAAAAATAATGGTTGTTATAATATTTAAATTAGGTCGAGTCTAGTTTAAATTAGGTCATTAGTTATAAGTGTCAGTCCATTTAATTTTGCATTTATGTTTAGGATTAGCATCTAGTAATAATAGTCATCGAGTCATAATTAGTATTAGGATTTATTCGTAATAATAGTTAATAACTAAAGTAGTTAATCAAATCGATTCTGCAATGCATTTAGGTTTATAGAGCCAGTCTAGTCTAAGTGTTAATACGTTTAAATTTATAAATCAGTTATAATTAGGAATTCATTTTAAAACCCGAGATAATAGGTCACATTCCCCATTTTTAAGTTGAAGTCTTGCTACAGTAATCTATTGTTTTATCGAATTCGTGAAAGTCTGGACATTGCAAGGAAATTAGTTAAAGACTTTTTCAAGAAGGAGATTAGCAATCATGATAACTAAGCAAACTACAAGGAAAACAATGGGAGGAAGACCAACTAAAGGAAGAGGAGGAAATAGCCCAAGTGACGTTCGCAGATGAAGTGTCTATCAGAACTCAAGACAACGAGACTAAATGGGTTCAAGTGCATTTAGATAGACATATCCATCAAGCTCAAGACGTAGAACAAGTGCTAGATAGACATATACATTTGGCCTTGCTGGTTTGCTGCAGGAATTTTGACAGCAAAGCTGTGTGTGTGGCTGTTTTGTTGTGTGCGCTACAGGGGTTTGTGGGATTCTGTTATGTTTTAGTAGGTGTGGTGTTGTTAGTTTTTCCATTTGGGTGGCCCTGTTTTGCTCATACGCTAGGGTATTTGTTTGTTTCATAGCACTAACTTTTTTATCTTAACAAGTTGGCTTTGCATGCATTAATATATTGGCTATTAAAAAAAAAACTTTTTCCTTCCAAGGATCTTTTGATGACCCACCTTTCTTCTGATGGTTTATGTTTACTGAACAACCTTTTGAAGTAGTAAAGAGATGATGTATGTTAAAAAAATAATTTCTAATAATCCCTCTCATCCATTTTATATGAAACAAAAGTGTAATTTTTTTTTTTATAATACACAAAGGTTTATGTTGATGGAAGCTAACTGATTCATAACTGATGTCTGTCTCTTACAATTTTCTTGTTAATTAAGTTTGTCATGTTACTTTTGAATTTATTCTGTCTTTTCTATTTCTGTTTTATAAGATACACTTACTCTATTATTAGCAATTTTTGTTCCCATTTGATGTGATTTAACTGTATATAAAAACATGGCAGGAACTAAGTTTTCAAGATCACTTGTATTCACCAAATTCAGGCTTTTAAGAAAGGGTCTCCTTCTGTTGCAATTACCAGCAAAGGCAAGTATAAGTTTAATACCTATGAGCTTAAGATAATACACATATAGGGCATGAATCTTCATGGATAAATTGTTTAGTGAAACTGTTTCCATTTATGGCACTGTTTTATATCAACTATGCTTTCATTTCGATGATATTTTTAATGAACTTAAGACTATACAAACAAAAAAATCATATGAATCAATGAATGCTAGCATATTTTTGCCATTCTGTTTCTGCCTTTTTCTGTCATTTGAGGGTGTTTTATAGGTGATGCTGCTGTTTTTATTTTTCTGTACTGTGTTTTGGCATTTGTTTGTGCGGCTGCTTTCATTTCGATGGTATTTTTGGCCTTCCAGTTGGTGGTTTGAACAACCCGACATTATTTTCTCGGTCTAACTCGATACTCCAGTTTGGTGGTTGTAATGGTAGGTGATCCCATTCCCTCTGTGAAGAGGGAGATTTTGCATTCAAATCCATCAGAAAAGCCCAGAAGTTAGGGAATCTAATCTGCAAAGTTAAAATCAAATGAGATTACTAATACTAATTTTGTTGATTTCTAGAAACAAGAAAAATTATAACAAGGTTTTATAGACATTTTAACAAATCAATGAAATAAAACCACTTATAAACAACATAAATTATTCAAAAATTGCAGAAGGTATCAAGAATATATTACCTATACGTATACATTAAAGAAATCATAAAAACACATATTAGAAATATTTGAAACTTCATTGTTTAAAAAAAAAACAAAAATCAACACTATTACTAATTGTCAAGGAAAAACATAGATTAATATTTAATACCATAAAACACAAGATCAACTCAACAGTTATTTATTTTTGCTGAATCAAAGACAAAATTTCATATTTACAACATAGAGAGGGATAGAAAAAAAAAACTCATGGAAACTTATCTATCTCAGAACATGATAAATCAAAAAAGATACAAACACAATTGAATGACAAAGTCAAACACAAAAAAATCAAATATTTTTTCATAAAAAATCTGATATTTACATGCATTATCATTATGATTATAAAAGTGTTCGGAAAAAAATAAAATAGTAATATAAGTCTACAACCACAAATGGGAATAAATAGTGTAAAGGTAACACAACCAAACACAGCACTACCAATTGTAATCGTTATTTGATAGTAGAATGAGATTCTTAACGGTTAAACTTGTTCATTTATTATTTTATCAACAAAAATGAAATGAAATTGAGAAAAGAAGAAAAGATAGGGGAAAAAGAGAGAAACAAAAACGTACTGGAATGGAAGGGTGAAGAGTGAGGGAAAGGAATGGGAAAAAAGTGTTTCAACTTTCAATCTATTTAAAGGTGTTTAATTAATGTTCTAAAATACCATATGTTTTAAAGTTAGCATTTTTTTTTTGCTGTTTCTCACTATCAACTATATTCTTTTATGTTTTTCGGACAGATTATGGCTCCTAAAGAAAACTGTAAGAAGTTCAAAGGTTCACAGATGAAAAAGCGGATGATTATGCCACATAAGTTGAAACAAGCTACTAAGCATTTACATGCATCGGCTGCAAAGTTGCCTTTCAGTGATGACACTACAACACCATGGCAGCACGATGCATATCAGCTGAATGAAGGGGAGCAAGAAGCAGGGGAGCGAGATGTCGAGCAGCTGGATGCAGGGCAGTCGGATACAGGGCATCTAGATGCAGGGCTGTTGGATCCAAGGGTGTCACTAGATGCAATACCCTCATATTCCCCTACCATTGATCCTTCCCCATCAGTACAAGGGTCACGACAGACGCCAGATCCGAATAATCAAATCAAGTTCAGTGCATGTACATAGTAGTGATGATAGGGCACAACTGTCAAGACACGCTAATCATGATCTTGATAAAGCACCTGATGGAAGTCCATATATTTTTCCATATGGGAGAGGGTACATAATTAATTATTGTTAACTTATCAGTTATATGATTATGTGTGTATAAAGTATTTTAGTATTTTTTTTTATAACTTGTTTGTAGGTGGAACCCGTGTAGGGTGGCTTCCAAGGCCCTGACCTCAGTGATTCGATCTCAGTTTCGCAGTGCATGGTCGAGATGGGGAGAGAGATCCCACCTAAGAGGGTGGAGTGCATGTTCTTAAAACTTGGGGTAAGTTTGTCACTTTTCTTAGCTATTCAAAGTTGTGTAAATTGTTACTTTGCGTAGCTATTCAAAGTTGTGTGAAGTTTTTCACATTGATGTTTTTTTTTTGTTTATGTTGATTCTTATTGCAGAAAAAAGTTGCATGGCGGCCTGAGGATGAGTTTGAGCTTAAGATTATCTTCAAGAGCAAGGGCTCAAAGCGCCTTTCTGAGATGCTAATGGAGGCAAGGAACAAGAATGAACGCCCATCTTGGATTGGTCCGCGTTCTTGGAAAGGGCTTGAAAAGAAATGGGAATCTACAAATTATAAGGTGAAATCTGCCTGAAATAAGAACAATCGTGCTTCTGCCAAGGGTGGATCCGTCCATACAGGTGGATCCATATCCACAAATGAGTATGTCATACGAATGATATGTTTTTTTTTATGTTAAACACTTGATTTTTTAAAATTTAACTTGTAGGTTCAATATTTAATGTTTCTAACATTCATAAACAATTTTGTTTATCATATATAAGCGTCAAGAGATGGGTAGAGAGCCCACAGTTGATGAGGTCTTCTTATGGACTCATACGAAGAAGGAGGACAGATCTTCATGGGTGGACGTAAGATCTAAGAGGACATATGTAAGTGTCTATTGATGTTCAGTCGATGTAGTTTTTATTTTGGGTATTGTTGTTTTTGGGTTTTGGCCTTTTTGTTGTTTTTCGTTCAAATACACTAATGGGTCCTAAAATTGATTGTTTGCAAAAAAAAACATAATGAATGTTTCTGTCAATAAAGTTATTATTCATTTCATAGACCTTTGTTGCATGATTCATCAAATCTAGAATGGTTTCTTTATAGGCAGAGTTGTGAAGCCACACCATATAATCACATATTTTGTAGTGACCACAATATTCACAATTAGTACTATTTTGTGCTTGTTGCTTGGGATGATTTCAGATTTATGTATAATATAGCTTATCAGATTTATGGGCACTCTAGAATGGTTTCAGAGATTTATTGAAGGCTATATACCTACTGCAGTATGTATGCTTCAGTCATCATATAAAAAATGTGTATGTTTGTATACTTTTGATTGCTAAGTAATTTTATACATCATGTGACAACTTAAATGTAATATGTATGTTACATTGTTCTGTTGACCAGGAAACATATAAGGAGAAGATGAAGAAGGCATCTGATAATGGCACCAAGGAGGTTGATCCTGCAACTCAATTGAACTTATGGGCTGAATAAGCTGGGGGAAAGACTCGGGGACGTCTTTATGGTACTGGTGATATGGCAAAGCGCTACAAGCCAGGTGTATCCTCCCTCACCCAGCAGTCGCATCTATCTCTATATAGTAGCCAAGTTTCTGCTGGGATTGCTGCACAGATGGCAGCAATTGAAGAGAGAGCAAATGCAGCAGAGGATGATGCTCGAGTTGCACGTGAGGAATGTCTCAAGGCTAACAAGCGTACACATGATTTGGAGAGACAACTGAAGGAATTGGCTGAAAGTGTTGCTTCCATCAAGGGTGGCCGACAACGTCGCCATCCAGACTATGATGATGACTCTGACACTGATGCCGACTCTGTTGACAGCGTAGAGGATTGAATTATGCACTAGTATTACTTTAACATCCACACTATGCTTTATTGAAGACTTGTTTTATGTTTTGTTTAACTTCATGACAAACTGCTTGTTATATTAATGTTTATTTCATCTAGAGAATTGTGGATTAATAATGATTGAGACTTGTTTATGTTTAAATCCATTGGAGTTATGAAAGTTATTGAGTTTTGATTTTATTTTAGCTTTTGTTGATTACATACAGGTCAATGTGTTATATATATAGATAGGTGATTCTAAAGATATAGCAATCTTTAAGGATAATGTGCAATCTATATATGAAACCAAAGAACCATCAATTGAATGAGATATATTATGTGTATTATTGTATACGGGAAAAAAAACATTACTGAAGGCTTAGCCGTGGGTATTAATGATTAAAGCTCAAAGCATACAAAAGAATTACAGACGGCTTAGGCAATGTTGCTGACAGCTAAGTTGTGGGTAATATTACTGATGGTTAGGCCGTGGGTAATATATGACAAAAATTTTGTTGTTGAAACCACGATTACCCACAAATTATCCATGGTGTGGCCGACGGGAAATACAGAGGGCTTACATGGCCGTGGGTAACGTTACCGACGAGGCATTTTCCCACGGCCTCAGGACCCTCGGTAAGCCATGGGTAATTAAGATTACCCACGGCTTTTTGCTCCTATAGACGGATTTTGTCCCTGGGTAATAAGAGATTTTCTTGTAGTGATGTTTGATTTCACTTGGACTTAGATATGTATTATTATGACTGCACATGTTTTGAAGCTAAGTTGGGTTGTTTTTTTGGAATTAGCAACATTTTAAGTTTAGGGTAGGGTAACAATATAACATATTTTGTTAGAAAAAGAAAAACAAACGTAGATGACCATGGATCTACACAAAAAAAAATAGAAAAAGAAAAAAAATCAAGAGCAAAAATTTTTGGTCTCTTAAAAAAAAAGTTATTTCTGTCAAAAATAAAAGGCTAAATAGTTATAATGTTTTACCCATCTTGTCTGAATCAAGGAAGGAAGGTTGGCAAATCATCAATGTTTAGTAGGAATCCCTAGGTTAGTAAACTAAGTCCAAGTTCTTTTGTTAGCCTACTTTCCCAAAATAAAATCCACCCTTAATCTAAGACAAGTTATAACCCCTATGTATATAGTTTAACTTAACTATCTGTTTAGAATTGTCTCAAATTTACAGCAAGGTACATTCATGTGATGACTGGAGTGAGCAAATGTTTTGACTAGCCCTACTGGCTTTAGGTGATACGTGTGTGTATCGTGGAAAAGAGTATGGCTAAGAATATAACTACTTTCTCTAAGCCAGACCCACTTGAATGTAATGTGGTAAGTTAGTTGCTGCTCAGCTGTAGATGTGATGAATGATGTCCTAAGCACAACTTCTAGAAAGGTATGTTTTTCCTGAAAAAATGCATCGAATAACTTATGTTTTTCTTTTGTTACTTGAGGACAAGCAACAATTTAAGTTTGGGGTTATGATAACATGTCATCTTACGTTATTCTTAGCGTGTTTTTCAGTCTATTTTAATAGGTTTTACCATCAAATCAGAGGAGTATTATAGCAATTGCCTATGATTTGGGGACATTTGTAAATTTTTCTATATTTGAGTTTGTAATTCTATTCTTCCCGAAACATAGCAACTTTAGGGGGGTCTTGAAGTAAAACACGAAGAAATCACGCAAATCAGGCAAAGCAAGACCTCCGAAGATTCTTTGGTCTTGGGAAGATGAAGAATGAAGATTCAGGAGGCCTTATAAGACTTTACAAAGGGAGGAATTTTGTTCCCAAGTTCCAAGATAGCTTAACTATGAAGAAAACACCTCAACAGGCGAAAAATACAGGAAAACAAGAAAGTAATTCACTAAAGCGCCCGACGCACAAAAGGAGGCGCGAGGTGCCTCAAAGTGATGAGCTAAAGTGCATGGCGCATGTCTATAGGTGCAAGGCGCCATGCGCATGCCTGTAGGCGCATGATGACTTACGAAAAAAGTCACTTTTCGTGACTTTTTCGCCCCTGGAAGCCCATGATTTTAGCCCAAGTTAGGTGGAAACTTTCCTTATAAATACCGCCTTCCCCATTCACAATTTCTCGTACAAAACTGAAGCAGTTCAAGAGGAAGGCGATTTTAGGAAGTTAAGGAGGAGTTCTATCTTCTCCTATCTTTTCTAAGGTATGTTTTTATCTTTTAGTATTTTTGTCTTAGTTATCATGTGTAACTAAATATCTATAGGTTAGGGTTCTAAGATGAACCTCTGTTTATTTTTGTTGGATAATTATTTAATTTAATGTCGTTTTATTTTAGTTTATTTTCTGTTCACTATTAAGTTTTATTAGGATTATTTTATTCTAGTGAAGTGCAACCCTTGACTAGGTACTTAGGTTGTGACAGGGCTTAGTATTGTTATTATTATCTCGATGCTTATATCTTGATATTTATATCCTTATACTAATAACTACCTGTCTAGGAAGTAAGTGATTAGTAAACTAGACGAAAGATACTGGAAGTGAGTTGACCCTAGTAGTAAGTACTTAGGAGGTGACATTACTAATATTGAGTAAAATCTATTGAACCAAGGATGTAACTAGTTTATTAATTATGAAAACAAGCACCAAGGGGAATAAACCTAGTAAGACCATTGTCCTCGACCTCTAGGTAAGGTAGACGCTGATAGGGCTGACCGTTTGTAGAACTATCTAGGGGGAAGGAGAGTTTGCTATGAGTGTCCTAAGATTCATAGATGGGAAGACTTACAGGAACATTGGCCTTCATTGCCTTTGGAAATTTGGGAAATCCAATTTATGTATATGTTTCAATTACCTTTGAATTAGCAAGACCCCACACATAAGGATCAGCGTGTGATCAACATGTGTAGTTAGTCATCGGATGGATAGACCTAGATCAACAGAGAAAGTATAGACCCCGCACGTAAGGATCACCGTGCGTTCACCAGGTGCAACTTGACAACCGACTAGGTTAGAACGTTCCAACGGCCTCATCACTTGTATAGTCTACTTAAGATAATTAAACGTGACATGACTATTATTTAATATCCAACAACATAAATAGGGGGATTCAGAGAATCCTAACCGCTGCTTACTTTTTTGCAACCAAAAACAGGTAAATTGCTATGTTGCAAACAGATAAAAATTGCAATCTCTAACCCGCATCTCTTTTATTTTATACGGTCAACTTAAAATAAGTAACGCGAGCTGTTTAGACAAAATGACAATCCATGTGGATACGATACTCTACTTATCACTTTATTACTTGGTAAACGATTTGTTACACTTGCCTAATCCGACCATCATCTAGCAGAAGATACTAATATTCTAAAACATGAGATATTATGATTTGAGTCCTTGCAGAGAGTTGCCTAAAATTATTGATCGACTGTACCTTGAATAATTTTGCTTCTAATGGAACCGTAGAGAAACCATCAACAATGAAATAAATAATAAATTAAATTATAATGTATATTGAAAAAAAACATTATTTTATTGAATTTATATTTTAAATTTAAAAATTATTTGACTAATATTATTTTTTTTGGCAATTTTGTAATTGTGAAAAGATTTATTTTCAATATAAAAACTAAATTATAAAAATATAATTAAGACTGATAAAACTAAATTATAAATAATATTAATAATAAAACTTTCGAAAAAAAACATTAATGATAAAAGGATATAATTTGACTGATATAAAATTTAATTTTACAAATATTGACCATAATAATCAATATTGACCTTAATTTAAAAAAATTGACCAAGAAAAACTTTTAAAAAAACATTAATGATAAAAGAATTTAATTTGACCGATATAAATTAAAATTTAAAAATATTGACCAACATAAATAGTGAAAACAAATATTTCACTCTATAAAAGCTGGAATGCATTTTCAAACACAAAGCAAATAAAAAAAAATTGATTCCTAGTCTTTTTCCTTGCAATTACATTGCAAAGCCATGACTAGGAAGAAGGTGAAACTCGCCTTTATCTCTGATGATTCAGCAAGAAAGGCTTCCTATAAGAAGAGGAAGAAAAGTATCATCAAGAAGGTGAGAGAACTCACTATTCTTTGTGGTATTTCAGCCTGTGCTATAATTTCCGATCCTTTTGATTCAAAAACAGAGGTGTGGCCAAATCTGAAGGAAGCAGAACTGGTGATTAAGAGGTATCAGAATTCATATATGAAAGATGAGAGAAAAAATGTGAACCAGGAAAGTTTCCTTTTGCAACAGATTACTAAAGCTAGGGACCAACTGAGAAAGCAAAGACAAGACAATCATGAGAATGAGCTGAACATTCGTATGATTTGGTACCTGCAAAACAACACGGTGCCAGATGATATGACTATTTCTGATTTGAAAGACTTGGATAAATTAATTGCAAAAAATATGAAGGAAGTTGATGACAAGATGGCTTCACTTAGTTTATCAAACTGATGTTTTCTAAAACTTTATGATGTGATTTTTATTGATGTTATTTCAATTGGAAAATTCTAATAAAAAGTAAACTTGTCAAAATAAAAGTTATTATTATCACCAGTTTTTCGTTTGTTCTATTTTGTGTGCTTCAATGCTTCATCTAACATCATCAATTTTTCTTGTTGATAAAAAACTGATCCTGAATCTGATCTAGAATTAGGTAGGAAATTGATATTCTATTTCATTTAAAGCATGATGGCATGTCCCCTATTGGTGAAAATTATTATTCTCAGACCTTCACTTAAGTATATAGTATGATTTATTTATGCTCTGATTTTACATTCTCAGAAAATATGTGATTTAATTTGCTCCGTTTTGCGCTTTTGCAAGCAGGATGATATGATATATTGATTAGGAAATAATAAGAATTTGAAGTTGTTAACTGATTAGCAAGGTATGGCGTTGTATGCACTGTTATTGATGCTTTCAAATTGTTATAAGTAGGGGTGTTCAAAACCGAACCAATCCAATAGAAAAATCGCAAATCGAACCAACCCAAACCGAAACCGCAAAAAACCGCATTTGGTTCAGATGTAATCGGATCATTTCCTTACTCAACCGCATGGATTGGTTTGGTTTGCGGTTTTCATTTTACAAACCGAACCAAACCGAACCAAACTGCAACATAAGAAAAATATTAATTAAACATATGTGACCTAGACAAATACTCATATAAACTCAATGAATTTTTTTATAAAATGATATATTTTTTCTCATGTTAAGTTCATTCTCTTCTTTTTATTTCAAAAACGTATTTATGTGCTACTTGAACTTTTAGAAAAGGATAAAATTTTAGTGATTTCCATTTCTTACAAAATAGAATTAGTTTTTGTCCACGTTTTTAACTTGGTCTATGTTGTTGAAAACATTGTAAAATGAAAATTAAATTGTAATGTTTGATGAAGTTTAAAACATTGTTGAAAATATGTTGTATTTCATCTTTTTAACTTAATTTTAATGTTGAAAACAAAAAATTATATTGTATCAAAAAAACCGCACTAACCGATCCAACCCAAACCGCATTGGTTTGGTTCGGATTTTATTTTTAAATTCAATCGAACCAAACCAAACCGTATGTTTTTTTATCTCGCGGTTCGGATGACTTTACGCTCAAAACCGAACCAAACCGCACCGCGAACACCCCTAGTTATAAGAATGGTAACCTTAATAGATTTTAACCATTAGTGTTCACGTAGATTTTGATTTCATTGATTACTTGCATGTGTGGCTATATGGTTTGAACTTTGGCTTACAAGTTACAACAAGTGCGTGAGTTATTATTAAGGTCGGATGCATCTAATTTGATCTCCCATAAAAAAGAGCTCAAAATTTAATTTTTATGTTGGGATTTTTGTTACTTTTCTCATGAACTTTTAAAATTTAAAAAATTCATATTTAATTCATCTAATGTTAAAAAAAAAACTATTTTTTTAGTGTTCTAAAAAATTTAATGACCAAAACTGTGTGTAGACAAAGTTTGAAAAATTTTGATATATTTTTTCTAAATAAAAAGGACTAAAATCTCGTGTAGAAAAAATTTGTAGGGATGGAAAACATCACTTTTGATGCGGAATAAAACCGAAATTTAATTTAATTTTTTTTCGGGTTGAATAACTTAGTTAACCCGCCAATTTTTTTTTTAAGGATATTTTATTTAAATATCCTTATTTTTCACTTGTTTAATTGTGTGCATTCCAATGTTTTATCTTACATTAATCAAATTCGCTTGCTGACAAAGAACCATCATGAACTTCAAGGAGCAATGTTTGCTATAGAATTAGTTGCTCAAAAGGGATGGTTGCATCTTTGGTTAGAAACATACTCCATTCTAGTTAACTTAGCATTTACGTCTCATAAAATTGTACCTTGGCACCTTAAAAACATATGAGAAACTGTCTTCACCTAATCTCATCTATGTTAATTAATGATTTGATCCCTTAAGTTATTTGTTGGTTACATTTTGGTTCTATAAATTATTAACGTTGTGTTTTGTTCCCTTAACTTATAACCCGTTAGCCAATTAAATCCTATATGTTAACTTTTGTCAAAAAAACGTTAATATTCATCATCAATCCAAAAATTCATTACATTCATCATTAAATCTAGAAAATTCATCATTTTCATTAACCTTCATCAATAAACCCAGAAAAATTAAAAAACTCAACAAACTCAATAATCCAATTTAAACATCAATATTCATTTTTCTCCCAAATTTAAACCCCCTAACCCCAAATTCCCCAAATTCAATCTCACCATCACCAGCAACGAGGGTGGAACTTTGCATCTTATGATTCTAACTAGAAGAAGATAAAATAAAAAATAATCCACTTCTAGATCCTTCTCCATCTTATGATTTAACCCATAATCTTTTATAAACTTTGGCATTTCCATAACTATGTCAATTCGATTTCCTTTTTCTTCTATAAGCCATGAAAGAATTAGAAATAGCTATCAAACTTTTTCTTTTTGTCTTGAATATAAACAGTTGGAGAATATAAAAAGAGGGGGAGAGTCTCACGTGATTGCTTTAAGTAATGAATGCGATGGATTCTGGGTTCGATGATGAAGATTAACGGCTTTTTACAAAATTTAACAGAAAGAATTTAATTGACTAACGGATTATAAGTTAAGGGACCAAAACATAACTTTAAAATGTAAACTCGCAAAATTTAAGGTGGAAGGGTTCCTTCTTATAACCAACGCTACACTCGCAAATTTAACCATCGTGGATATTTCTTACCCAACTTATAATTATGTGATATCCACACCAAAATTAATTTCTTTCACCGTGAATGATTCCCCTTTTCAGGCTTCGGATTTTCCATTGGTGGAGGTTGATCTTTCCTTACTTCATGTAACATGAATGATAATATCTTAATTTCGAGCGTAGCTAGGAAGTATATCAACTCATTTTAATTCTGTTGTCTTTCATTGAATAACTGACTTCCTTAATTTTTTCCCTTTTATATACATGCACTAAGTAGCTCACAATCTTGATGGATATTGTATTTAGTCTTTTTCAATTTTAATTTATGTATCATTATTTCTTATATATACTTTTTTTTTTTTTGCTTCGGGCGATGTTAAGAATCTATAACTTGTGATTTAAATTGGCATATCATATTATTATTTAATGAACCATCAAGCTAGTTGTGGTAGATTGTATGAATGTGTTTAATTTGCTAATTTGAAAATATTTTCCAAATAGCAGTTTCATTCAAAGTAGGCTATATACCATTGCTGTTGATGAAATTATACCTTATTATTCATATATCTGTTGTCCGGAATTTTGCAAGTGACGGAAGAATGTGTTTGTTTTAATGATGAGATGTCTAAAAATTTCTTGCATTTGATATATCGCAGAGGTATTTTGTCAAGTTTAGTATGTATTTCTATTCATGTTCAATAAGTGTTATTACAAAAGAACAGTATTTTAAGGAGTTCTTGTGAAAATAATAATGGTCTAAAGGAGAACGAGTTGTTTTTCTTCAAATATTAAGTCTCTAACAATAATGCACACAAGGGCATCAAATATAAACAAGCAATACGATACAAAATGGGTTTCATATAAATCAAGCATAAGTAAAACTGATAATACATGTACGTGGAGCACACAAATTTCGAGAAATATAATGATTGATGGTTTAACACTATTGGATTGAAAGCTTTCCAATATATATATTTGGCGGTTTTCATGTAGGCGTGAGTTTTCTGTTCGGGAAAATACTTCTATAGTCATTTAGACACACACTCATAAAATACATATTACTTAATTATTTTCTCTTTCATACTTTTTACATTCATGTGAGTGTGTCTAAATGAGTTTTATTTATGCTTATGTCTAAGTAAGTCTTTCTCTCTATTTGGGAAGCCGAGTGTTTGACAAATATATCAGAGAAGTGCAGTGACGGATCCAGGAATTTTGGAAACTGGGGGCACCACACATATATTTCATTTTTGAAAGCATAAATATACATCAAAATTGTCCTCTACGATTCTCCATATCCTAGAAATATTGAATAATTTTCTCGTTTTCAATACCAACAAAAATATCTCTTTCTATATAAGTAACTAAACAATTGTTTAACCATTCATCTTCCAAGCGATTTCATATTCGATTCTTGACAAGATTGTGATGTTGTGTCAAGGTGTGTGTGTATATGTGTGAGCCAAGAGAAAAATGTTGTGTGGTTTGTGTGGGCTATTTGATCAACATTTCAACTATCACTATATATTACTAATTATTACCACCTTAAAAAAAAAATCTACAAAAGTTAATGTAGGCACACGCCTACATAGCTTTGTATGTGCATCCGTCCCTGGATAATTGTGATGCATTGTAGCTAACATGGGAGGAGGCACATGAGCAAGGTTCCTTTTTAGTTAAATTTATTTCTATCTTGCCAATTCTACTTTCCCTCCTCCTTTAGCTTTGATGGAGAATCTTGATTATTCATCATTGGTGTGGGAGAGCTACGCACCATCAATAGTGATAGTTTTCTTTTGATAATTGCTTCAAAAAGCTACCAACTAGGAAGAATATATGTCTAAGAATTTGTCAAAGTAATGGTGTCTAATGAATGGTTGCAGGTAGAGTGGATTCAAGGTGTGTTTAGCGTGCGAAGAAGTAAATGAGTCGAAATCACGCCTTTTTATAACGTATGACCTAGCTAGTCTAATTTGGTATGAGTGTTCAAGTAGATAGGTGTGATGGTGGTGCTTCTGATATATTTGGAACATTAGAGGGACCCCACACATCTGTATGAACTAAATAAAACGGAAAAGTATTTATTTTATTACTAACTGGAAAAGTTACACGCTTGTGTTTAGCAAGTTCACACACCTCACACTGAAAACTCTCAACAGCTAATGTTTTAAAAAATAAAGGAAATAACTGCTTAATGACTCTAAACGACGGATGACCCAGGCGATAGTGGTACAAGAGAACCTTCTCCCTGTTGGTCTTTATTGATTCTGAAAAAAAAGAGGAGTGTTGCTAAGTAACTTTGGGCTTGAGTTTTGGTTATCCAAATAGTAAATACCATTCCATTCTCTAGCATTTCCAATCGTCCTCCCCGATTCTTTGTCCTGAAAAACACAAGAGTTGTTATCGAATATAACAATACATGATAGGTCTTTTATGAGTTTTTTTATTATGGAAATCAAGCTAGTGGACAATTTAGGGATATGAAGGACATTGTTTAGGGTCATGAATGGATTAAGTTGGACATCCCCTTGACCTGCTACAGTTATAAGGGTTCCATCAGCTATGGATATTTTTTTATTACTAGGACAAGGTGAATAGGTAAAAAAGTGTGTGGGTAAAGGTGTCATGTGGTCAGTGGCTCCAGAATCTAATATCCAGTATTGTTTCAAGGGTATATCTGAAGCATTAAGTCCAAAAGAAAATGGAAATTCACCAAAAAAAGATGGGAATGTACCTGAATATGCCAGAGAGCTAGTACCTGTTGGTTTCTCCAACCTACCGAGGAAATATCTCATTTGTTCTATCTCATCTTGGTTGAGTGGCTTGGCATTTTTTGGACTAGCTTCATTAGCGCCTGCAGCCATGTGTGCTTGTCCTCCCTTTTTAGATAAGTCTCCCTTTTTATCCCATTCTCTACCAGGTGGCTTTCCGTTCCCCCACTCTCTACCAGGTTGCTTTCTGTTCAATCTCCAGCATTTTTCACGAGTGTGGCGATATTTCTTACAAAAAGTACAAAACAATTCTTCACCTTTCTTCTCCACATAGGTTCCTTCCCCTTTCTTCTGGTCAGATGTTGTCACGATCAAATTCATCTCAACTAACATTGCTGAGCTTTCCACAATTGAAGGGACTGCCAACATTAGCCCCCTTCTACTTTCTTCACTCCTCACTGTAGCCACAACCTCATTAATGCCAGGTACCGTCTTTTGACCAAGAATTTGCACTCTAACTTGGTCATATTCAGGGTTGAGTCCCACCAGAAAATCATAGACTCTATCCTGTTCAATATACTCCTTTAGTGTTGCTATATCCTCTGAACACTTGGCTTTTATAACTTTGTACTGATCCAGCTCCATCCATAAGGTTTTGAGGTGATTTGCATACTGCGTAACAGTTTTGTTTCCCTGTTTAGCACCCATTGTTTTCACCTTCACATCATATATTTGGGCAGCATCTTTGGCTTT
>Ga0315915_1002126_pt1 | contig 24750 bp, 26 predicted proteins | sample MpolbnodulesMG_FD_207738 | JGI IMG/M metagenome (GOLD analysis project Ga0315915, IMG submission 207738) | Medicago polymorpha root nodule microbial communities from Los Angeles, California, United States - branched nodules | ecosystem: Host-associated > Plants > Roots > Nodule | place: USA...
AAGCTGGCGGCGCAACTGGGAACACGTCGTTCCCTTCTTCGCCTTCCCCGAAGGGGTCCGCCGCATCATCTACACGACGAACGCAATAGAGGCCCTCAACTCGAAGCTTCGGCGAGCTGTGCGTTCCGCGGGCATTTCCCTGGTGACGAAGCCGCGATGAAGCTGTTATATCTCGTTCTTAACCTCGCGGCCGAGCAATGGAAACGGGCGCCGCGGGAATGGGGTCGAGGCAAAGACACAGTTCGCCGTCATCTTTGGCGAGCGGTTCTTCAACTGATGAAACCGGCCCACCGCACAGAATTCCTGACAGTCCCCACTAGATCTTTGTAGCTCGTGCTCACAATCTCCATTCATCCCGCTGCCGGATGAGGCGAGGGACAAAGTTTCCACATGCCTATATCCAAGGCATTGAAGCGTCGGCGGAGCCTGCAAGGGCGTGATGCCGGCCTCAGCCATCGGGCGGCTCCGTCGCAGCTCTGGGATCGTCGCCCTACGGTACTCAAAGTACAAGCGACGGGGGACCACCGTCATGACTTTCTAGGGGTTCGCCTTCCAACGGCGCCGAGATCAACCGCCACGCGTCTTTGAAGCCCCATTTCTGCTCCGGTTCGATCTCCAGACCGACGATTTGCCGCGGACCTCCGTCCAGTTCGTCGCGTCGGCGGGTGACAAAATCGGTAACAAACGCTTCTATATCGGGCTCATCAAGCAGACGTTCGTCTGCCCCCGTGCCGCTTTCCCGAAGGGCTGAGACGAGCATCGACGCCGTAAAGGCGGTACCGCTCTGATCAAAGTCCTGCAGGACATCGCGAACGCTCTGCTCAAGCATTCTGTTCTTCAGTCAACGTGTAGTCTCCAGGGACGGGCCCTTGCCTGCATCGGATCAGCTTCAAACCGTCAGAGGAGAAGATTGTTTCACCGCTGCGTCATGGCATCTGCAAAGCCGCGCCGAGATCCCTCCTGGCGGAGAGGGTGCGCAACGAACACCGGTGCAACGGTGGAGCAGATATACGCTCCAACTGCTGCGTCTGGCCGCCTCAGCGTGGTCTGCGATGCGTCAGCGGCGGCAGCCGCTCGATGTGGCAGAAGGTCGGCGCTCGGAACAAACGCTTTTGTGCTCGATTACAGGCAATACCTCGAACTGATGGTCGCCGGTTGATGGTAAGAAACGCTCAAACAGGTTTTTCATCGACAGCGCTCAAGCCGCGAAAGGGAACGCCCAGTCCGCGGCTGGAGGAAGCCGAGTTTCGCCGCCGCTTCTACAGCCGGTTCCAGGATCCTGTCTTCGACAGTCTTCGAACGGAACTCGATAAGGTGGCCTCGGCAGCTTGGGATGCTTACGAGCATCAGCGGAAATCCCCGCACACACGCAAAGCCGGGCCTGCCTTCGAGGATCAAGACTACGAATTGTCGGTCGATTGGCTTGCGGCGCGCGATGCGGTTCACGCCGCACAAGATCGTCATCTCGACTCCGAGGGTCCAGCCCGCATCCTTTTGATAAGCGGGTCATCGCGAAGCGAGCACACCTGCCCCGGTGAAATGTCGAAATCCTACCGACTCATGCGCATCGCACAGGAAGCGATCGATGAGAATGCCGGGGTCAAGACGACGGTCCTCGAGTTGCATCGCCTTGCTTCCGAATACGGGCGAATGATTCATCCTTGCAAGGCCTGCTTTTCCACTTCGCCGGCGCTGTGTCACTGGCCGTGCTCCTGCTATCCCAACTATTCGCTCGGACAGGTCGACGACTGGATGAACGAGATCTATCCGATGTGGGTCGAGGCCCACGGCATCATGATCGTCACGCCGGTCAATTGGTACCAGGTCTCATCACCGGTAAAACTGATGATGGACAGGTTGGTTTGCGCCGATGGCGGCAACCCGGATCCGACCGCAACGCAGGGCAAGGATGTGAAGCTTGCCAAGGCACTCGAATTCGAAGGTTGGAACTATCCTCGGCATCTTGCGGGGAGGCTGTTTTCCGTAATCGTGCATGGCGACGTGGAGGGGGCCGAAAATGTTCGGCGCAGCCTGTCGGACTGGCTTTGCTACATGCATCTTGAACCCGCCGGCCCATTGGCGGAGTTGGACCGCTATATCGGCTACTGGAAACCCTACGCATCGAGCCACGATGAATTGGACGCCGACGAGGCGGTGCAGGAAGAGGTGCGCAACGCGGCACGGACATTGGTTGAGGCGGTTACTGCCAAGCGAGCCGGAAAGCTGGCTTCCCCAGGAAAAGAGCTATCGGCGCCACGGCAGAAATAGCTCAACTGAAGGCGCATAGATGAAACCCTGGCGGTCTCCCGGCCAGGCATTTATTGTTCCGCAGCATGAAGCAAGGACACGGAAACAAGTCCACAAACCCCACTACAAGCACTGGCAATGCTAGAGGGTATGTCGATGCATGGACATCTTAGACGAAGGTATTTGCCGTTCCAGTAACATTCTAGGGGATTTGGCATTCCCTATTTCACTGCGCGTCGCGCATGGGCCGGAGTGCTTGTCCGGCTGTTCAAGCCATAAGCTGTACGCATACTTGTGCGAGGATGTTTGGAGAATCTAATCCAAGTGCAACAATGACGAGTGGAGGGAAACTGCCTCACGGAACGCTTATACAGAAGCGAGCACTCGGCGAGGGTTAGGCGCACAGGGGCTACGCGCGCTACAGAAGATCGCATAGTGTGTCGTCCGGAACTCCGGAATTGATGCTCATGCATGAGCATGACTATACCGACCGCACCGACCGCCTCGTACACCATGCCGGTTCAGTTCCGGTTCGAACGTACGTGACGCAGCGAAACAGCATTTAATTGCGCGCGAATTCCAGCAGCGGCCCGATGTCATGATTGTCCGCTGCGCGTAGTGCTGAGACGTAAAGTGCGCGCAGTTCACCGACGTCGGCTAGGCTACCGCCGCCCCAACTGAAAGGCTCTCCTCCAAGGCGCTGAATCAGAAGATCAGCCGCCAGTCGCGCATGACGACCGTTTCCATTCGGAAATGGGTGAATAGCGACCAGCCGATGGTGGAACCGGATCGCGATCTCCTCCAGCGGAAAAGTTTCATGCTCGATCCAATAGCGGGTGTCGCCCAATAGACTCGTGAGCTCCATTCCGATGCGGTAGGCCTGAACTCCAATGTTGCGCTCCGTCGTCCGGAACGTACCGGCCCATCGCCAAACGTCGCCAAACATTCGCTTATGCAGTGTCCGCATGAAGTCTTCAGTGAGCATCTGCTCAAGAGGCAACCGCCGGCGGCCGCGCGCCCAGGCCGCACCCTCGACGATGTTTTCCTGCTCGGCCTCGTTGAGGTCGCTGCGGTGGGTGATCCAGGTTTGTAGCAGGCCCTCTCGCTCGTGCGGCTCAAGCGGCGTTGCGTCATCAGGCTCTTGGAAGAGATCCGTCATGCTTCGTTCCAAAGATCGCGTTCAGAGAGCTTGTCGCGAATGTAGGCTTGGACGCGAGCTTCGAAGTCTGCATTCTCCGTCCCTTGAGCTTCCAACCGCATCGTGTGCGCAACGCGCTGCAGCTCGCGTATCGCGATCTTGCGTGCCCGAGCCTCAACGACAGCTTGAAGCGAGCTGTTTGGAACGAGGGCATAGACAAGCGTGCAATCAAGAGCCTCGGCGGCGCGGCGCAGCGTATTGAGCTGGATCGTCCCTGCTGCTTCTGACTTCTCAATCGATTCGATAGTTTGGGGCCGAACGCCGATGCGCGCGCCGAGCTGCGCACCCGTCATGCCGAGAACGTCGCGCAGAGCGCGTACCCATCCCTTCGGGGGCGCCCTGAACCGATCAGTGGGCTGAAGCGCCTGAAGCCTTTCGTCGAGGCGCAGGCGGGCTCTCTTGTGAGTATCGCTTTTCATAGAACTCTCAGACTGCAGCTTGATTTCAAGCGTCATGATACCAGGCCTCAGGCTGAAATTCAATAAACCGCTTTCAGGTTACAAGCTGATTACGGTGGTTCAGTATCAGCCTGTGGACTGATCGCAAGGTTAAGTTCAGCTGAAAAATAACGACGGGTCCACGCGCCTCACTCATTCACGACATCAGTTACCGCCACAGTATCCACTAGCACCTAGTGGACACTATCCCCCTCCAGGACGGTGACGGTAGGCGGCCATCAGGCCACACCCAGGATCGACATCGAGTATCCAACTACGTTTCGAGGAGCGGACAGACAGACTACCCCAACCTGACCGAGGCGCAGGCCATCTTCCACGAAATGAACCTTCCGGCCGCCGGCTGGATGTCGGCGAAAGTGATCGTCCGCCAATGGTGGCGAGGATCCGGCCTTAGTGGTTATGGGCCAACATGGTCCTGCGCTCGTCGCCCATGGTACAGCCGTCGCTCTAACAATGCCGTCCGAAGGGAAAGCTTGGTGAAGGCGCGGAGCGAACGTCGAAGGTGTAAGCCGAGGTGCAAGCACCTCTTTTGCCGTTCTGGCAAGCGAAACAAAACCAAAGCGTTGGCTAAACCGCAGGCGGAAAGGATGGCGGCGCCGGCCCGTTGCCGAGCAGCTCGGGCGCAACGATCGCTTCGTAATGCAGCTTCTCGCAGGCATTTGCGGCATTCGAAATCGGTTCACGTAGGAACATTTCTTGTCTGAGTAAACCGAGTGCACCATCAAATGGAGCAACCGCGTCACATCGGATAGGGCTTGAATTTCAAGGGTCGTCTTGCGGAGGGTGCTTTTCAGTGCGATGCTTCAGACGTGGGCGATGAAGGGCGCTGGGGATTGGCGCTTTTGGGATTTGTCAAACCGCCGTAACAAGGCGTTGTTATGCTCTTCGAACCCGTAAAATAAAATCGAAAAATCAGAGCCATCCACGGGTTTGAATAATTGGGATAATGTTGCGGCCTTGCCGCTCGCCTTCTTTGACGCAGATCACCGCACAACAAAAGATCGTGCTCATATTTACAAGCAGGAATGGGACCGACCTTTCGGTCGCGACGAGGAGTGGACATATGCCTGAGCAATCCTCCATCCCGACAATACCGACTCTTTCGGATGCCTACACTTATGCGCTCGATGCCTGGCAACGCTCCATACTGTTTCTGGACGTGATGCGGCAGCGCGGGGCGCAGTACGAAGAGCATACGGCGCAGACCGCGCCAAACGTACTTGACTACGAAGCGGAACTCGTCTGCGACGGCCGCAAGCTCGATCGTCCCGTCAACTATGCACTCGTCCGGATCGTGCCGCCCGCCGGCGCGGTGATCGATCCATTGAAAAAGCCGTTTGTGGTCGTCGATCCGCGCGCCGGCCACGGACCCGGCATTGGTGGCTTCAAGGCAGACAGTGAGATCGGGGTCGCGATAAAGGCGGGCCACGCCTGTTATTTCATAGGCTTTCTTCCTGAACCGGTTCCCGGCCAGACCATCGAGGATATCACTCGCTCCGAAGCTATCTTCCTCGAAACAGTGATCGCCCGCCACCCCGATGCCGATGGCAAGCCCTGCGTCATCGGCAACTGCCAGGCCGGCTGGGCCGTGATGATCCTTGCCTCGTTGCGCCCGGAACTGTTCGGCCCGATCATCATCGCGGGCGCGCCGCTTTCCTATTGGGCAGGTGTACGTGGCCAGTATCCGATGCGCTATTCGGGAGGCCTGCTTGGCGGCAGCTGGCTGACTGCGCTGACCGGCGATCTTGGCGCCGGCATATTCGATGGCGCCTGGTTGGTGCAGAACTTCGAGAACCAGAACCCCGCTAACACGCTCTGGACCAAGCAATATAACCTCTATTCCAAGGTAGACACCGAGGCTGGCCGCTATCTCGGCTTCGAGCGCTGGTGGGGCGGGCATGTGAGGCTGAATGCAGAGGAGATGCAGTTCATCGTCGATGAGCTATTCGTCGGCAACAAGCTTGCCGCGGGCAAGATCCAGACCTCCGACGGCACCACCATCGACATGCGCAACATCCGCTCGCCCATCGTCGTCTTCTGCTCAAAGGGCGACAACATCACCCCGCCGGCGCAGGCGCTCGACTGGATCCTGGATCTTTACGACAGCGTCGACGAGATCCGTGCACACGGCCAGACCATCGTCTACACGGTGCACGAGAAGATTGGGCACCTCGGCATCTTTGTTTCCGCCGGTGTCGCCCGCAAGGAACACGACGAGTTCGCCTCGAATATCGACCTGATCGACGTGTTGCCGCCCGGCCTCTATGAAGCGGTGTTGGAGCCAGTGGGACCGGCTGTCGAGAATCCGGACTTGGTCAGCGGCGAATGGATTATGCGCTGCGAGGCGCGCACGCTCGACGACATCCGTGCCTTCGGCGGCAACGATCTTGAGGACGACCGCCGCTTCGCCGCGGCCGCCCGAGTCTCGGAGATCAATCTGGCGCTGTACCGAACCTACCTGCAGCCTTGGATCAAGGGGATGGTGACGCCACCGATGGCGGAGGCGATGCGGAGCATGCACCCGTTGCGTCTGCAATATGAGGTGTTCGGTCCTGGCAATCCCGTCATGGCCTGGGTCGAGGCGGCCGCCGGGCTCATCCGCGACGCGCGTCAACCGGTGGCGCCTGACAACCCGCTCCTCGCGCTGCAAGAGAACATGTCCCGGCAGGTCGTCGACGGGCTGGAAGCTTGGCGACAGATGGGCGAACATCTTTCGGAACAGAAGTTCCGCGAAGTCTATGGCGCGCCCGCCTTGCAAGCCGCGCTCGGTATCGACACGCAGACCGATCGCCCTCCGCGCAAGGCGGCAAAGAACCTGTTGCACCATGCGCTGCTGGAAAACAAGATCGCGGCGCTCAAAGCTGACATGGCCAAGGGCGGGATTCGGGAGGCACTCGCCCGGGCGCTGCTCTTTGTCGGCATGGCGCGCGGCAGAGTCGATGAGCGCGGTTTCGAAGCGGTCCGTCGACTTCGGCGCGCTCATCCCTCCGCCAAGCAATTGACGCTTGCCGAGTTTAAGGCACTGATGCGCACGCAGTATTTCATGTTGCTGGTCGACGAGGAGGCGGCGCTTGCGGCCATTCCAAAATTGCTGCCGGAGAAAATCGAGGAACGCCGCGCGGCCTTTGCCGCGCTACGAGAGGTCTTGGAGGCTCCTGGGCTGCTGACGGGCATTGCCGCCGAGCGGCTGCAAAGCGTGACAGCGCTTTTTGGTCTGAGCGGCGAAGCGCCCGTGCCGCTCATGGTGCGCAAGGCCGCACGTGATCGCAACCCATCCTGACTGGAGAGGGAGTTCCGAGTGTCCGAGGTGACCACGCTGGCGGCCCAGCCGTCCAAATATGACCGCCTGATCGCGGCCGCACGAGCCGAGGCGCCCGCGGTCACCATTGTGGCGCATCCTTGCGATGAAACTTCGCTGGGTGGCGCCATCGAAGCCGCCGAGATGGGGCTAATCACGCCTATACTGGTCGGGCCAGAAGCCAAAATCCGCAATGTCGCGGCGGAACACCGGCTCGATCTTGGGCGGCGGGAAATCGTCGATGTCCCGCACAGCCACGCCGCGGCCGCCAAGGCGGTCGCATTGATCCGCGAGGGCAGGGGCGAACTCCTGATGAAGGGCAGCCTGCATACCGACGAACTTATGCACGAGGTCGCCGCCTCTGCCACGGGCCTTCGGACCCAGCGGCGGATCAGCCACGTCTTCGTCATGGACGTGCCCGGCCACACCGACACGCTGTTCATCACGGACGCCGCGATCAACATCTTTCCTGACCTCGAAGCCAAGCGCGACATCGTGCAGAACGCGATCGATCTCTGGGTCGCGATTGGTCTCGGCGAGCCCCGTGTTGCCATTCTTTCGGCGGTCGAGACGGTGACGGCCAAAATTCCTTCGACGATCGAAGCCGCCGCGCTTTGCAAAATGGCCGAACGCGGCCAGATCACGGGCGGCGTGCTTGAAGGACCACTCGCCTTCGACAACGCGATTGATCAGGAAGCCGCGCGCATTAAGGGAATCAATTCGCCGGTTGCCGGCCACGCCCAGATCCTTGTGGTACCGGATCTCGAAGCCGGGAACATGCTCGCCAAAAACCTGACTTTCCTTACCCATGCTGATGCAGCCGGCCTCGTCCTTGGCGCCCGTGTGCCGATCGTGCTCACCTCACGAGCGGATTCGGTGCGCACGCGCCTTGCATCATGCGCTGTCGCTGCGCTCTACGCGGCGCGGCGACGGACCGCGCAAGTGGCAGCGGTGTAGCGCCATGGACGCGCTCCTTGTCGTCAACGCCGGGTCATCGAGCCTCAAGTTCCAGGTTTTCGGCATCGTCGGCATGGACCTGACGCGTCAAATTCGCGGAAAGGTCGACGGCATCGGCACCCAACTCATCGACCAGACCTATGACGCGAAGGCCGTTCGCGATCTTCCGGCCGCCATTACCGAGGCTAGACGCTGGCTCCTAACCCTGGAGGGCTTCGAGTTGCAGGCAGTCGGTCACCGAGTCGTGCACGGCGGTCCCGACTACACGCGGCCCGTGCTGATCGATGCGACCGTGCTCGACCACCTCGCAGGCTATCAGGACCTCGCACCTCTGCATCAGCCGAACAACCTTGCGCCGATTCGTCTGGCGATGGCGATCAATCCGGATGTGCCACAGGTCGCCTGCTTCGATACTGCCTTTCATCGTGGCCATGCCAAGCACACCGATTGCTATGCCCTGCCGCGAAGCTTCTATGATGAGGGTGTCCGGCGCTACGGCTTTCACGGACTTTCGTATGAATATATCGCCGAGCGGCTCCGAGAGGTGGCGTCGAGAGCGGCCAAGGGGCGCGTCGTCGTCGCTCACCTCGGGAGCGGAGCTTCGATGTGCGGGTTGCGCGACGGCCGCAGCATCGAGAGCACAATGGGCTTCACCGCCCTCGACGGGTTGCCGATGGGGACACGGCCGGGCCAGCTTGATCCGGGCGTCGTCCTCTACCTGATCCTTCAAAAGGGCATGAAGGCGCAAGCCGTCTCAGATCTTCTCTATCATGACGCGGGGCTCAAAGGGTTGTCGGGCCTCTCGAACGACATGCGCGATCTTCTGGCGAGCGACGACCCCCATGCCGCGCTCTCCGTCGCTCATTTCGTTTACCGGTGTGTGCTCAATGGGGGCATGCTCGCGGCGGCACTGGGAGGAATTGACGCCTTCGTCTTTACCGCGGGTGTCGGCGAGAACTCGCCCCCGATCCGCGCACGTATTGTCGAAGGCCTCGCGTGGCTCGGGGCAGAGCTCGATCCAGCGGCGAACGAGGCTGGCGCCGCGTTGATCTCAACGGCCACAAGCCGGGTTGCCGTTCATGTCCTTCCAACCGACGAAGAGCTGATGATCGCGCGCCACACGTTGGCGCTCATCAGCGCTCCAAACGCCTGACTGGAGACTGCCGCATGTCCATCCCTACCGTCAAGGCCAAGCTTCTCGAAGGTCGTAAGGGCCTGATCGTCGGCATTGCCAATGATCGCTCTATTGCCTGGGGTTGTGCCCGCGCGTTTCGTGCCTTGGGCGCGGAAATCGCGGTGACCTATCTCAACGACAAGGCAAAGCCACATGTGGAGCCGCTGGCACGCGAGCTCGACGCCCCGATCTTCCTGCCGCTCGACATGGCGGTGCCTGGACAGATCGAGGCCGTCTTCGAGCGCATCGGCGAAACCTGGGGAGAGCTCGACTTCCTCGTCCACTCGATCGCCTTCTCCCCGAGGGACACCCTCGGCGGGCGTGTGACCGATGCGCCGCGCGAAGGGTTTCTGACTACGTTGGAGATTTCCTGCTGGTCCTTCATCCGTATGGCGCAACTCGCGGAGCCGCTGATGAAGAACGGTGGGACGCTTTTTACGATGACCTATTACGGGTCACAGGTGGTGGTGGAGAACTACAACATCATGGGGGTCGCCAAGGCAGCGCTCGAAAGCGCGGTGCGCTACATGGCGGCCGAGCTTGGCCCCAAGGGCATTCGCGTCCACGCCATATCGCCGGGGGCGCTTGCCACCCGCGCCGCTTCCGGTATCCCGGAATTCGACGCGCTTCTTGAAAAGACGAAGCTGAAGGCACCGGCCCACGAGCTCGTCGACATCGATGACGTCGGCATGGCGACCGCGTTTCTCGCCCACGACGCGGCGCGACTGATAACCGGCCAGGTGCTTTACGTCGACGGCGGCTACCACATCGTCGACTAGCGCGGGATGAGGAAAAGTGTGTGCGGTTTTCCGCCTGCATCCGCGCTCTCGCGCCGCGACGATCTCGTCCCGCGAAACAGTACCGTCATTGTTCGCGTCGAGCCGCTGAAGAAAGGGTGCCGCCAGCAGCGAGATCTTGCGCGCATCGAGCGGGCCACCTCCCCAGTCCTGATCAGCCAGACCAAAGCCGACGTCGCGGATACGGAATTCGTAAAGGTGGCTGTTGGTCCAGCCCATCGCCGCCTGCAGCACCTCGTAAAGACGATGGAGCGTGATGCGGAACGGCACCACGACGCGCCGCATCACCGTCGGTTCACCGTGGTCAAAGGGTGACCTTCAGTCGGACCAGGGAGGCCGGCATCTTTAGGCCGCCAGCCTGTGCGCCGCCGGCGTCGCGCTCTTCCAATTCCAGGGCAAGAGCTCATCGATCCGATGCGCGGGATAACCGGCGATGCGGTGAAGTACGTCGGCGAGCCAGGCTTGCGGATCGACGCCGTTCATCTTGGCCGAGACAATCAAGCTGTACATGGCCGCGGCGCGCTGGCCACCGCGGTCCAAACCGGCGAATAGCCAGGATTTCCTGCCCAACGTATGCCGCGCTGGGCGCGTTCGGCGGCATTGTTCGAGAGGCAAACGCGCCCATCGTCGAGGAAGAAGGTGAAGGCAGGCCAGCGGTTCAGCAGGTAATCGAAGGCCTTGGCGAGATCATCGTTGCGAGACAGCTTGGGACGCTGAGCCTTCATCCACGCTTCCAGGTCGAGAACCAGAGGGAGGGTCCGATCCTGACGAGCGGCCTTGCGGACCTCCGCGCGCTGACCGTTGATCTCGCGCTCGATGTCGAACAGGGCATCGATCCGCTGCACCATTTCCTGCGCGATCGGCGATATGACGGCCGGCTTCTTGCCCTGCGCTCTTCGACCCTGAAAAGATCGGCTTCCTCGTGAAGGCGACTGTACCCAAGCCAGCGAGCGGGGACTATCAGGATCTTCCTTGTCGAGGGGACTGACAATCGCGGCGCTCAGGGAAATCCGAAGGCACTACTTATCAAAGAAGTCATCAAGTGGTCTGATTCGGCCAATAGCTGGCGTGGCAGGCCGATGTACCGTCGCGATCGAGACAACGATGTCCTGCGAAGCCGCAGTGTTTTCCTCCGCGGCCTTCGGGTTTGCTCGCTCCGATCTCGATCGTCTCGTTCCGGCGCTTGGCGTGTCTAGTCAACAGCATGGGCAACCGGCGAATACGATTGCTGTCGGTAGACCGTGTGGACGAATGAGCGGAAGGAGGCCGTGTCGAAGGCACACACGCTGCAGGTATGGCTTGCCTGTCGCGACGCAGGCAAGGGGTGCTGCGGGCATGGCGCGAGGAAGTTCACCTCAAATTGCTCTTCGGAAACAGCACGCGATCGGGCTCTGCGTTCATTCGCGCCAGCATTTCCGTAATCAAGCGTGTTTTGGTGCGTCCCGCTTCCTTTGGCGGCACGAGATAACGCACGATGGCCTCGAGCCAGGTGTTTTCGCTGACGCGAAAATGAACCACGGGATGCTCCTTCACTTCGAGTTCGTCCACCGGCGTTTTAGATAGGATGTGCCTATAGACCTTCACCTTCTGGCTCATGATATCGCCGACGTGCTCTTCCACGACCTCTTTCATGGTTTGCGCCACGAATTCGAGATCGCTGTTATAGGCGAGTTGGAACTTAATTTCGTTCCATACGTAGGGAAACAGCGGCCAGGAATAGTTGAAGACCGGCGTGTCAAACACGGTGGAGTTCGGAAACTTGATGATGCGTCCGCTCGGATGATCGGTCCAAAGGTACTCGCCGCCGAATTCCCACAGCGTCGTATCGAGATAGCTGACGTCAATGACATCGCCATGGGCATCGCCGATGCGAATTCGATCGCCAACCCGATAAGGGGCCCGGGCGAGGATATAGATCCAGGCGATGAAACTGGAGATCGGCATTTGCAGCGCAAAGCCAAGAATCAAAGAAATCAGGCCGAGCGAAACGAACGCGGCGTACCAGTTTACAAAAATGACCGAAATCGTCACGAAGGCGATGGCGACCACGACGATCAAACGAAAAATACGTTTCAGGTTGAAACGCGAGACACGATTGGGAATTCGGCCAATGAGAAAGACTTCAATAACATTCGCAATGGTCAGCATAATAAAAATGAGAAGGCCGCCCTTGACGTAGTTCATCACGCGGAGGCGCAAGGGCGCGTCAAGCCAATCTAAGCGCCAATTGATTAGGATCTGGATGCCAAAAAGCAGCAAGGCAGCGGCAGCCAAGCCAACCGTCCACCAGACGTCTCTCTTGCGGAGGCTGAAGCGAAATTTTTCCTCCGGCCTTTTCGCCTTCTGTTGCATAGTTTCTGGATCAGCAGTCTGTTGCGCGGCCTGTTCGAGCCGGGAAAGGTTCTCCTGTGCTTTGTCGCGTCGTTCCATGGGTTCACCACGACGTGGCCATCCACGCCCAACCAGCGCCTTTTCGTTCCTCGACGGCGGCATTCCGGTGATGTCTTGCCAGATTGCAACGTTTCAACCTGCAATTCGGGCAGGCCCGTCCGCGCGTGGTCAATTCGTCCACCGGCCTAAGACTGCGAGCAAGCTATTATATCCCATCAAGACCAAATTGAATGCCGATAAGGGGGTGGACTCTGATTGACAGCCAAGTCGGATTGAGCGCGATAAAACCAACTGTCCAGGTGAACCAAAAGTACCTTTACCGGACCATGAACGTGATAATTCCGGCATTGGCAATGTCGATGAAAAATGCCGATACCAGTGGCAAAATGATGAAAGCGAGCGGCGCGGCACCATGGGCCTTCGTCACCGCGGCCATATTGGCAATTGCAGTCGGCGTCGCGCCGAGTGCAATACCCGTAAAACCCGCTGAAATTACCGCAGCGTTGTAACTGCGCCCCATTGCCGGGAAAACGACGAACAGGATGTAGGCGACCGCAGTGATGGTCTGCAGCGCCAGCACCACGAGAATTGACAATCCGAGGCCTTGCAGCGTCCACAGCTGCAGGCTCATGAGCGACATCGAGAGAAAGATGTTCAGCGAAAGATCGGATATCAGCGAAAGCGGTCGCGTCCGCGTTGGCCAGGGCAGTCGCGGGGCGACTGTGGGAACCGTGTTGGTCAACAGAATTGCAAAAAACATACAAACAACAAAGAGTGGAAGCTTGATGCCAAGTTCGATGACCAGCCCGTGCAGCAGGTAACCGCCGATAACCGCAATATTCATCACAAGCAGCGTATGCAGCATGGACTGGTAGCTCACCTCGTCTGCGTGCCGATCGGTCTGCTTGTTGGAAACCCCGACGATCAACTCCTCATCGATTTTCCCGTGAAGCGCCTTACGGGAGATGAGGTGACGTGCAATCGGTCCGCCCAGAATGCTCGCGACCATGAGCCCGAGCGTCGCACTGGCAATTCCGACTTCCATTGCATTGGCCAGCCCGAAGCGGCTGGTGATCGTCGGCGCCCAGGCAATGGTGGTCCCGTGCCCGCCGACCAGCGAGGCCGAGCCGAGCAGGATCGAGAATCCAGCAGGCAGGCCGAGCAACGCCGTACTGCCGACGGCGACCACGCTCTGGATGACAAGAAAAACGAGCGTCAGCGTCAGGAGGACGAGAAAAGGTCGCCCGCCGGCGATCAGGTCGGAGAGCCGCGCGTTCAAGCCCACGCCCGTGAAAAAGTACAATAGCAATAGATCGCGCGCGCCGATTGCGAAGCCTATTTCCGTGTCAAATAATGCGTATGCCACCAATGTCAGAAACGCGGAAATCAGGCCCCCAGTGACAGCCTCCGGGATGTTCCAACGCGAAAGGGCCGTGACCGACCTGTTCAGCCGGCTGCCGACGAAGAAAACCAGGATCGATATGGTGAACGTCAGGAATGCGGGAACCTGCAATGCCGACATATTCTCCCCCTGTGGTCGCACTTTAGGCCCGCCCGTGTGCCCTCCCCTGCAAGAAGGCTGGGCATCTGCCGGCCGTCAGTTTTCGCTTGCGCGGAATGCCATATTTTAATGGAATTTCTCAGCGTCGGGAAACCTCGGCTCGCCATTCTCTATTGGACAATCACTAAATGCATAGATCCTAAAGTACGCAATATTCGAAAATCTCGATGCCGCGAGGGCCATGCATTTCGATAATACCTTTTTTTGTAAGCGAACGCGAAACCGTTTCGCTCGTCAGTCCGAGGTAGTCGGCAAGATCGACTCGACGCATTTGCGAATTGCCCGCGTTTCCACATCTCGAGGAGAAATGCTGCGACGCGCTCGATTGCCCTTTGGCGGCCGTACCCAGTTAGTGCTCCTGCGCGGACGAGAGTTTTCCAGTGCCACCGACAGCAGGCCTGCCAAATATGCGGATCCTTTTTGAGACTCATTCTCTTTATGCCAGTGACTCCTATCGCCTCGGCGGTGGAGCGGTGCCGGTCGCCATTTTGAATGGCCGAACTAGTTTTCCCCCAGTGAAATTCAAGGATTCGTCGCCGCCCGTTCGCAAGCACCCGATAGACGCGGACAGCCCGAATTCGACTCGGTACGCTTGGCCGGCCCTTTCGCCGGAAGAGGAGACACTTTGTCCGTCGACAAAACTGCTCGTCGGCTTTGACTCGACCTCTCCCTCGAAAGCTAACTCCACCGGAAGGGTGATTTCGGCCTTTCCCGAAGCCAATAGCGACGTAAGCATTGTTCAACTCCCATGACTGTGACCCCTTCCCTTGGCCTCAACGATCGGTGTTGCCGTCGAGACGTTGGGCGAACATGACGATCGCAGGCCAGGAGAGCGCTCGGGTCGAGCCAGCTGCTTTGCCCTCCGACGAGGAAATTCTTGCGCAGCTAGATCGAATTCTGGTAGTGCTGAGTTCGACTCCCCGGGCCGCAAATTTCTGACCTTTGTTATCGAGCAAGCGATTGCAGGCCATTCGGATCGCGTTGAAGGACCAGGGTCCCCTTCGGCCTGCACCGCATTAGGGCCTATTCGATAACAACCGAAAACTTCCGTCGAGTTTTCTCGTTTGACGCGCAAACGTATCCGGCGGTGCGGATCGAAGCGGGTCGTATTCGGCGGGCGCTCGAACGCTACTATCTCGTTGCCGGTCGCAACGACCCTGTTGTCATCAGCATTCCCAAAGGCGGCTATGTGCCGATCTTCGAAAAGCAAGCCGACGACAGCAAGACCAGTCTCATCCATTCAAAGTTCCCGGCAGCGATGGATTTGGCTCGGCGTCGGCGCGACCGCTCTTGTCTTCGGCGTCTTGGCGGCAAGCGTGCTTGTTCGCCCTGCTTCGGACGCGAACTCGGCAATGTCCAGCCGCAATCGACCAAACATCCCAAGACTGGTTGTGATGCCGTTCGAGGATCTCTCCGGAACGCCCGTCATTCTGAATAGCTTTTTCTTGGGGACGGAAACGATGGTTTCTTGACGGCGTGCTCGAACTGTTTGGCGATCGCGTATTGCCGTTCGACATCGGAGCTGCCGGGCATTTTGCGGACTTAGCCGTGAAGGCCCGAGTGGCCGGCAAGGGGCTCCCGACGTCCGACGGATATATTGCCGCCATTGATGCCTCCAAAGGATTTATCATAGCGACGCTTGATATAAGCCCCTTGAAGCGGCCGGACTTACCGGCGTAACTCCTTGGAATCACCAAGTAATCTAAGTCTCCATTCACTGGTCTCGCAACTTCGACCGGCCGATCGAAGTTTGCACCTGTTGATCTGGGTGCTCGAGCATGTTGATGTGCCCGCACGCAGTAATCTGCAGTCCTCTGAGATGCGGCTCTCGTTCTCTGAAGCGGGATGAGATTTTGCCGCTGAGTGGCAAGCGCATGAGCGATCGGTCGCTCTTTGGGAGGGATCGTTGCGGCCAGCGAGGAACAACCGCGAAATTGCGTCGACGCTACGCTCCTGCCGTTCGCATGCTCTTGCCGTATGGTGGGAGAATGCGTTGCCCGGCGTTGCCGTTGTTTTGCTCCCTGTTATCAAGCCACGCGCTGATGTCGCGGAGTGTCACTCTGCGCGGGCTGGCGGTTTTGCGCGAGATCGCCGATCGGTGATGGCCTTCCCAACAGATAGCCTTGCCCTTCGTCGCATCCTTCCAAGCGCAAAACCGACATCTGCTCGTCGGTCTCTATACCCTCGGCTAGGACGGGAATATCCAAGCTTTTGCCGAGGGCTAACACTGCTCTTACGATAGCCTTGGACTGGCGGTCTGATTCAATGCCGTCAACAAAGGCTCGGTCGAGCTTGATTTTGTCGAAGGGAAAAGATCGCAATGTTTCGAGCGAAGAATAGCCGCTTCCGAAGTCGTCCAGGGCCAAGCCGACCCCCAGTGCTTTGATCTGGCCGATGATGTGCAGCGAGCGACCCTTGTCCTTTATCAATGCGGTTTCGGTAAGCTCCAGTTCCAGCCGCTGGGGAGGCAAGCCGGTTTCAATCAGAACCTCATGTACCAGCCGAGGCAAATTGGCATCCATGAATTGGACGGCCGAGACATTAACGGCCACACGGCAAGGCTTATCCCACGTGACAGCGTCCATGCAGGCCCGGCGAAGTACCCAGACCCCGAGGGACCGAACCAATCCATTCTCCTCGGCAATCGGAATGAACTCGGATGGCGAAATAGGCCCGAGCTGCGGATGGGTCCAGCGCAAAAGCGCTTCATAGCCCTGGACTTCGCCGGTTGAGAGGGACTTCTGCACCTGGTAGTGAATGGCGAGCTCGTCCTGCTCCAGCGCGTGCCGCAGTGCCTCGCCCAGCTGCCGTCGTTTGCGCACGGATGCGCCGATCCCCGAGTCATAGAAGCATGGCACGTCCAGAAAGGTGTGCTTTGCGTGGTACATAGCGAGATCAGCATTGTTGACCAGCTCGTCGGGAGCTTCGGCATCGTCCGGCCAGATGGCAGCTCCCATGCTTGCACCTACCGTCACCTCTATGTTGCCAACACGGATGGGCCGGTCGAAAATCTCCGCAAGCCGGTCGGCAAATGCGGAGACTTCTTTCTTTGTTCCACATGTTTTCACTGCTGCGAACTCGTCGCCGCCCAAGCGCGCCACAAACTCGTCGCTATCGAGGGATTGCGCCATGCGACGCGAGACGATGCGAAGCGCTTCATCGCCCGCGCTGTGCCCGAGCGTGTCGTTGATTTCCTTAAAGCGATTGAGGTCGATGCCAATGACGGCGAACTTGCGGCCGGACCCTCGAGCTTCATGAAGAACGTCAATCAGCCGGTCTGTAAAGCTGATGCGATTGGGCAGACCGGTGAGTGCGTCGTGGGCGGCCATGTAACGAAGCTGTTGCTGCGAGTGTGCGCGAACATCGGTGTCGATTAGATAGCTCGCCATACCTGCACCGACGACGATCAGAGCCACAATCGCAATAGCGAGGCCGAGGGCGAGAGCGGCGGCCGGGTCGACCTCAGTAAAATTGCTTGTCAGGGGCGTGATACGATACGCCGCCATACCGGTAAAATGCAGACCCACGATGCCCATGACAAAGAGCGTCACGGCCATCCAGAAACGTTGCGCCCGCAGATCCGGCCGCGACACCAGGGCTACCGCCACTGCTGAACATAGCACCGGGAGCAGTATCGAAGCGACGACGTAACCAAGCTGCCATTCAACCAACCCCATGACACTATAGGCGAACATTCCGGTGTAGTGCATTGCTGAATACGACAGCCCGACCACAGCGCCTCCAAGCGGGGCGAACATGCGGTTCGCTCTTATGCCACTGACGGAAAAACTGGCAACGAGGCCACCCATGGCGATCACCAATGACAGCAAAGTCAGAACTGGATCGAATGAAACGGGCGCGGAAGGTTCGTATGCCAGCACGGCGACGAAGTGGGTTGTCCAAACGCCGCCACCGCCACCGACCGCCGCTAGAAACTGCCAGCCGAACCTCTGCCCACCAGAGGCGCTTACCGCCCGGTTCAGCAGTCTCAGAGTAATTGCCGAGCCAAAAAGACAAATTAGCGCCGCCACGGAGACCAATAGCAGGTTGTGTTCGTTTGTAATGCAGCTCATTACGGTCATCATCAGTGGACGCCCTAAACCCCGTTTTCTTTGCGGACACGTGTAGGAAAATAGTCTGCAGAGGTTAAGAAAGGTGCCCTTGGCAAGGTCGCAAGAGGTGAATACAGGCCAGTATGGCCAGATTGACAGATTCGTTGTCGAGCATAGCTAGGAGCAATCATGCAGTAGTCATCTGGGAGGCCCCACTTCTCCCGGTATTGCTCCGCGGTGAGGCCGTACTGTCCATCAGGTGGCGCCTCAGGGACTTGAACTTTTCACCATCCTCTAGGCAGATGATGAAATCGACTGTCACGGACTTCTTGATCGGAACGGCGGGCGCTGTTCTCCAACGGCCGGCTCAGCCTGATGTCGCGGAGATGGTCCGCTCAGAGAGGAAAAGATCTGCTGGATAGGATTCGGCAAATCGCCGACAGGAACCGCATTGCGACTTAGAGAGGCTGCGACGATCCGGCTTGTCAGCTCCAGCTTCCGCTCCGCATTGCTCGAAACCGATTTGCTCAAAATCGTCTCCTTTGCTTGCTGCCGCTCAGCCCAGTTTGGTCGATGTGCAGGTATTTCGGCCGCAAGGAAGGCGCGGACGGTTGTTTCTGACGGAATTCCGGGTGTGTCCTACACAACCGACCTCATTCTCATTGCCAGGGTCTGACTGGGTTTCTATCCTGACGCATGATCCGCACCCGCTGGTGCACCGAACTCGAGGACTGGGAGCCGGGTCCGGCTGCCTGAAGATAGGAACACTATGAAAGCACCGTGGAAGTTCCTCGCACAATTGACGTCGCGTCGACCATCGTTGAAAGCGCAAGAGAGTTCGCTTGGGAATGACGCTGATCCCAAGGCTCACGGGGGCGAAGTGGAGCATACGTCCGCACTTCCGCACAATTCGACGATCGCTGCCAGCCCACCTGCTCGCGAGGAGGACGTCTCGATTGATCAAGGGTCGGTCGCATTCGGGCATTCGGATAAGACAATAGGCGATGACGTTGTCTCACAGGAACCGCCAATCGATGCTGAAGAGGCTCAAACACCGGGGCCCTATGAAGCTAACCATTTGGGTGCCGAAGCGAATTTGTTGGTTCCGCAAAGCGCTGCACGCACGAAGTTGGAGAGCAAGCAGCAGACCAAGCGTCGAGACCGTGGGAAGAGAGGCAACTTCAACGTGGCTAAGCAGCGCGCTGTCGCTCCAAAGTATCATCAAAGCTTGCCACCCTCGTCTTCGAGTGACTTGTTTTTCGATGAAGTGGCAAGTCTCGACGAAGAAATCAAAATTCTGAGGATCCAGTTCGCCCAAAAGCTTCATCTTCAGAACGTTCAGCTTAAGAAGATGCTTGAGCGATTTGAAGTTTCCTGAGCTTGGCGTCGCTCCGGATAAGTGCAAACTTGCGCCGTCCTTGCTCGGCGCCAAAGCCCTGCCGCCATTCAATTGCATCAGTTCGAGAGCCTGCTGAGCCGCCGGCCATTGTTGGAATAGATTCGAGCGTATATTGCCGTGCCGGTGCTGCGCCTCAGGACGGCCTCTACGCACTAGTCAAACATCAACTATCTGTAAAGCAGGACTCTGCTGGTTGTGTTGACTTTGTGGAGCACTCAGCCGAAAACAGGCGATGTCCTAAAGGAAGGAATTGCTGATGGCTGACGAGAGTAATGCGGGACCAGTTGCTGCGGCTGTAGTGACGGACACAGAGATGAAACCATCAACGACTAAGAAGCGGAGGTCGCCACGGCCTCAGAAGGCGTCTGCCGGACCAGCTCAAGCAAATACGCCCGCCGCTAAACGCAGGGGGTATACCGAGCAAGAAAAGAGCGAGAAGCTCAAGCAGATCGAGACACAAGTCAGCGAAGGCAGCACCCTAAAGGATGCCATCAAGAGCGCCGGCATATCAGAGCAAACCTACTATCATTGGAAAAGTGCTGCGAAGCCTGGCGAGCAAAAGGGCACCAAGGACCCTGGGCCCCTCCCGGCCGGCGATGACCTGGCAGCTCTTGTAGAGCTCGAAGAGGAAAACCAGAGGCTCCGCAAGCTGCTGGCGGAGAAGCTGCGTGCGGAAAATGCCGAGCTGCGCAAGAGGCTCGGTCTGGACTAACCGGGACCGGGAGTCCGCCGGGCGGCGTTTCCTCGGCGTGTTTCGTTTTAGCCGAAAGCTTGTTTTCGCCTCTGGCCGCGGCAGACGAAGCTCTGCTATTCACCGTTCTTGCCGGGTGAAAGGCGTGCCCGCTTGCGAGGTCGGCGAGCGGTTGAACCACGTTACGAATGGCTGTATTGGTGCGCCAGCAGGAATGCAGCGGCGCCAATCGGCGTTCATTTTTACACGACTCGTGGGATCAAAAGCAGATGAAGACGCCACAACGAAGGTTCGTTGTTGAATTCAAGTCGGGGCGACGACAGCCAAAAACCAAAGCAAACTCAATCTGGGGAGACACAGATCTCAGGGCTTTGGCCCGGGAAGTGGAAGAGAAGGCGTCGCATCTGTTCAGTTCAAATGAGGCACCGTTGACCCCTGACTCAGCTGAAATGGGGCTGGCTGATTCGTTAAATGCGGCTTCTGCCAGCGAAGACGGCGGCGACGATGTCGCAGTTGTGCCGTCCTCCGAAGGTGCAGAGACTGAAATCCTGAAGCATGCTGCCGATCTTTCGGTGGCGGCCGAAGCTGTGGCTCAAGTGCCGGAGAGCCAACCAGCATCCCAGCGTCGAACGACAACCGGCACTCATCGAAAGCGCGCCCCCGCCCAGGCGATTGCGCACAATTCGGAGCTTGGGACTGAGGCTCGAAAGCCGCAGAACGGGACTGTCGACAATCCGATCTCCGTCGACGAGCTCGCCACGCTCGACGCAGACAACAAGCGCCTCAAGCGGTTACTGGCTGAACAGCTTCGTGAACAGAACCTTCGGCTGAAGAAAATGCTTGAACGCTTTGACGCCAAATAGCAAGGTCGCAACACTGGCATCGCAGTGGGCCGCTCGCATGAGGATCGGCAGCGGCTTCAATTTCCCATACCGCCTCGTCGACAGAGCTCATGGAGGATGACAACGGGGGCATCTCCGCTGCAACTCGTTAGGCGTAAGACTTCAGTCCTATTCCAAACAAGGTGTAGGCTCTTATTTCCCGCGGAATGACCAAAAGAAGATTGACGATGATCATTCTATTGCTGGTACTCGTCCTGCTCGTGATCGCGCTCTACGGCTTTCTTGGGATTCAACAGCTAATCTAACCGCATACTGGAACCGTCGAGAGAGAGCGTGAGGCCGATTGACGGCGGTCACCATGAAGCAAGTCAACGAGCCCCAGCTCCCAGACTTACTCATCAAACGACGATCCACGCCAGGACGAACAGCGCAATGACCGTAAGGAGAATTACGATACCAGCGACGTTGAGCGAGTGCATTCGGGCTGCCTCTATCTTTCGCGCTCAACCCTGCAGGCGGCGGTTTGTTTCAAATGGGCTGCGAACGCGCGCCAGAGCATATTTGCCGACGGGTCTAGTTCCTCGTCGGCCGTGAAGCGAAATAAAGGACTCTTTAATAGCTGAATAGCCGTGGCGTCAGCCCTCGCTTCAATTCAATGAGCGCTTGGAACCGCGGATCACGCATGCACGGCGCCAGGCAACTGTCGTTCTTCATCCAATCGACGATTTTCGGGCATGTTGGAAATTGGCGCCAGACGGCAGGCTTCCGTCAACTCAGTCCACAAGCATGCCCTTCAGTTCCATGGGTTCCTGCGGATGGCAGGCAGAAGATCGGCATCCTCGGCCTTGTGGTAACTCCCGCGCGGCTTCGATCTGCCCTTCGACCGCTCGACGAGGTTGGAACGGGAGACGCCCAGCGTGTTGGCGACGGTCTTCATCGGGAACCGTCCTTCGGCAACAAGATCGGCCGCGATATCTGTCTTTTTGAGCTTGCTTTGGAAAGAGCCTCGCGCAGGATTTCGATCTCCATCGTCTTGCGGCCGAGCATGCGCTCCAGCTCGCGGACGCGGTCTTCAAGCTTCTTCACTTCCGAATTGCCGGCAATCGGCTCGTCTGAATCCACGGCGGCAGCACCTCCCTCACTAAAGAGTTTGCGCCACCGGTAAAGCAGATTGGGCGCAACGCCATGGCGGCGAGCGGTCGAAGATACCGTCTCGCCTGGCTCGAAACTCTGCTCCATGATCGTCAGCTTCTGCTCGGTGGTCCACCGCCTGCGGCGGGCATCACCCGTCAGCAATTCAATGCGTCTGAAGTCGTTGGACATAAGCCTATACTCAAGCCTGTGCTTGAGCCCTTCTGCTTGTGCCGACAGTTCGGTCGAAATGGGAGGCAGTTCAATCTGCCCCTTAAGGGGCCTTAGGGAACGATTGTTCAGCTCTGAAGTTTGAATCGCGGAAAAAATCATCCGCGGCGGCTGATAAATCGGCCACTAGAATAGGAGCGGGAACATGAGCGATTACTCCGAAGGGCCTTCGACCAGAGATGAGGCCGTTCGCACGGACATCACGCCAGTCGAGAACGCACACACCATTCTCGTCAACAAAGTGTCCTGGGGCGCTATCTTTGCGGGTGTGGTGGTAGCTCTTGTCATTCAGGTCCTGCTGACAATGCTGGGGGTCGGGATCGGCGTAGCTACGCTTGATCCGCAGAGCGGCGACAACCCGGCGGCAAGCACATTCTCGATCGTCGCGGGCATCTGGTATCTGCTTTCCGGGATCGTTTCGGCATTCACTGGCGGCTATATCGCCGCCCGTATGTCGGGAAAGACCGATGAAACGGCTGGAGCGCTACACGGTCTCACAACATGGGCGTTCACCACGTTACTCGTTCTCTACCTCTTGACAACCGCTGTCGGGAGCATCGTCGGGGGAGCGTTTAGTGGGGTTGCCAGCGCGGTTGGAGGGCTCGGTCAGACTGTTGCGCAAACCGCGGCGCCTATGATCGCGGAGGCAAACCCGCTCGACGCCATTGAACGGCAGGTTCGTTCGACTGGAACCGATGCGGAAGCCCTCAACAACGCCGCAATCACGTCGATCCGGGCCTTGGTGACGGGTGACGAAAGCGAGGCAGAGGCTGCGCGGGAGAAAGCTGCACAGGCTCTAGCTAGCGCGCGCAACATTCCGGTCGAAGAAGCGAGAACACAGGTTACGCAGATGGAGGAGCAGTATACCCAAGCGGTTGAGCGAACGAAGCAGGAGGCGATCGACGCCGCCGATGCCGCCGCATCGGCTGTCTCAGCCGGCGCATTGGTTGCTTTCCTCGCCCTCGTGTTGGGTGCAGTCGCAGGGTGGTTTGGCGGTCATTCGGGCGTTGCCCATCCGGTCATAGTGGATCGGTTGCTTCCAGGTCGACGGCGGCTTTGACTGGGTGCGGCAAGGCGAAATTATTTGGTTATTAGGGAGCCCGGATCCACGGCAGTAGCGCCCGCGCGGGTTCACTGTATCCATTTGATAACAGGCGGGGGGTCGTAGATAGTCTATCAGCGTGCCGTGCCGTTTGGGGCCATCGAGCGTGGCGTGCCTTTTCTCGACAAATTATAGCCGTCGCCGGTCGCCGCGATTTTGAAGTGCGCTTGAACTGTCTGACGGCCAGTGCGGCTTCGGTCCGGCGCTATGGTCCGGCGGCGGTTACCGTCGGAAGTCAAAATTCGCACAAATCACCATCGAGGCGGATCGAACTATGCATCAGTTTCTCAAAGGCCTGCATACAGGAACTAACGGCATGGTTCTTCCGTCTGCAGCATGACCTCGCATCCAATACATCGACGCCTTGCCGTCATCAGCGATTCTCAGGCCGGGTGGGCATTTGCCTCCCGGATACGCTCCGTTAAGTATTTCCAGAAGCAGTGGGAAAAGCGTGCGCGCGAACAGCCTAAGGTAGTTGAACGGGCACATCGCGATTTTGTGGTAGAGGGCGGATATATTGACCGTCTTCCTCTGGCCTGCTTGAAAGTGGGCATAGTCGATGCTGCGGAGATTTGGACACATTGGCGCGGGGACGATCCGCCGGAGACAGATTTAGGGGAAGTGCGACCTCTCTTGCGACGTTCATTTCAGATGAATGGTCCGGAAGTACCGTTTGCGTCAAACGACATGCTGGCCCACATTCTCACATTTGGTCCGCCTGACGTTCTTTGCGTATGGGGCCTTGGCGTTTCCGAAGACATACTCGCCGCTTGTAAAGGCAGTTACCTGATTTACAATTCCATTGATGCGCCAGCGTTGCGTATCCCGCCTGAGATTAGCCGGCATTTCGATCTCGTGCTCACCGGAGCTAAGTGGCAGTCAGACGAGGTGACCGACCGGCATCCCGGAATGAAAACTGCCATCCTGCCCATCGGCCCGGAATTCGCTTCAGACAGTATGTTTTATCCTTACCAGAGCCCGAAGCCGTATGACGTCATCTATGTCGCCGCCGCGCAGAGCTACAAGCGTCACGACATTCTTTTCGAAGCTTTGGCGAAACTCCCGCCCTCCTATCGCGCGTTGTGCGTCTTTGGTCGTGAGCGCGACGAGCATCCCACGGCTTTCGTCTGTTGACGGAGGAGGAGCCGTCCGCTGTTTTAGAACTTCTGCTTTGCGCGCTTTGGCATGAAGTAGCTTCGGATATTGACGAGCGCCTCGGCG
>Ga0315915_1002131_pt1 | contig 24728 bp, 11 predicted proteins | sample MpolbnodulesMG_FD_207738 | JGI IMG/M metagenome (GOLD analysis project Ga0315915, IMG submission 207738) | Medicago polymorpha root nodule microbial communities from Los Angeles, California, United States - branched nodules | ecosystem: Host-associated > Plants > Roots > Nodule | place: USA...
ACCCCAATTTTTATTTCACAGAAGTGAGTACTAATGTGTATTTAGCCAAAAACACGTGAGGCTCTTGAATGTGGTAGTGGCAGGTAGTATTTTTTTTTTTCAATCATGGATTTTGTCAGTCATCTAATAATCATTTTGAAAATCACATGCCAATAACCAATCTATTAAATTGATAAACATTAAATTAACAAAGAAAAACAAAGAAAACGGGAGAAAGATTCCCTCCTGAAATTGACCCCTTGTCACTACTGAGCTAATTTCGACATAGGTTAAGTTTGTATTTGAATGATACAAAGTCGAAAATAGAGAATACTATGATTAGTTATTGATCTCAACCGTTGGATCAAAATCGATCATCGAGACCGTATAATATTGAATTAGTAAACATATAATTTTTGTCGTCCAATTACTAGAGCGAATCCAAATCCATGAAAAGCAACTTGAGGATACTCTTATTTCACAAGCATTTGTACAACAATTTTTTTTTTTGGGTGCATTTGTACAACATTAATCTATGACTAGTAAATAATAATAATAATAATATATCGTACATATACATAAAAAAAGACAGAACGATATATCATCAATCAACTCATTATCATCATATGATGATTCCATTTAGAAACATGTTTTCCTCTCCATATTCCACAAAAAAAATTATCGTATTGTTCTCTCTATCATTCATATGATGACTTTATGAAATGCTGCATGCATTAGGATTTTCATCACTGAATAATTGAGGAGGTGGAGTACGTTCAATCACATAAAGTGGAGGATATTGATAATAATACATCATTCTCTTCATTCCTTCTTCATCAATATTAACCACAGCAGTAGCACCACTCTCTTCTTTCTTCGTTTCTTCTTTGCTTTCTTCACCCCCCTTTTCTTCTTTATTCTCACCCCCTTCTTCTTTCTTTGGTTCCTCTGTTGGTTTCTCTTCTTCTTTCTTATTCTCTTCTGGTTTAGCTTCTTCTTCTGCTGCAGGTTTTTCACCTTCTTTGCTTTCTTCTTCTTCTTTCTTTTCTGGTTCAGGTTCTGGTTTAGGAACTATTTTTGCTTGTTTTTTGGTTCTTCTATAGACATAATCCACTAGCTTGTTTGCATCCATTGTTCCTGTCACGGTTACTTTCCCTGTGCTAAACTCTGTCACTGCTGTTTGAACTCCTACATTAATCAATACAAGTTTTTACATTGATTAATGCAAATAAATATGGCATTGATTTGAATTTTAGTCTATTTTGTCTTAAGCATTTAATTCATGGTCAAACGGACATGACCCTGGTTTTAAATTGTGGTCCGAAATGCAATATAAAGGATTTAAAGGTGTCCGTAATAACAACGCAACCACAATTCTGACCATACTGGTCATATTTTCTCACAATATAACGGTTTGTAGCGTATCTACAACCGTGACCGTAGTTCAAAACCTTTCGCTATTATTAGGTGCTCTTTTGTCTACTTTACATGTATATACATAAATAAAGATTGCCTTGCGGGCACGGTTTCCACGCATTCGAGTGGTTAACAGTATTTTAGAGTTATTTAATCACGATCAGACAATTCCGATTTCGACCAAATTTAAAAGCATGAATGTGTGGAAACAGTAACCGCGGACAATCCAAATTCATATATGAAGAATTAAATACTTATGTAAAGTAAAAAACTAATCCAAATTGAACTTAAATTCAAAATTTTGAAAAAAAAAATACAAATTGATTTATGAATATACAAGGGTATTATTCATGTATAATGAGGCACCCTTCTTGAATAAAAGAAAGTGTATAAAGAAAATTTGTTAGGTGAATGACATGGATGATTCATAAAAATATGTTTCTTTTTCAATTGTATTTGTGAAATAGTTGTTTAATGTTTAATCAGTGTTTGTTGCCAAAATTAGATTATGATAACCTTTTCCCTCCCCCTTACTATTTCTCTTACTTTTTGAGGTACAATCTCATGCAGAGAACATGGACCATGGGGCCCACATTACACAATCACCAACCTATTTGTTCAAAAGAAGGCCAGAATAAGAGGGTCCACCATCAATTAATGCTGACTTGGCAATATGATGATACAAAACATGAAAAGATGGACATGCACAAATTCAGGATTGATGGTTCATCCTTTTATTGGATCCCTTTGTAATATTTTATCATTAATTTTTTTTTTTTCATGGAGGTTAATTTGTCACAATCATAAAAACTTCAATTGACACAAAATAATTTAATCATTTAGAAAGTAACTGTCTATTTCTTCCCCTTTTATCTCTACATGTCCTTTTCTCAATAAGAAGTAAAATTACTATAACAATTATATTGAAATCAAGAAGAAACAAAGTATACCTCTCATTTGGAGTATCTTTCTCTTAAGTTGCTCAGCACAAGCCTCACAATGCATGTTCACATTAAGTTCCACTGTCTCTGGTCCACTAACCTGAAACACCAACAAATTCCCATTGTGGATTATGGACATTTGTAGATTGACTTATTGAAATTTATCAATTGAGATAAAGACTATCTATGAGAGTTTATGGAAACAAGATGTCCATAACTTCTTTTCAGCTTATGAAAACAAGATGACTTTATTTTTTTAAGTATAAAAATAGCTTATTCATAAGTACTTATGATAAACACGTTCGTAGCACCAACACTTATGATTAAATGTATCTCCAGTGTCCGACACTGACACATGTAATTACATTTGTTTAATTCAAGTTCTCAGATTATTTCTGATGGACATACATATTAGGATCTTGTTCGGTGTCTGCGTCGGTGCTTCATAAATAAACACTTATGCTATAATTATTTGTAGGAAACCTGCTTTCCCTTTTTTATATGATCTCTTAAAAACAAAAGAGGAAAATGTTGTGATACCTGAGAATTAACAACTTCTGGGACAGGTTCTCCTTCTGCTGGAGGCAATGGAGATATAACATTTGCTCTTCTCTTTGTTTTCTTGGTAATTGTATTGCATATAGCTTGAGGCTCCACTATACCTTTTATGGTAACTTCATTTTTAGCCATGTCAATAACCACTCCCTCAACTCCTGTTAAAAAGATAAACACAAAAGAAAATGAGTACACATGATGCATGCATGACATTTGGTAAGAAAATACTAAAAAAGACAAAAATGTAACAAAACATGTACCTCTCATTTTCATTATAGATCTTTGAATCTTCTTTGCACATCCAACACAATGCAAATCCACAAAAAGTACACATGGTTCTGGTGGTTTAGGCTCTTCCTTTTTCTCTTCTTCTGGCTTTTCCTCTTTACTTTCCTCCTTCTTTTCCTCTGCTGGCTTTTCTTCTTTCTTCTCCTCTTGCTTCTCCTCAACCTTTGGTTGTTCCTATACTCAATCAAAAAAGAATAAAGAAACCAAATTATAAGTCACTAATGACCCTTTTATAAGTCACTAATGTAGGACTAGTGTCACTAATGACCATTTTATAACTCTCGTCAAGGAATTTTGAACCATCTTTTAAATTGTTGTCTACAACCGCAATTGCTATTGCGGTTGCAATATAAAAGATTTTGAGGTCTCTGCAACGGTATCACAACCATTAGACCGCATCAGCTGCCTTTTTTATGGTACAAAGGTTTGCAGCGTAACCACAATTTAAAATCATGATTTAAACTTTGTTCCAAATAATTATATGATCAAAATTTTATCACTGAGCTGACACCTCACGAACAATGTAATGTAGACTCTATTATAACTCAACTAAATGAGAAATGATTACAAAAAGAATTCAAAAAGAAAAAATGGCTATAGAAAGTGATGTTACCTGTTTTGTTTCCTCACCCATTTTGGTGTATGAAGTATCAAGTAACAATTCTGATTTTGGAAAATAAATGATTATGTTTAAGCATACAAAACAGGAAGAAGAGTTTACAACTATATAGAGAATTAAAAGTGATATTATAAAGGAGTTTAAGATATATGGCTGGTAGTGATTAAGATTATAAAGTTAAACCAAGTGATTCCTGATCACATGCAAAGCCACTAACTGCAAAAGGAATCACTAAGTTTAATATTTCTTTTTAGAAATATATTTTAAAAGGGTTTGAAGATTGAAGGGATGAAGCAGTGATGTGAGGTTATCAGCTTTATAGACAAAAGGAGATTAATAGTGAGGCCAAGTGGGAAAGAGAGAGAAAGTTTAAGGAAAGGTGAGAGAAATTAAAAGTTTTTTTTGAAATAAAATGATAATAATTCCATTAACCACCGACTGATAGAATTTTCATAACAACAAGACTAGATGGTGAAGTGTCATTCTGTCAGACATGCATGGCATATGTGTCAGTGTAGCACCTCACTATGACAACCTGGACAGCTACTAGGTGTGATCAATCTATAGTTTCAGCACTTAGAATTATGAAACTAATGACCAATTTTACTCTAACAATTTCTACGGTTACCAAGCCGTTAATATATAGACATGACCCTGGCACCAATAATTATGTATTTTGGTGTCGGATACCGACGTATGTCAAACAACAAATATATTTTTAATCGAAACTATTGGTTAGAGGTTGATTTGTCCGATGAGGATGGATGAGAGGTAACAGTGGCGGAAAGTGTTTCGGTATAGTGACAATGAGTCTTCGCGGTGAAACGAAAGGTGTTTACATACACATTAGCACTCCAGACGCTCAAGTCAGTAGAGGAAGTGAGAAGAAGTGTGTAAAAAGTGTGGAAACAACGAATTATATCTTGAGGGTGAAGCTAAGTCACCCTTATATAGACTTGTGTGAGAATAACCGCCTCCAAGATATGCGAACGGTTAGAGGACACATGCATGAAGATTGATGCACGGAGGCGTGCTCTAATGTGGTATGGTGCACTGATGCTGGCGTGTTCCTTCAGACATGCGCCTTAGTCTGGTGGACGTTTAATCCACATGTCAACATTAGATTGATTTTCTAATCGATCTAGAAGAGAGGTATAAGCAACTCTTTTGAGGAGATAAACTAAATCCCTAAACTTAAAAAAAATAAAAATATATCTAGTATATTTTGCATTTCGAATCCTTTGATTTTCTTTTTTTCATCACTTTTCCAAGAGGCTAAGAATTCAAAAATTTAAACTTCTAAACTAGGGTTTAGATTCGCCACTATCATTGCTACATAAACTGCTACTATAATTTAGTTGTTGAGATCCAGATTCTTTTACTTTTGGCCTTTTCTTTCATTGAAATATTACAGAAGAATTACTGTGTTACCTAGCAAATGACAATGCACCACCTAATCTAAAATTGTTAACCATATAGTAGTAAGATTCTCTTGGTCTATTAGCATTATTAAAAAGTTTATTATATTACTTTAAAATTGGAAGTTGGTTCAGGTATATGCTGCAGTTAACAGGAGATAGCATAAGCTTTGGTGTGGGGATTTAGCATGAGTCCAAGAATAGAATTAAATTATTTCCTTTAAAAAATGCATTTTAGTAGTTAAATAATATTCAGAATCTTTTACATGCTAACAACATAACTGCAGCCATGTTAAACTATTGGATGATTAATTTTTTTCTATAAAAATATGTTTGAAGTTTGTTCCTTTTGCTTGCTGATTCATCATTCTTCCCCCATAAAGCAGAAGTATAAAGCTTGCTTGTAATATCAATTTCTTCCTTTCACCTAGGTTCAAACTAAGGTACTTTAATTTCATGAAAGGAGGTGTCATTAAAATTGATGAAAAGATAAGATTAAGCATTTGTTTTATAGATTAATTACAATTAAATCAAGTGAAAGGTTAAATGCATATGGTTTGTTCATTGTAAGAAAAATTACAGATGCATTGTAATCACCTAGAAAATTATGTTAAATACTTCCCCTTGAGTTAATTATGCATTTGTTTGACCTAAATGTATTGACACTTTAGATTGAAAGCGTGTGCGTCACACACAACATGTGACACACACCATACCATCGATACATGTTATTATATTTAATTTTTTTAGTTTCTATTTTAAATATTATTAATGAACTATAGGTTAACAGATAACACTAACATTATTAACCATGTCTACTTGTCTATAGATTAACACTAACCAATTGATGAAAAAGTGGATACTAATCAAATAAGACAGATGTCATGAAGATAATCACACATGTATCATGATTTCTTAAAATGAAGTACCTCCCTATGAGTCTTTTATACGAATTAGAGTTTAAGCAACGTATTTCTCATTTTGATGACATATGATTGGGATGGACGAAACATGGGGATCATAGAAACTACTTTATATTTTGAGTGTAAAAACAATTCTAAAGAAAGTTGAACTACACGTGGGGTGTTATTAGCCTTTATAGTTTCCATGACAAAGCTTTTTATCTAATTTATGCATCTTTTTTCATTTCCATACACTCATAACAATTGGATTATAATGCCTAATTTTTTATTTCTTGTTTTACCAATCAATCCAAAATTCTTCCTCAATTACATGTAGTAACCAAATACTATACACTAAAAAGTGATGGGACAAACTTTCCATATAACATTAAATGTTATGTTCTTACCAAACTATGCTAACTCATGATAAATTGAATTGGTAAATCTCATCTTCAATCATATACCCTTTATAAAGAAACCTAAAAACCAATCTTTTTCTAGACTTTGTTGTTCTCAACATGTTAATGGAAAAAGAAGCTATTGACTTGATTACTGCTTCCTTGTGATACATTGAAGAAAGAAGAGTTCCATCTCACTAGGTATGTGTAGTGTAACACGTGGGGATGACTCATCACCATTTAGATAATAAGAAGGTACCTTTTATGATTTTACTCTATTATAGGTTACATTTGGTGAGAGATCTCGCTCATGAATCTTGAAGAGAAATAAATTCCACCAACCAAGTGACCAACACATCTAAAAGTTTTAAGATTGAGTGAGTAACAAACCAATTTAGTATGTGTTTGGTTTAACATTTCGCACCCCAAACTCATGTATGTCACATCTAACAACAATGTCATATTTAACGTTAAACGCAGAAGCTTTAAATCATAGCGTCATATGATCGTGTTTGGATGATACCAAAGGTGGATCCAATCACATTAGAACTATAACCATCATGCAAGCTTAAGATTAATAAAACTCTAAAATAATTTACAAAACTAAACATCTTTGATCATATTAGGTTCTTCAAAATAATTTGATCGAATAAATTGACCATCTAAAAAGATTGTGATGAAGATATTTTAATTTCCATGGTTATTTTTATTGATCAAATTGTGCGATGTCTATAATTTTAAGAATTTAATTTGTTATTCATACCTTTTTTATATTGTTTTGTGCAACTTAAATTACAACCCAAATATCAAAGTTTTTGAAATCTCAACAACTCTAGTGTCACACACTAGTTATTAGTTAACTTCTGTTGTGCAAAGAGGGGTGATCACTGTGACTTGCAACAACAGTGTTGCGTGTTATGCTTTTGGAAAATTGAATCAAATGAGTTATATATATATATATATATATATATATAACATACCTCAGTTGGTAGGACAATACATTATTATATGCAGGGGTCGGGGTTCGAACCTCAGACACCCCACTTATTCACCTTATAAGGTGAATTCTAGCCACTAGACTACCTGACAAAAAAAATAAAAATTTAGAATGTAGTTTTCAATCGGATTTGTTGAAATAATAACTCATTTTTTTCTTAAGAAGCTAAATTAACCCACCTAAATTGGCTAATAACTCACTTTCTTGTGTTTAAAGTGTATAAAACTTTTTGCGTAAAAAAATAAAAGTGTATAAAACTTTCTATTAATATACTTATAAAAAAAAGAATTTTGAATACCCTTATACTCATATTAATATACTTATAAAAAGTCGTCATGAGCTTAACTCAGTTAGTATGAACAATGCATAATATATGCAAGAACTAGGGTTCGAACCTCGGCCACCACAATAGAAAAAGTAGTTTTTTTTTTTTTTGCGTAAAAAAAAAATATAAAATTTCTATTTGGAATGAATTTTGAATACCCTTATACTCATATTCATATACTTATAAAAAAAGTCATTGTGAGCTTAACTTAGTTGATATGAACAATACATAATAGTTAAATTTGTCCATAGTTTAGGGATTTCAATCTGGTGGGGCGGAAATTACTTCATACTCCCCACCACGCCACTTAAATTGTCCTCCACCCTCGTCCTCATGATTCAATATGGAGAATTTTTTGCTCCTTATCCCCATCCCGACAATTGGGGTTGAAAATGAGTTGAGTCGAGTTGAACTTGTCTGAGCTCGACTTGACTAAATAAAATTTATTTCAGGTCAAAACTTGACTCGAGTTCGACACGAACCTTTTTTCTAAGCTTAAGTTCAGCTCGTTTAAAGTTCACGAACAACTTGATTCGATTCATTAAGTTCAGCCCATATGCTCGAAGGCATGCAAGTGAACTTTAAAAAGTTGCACTAATACTTCTAGTTTCTTATATTTTGAACACCCTAGTTTTTGTTCTTTTGTACCCTAAGCACAAAATAAACTTCAAGGGAAAACAAATATTTTACATTTTCAACTGTCTTGAAAATGGTAATCACTTTGAAAAATCCACTATATACCGTGTAATTTAGTGCATAACTAATTTTTTTTATTTTTTAAAATAAATTAGTTGGTAAAAAAATTAAATTTATCATACAATAAATATAATATTAAGACATTGTTGTAAACATACCATATAAAAGAAACTTATGCACATATTGTGTTAAAAGACAAGAAAAAAATAAAAAATAATATACATAGCAAATATTTGTATATGCAAATATAAAATGTACTTTAGCAAATTTCTCAAGGACAAGGTCCCAGCAGGGTGAGCGGTATAATCTGATAGAAATAATTCTCTTGTGCTTGTCGTTCATTTGGTCACAATATATACAAGAGATTTTACCAAAAGTCAAGGATATAATTATGCTCTCTCAGTCAAGATACTATCTCCTACAATCGTATCAATTACTCTTTACGATCATATCTCTTACAATTATGTTTCCTCAATAAAGAGAATAACTCCTAAACAAGTTATTTGGGCTCTAGTGGCAAGGAGCTCCTTCCAAAGACATATATAGGGAATATCAGGTTCGATTTCGAGGGGAAACAACGTTTGGCCAGTGCGCGCCTCTACGCATGAGCCGGATTAGTCGCTCACCTTTGGTGGGTCAGAAACCGGTGCAAAAGCCAAAAAAATAAAAGAATTAACTTTTCAATATATAAATGCTAACTAAATATATAAGATCATATATATATTTTAATTCATCCTCGTAGTCGAAGTCCTTTGTTGAAGGTGTCAGCAATTTGAAAACGTAAAGGGACATGTAAAACACGCACTTTACCATTTTCACTTCCAAAAATTCTTGTCCAAGGTAGAGAGCCATATAATTTTTATTATCAACGAAATTATCAAAACATGTTTCATGCAAGTTCGGCGGTTGAATCACGTTCAATGATTGTGTTGGGAAGATCGCTAGAGATAGTGTCGTAAATCCATTGTAACACAAAAATATCAAAGACATGAAATTGGCTTCTTATCATTCTTTGAAGGAGGAATGATATGATCAAGCACATGATAAGCCCTAACGTGGGTTTTAAAGAGCACCGACCAAGTATTATATTGACCATATTCAATATCTAACGTAGCTTTGATGAAGTTGATAGTATTAGGGATCATAAGATCGGGATAAGGAGGAGTGGGAGGATTAGGAGGAGGAGTGGGTGATGTAAGAGAAGGATTAGTCCATGGGTAGAAGAAGGGTCAGTGTTTGGCATGGCAGTGGTGTTTGAATCAGGAATACGGGGAGGCAGGTATGGTGGTTGATAGGTTTAGATGGAGGAGAAAAGTTTTTCGTTACCTAAGCTTACCGATACCATGACACCATGTTAAAAAAATGTCTGAAAATCTAAAAAAAAATGTGAGACTTCCAACAAACTCTAAACATCTTGAACACTCATCAATATGTCGTTAGTCAAATTCTTATAATGATTCTTAACCCAACTATGATACTATGATAGAAATATTTGTCTTGGGTTTGTCATTCATTTGGTCACATCTCTCAACCAAGACTCAAGAGAGTATCTCCTACCATTACTCCTACAATCACATCAATTACTCTTACAATCACATATCCTACAATTATGTTTCCTCAATAAAGAGAACACCTCCTAATTATATAAATCCTAATATGATTCCCGTCCCTATATTGCACTACCTTCGAGGGAATTTTCTCTCCATTTACGAATGTATGTTGGCATCCCTTCATGCAATATCTTGGAAAATGACTAATTGAAACCGTGATTGCAATATAAAACATTGATAGTATATGTCCAGTTAATATGTTCTCTATAATTACTGATACTTTCACCCTTTTTTTTTAATTTTTATAAAAGTTAAAAAATATATTTTTCATCAATGTTGGTGGGTCTCTAAAAATTGAAAGAAAGGCTGATTATAGGATCTTAATCAAGGTATGGCAATTTCTATTGTTAGCATGGGCGGTTAAGGAGAATCTGAATGGTTGCTTAGCTTAATCAGTAAAGTGATTATCCTCAACCACTCATTCTTCCCCTTAGTACAAAAACATATAAAAACCGGTCCACAGTTCATATGATTAGTTGCATTATGAATTTATGATATGATTTTGTGACTCTTGGTTTCTTGTCATTTTCTTAACAGAATCGTTGCTTTATAGTCGACCATTATTCAGGTTGTGAGAATTCCATGTGTCCACTCTGTTATTTTCAGGTCAAAGGAACTAATAAACAAAATGATTAATAAAGATTTAAAGGTAGGATCTAGTTCAAGGGATGATGGAATTCTAGCAACAGTTTTTTATCAATAAAAAATTGTAATAATCTTAATTTTCCTTTTATTCAAATTCAAAATATCCCTACATATGTAGCAAGTAAGCTGGTCTATCCCTATGAGAACCTTTTTTCATTTACTCCCAATTGAACTATAAACATGGAAATTTAACATTGAGCTATTCTTTTGTGGCTAGTTATATGGAGAATAAGTGAAGTAGGTTTAGTATACCATGCACATGTTTGTTTTTTTTATCATTGAATCAAGTGAAATATAGTATAATTTATTGATCTAATGATAAATAAAAATGTGTGCATGGTACAGTACTATCTTACTTGTACATAGAATTTACCATTCTACGGTACTTCTCTCCATTAAAATGTTGCATTATACCTTACAAATTTTTATATTCTAGTGTTATTGTATATCACCAGCCAATAAAGGTTGAATGCCTCTCTCATCATGTTACAAAAAATGTATGTTGAAAATAATGTAATTTTAGTAGGATAATGTGTAAATATCTCTGTAAATACTACTCTTTAAGTTTCTGAGACCCGGCTAGTCTAAACTTTTGTTCATAAAAAAGAAAAGAAAAGAAAAGAAAAATGTTTATGAGGTTGTAGGCATACAGTTTGTCTACTGATTCTTAGATGGTGGGGTTTTCGTTCTTCCTTCATTCTCTTCATTGATTTATTTTCTTTAGAACATAACATGTGAACTTTCAATTGCTTTTGAAGCAAAGATTTTCATTTTCTGTATGATTACATGACAGAAATCTTAACGACCAAAAAGTGAAGGTAAGGAACAAATCATTGAGCCATGTATTATTGAATGTTGAAGAGGGTCACCATAATACTGTTACATAAAATATATAAGAAACATTATTGAAGAATCAAATGGAACATGAAAAACATTATTGAGAGTTGGTTGCTTACTTGTTAGTTCTTTGCATTACATTGCAGAGCAGGCCCTCCCTTGTTCTTTTATTGTTTTTTTTTTTTTTGCCTGTATAAAAAAAACAAAAAAAACAGATATATAGTCAAAGGTACCGAAGAGCAAAGTTGTCAAAATCGGGATTTTATTTCAGGTTGAAAAAGAATATTAAAAGTAAAATCGAAAATCTTAAAATCGCAATCAAAATCAAAGGATTTTACTTGACTACTTTTGATGAAACAATATAGGATAGCAAAATCGAAAATCTTAAAATCGCAATCAAAATCGATGGATTCTACCAAAACAAAAATAAAACTAAATATATGTTTTAAATTTCATATAGTAGTAAATTACTCAAAGTTTAGAGTCACAAAATACTTATACATAAATGACTCAAAGCCTAGATGTGAAATATTCTTTAATTGTCATAACAATGTTAAACAACCTAGACAAAATACTTAAATGCAAAATCGTAGATGCCTCACAAAGTAATTAATCATGAAGAAATACTTAAACAAATCCTAGATGCAATCATAAATCATGAAGAAATCGTCAATTAAGAGGTGATGAATTGAAGGAAAGAGTCAATCTAGTTTTATATAGTTCATTTTGAGCTGGATGTACAGTGAAGAGGTAGTGTGATGTGAAACAATAAAAAAAAACTTGGTCTTTTATATATCTATAGAACCGGGTCACTGATGCAAACCGGGTCAATTGACGAACCTATAGAACCGACAGTGGCGGAGCCAGGAATTTTATAGAGTCTGGGCAAAAATTGCACATTTCCTGCGGATAATTTTATAGACTTCTCATATAATGTTACTTCCTTCCTGCGGATAATTGCACATTTCATGCGGATATACCTTTCATGTGGATCCTAAAATCCTAAGAAACAATTACCCACGAAGGTATTACGTTTACCTGGAAACCTAAATCCTTGGCAAAATCTGTAGAAAATGTGTTTCCTGCGGAAGTTACATCAAAATCCGCAGGTAAATCCGCAGGAAAAGAGAGAAAATCAAGGAATGGCCGGGCTTGCTACAAAGGTAGTAGAAGTTGAGCCTGGGCTAGTGCCCAGGCTAGTTGGGGGTTGGCTCCGCCCCTGAGAACCGGGGACCTGTAGTGGTACAAACCAGGTCAACTGACAAACCATGTCAAAATTGACCCATCTCAATGAAATAGGCAAACCCTTTCAAATCCTTTAAAATTCTGCGATTTTGCATGGATTTCATAATTTTCTGTAATTTTGATGCGATTTTATAAGAATTTTGTCTATTTTTAAATTCTATTATAAATTTGAATCATTGTACATGAATAAAGTAGCAAAATCCTAAATTTTGAGATCTAAATCGGAATTTTAACAACAATAATGAAGAGCATTATTTCAACGATAAAGGAACCTCAAATTGTAGTAATGTGAGGTATATTATTTAACCTTAGAATCGATTATTGATTTATACCTTTCCTCTATGTTAGGTTAATTCATGAAAAACATACTTAATACATCTATCTATTCTAAGAAAAGTCTTCTACTTAACGAGAGGTGGCGAAATTTTGTGCCTCTATTTACTGCCATTTTTGTGTGCTTGCAATTTTTACCCTTTCTTGTCTCAGGGTAACTTCAGTATGGTTTACTTTTCAAGAAAGTCAAACCTTGGTGTAAAAGGGAATGAAGTGGAATTTGGGAGCTAATAGATTCCATAAAAGTGAAATTGACATAGAAGTACAACGAACTTTTATGGGATGGCACACGGGGTGGGTCACAATTTCTAAAATAATTTTTTGTGGCTATTACTCTCATTAGAATTAGGGAAAAGTAAATATTACGTGCAAAAATTACACGGATGTGAGAAGAAAAAAAAGTTCAAACAAATGACTAGCATGGTGTGACACAGTTGGTAGATAATTTTGTTCTTTAAATACGTTTATGATTACAATCCTTAACTAATCCGTAGAAAGAGTATTGGTTGGGAAAAGTAACCCCTTAAATGAAACTTTGAATCTCCAAACCTCAAAAAACTAATCTCTAGGATACCTTAGCACATAGAATTTAAGAAACTTCAATCAGTGTAGCACCAATGATAAGATATTTTACTTGCTAGCAGGGTTTTGGTGCTGATCTAAGTTCTAACTAAAACTCGGCAACAACAGTATGTAATGCAGGCCCTGAAGGGAGTGAATAGATCCTACTTTCTTGTTTCTGATTCCAATGCTAAACAATATTCTAGGAATCACTTCTTTATAAAATTCAAAGTCTTTATCTGCCATTACTTTTTTCATTAATTTGTCATTGTAAGGACCAACCAGAAATTGACCAATCCCTATCCTTTCCACAGGCAGATGCAAAATCATCATCATCCTGACTGAGGAGAAATATTCTTGTTTCATGTCAAACGTGCATGTCAAGAAAACAAAAATAAAGCAGCTAATTAAGCAAGTCAAGATTAAGGAGGTGTGTGTGAATTACAATGCTATGGAGGAATGTAATTGGACAAGTCCCATGTTGATGGCAGCTAGAATCCCACGAGAATAAAGTGAAGTTATCCCATACTTGACTTGACTATCAAGAGTGTCACTTTCTAAGTTGTTATATATAAAGGCAATATTCCATGGTCCATAATTTTCTCTGGTGATGCAATGTTATACTGTTATACATCTAGCAACTGATGAAAAGGTCTGAAAGTTGATGTTGTGGCGCTCAAGTAGGTTTTATGGTGAATTTCGAAAATTGCTTTAGCTCTGAATCTTTAAGAATTCATTCTTTTATCATTTAAGAGACATTAGTTAACATCTTCTTCCTTCAAGTGCTCAACTCAACCGATCAGTCTTTGTTGCAAGTGATAATGATAAATTGATCACCATTTTGATTTATAGTAGTGCACTTGGTTATAAATCATGTGAAAGAGATGTTACTTTCATAAATCATAAGAGACATGTGACACACGAGTACTCCCAATATTTAGGTAGTTATTAGAAAGGGAAATGACCAATTTTAGAGAACTGCTCTTTACCCAAACGTTTTTGCTCATTCCCAAGTGAAATGACCAAAATGCCCCTATGTGAATTTACTCACGCCGGAGTATTTTTAACGTTAGTTAAAACACGTTAGTGTTAATTTACAAATACTGCAGCGTGAGTTAACTCACATTTCAAAATATGCAATATTTTTTTCGAATTTATTTAAATGGTAATATAAATAATTATTTAAATGGTAATACAAATAATATAAATGCTAGTAACATAAATGCTAATAATATAAATGGTAATACAAAACCTCATTTTATTAATTTTTTGATACAATTACATATTACATAATTTGATACATTTTATTGGACTAAAATAAATATGCTTCTTTGAGGTAGAAATAGACCAACTTAGGGGTAACAGAGGATCAAGGTCGGTGGTAAAAGAGACCAATCATCTTGGGGCAAAAAGACGTCATCCCTTCGGGGTAAATCTAAATCTGGTTCTTTTTATACCCCAAGAAAGAATTTTTTACCCACGGTAAAAAAATTTTGGGGTAAAAAGAAGGAGATTTGCTTTTACCCTAAGGGTTGACCTCTTTGTGCCCCAAGTCGGTTGGCCTATTTTACCCCTTCCTTGACCCTTTGTTACCCCCAAAAAAGCTAAAAAAAAAAAACTACAAAGGTGAAAGAGTGAGAAGAAGAAGGAAAGAATGTGAGGAAATGGTGAAGGTTTAAGGGGGTATTTATAGGGGGAATGGTTGCATAGGTTCTATATTCACTAAATGCAGTCAAAAAACTGTAAAAAAAACGTGTAAAAAATCATTAACACGAAGGTTGAACAACTGACCAAAGTACAAAAAACGTGTTCTTGAGTTTTGAACACTGACCAAACTAACGTGAGTTAACTCACGCTGGGTTTAACACGAGCATGAGTTAACTCATTTGGCAAGCATGGGTCAGTGAGGGTTAACTCACGCTAAGATGGTGGGCATTTTTTTTTTGCATGCACTAATGGTACCGTAGGTAGATTTTGAATAAATAAATTCGAATAAAAACTAATTAAACTCGGCGTAAATTTGAATAAAGAATTGTATTAAAAAAATTCGAATAAACTTGCGTATTAAATAAATTCGAATAAAAGTTACATTACATTACATAAAGTTCCTAAATATGTCCCATAATTACATTACATTACGTTCGGAAATGCACCTTCCAACTACAACAATTATCTTACCTCTAAATGAGGTAAATTCAAACTTGCTAAACAACAGCTATCAAGCATTCATCTGGAAGTTTTATTGTTTCATTCAAAAGATTAAATTCTTGTTAGTTTGGTTTAGATGATGGTATTCAAGTGCCAAAAGAATGAGGTTCAGTCCTTGAGACTTCAATACCTTAATCTAAACCAAATTAACAGGAATTTAATCTTTTGAATGAAACAATAACACTTCCGGGTGAATGCTTGGGAACTGTCGTTTAACAAGTTTGAATTACCCCATTCAGAGGAAGACAATTGTTGTAGTTGGAAGGTGCACTTCCCTACCTAATCACGATCTTCTAGCAGAATCAGACTGTTAATAATATCTTCAGTTGATCTCAGCAATGTTACCCGCATATCGATCCACTGGAACATAATGTGCTCCCAATCCATGCTCATCACGTTTTTGTCGTTTGTTAATTCTACCAAACTGAATGATACTCTCCCCTCGTCGAGCATTGGACGTTTATACCGAACGTATTCCACCCTCCTTGTGTCTCTCGGGTTGACTCCTTGGTAGAATTCATTCAGTTCATCTTTGAGACCTCTTAACGTTACACCAAGGCACCGAACCTTCAACCTCTGAGGTTCTCCGCCGTTGAATTGTACATGAACGTCGATCCACCCGGCCATTATTTCAAATCTACACAATAAGAAATTAAAAATAATCAATGAAAAACTCATTCAAACATTTCATCAAACACTTGGAGTGAAAATTATACATAAACCCTAAAAAGGATAACTACAACATAAACATGCAAACATCTAAACATTTAAGCAATATAAGTGATTTACATGTAACATTGTATGATTTCTTGGCAAAAAAATCAAAATTTAAACTAAACCCTAAAACTAAAAAAATCTAATCTAAGTGTAAAAAATATAGCATAATCATGCAAACATCTAAACATCATAACAATTAAGCACTATAAGTCATTTCTAGCAAAAAAAATCAAAATTTTAACAAAACACTAAACCTAAAAAATTCTAGTTTAAGTGAAGAAATCTATTTTGCCAACTTAATTTAAGTGAAAACTTACTTGTTCTTGTTGTTGGAGTGTTGTTTGATTTGAAGGAATTTCGGATTGGGGTAATTTGAGAGAGATTTGATTGGAAATGAGGCTCTGCCTGGGCATATAACATCACGAAGCGTGAGTTAACTCACGCAGCGCAGGTTAACTCATGCAGGGGCAGTATAGACATTTCACTTGGGAATGAGTAAAAATGTTTGGGTAAAGAGCAGTTCTCCCACTTTTAAGCATGGAAAATGAGAGGGCTCATTGGGCCATGATCAAACAGTAACTTTGCTCGTTTGCTTTATGCACCGGTCTACTAGCTACTTATTATAGTAGTATTCTTCTTATCATCTTATGTTCACTACATACATTCAAATAAGCCATTCTTTATGGCTTGATCTGGATAGGGACTCCTTTGATATCCGTTCATGTAGTTATAAGACGACTACTCGAGAAAAAAATTTAACTTATGATAAGATATTTTTCTTGTCGGTTGATTATTTGTTCAATATCAAGATTATTCTTCCTTATTAATGATCACCACCTTGGTGGGATCAAATCTCAAGCTACGATTATAATATAATTAGTCCTATCAAAAAAGACAGATTGAAATTATTTTAGTTAAAGTCTCATGCAATTGATTCCACTAATGATATATACACACATGGATCATGAAATTGACGTATATATAGTAAGGGGTTGACATAAGGTGGTATAGGACTGTATAATATTTTTGGGAGGCAACTTCCGGCGAATAATAAGCGCATGGATATTGGATATGGGGTTGACATAAGGTGGTATAGGACTGTATAATATTTCTGGGAGGCAACTCCTGGCGAATAGTCTATGTCTATTTTAGTTCTGTTGCATGTTGACGATAATATACATTGATGATTTTATTTTTTATGGGAATATACATTATTGGTTATAACTGGGAATATTCGATATATTTATATCGTAATAGAAGGCATATGCCATTGGAATATTCCCCATTGGTAAAATGTAGATTCTCAATTATCAGCAGTAACAGTATCTGCACTCTATATGTGGCGTTTTTATTTATTTTTATTTTTTGTGAATATAATATTTGATCTAAGATGCATTGATATTGGACCCCAAAGAGAATAACGCTGGACTCATTTTCAAGAGAGATGCATATTATGCAATAAACGGATCATGGTTTTTTGTTGGAAAACTTGACTAGCCTCATCTAGAAATTTTTGAGTGTAAGCAATTTATTTTGTCTGCATTGTTCAAACTATTAAAAAAATAGAAATATATGAAATTATATAAGAGGAAAAAAAAAAAGAGTCAAGCCTTGACGAATCAAATAATGACGCAAGAAATTTCACTAGAGTGAAAAGAAAAAGTAACTTGTATCCCAAGCAAATTTTCATTTCTCCCCCTCCGTTCGAAATTAAAACCTTCGTACTTGCTTTTGTTGTAGTTCTCTTATTTTAGTCTACTTGCTCTGAATTTATGTGGTCTCTGTTTCATAATAATTACCATATTTGCTCTCAAAAAATGTGTTATATAAGTGTCATTTTTAGTTTTCATTTTAACTTTAATTACTTACTTAAGTTAATGTTATCTGGTTCCTTAATTTATGAATATATACTATCATATTCATCTATTGAGAGACCAATTTACATTAACTTACATAAGTTAATGGATCAAATTGCATTAACGTAAGTAAGTTAAGAAATCAAATTGATTGATTTTAAAGTTGAGACTAAAATAAACCTTTAAAGTAAGTTAAGTGGTTGAATTGACAACTTTTAAAGTTAAGAGACAAAACTCAACCTATAAAATGAGTTAAGGTACCAAATTGATGAGATTTAAAGTTATAACAAATCAAACTGAACTTTTAAAAATAGAAAGGGACTAAAGTGTCTTCGGATCAGTAACGTCAACGACACTAAAGTCATTGAATGAAGCTCCAATGGATCGAAAAATTCTAACTTCTCTATTCAAATTTGGGTACCCCTAGACATGGCTACATAATCATCAACCTCTCAACCCATAACCTGACTTTAACAAGAAAACCATAATTTGACATGATATGGATGTGGATTTTCCTCGATATATAAGGTTTAGGGTGAGGGTGTTGATATTTGCTTCACACACGCCTTTGAACGACTGAACCTTCCTCGTTAGCAAAAAATATATTTATAAATTTTTGTATGTTTATGAACTCCTTTTATTTTTTTGTTGGAATATGTTCATGTCCTCATTCATTTTAATAATATTTAATTATATATTATAAACTTCAACACCTTCTCGATGGAAAATATAATTTTAATACTTGATTAAATTATTGATTGATAGTTATTATTTCATCGATTTTATATTTATGGCGAGGGTCGAGCAAGGCCAGTCCAACAATTTTCAAAAGTAAGCAAGATCTAAAACAGTTTTGAACGTGTATGGTTTTTTTGTTCGACTATAAGACATTTTTGCTTGTAAAATTTAATGAAAAATAATTTATTATTTGGAGACCTAAAACGAAGGCTTTAGTTACTTTACGTTGAAGACGGACCTAGAGTCGAGAAACCTGATTTTCGTCGAGGTCAAAGATGGGGATCAAATCCCAATCCTGACGGAAAGTGCAAGAGGAAAAACCGTCGCTCTATCCCATTGCCACACCAGATGCCCCTTTTATATCAAAAAGGCAAAACCTGTCCCTGTTGCCATTGTGACGGCTCCTTACATATAGGAAAGCCGCACTAGACTAACATTAATCCTAGTGGCTTCTTAGTTTTAGAGATTATTCTCAAACTGTTAAGATGAGACACCTTGAACAACAACAACAAAAGAAAATCGACAGTGTTAAAAATATTTGGTGGTGTTTGCATTGCAGTATAATATTTTTAACGGGCTAAGATTTTTATAGTTCAACGCATTGGCTACTATGCATAGTCGTGTATAGAATAAACACACACATACCTTTTGCAAGCTTGAAAAATAATGTCATTTAGCAACATCAATATGGTTTATGGTGAACAATAAAGTGTCCATAGTTGTTGGGGACGAGACTCCTCCTAGCTGCTTATCGAATTGTAAGTAAGGTTAAACTTTCTATGCGTGTATACGTTGCGGTACCAAAGGAGACAAAGGAATAGATACCTAAATAAAGAAATAGTATATATTTGACAAAAAATATGTTGTCAAACACCAGTATAATTATGGAAAATGTTATTCACAGCGAACACTCACTTGTAGTATGTTGGTTGCCATGTATTCTCTTAAGCAACAGTTTTGATTGGCCAAATTAGTTTTTGCAAAGAGTTTGTGAGAATACTTTTGCATGATATAACAAAACTCTATAATTATATTCGGTCATGCCAATAATATTTTAACATAAAGTTTATGTTTTCTACTCCCTCCGTTCTAAATTATAGGAAAAAAAACTCATTTTCTTTGTTCCAAATTATAAGCAAAAAAGACAAACTTTTATCATATATAATTATGTTTTTTCAAAAAATTATCTTTTCCAAAGAAAAATTAAATGCAAAAGTGCATTCAATTTGCTCTTTTTTTTTTTTTCATTTTCTCTATAATCAACTACCAATAAAAATTGTTTTTACATCTTCTTATAAAACTTATTTCAAAAATAACACAAAAAATTAGGTTACAAACTACTATGTTTTAGTTTTCTTAATAAATATGATTTTGTTTTTGCTTATAATATGGGGCGGAAGGAGTATTTATTTTCTCTCTTACATGGTCATGCAAATAGTTCCATTAGATGCATTTTATACAATATCCATATTTGTACAATGTAAATCTATAATGTTTAAATAATACTGTTCAATCGATCGTTCATATAGATTGTATGACAAAGTATACATAAATTTCATTAGAAATTTTCAATGAAAATTGTGATTAACCATGCTCTTAATCGTAACTTTAAACGCGCATATGTTTCTGCACGGGTGGATGGTCTAGTAGATGAAAAACATGATTCAACCTAGAGAAAGAAACAAGTTTGATTGAAAGTGGACCTTAATGGGCTTCAGTTTGACTAACCTATGGGCCCAACAAAACCGGGTTTCGAAAACCTAAAAACTGGCTAAGTAGATCCAACGGCAGTCCATAGAGACAGATAACCAACCACCAAACCAAGGTCGATACATCCAATCGTTGTTGTTGTTGTCTTGTTTCTCAATCCATCATAATCACTATATATAAACCCAAAACCTCACTTTATTTCTCACTCTCTCTTGCTACCTTATTCATTCTTAACCTACCCTCTTTTTCGTTCTCTTCCAAAAAACCCTTCTCTTCTACCTCGAACATGTCGAACTTCAAGAGCAAGTACCATGGTATAATTCTATTCTCTTCGATACTTTCTATGTTTTTTTTTTGTTTTGCTTAGATCTATTGTTTTCACCTTTGGATCTTGCTCAATTTTTTCTTTTTAATTTTTATTTGTATGGATCGGTAGTTGTTTGTTTTGGTTTAGTGTTTGTTAATTTCAGATCTAACTTTTTTATGATTTTTAATTTATTTATTTATTGGAAACTGGTTCTTAATTATTCGTTTTATGTTGTCATGTCACATCAGATCCTTAAAGGGTTTTGAGTTTAGCTTTGTTAAATCTAAATCACAATTTTGATATTTATGTTGAATGTTTTTAAAATTGTAAATCAGAGAATTTTAGACTGAAAATAAAATCAAGTAGATCTATTTAAGGTATAAGTTATTTACTTTATAAATCTTAGATCACTGTTGATGATCTATGTTGTTCATAATTTGATTTTCTCTATGTCTAATCATGTTTAATTTTGTATTTTTATTTATTAATAATCAGATTGTTGTAGTAAGGTTTATACTGATGTTTGTGAGAATTTGCAGATGAGCTTATTGCCAATGCTGCCTACATCGGCACACCCGGCAAGGGTATTCTTGCTGCTGATGAGTCAACCGGAACAATTGGAAAGCGTCTAGCTAGCATCAGTGTTGAGAATGTTGAATCCAACAGGCGTGCTCTTCGTGAACTCCTTTTCACCGCCCCTGGTGTCCTTCAGTATCTTAGTGGAGTGATCCTTTTTGAGGAAACCCTTTACCAAAGCACTGCTGCAGGTACTCACTTCCAACAATCTGAACAATATTTACTGAACTTATTTTTGATCTCATACGTTCACTCCTTGAATTGTTCATAATTACATGTTTTATTATCATGTTAATGGCTTTGTAAATACATTATTACCATGTCTACTGCTTTGTATTGTAAAAGTTTGGATCATGGTATATCATCAATTACTTTCAACATGCCTTTTTATATGTTTTAAAAGTGTGGTTCATGTTATATCATCAACTACTCTGAACATGCATTCTTATCATAACTATTTGTAAAGTTTGGTATATGATCAATCAATTATTGCCTTTAACATGTTTTTATATCATGTCAATTGCTTTGAAAATGCTTTATTATGATAACACGTTGAAGGCAGCTAGTGATCAAGCATTACCAAATTTTTTGTGAGTTTTATTATGATAAGAAGACACATTGAAGGCAATTAGTGATCAATCATGTTACAATGCAATTACTTTGTATCATAAAAATTTTGGTACACAATTGATCACTAATTAGCTTCAATGTGCTATCTTAATGCTTTATTATCATGCTTATTGCTTTGCATCATAATTTTTTTATGTACTACAGGACATTATCATGCTTATTGCTTTGCATCATATATTTTTTATGTACGTTTGTTCAAGTTCTACTACAGGACAGTGCCCTATGTCCTACAATAGTTGCTATAGTGGTTTGTCTACATTTTGTACAGAATAGCATATTACATACCAATAAAAAGTTGTTCATATGCTTGCATATTTTTTTTTTTGATTTTTGGGATGCAAAAAATGTTTTTATCTATATTTGAGTGAGTTGTGTATGTGGTTTCCTTCTCGCTGGGCTGTTCTTGATTGCTTCTATGTGTGCTTTGTGAATTAATGTTGACGATATTGCTATAATTTTATTTTTTGAAGAAAATATTGCTATAGTTCTTAAACACTGACATGAATGTATTTTCTTCAGGCAAGCCTTTTGTTGATGTCTTGAACGAAGCTGGCGTGCTTCCTGGTATCAAGGTTGACAAGGGTACCGTTGAACTTGCCGGAACTGATGGAGAAACCACCACTCAGGGTCTTGATGGACTTGGTGCTCGTTGTGCTAAGTACTATGAAGCTGGTGCACGTTTTGCTAAATGGCGTGCAGTGCTTAAAATCGGCCCCAATGAGCCATCTGAGCACTCTATCCATGAGAATGCCTATGGTTTGGCCCGATATGCAGTCATATGCCAAGAGAATGGACTTGTACCAATTGTTGAGCCTGAGATCCTTGTTGATGGACCTCATGACATTCAAAAGTGTGCTGCTATTACCGAGAAGGTCCTTGCAGCATGCTACAAGGCCTTGAACGACCACCATGTCCTCCTTGAAGGCACTCTCTTGAAGCCTAACATGGTTACCCCTGGATCTGATGCACCAAAGGTTGCACCCGAGGTTGTCGCTGAGCACACCGTTAGAGCTTTGCAGCGAACCGTACCTGCTGCAGTACCTGCTGTGGTTTTCTTGTCTGGTGGACAGAGTGAGGAAGAGGCCAGTGTCAACCTCAATGCCATCAACCAAGTCAAGGGTAAGAAGCCATGGACTCTTTCCTTCTCTTTTGGAAGGGCACTTCAACAGAGTACCCTCAAGGCATGGTCTGGAAAAGAAGAAAATGTGAAGGCTGCTCAAGAAGCTTTGTTGACAAGGGCCAAGGCTAATTCCGAGGCTACTCTTGGAACTTACAAGGGTAACTCTAAACTTGGTGCTGGTGCCTCAGAGAGTCTTCATGTTAAGGACTACAAGTATTGATGAGTCAAAGTTGGTGTCTCTTTTGAAGACTAGAAAGAGGGTTTAATTTCTTGTTATTTTGAGTACTGTTGCTTGACTTGCGAGACAGAATAATTGGTTGGAATTTTATCTTTTTGATTTCTTTTTGTTCCTTTGATAATTTTCAGGTGTATTTGGTCCAACCCGAGCTAAAGGGTTATTATAAAACTCTATTTCTAAGTGAAGTTCTTTTTTTAATTTGAATTTATGTGGCTTCTTTACACCGTAGTCAATCAAAAATCGATTGTTGTTTTAAATAATGTCCTGAAGATTGAGCGTATTTTCTTTAGTATTCCTTGGGGTTTCTTCCGTAGAGGCAAAACCTATTTTTAATATATGCGTATCAAAACAATAAATGTGAATATCTTTCTTAGTCTGATTAAATAGGACTATTGAGTTTCTATGAGCATAGGATTAAATAGGACTGTGTGAGCCTGTGAGCATAGCTTACCCCTGAAAAAAATGTGATGGGTTTCAATTTAATTTGCTGTCCGTAGGTTGTATGAGACTATTCAAAATGAGGTTGGTTCTTGGTGTTTTTTTGGTTGCAATTATCTTGCTACGTTCTTTACCGCAGTTGGTGATTTATACTTTATATTTAAATTAATTCAAAATCAAATATAGTTTTAACATAATAAAATCCTGACTAAGCTTTTTGATGGAAAGTTGTCTATGTTAAAAGTTCTATCCGTTTTGCCTTTTCATTTTCTGTTTCTACTTTTGTTTTACTTGAAGGACTTGGTTTGTGTCATCTCTTTTTAATATGATCATGATGGCATAGTGGACGACCCCTCTGTATCCCATTAAAGCCATAAACACAAACCCCATTTTGTTATGATCCAATTGAAATATACTAAATCCTA
>Ga0315915_1002132_pt1 | contig 24727 bp, 6 predicted proteins | sample MpolbnodulesMG_FD_207738 | JGI IMG/M metagenome (GOLD analysis project Ga0315915, IMG submission 207738) | Medicago polymorpha root nodule microbial communities from Los Angeles, California, United States - branched nodules | ecosystem: Host-associated > Plants > Roots > Nodule | place: USA...
AAATCAGCCTTATACCTAATCTCTACCCTTTGTTTCCCTCACCACACTCATATGAATCTTACTAGAGAATACACAAAGGAAGCCTTAGATCCTTCCAATGATGTAATCTCACTACCCAAGGTGATTACAATGTTTATCCCAACCCTAGAGACCCTCCTTACAAAGATACTCAACCCTCAAGTTCCCCCCTTTGTAAACCCTAGGCCTCTAGCTTCAGCTTTCTTCAAAAAATCTGCAAAAACCACTTAAATACTAGTCACAGCAGTCCAAAATCGTGTCACGATTTAGTCCAATCGCGCCACGATTGTCTCTAAACAACCGTTGTGACCAGTCCCTTTCAGGGAAACTTGGTGAGGAAGCTGTTGAATCGCGTCACGATTTCCCAAATCGTGTCACGATTTTCCATCTCAAGAACCAACCTCTCTGCCAATCCAATCGTGTCATGATGCCCAAAATCGTGACACGATTTCAGGTTTTCCTGCAATCACAATTTGAAGCCAATATACAACAAAGCACAAATGAATCTGAGACTGAAATAATGAAGTAATACTACTCAATGATCAGCATTCCCTATTCCTAAGTTAATATATGTACAAGCCAAGAACTAAACCTAGAGCACACATAAGACACCCCAAAACAATCCTTAACTCAGAAATCAATCCCAACCAAAGAAGCAGATTAATTAACACTAATTCGACAATGAACAACAAAAAATGCCTCTGATGATGAATAAGCGGCGTTTGAGTTAATAATGCACAACTTCTGCAAACCTTTATATCCCCACTCTTCCAATCACAATCAGATCCTAAAATTGCATGAAATTAAGGTTTAGGGCAGATCATATATGCATAAATCAGCATTTCGATCCTTAAAATTGCAAGGGCTGATCAATTTAGTCCTTCAAACCTTAAAAATAGAAAATTAGTCTCTTAAAATGTACATATTTTGATAATCAGTTTCAAAGACTAAAATGTTGATTTACTTAAATTTGAGCTACTAATTTGACTTGATCCTTATAATTTTGGTTAATTAGTTGTTATGATATTTATATATAGTACATGATTTCGTTGACAACTCTTTTTAGCATCCTATATCTACGCCTTCCTTTTTCTTATAACCGTGTAAGTGAAATCATCGATAATTTTGATGCTCTTGTACGTCAAAGTTGTACTTTTGAACCGAGATTTTGAATTTTCTTAATTTTCCTTAAGGGATCAATGAAGTGAAGTGTTAAAATGATATAGAAGTATAAAAAGCTTGAGCAAAAGAATTTCTTGGTGAGTTAGGATTCAAAGTTCTAATTTCTACTCAAAAATCAACTTTATGTGTAAATTCTATTGTCATTCTCATCAATAACTCCTACAAATTCACATTTGAACCATTAACAACTGGTTCTTATTTGAAGCTAGAATTTGAAACTTTTGACTCGACAATTGATTTTAACTCTTGAATATATTGTTCAACTCACTTTCACACAAATGTATATTGTTAAACGAACTTTGCTCTCATTCAAAAAGCTAACAATGTGAAACTCCAATACAAAATTCAATAAATTTAAAAATAAATCACTTACATATTCAACTCAATTTCATTCAAAATTAATGTATGGTACTCTTAGTGCATAATCAAACCACTTAAATATGTCAAATAGTATTTTTTTTTCGTTTGAACTCACGGCAATCTCTTATAATCTATGAAGCACGAACATGATAGAAACACCGACACAAGTAATAATTTGTAAAAATGACATAATTGAGTGTAATCATCGGTATCGGACATCGACGCGTGTCTGACACTGAGACACCCCTAATCCGAGGATGACACAAAAATAAAAAATCAAACACAAAAAGAATTAGTCCATAGTCTATTTCATTGTTTCCAAAATAAAACACAAACCTAAAAACACTGCACATGTTAAATTGCAAAATTTAAAACAAGAAATTTAGTTGCTTAATCACAAGAGACATATCATATCACATAATAAAGTAGAGAAAATCAATTGATATCTATATATTTGGCTATGTAAAACAAAGGATGAGACTATTTGAACCGAGGATGGGAAATTGTCCTATTTTCTAAATGTCTTATTATTTATTGTGTTCTTGTAGTAGAAGCATGTCTTATTATTTGATGTGTTCTTGCAGCTGTAGAAGCATGTCCCTACACATGGTATATCTGGCTAGAAATTGGCAAATGAAACTATTGACTGAGGTGGTTCCTGAACTCATTGGGAAGTGGCAGGATGTTGTACCTAACCACTTCAATTTCCTCGATGCTTTTTATGGCAAGCCGCATAGGTATGCCTACACCTTTCAGAAGTACGTATTTGTCACTAGGGTGGATGTAGAAAAAAGAGTCTTCTACTGGAGTCAAGCTTCTTCGATTGATGGAGAGAAGTGTTTTTAGTGAAATTATGATGAGTATTTTCATTCTCTTTGTTCATATTCTTGTGGAGTCAGATTGTTTTTTTGGTGCACAAAGCTAAAACAAAAAAGAAAACAAAAGAAATAGAAAAAAGAGAGCTACACTCAAATAAAAAGTTTCAGCTACATCACTCCGAAGAAAATTTAAAAGATCTGAGATCTGTCGGAGGAGACTCGTAACAAAGAAACTCAAAATTTGATGAGGCATCAAACTTGACCAAAAAAATCCACACAATGATTTCCTTCGCGGAGGGTGTGATTCATCGTAACATTTCCCTACTTCAATAGCTCTTTTATATCTTGTCGGTTAGAATACATTTAGAAGAGCAATGGGAACAATGATATAGACTATGGACAAAAAATATTATAATTCTTGTTGTCCATGAATATATAGATGAATGGGTGATGATTTACGTTGATTATACATTCTATATGTGCAGCCTTTTGAGAGCATTACACTAAGGATGAGGCCATACCTTGGATGATCAAGAAAATAAAGTATGGTAATCGATAGGTTTAGTTTCACATGGTGCTTAACTATAGCTCAATTTTTTAATATTGTGTTTGTTTTAATTTTTTGTGTGCCTTAAAAGTGAGTGCAGAAACTGTCATGGAAAATTAAATTATGGTTCTTGACCAATTGAATTATGCCTCTAATTTGAACAATCTCTTGTATAACTTCATATTGGATTATTATTGTATGGCCTCATTTGTTATGCAATACAATTTTGGATTTCTTACGATGTGTTCAACTAAAGTTGCTTATTAATCAATTTAGTGCTTTAAATATATTTTCTAAAAAAAAGAGTGAATTTGCTAATTGATAGGATCAATTCAAAAATTAGTTTTTAACTTTTAGTTGTAGATTTGCTACAAAAGTCTTGGTTATGTTGTTATAGATTTGCTACGAATTGTCTTAGTTATGTTGTTGTAGATTTGCTGTGAAATTACTCTAATAAGTCACTGCGGAAAATACATTTAGAACGTTTATTTTTTGTGGATTAACGAAATATTTGCTATAATTTTATAAAAGTTTGTGTAATCAGTGCATTGGAAATTGAACTTTTAAATTTTAAAAGAATAATTACTTTATTTAGCATGCTTAAAGTGCCCTGGAGACACTCGTTAACAAGACCCTAATCCACTGTTTTCAATTCTCAATAATTAATATGTGCCATCAAATGTAAAGAAATTGAACTCTTGTTGCTTTCAACAAGGCCGTTCCTATAAAATTAAAGGCCTCACTCTATTATTAAAAAATACCTCTACTAAAAAATGCAATTTTTTTTAATAAGAATCATCCTTTATTTAATTTGTAAATGACATAAATAACACATAAGAAGTAGGTCACCTGTGTTACAAATTTCAAATCACAAAAGTGTACTTGTATTATAATTTACTTATTATTTTTTAGGAATAAAAGTAATTTGATGTCTTATTTTATTTTAAAGGGTAGTGTTAACTTGTGCTCTAAGGGCACAAGTTAAGAATATATAAATGGAATTAAAAGATAAAATTTTGAATTTCTATAACATTGAATGCACAATTTCTAACAAAATATTTCTATTTTTTGTTTCTTAACTTGTGTCTTGAGGGCACAAGTTAACATTTTTCCATTTTCCTATTTTAAATTACACTTCTTTATTAGTAAAATACTCACAAAGGAAGCTAGTAGTGTCCTTGAGCAAGGTCGGGATGGGCTACCTCGCATTGGGGCCGTCCATAAAGAACCCCAATTTGAGACACAAAAGAACATCAATTTTCGTTTAATAAATACATTACATATGGTATAAATGTATAGATGTGCACTAGTAGTTTTTAATATTATATGTCAAATAATTATAGGGTATAACAATTTTTGTGCTCGTGTGTTTGCAAAAGTGTCTTTTATTTTATGTATTTGTGAAAAAATAAGAAAATAATATAAAAGAATAGATTAAAACAAATGATATTTCGCAACTAATCTCAAATTAGTAAATAATGCAATTTATAATTTTCTATAAAATAATACAACAATATTAAATCTTATGCGATTATTTGTAAAAAATTAATTTAGTTATAGGACAGAAAATAGAAACATAATACATAAATCTAATAAGGGTTAAAATTAAAATTATCTTTGTACTTTTAACATATATAATATTTATTCTCACATAACATGCATGACTTAATGAGACTTATTTAGTACATGAAGAATTAGAAAAATATGTATTCTTTGACAGATATATTGATGGTTCATGCATGTAGTTCGTGTTGTTGTTTGTGATTGAAAACCATGTAATCTTTGCAAAATATATTAGTGGTTCGTGCATATTGTTTGTGATTGAAATACATTACTCCAAAGTCATTTTTAATTCATGAGCATGAGAGAAAATCAATTATGTGATTTATCTAATATTCAAATTTTTAACAAAGCATGCATTCGTCCAGATTTCTAAAATGTTTCTCTTTGAAAAATGGTTCAGGCAAGTTGTATATCAACTCACAATATTAATTAAAAAATTGCACGGCCCATGCCACAAAAAATCGCATGATCGACCTTAAGGATAGCCTATAAGAAGGGGGCATAAGGATAGCCTATAAGAAGGGGGCATGATCTCTATCCCTTTAGCCAAAATTTTATCGATGAGATTTTTTGTCCCTTTTTGGGCCAATTAAAGTGTAGGCTTACATGATTATAGGCTTGGTGGCGGTGGGTGGTGTGGAGGAGGTGTTGTGTGGTGCCGATTTGTGTGATCCGTGCGGCGGCTGCAGGTGTGACAATATCTCTTCCATTCACGATTAATCCTCCTTCAACGAACTTCCAGATCGTTTGTCGTCGTAAAGATCGTGGTGGTTGCGGTTGTTCGTGCCAGTGGTCGTGGTGCTTTGGATTTTGCTTGTTTGGTGGCAGACCCTCCCGAGGTCACTGTGTGTATTCTATTGGTGGTAATGGTGGTGGAGTGACTTTGCGTGGGGGATCGTGGTATTTCTGGACTCGGAGTTGGTATCATAACAGTTTGTGGACGGGAGCAATATAAGAGGGTGCCTAGTGTTGTTTAGGTGAGGTGGCGGGTGTTTTGTGGGTGGTTATTCCTTTTGGAGGCTGCCTCTGTTACTCGGGTCCTTGTTCGTCGTCACTAGTTCTTGTTTTGCTTTTTTGTGGTTGTTAAGGTGTTTAGTGTGTTTGGAGGAAGCGGGTCCCGTTGAGCTAAGCCTTTTCCTTTTGATCTGTTTGTTGTTTGCTCCTCCGCATTTCATGTCGTTTGTCATTCTTTTTTGTGTGCTGGTTTCTGATGGGCCGGTTAATTTTGCTTCGAGATCGGGAATCGGTGTCTAGCTGCAATTTTGTTTGGCGTGATTTGGTGTTTCTCTGGTGTACCAGGGGTGAGGGGTGCCCTTCTGGTTTGGTCCTAAAGTCTGGTGGGCCGATCACTTTTGATTCGAGATCGGGAGTTAGTTCCTTGGCTCAAGTTTTGGTTTTGGGCTTTTTATGGTTTCTTTCAGTGGACCAGAGGTCGAGAGGTGGCAGAAGCTGAATGGTCTTTCGGATAGGAGTTTTTCGAAGGTGGCTCAACTTTGGTGTTCGGGGCGAGGGTTTATTTTTTAGGGGTGTTTTTCTTTGGGGATGAGTAGTGACGATGGATGGTTGGATTTCGTTTTTACAGTGGTCGGTTTCGTGAAGGAGTTTGTTTTAGGTGGTGACGTGTATTTTGGTGGGTGTGGTCCTCAGGGGTATTTTTAGGGTGTTTATTTTCGGGTGTTCCGCCTATATACGGCGCCTTTTGTTTGTATTCTCAGTTTCACCGGTCTCTGTTCGTCTTGAGCAAGGATCAAGTTGCTTAATAAAATTTGTTGTTTCAAAAAAAAAACTCGTACTCGCTGAGAAAAAATTTACACTTATATAGTTCCAAATGGAGTAATAACCACATATATGTCCATTTATAGGGACAAATTGACATTTATATATAGTTGTGTCACAGTTCATGACATATTTGTTTTACTTACGTGTGTATTCATAACTTAGTTTCCTTGAATATTTGTTTTCCTTGACTTAGAAATCACCTCTGAATATGGATATTTACTTGTAGAATGAGTATGCAAATATCTAATAGATGTCATATTATTCCAATTTTTTTATATTTAATTACTCATTTAGATATTTTTAAATTAGACATTATTCAGTTTATTCAATATCAAATTTGAATTTTTAATATAAACTTTTTCTAATGACATAAATTATTCAATTAAGATGTGCATATACACTTTTAGTTCTCCAAAATAGTCCATATAAAATGAAAATAGGGACTAAAAGTGAATAAATTTTTTGTAGGGACTAAACATATTTAACCCTATTTTCTATATAGAATTTTTGTGAATTTTTTTCATATTTTATTTAATTATAAAATAAATAAATTTATAGGCTTAAATGCTCTTTTGATCCCTTAAGTATACTTTAAGTTTTTTTTTAGTCTCGTTTTAGTCCCTTCTGTTAGGTTTCCGTTAGGTTTAATAAAAAAAACGTTAAGTTTGGACACGTGTCACCTTGTCATGGCTCTGAGAAAAAAAATATTCAAAAAAAAATATTTTTTAATATAAATTTTATTTTTTTGTAGAAAAAATTCGCATAACCAATGACAAGGTGACACGTGTCCTTTGTAATTGGCTTTGGGATTTTTTTTTAAAAAAATATTATTTTTTTTGTAAAAAAAAAAAAAACTCAGAGCCAATGACAAGGTGACATGTGTCCAGGAGTTAACATTTTTATAAACCCTAACGGAAACCTAACATAAAGGACCAAAACGAGAATAAAAAAAACTTAAAGTACTCAAACAATCTTTTTTTAGTTAAAGGACCAAAGCGATACCAACTAAATACTTAAAGGACCAAAAGAGCATTTAAGCCTAAATTTATATGTATCGGTTTCACTGTCCCGCGTTTTGGTCATTAGTTATGCAATGTGTCTATGTGAGGTTGCTACGATTGAAATCATGATTTATATAACTTTTTAAGAGTAAATAGACAATTACCCCCGAAATTGTAAGTTTCGTCAATTACCCCCTTGAAATTAACAAAACTTCAATTTTTCCCCTGAAATTGCACAACGTTAATCAATTTACCCTAAAAAAGTTCAGTTAGTCAACATGACGTTTTGCAAATACCCCTTGAAGTTGTGTCCATCTCTGTGACCCCTCAAATCTGGAATTGAATAATGAATAGTTAAATCCAACTAATAAAAACTTCACTGAGCTTAAATTAATTCACTCGAACACATTTAAGTGTACACGCACGCACGCAAAAAAAGAGAGATGAGACCTGTCTCAAGATGATTATTGTACACGTTATTCAATTTTCTATTTGCAGGATATGCATTAGGACCTTGACCAACAAAATCTATATTGGGCAAACTTGTTATGTTTGCAGTAGAATGCACATTTGAAAGGAGATTAGCCATTAGAAGCAGTTTTTGACTCTCTCAAACTAAATGTGTTAAGGTATGTTGCAAGCTCACTATGTATGTGCATATTAACATTGTTTGGTGTGCTCAACATAACATGTTTGTTGTCCTCAACATAACATTAGCATGATTATCAACTTCGACATGCACTTTAGATTTCAAAAGACTGTATTGTTCTGCACGTCTAGCACCTGATAAATTTAACCCAAACAAAGAGGACACCATATCAGCAGAGAACACTTTGCAGGGGTCGTCGATCTTAACAAAGAAGAACCCATAACAGATGAAAAACTGTGAGAATTTACACCGTGGTTCTGAATTCCGACCAAACATGGGGTAGAAGCTATTGAACGCAACCCCTCCAATGACTCGCGATCAACAATGCCAGTCGAATCCCTTATATCACCAAATGCATTGCGACTTGCTGGACGTGACATGTTGCTAGACAAAGTAGGTTGATCAAATCAATTCTGCTAAAACATTAACTTATAAGTGTAATAAAATGGCAATGGTAGAGCAGTATAAGCAATGGATAAGAATTTCTCTGTTAATTTATTTGCTTTAAATTATGAAAGTGAAAAAACTTTTTTCATCTTATTGGATGGTTATAATTGAAAATAAAGACTAGAACAGAAGCAATCAGGATAAATGAATACCTCAAGAATGTCAGAATAACATGTTCTCCTCACACCAAGACCAGCTCCTGTCATTCTTGTCATACCATCCATATGTGCATCAAGTAACTGATTTGAACTCTGCTAGAGAGATTCCGCCCACTGGTTTTCCTAAGTTCCATCAAATCATTTTCTCCCTATTGTACAGAAAACCCCGGTTGCATCAAAAATAGTGACGAACTATCACCAGAGTCGCATTCTTCCTCCAGTCCCCAAATCCTTCAATTGAAGACAACCCACCACCAGCTTGAAACCTTTGTGTAACACGCCAATCTTCTTTTGACAACAACGGTGGCAGCAACCTAGGATCAATGCTCTCATGCGAGTAATAATACAAAAGGTAAGTTGGATGATCGAATCTCATCCTCAATCAAAACTCCATCATTATTATTGCTCCTCCCACTCACTATTAATAGCTCTGTAATTGAAGTTCCTCAAACTACCAAAAGCACTTAACGATCCCTCAACTGTTGGATGCGCACTTTGTTATATGTTGAATATTATCCAAAACTCTAATATCTAATTTATGGTATTGATTTTGTTATATGTTGAATATTATCCAAAACTCTAATATCTAATATGTTATACAGATGAGTGATTTATTAAAATGGTTCGTACTATCCAAAATTATAATTGTTACATTGTGAGATCAATCACAACATTATTATTGCTACTCAAAGTCGTTGTAGTAAAATTGAAGGCCTCGCTCTAATATTAAAAAATACCTCTACTAAAAAAAATGCAAATTATTTATAAGAACCCTCCTTTATTTAATTTGTAAATGACATAAACAACACATAAGAAATAGGGCACCTAGTAGATTAAGTTTCATATATTATTAACATATACATTATAAGAAGGTTTATTTTTTTTGACAAAATGTACATTATAAGAAGGTTGTTTATTTGGATTCGCTACATTTTTATTTGAAAAAAGATGACATGTATGTGACAGATGAATTGATTCCCAATAGTAGTCTGATTAAAAAAGTTTACACTGATTCAAAAGTTGGACAACTAAGGAGACATTTTTTTCTTGATTGATCATACAATTTACTTGACACATATAACATTGATGGTTATGTAGGGTTTAAAGAGTGTTTCATTGATTAATAAAATGATATATGAGAGGTATATTTATAGTCAATTACAAATTTCAAATCACAAAAGTATACATGTATTACAATTTACTTATAATTTTTTTAGGAATAAGAGTAATTTGATGTCTATTTTATTTTAAACAATATTTCTTTTTTAAGTAAAATATTCATAAAGGTACCTAGTGGTGGCCTTGAGCAAAGTTCAAGATGGGCTACCTTGCATGGGACCATCCATAAAGAACACCAAATTGAGACACAAAAGAACATCAATGTTTGTTTAATATTATATGTTAAATAATTAAAGGGTATAACAAAAAAAAAATTGCTCTTGTGTTCACAAAAGTGTCTTTTGTTTTACGTATTTATGGAAAAAGAAGAAAATAAATAAAAAAATACATTTTTTTAATAAAAAAAAAAGAATAGATTAAAACATAGGGGAGAACAATTAACTTTGTTAATATTTCCTGAATAATCTCAAATTAGTAAATAATGTAATTTATAATTTTCCATAAAATAATACAACAATTTTAAATCTTATGTGATTATTTGTAAAAAATTAATTTAGTTATTGGATAGAAAATAGAAACATAATACATAAATGTAATAAGGATTAAAATTGAGAATATCTTTGTACTTCTAACATTTATAATATTCATTCTCACATAAAATACATGGCTCAAAAAGAGTTATTTAATACATGAAGAATTAGAAAAATGTGTATTCTTTGGGAGATATATTGGTGGTTCATGCACGTAGTTGATGTTGTTGTTTGTGATTGAAATGCATGTATTCTTTGCAAAATATATTAGTGGTTCATGCATATGGTTTCTGATTGAAATACAGTACTCCAAAGTCATTTTTAATTCATGAGCATGAGAGAAAATCAATTGTGTGGTTGATCTAATATTCAAACTTTTAACAAAGCATGCATTCGTCAAATTTCGGCAGATTTCTAAAATGATTCTCTTGGAAAAAATATTCAAGCAAGTTGTATATCAACTCACAATATTAATTAAAAAGTTGCACGACCCAGACCACAAAAAACCTCATTATCGACCTTAAGGGTTTGTTTGGTTCGAGAAATAGGAAGGGAGGGGAGATATTTTAAATAAAAATGTGTTTGGTTCGTAAGGGGAGGGGAGAGATTTTAAAATTATTGTACTACTTTACCCTTAAACTTAATTAAATAAGGATAATAAAGTAACGAAACAATAACGATGTAATCAATAAAAACACGATGTAGATGAAGGAATAATGGATTAGTAGTAGGGTTGTTACAAGTGGTAATAAAAGTTGTTACAAGGAAAAGTTGTTAATAATATGGAATAAAAGTTGTGACAAGGATAATATAACCTAATAATAATAAAAGTTGTTACAAGATAATATAACTTATAACCTAGTAATCTATACTATATATAAAGAAAACAACTCATTTCAGCTCTTTTGGGCTGACTTTTTCTTTCCAAAAATGCCTTCAATTTTGAATACAAATAACACATGTAACAAATAGATAAGAATAATATTAAATATTAAAAAATGTAACAAAAACAATATGAATATATATGTCTGTTTTTTTTTCCTTTATCATTTAAAAAGTGTAACAAACTAGATGAATATATTTATACTTACTTTTTCATTATCTCAATTATACCCTTAAACAACATTTTTTTTTTTGTTATATTGTTGGTGTCATTGAAATAATTAATCATAATTAGTTTGGTTTGTTATAACTTGAAAGCAACAAACATTTATATTTTTAGTTTTAATCAAAATCAAAATTTCATACAAAAAATATTGTTAATAATTTTCAAACGTTAGCACAATAAAAAGAGTGGAAAGACGGGCACGTGAGTGCCTGTCTTTTCGCTAGTAGTAATAATAATAATAATAAAAGTTGTTTCAAAGATAATATAACCTAATAATAATAAATGTTGTTATAAGGATAATATTGAGATTTTAAATTAATCTAAAGATAATTTGGTAATGCAATAAAATTTGCTCTCCTCCTCTCCCCTTCCCTCCTTTTCTAAAAATTTAACAAAACACTCCAAATTAAAAATATTTCATCTTCTTCCTCCAAAACTCTTGAACCAAACGGACCCTAAGGCTTTGTTTGCGAGTTGGGTTTTGGAGGGGAATGGAGGGGAAGGAAAGGCTTATGTAGAGGTAAACCCTTGTTTGGGAGTTTTAAAAAATAAGGGAAAGGTTTTGGGGGGTTTTGAAGGGCTTCATTTGTCCAATTTTAAAGTTCTCCCAAATTAGGGAGTTTTGGGGGGTTAAATATACAAATTGACAATTATGTCCTATAATAATTCAAAATTCCAATTATAATTTACAAGACAAATTACAAAGTATAACACAATGTATTGATTTTAAGAAGAAAAAAAATGGTAAAATAGTAAAATTATCACATAAGTCCTCCATTTCCTTTCCTTGTTGGTTTCTTTAGCTCCCAAACAAGGGGAAGGCTTTCCCTCCTTTATCCCTTCCCTCCCTTCCCTTCCCTTTCCCTCCTAAGCCTTTCCTTCCCCTCCCCTCAAAACTCGCAAACAAAGCCTAAGGATAGCCTATAGGGAAGGGGCATGATCTCTATCCCTTTTTCCAAAATTTTATCAAGGAGATTTTCTCCCCCATACTCGTACTCGCTGAGAAAAAGTTTACATTTGTGTAGTTTCAAATGGGGTAATAACCACATATATGTCCATGTATAGGGACAAATTGACACTCATATAGTTGTGTTAAAGTTCATGGCATATTTCTTTTACTTATGTGTGTATTCATAACTTAGCTTCCTTGATTTTTTTTCTTCCTTGACTTAGAAATCACCTCTGAATATGGATATTTACTTGCAGAATAGTTATGTAAATATCTAATAGATGTCACATTATTCTTATTTTTTTATATTTAATTACTCATTTGGATATTTTTAAATTCCATATTATTCAGTTTATTCAATATCAAATTTGAATTTCTCATTATAGAATTTTTCTAATGACATAAAAGTGTGAATAAATTTTTTTTAGGGAGTAAACTTGAAAGCTTGTAATTTTGTAGAGAACTAAAAACATATTTACCCTATTTTCAATGTATAATTTTTTGTGAATTTTTTTTCATATTTTTATATAAAAAAAAATCAATATAATAAATTTATATGTATCGGTCTCACTGTTCCGTGTTTTGGACATTAGTTGTGCTAACGTGTCATGTGAGGATGTTATGTTTGAAATCATGATTTATATAATTTTTTAAACAAATATACACAACTGTTAAAATATATTTAAGTACAAACTATCGGCAATTTGAATTAGGTAGGGCTCTAATTATTAGAGGTACATTAATTCTATTGACTATAAATTGTCACGCAAGCAAATGATGTTGTTTAAGTCATTGTCGTGTTATAGGGTAGAATAAAAATTATATCTATAAGTAGTAATTTCTAAAAGGAAGTTGATATTTTGCTAATCAGTTTCAAAGACTAAACTGTTCATCTACTTAAATTTGAGCCACTAATTTGACCGACCCTTGTTTATGGTTAATTGGTTTTATGATATTTATATATAGTACATGATTTTCTCTCAAAAACAAATATATAGTACATGATTTTGTTGTCAACTCTTTTTAGCATCCTATATCTCCTCCTTCCCTTTTCTAATAACCGCATAAGTGAAATCATTGATGATTTTGATGCTCTTGTCAAGCTTGAGCAAAGCAAATTCTTAGTGACTTAGGATTCAAAGTTCTAATTTCTAATCAAAAACCAACTTTGCATATAGAGTCTAATGTCATTCTCATCAATAACTCCTACATATAAGGAACAGAAAGAAATGAATTGTATAACGTAATTGATAATTACAGATACTAAATAGTAGAGGTAAAGTTAACTATAGCAAAACCCACTAACTATTGGTGCAAGAAATACTAACACACAAGACTTTTATTTATATGGTCAAGTATTTGCATATTTCTTCATATTATCTGATGTGTGACATTTTCTCATTATTGTTGATACATATTCACATTTGAACCATCAATAACTAAGGAAATAACTCTTCAAAATAAAACTGAGGAAATAAAATATTAAAATCTAAATAAAAAATATGAAAACGATGAAAAATGGCTGTATGTTTATTACCAGCATGTCTATTTGTTTTTTTTAAGCAAAACTAACCCATCCAGATTGTTGTTTGTCTATTTGTTGGTTGAAAAAAGATGCTTGATCTTATTTAATATAAATCAAACGATCTCTAACCTAATTGCAGCCCTAACACCGAAAATGATAAATTTATCCTTGAATATCAAGTCATTTTCCTCCAATTTGTTTCTTTCCTGCATTAGTCTTGAACCACTCAAACTCTGGCCCACTCACACATTTTTCATTGGTCTTGAGCCACTCAAAGAATAAAATAACCATGTTTGCTATAAACAATGTATGTAGCTATTCAAAAAACTCATTAACCAATAATTTAGCTTCTTCAAAAAAAAGAACTCATTAACCAAGACTTAGACCCAACTATCAACTACTTCATTAATGAGCATAACCTATTTGTGCCTATTATTCTAAGATTGCACATTTTTCACCACATGACAACAACTATCTCACTTCATTTCACTAATTAAGTTGGCTGATAAAGTAGCTTATATGTGTCTATGATCCTATACCTTGCATGTTCATTGTCAAAGAGCATAACCACTATTAATTCAACATTTATTCGGTTAGTTGTGTGCCTTGCAAAATTCATAGAAGGCATTTGATGTCATGGAGTATTGTGTTTGTTTTGTATGTTAATAAGGTTCATTGGATAAAAAAGTTCGTCAAGATTACCTTTTTTTTTAGGAATTCATCTAGATTACCTATAAGTGTCTATGATGATAAGGATGCATTTTTTTAAGACAACAACTATCAAGCTTCATTTATGTGGTTAGCTGCTCAAAGTGACCTATTTGTGCCTATTAACATCAACAATAGACTAATGAATTCAATAAAAGTTGAATAAAATTTAGATGTCAATTTTATGCTTTATTACCTTTTGATTCATATGCCAATAACGAATTCATTATTGGTTGTAAGAAAATAAAATGATATTCATTTATAACAGACCCGTGTCATAGGATGGGGCAGAAGTCTAGTTGAGAATAACTAAGAGTTCTAAAGCATATTCTCATAAAAATTTGTTGCTCCAATCTCTTAAATTTTTTGATGCAAATTCTAACCAATAGTTTTGGCCAAATACCTCTTTTAGTTTTTTAAGTTTGACAAAAATATTGGGTTAGTTTTTAAGTTTTTCAAGTTTCAAATAAGTGTTTAAGTTGTTAATTTAATGCACCGTTATCATTTTAAAGACTTATTTAAAACTTAAAAACTTCAAATAAGTGCATTAAATTAACAATTTAAAAGACTTGTTTGAAACTTAAACACTTAAAGTACTAATCTCCAGTATTTTTGTTAAACTTAAAAAACGAAGGCTATGTTTGGATTGATGGAGAGTGGTGGAATGGAGTGGGATAGGTCATGGTTCCATTGTTTGGTTTTGTAAAAAATGAATGGAATGGAATGAAGTGGGATGGTATCCATTCCATCCAATACCACCAATTAAGTCAATTCTTCATTTTATCCAATTTGAGGTGTATCCAATAGGATGGAATACATTTTTAAACAATTACAATTTTTCCCACATTTTTACTATTACATCAGCTACCTTATTTTTTTGTCTCTTCACTGTTTCTTATTTCTTCTTCAGTTTCTTATCCCTCGTCCCCTTTTACTATCTTCTCTGTCACTTCTTTCTATTAATATTCATACAATCAATAAAGTGTTATTTTTAAATTCCATTCATCTTGTTTCATACATGTTTGTTTCACTCCAACATAGAATTCGATAGGCAAATGTTTTTGTTTACAAGTGCAATTTGACATTCTGTTAACAAGTACAATTGAGTAGTTTATTTTTAGGAAAGTACAATTGTGTAGTTCTATGCACACGCCACAACTATTTTCAATTTTAACTCAGCATCATATACATTTTTTTAAGGAAGTATTATATACATTTTTGGTTGTTTATGGTTAGTTGGTTACTATGAACATGTATTAACTTTGTCATTGAGGACTCATGAATGAAGGTGCTCGTAAAAAATAGGCTTTGGGTGGCAAAATATATTGAATTTGTGGTGCTGCTCATGTTTATTTTGATAATCTTTATGTTTTTTATGCCAAAATAATCATATATTGAATTGACAATTCAACAAATTGATGGTTTTGAATAAAAGGTAAAATTGAAATAAAAAAGTTATAATTTGTTCCGTTCCGTCCACTTTCCAAACAATGGAGTGGAAAATTAGTTCCATTTCGTCGTAAAACATCCAAACAATGGAATGAAATCTTTGTTTCATTCCGCTCCGTTCCATTCCGCTCCATTAGTTTCAAGTTATCCAAAAAGAGCCTAAAAGATGTATTTGGTATGTTGTTTTCCTTTGTTTCTTCTAAAGCTCTCCTCCATCAATATTAAATATTCCATGTCCAAGAAGCACTTCCATATATCAATGACATTTCACCCTCCATTCAGAATCACAATTATTTTCATCAAAAGCGTTAATATGATGCAAGTAAAGAGAAAATGAACATTAAATATGGTCACACACCAAAATATGTCCCGTATGGCTTAGTGTATTTTTGTTCTTAATTTGGATTAGATCGTTGAAGAACACCCCCAAAAAAAAATAGTTCTTTGAAAGTAAAATGACATTGTTTAGATACATTTGTATAAAACTTAATTTTCCGGCAAATTTGAGAGGGAAAAATCACAATTGTAGACAAAAGTTTCAAATTAAATTGTAAATGTTTGGTTCTAAGTTTGGAAGAGGCGAAATTGATTTTAAAGATGCATAATTTATTTTGACATGTTTGATTATTTTTTTGTCAAAAAAATGTTTAATTTTTTTTAAAAGGACATCATTGGATATTCTCTAGTAAAATTAATTTTGCCTCAATAGTGTTCTTACTTGAAGATAGAATTTGAAATTTTTTACTCGATAATTGATTTTTACTCTTGAATTTATTGTTCAACTCACTTTCACACGAATGTGTATTGTTAAATGAACTTTGGTCTCGTTCAAAAAGCTAAAAATATGAGACTTCAATACAACTTCAATAAATCTAAAGATAAATCACTTAAATTCGACTCAATTTTATTCAAAATTAATTCATCCAAAATTAATATTTAGATAATTAATAATGGCTATTTATGTGAAAATAGTGAATCTTAATTGTTACTCCATCCATCTCAAATTATATGTCGTTTTGGAGAAGAAAAAATTTGTCTCAGATTATACGTCGTTTTACAATATCAATAAAACATTAATGTTATATTTTTTATTAGAGTTTAATTAGAATACTCTGACAGTGTAAAGTTACTTTACACTATCAACCAATTAAAACCATTCTTTAAGACACATCAGCTTAAGTTAAAAAAAGAAAGAATCAAGAAAAATCTGGATCAATAAATACCATCAGTACATGTTTAAGTTTGGTCCAGAAAAGTGCTACTTCTTCCTTTCACCTTTCACGGCAAAGGTTTTATTTTTCTTCTGTAATTTTGTTGGACCATTGTTAAAATAATAGATAGGGATCATTATATATGGGTGTGAGAGCATGAAAGAAATAATCTTGATTGAGAAGTTTCTGACTTGATGCTGTCATTTTGTGCTACAACCTTATGCTTTTTTCGGTTATTTCTTTATGGTGACCAAGCTAGATTTTTCAATGAAGAGATTTAAATTGATCTATAGCATTCTAAGACCGGAAATGTTACCATGATAAGTGTGAAGAGAATATTGAAATGTATCATTTAACCATTATAAAACTAGGCATGAAAGGTGAAAGGAGGAAATGGTTACGAAGATCAAAAAGAGATTAAATAAAAACAATAAAAACCTAAACGTGAATTGATGGCAATTATTACTCCAGATTTTTCTTGATTCTTTCTTTTTTTAACTTAGGCTGATGTGTCTTAAAGAATGATTTTAAATGGTTGACTGTGTAAATAACTTTACACAGTCAAGGTATTCTAATCATAGTCATGCTAACTGGTGCCCCGGACACTGGTTAAGCATACCATAAAAGGGAATTATTACCATAAAAAGAAACTGTTTTTAACTTTATTATAAATTAATTACACAATTTCAATGCATTAACTATTATAAAATTTCCTTTTTCATATCCTTAACCAGTGCCCCGGGCACCGGTTAGCATGATAAAATTTCCTTTTTATATCTTTAACTAGTTATTATTATATTTTCTTTCAATTCTTTCATTTATTAAGGACAATTTTGTAAAACAACTTATAATATCTTTTCTCACACAAAATTAATTATATTTCTTAATACATGTGAAATGACCAAAATGTCATATGATTTAGGACGACGATGGAGTATTCAAGTTGGCCTTAAGTGCATATTCCACATCAACAAGATCGGCAATGTAGTATAAGTTGTGAATGGCATGGGGACCACAACAGTATTGGACAAGCCAATCATGCATTTCATCATAGTTCATCAATTGTTCAATGTCAGCTCCAAGAAGGACCATGTTTTGAGGGCTTTTTTTGTTCCTTTGACTCCATCTGATTATCAACATCTAGAATTACCGTTAATTCATCGGTTTATTCACTTATCACCTAAATTTCCTATAGAATCACCTGATTAATGATATTTTTACAAGTTACCGTAAACATAATTTAGTTGGTATTTAGTAGAGACAATACATTTTAAGTTCGAACATCAATTTTTTTTTTTATTTATTCACTTTAAATATAAAATTTTAGTCTTTAACTACTTAACCAGTTTTTATATATAGTCTCAATTTTTTTTACAGATATATAGTCTCATTTTTTAAACAAGATAACAGGTATATATAACCTATCAAAATATAAAATTAAAAACTGTGTGAATTCTTTTTCTAAAATACAAAACTGTCACATGAAATGCAAAATATAGGAAACATGAAAGTGATCCTCTTCTCAAAAACAATATAAAAGAAAAACGGTGACTAACATAATAGCACAAACGATGGATAGTATGATTCTTTACACAAGCGTAATTTTAAAGATGTATCTAAGTGTGAATATGCTAAATCATCCTTGAATTTGTAATCATGGGTCAATTTCATCCTTATAAGGGAAATGAAGAAGAAAGAAGTGTTAATTGATTTTAAAATTACAAGTATACCCCTAAACTAAAAAATACTTATAAAATTAATTTCATTTTTAATTTGTTCTCTATTAATTTATAAATTACATAATTAATTATATAGTATTTAAATCTATTAGTTTTCTCTAAAATAATTTTGTTAATAATTCAGTATAAAATAATTTATTAGTTTTAGTTTAGCCAAATAATTTTATTCTATTTTGAACCCATCTATAATTTTTATAATCCTTTCAATTGTCTAGATTTCTTTTTCTGTGAGGACTTTATATTTGCAACAGTGATAACCCTTCATTATTTGTTTTATGTTAGCTTAATTTGATAAGGATCTAGTTTCACAAATCAACTAAAAAACATAGACATTTCCTTAAAAAAAAGTAAAACTAATAAAACACAAAAACCCAAATGTTTCTTCTCCCGTGACAGATTATTAAGAAAAGGACAAAAATGGAATTTTAAGAAACATGAGCATTTCTAGCTCCTTTCTTCGCTGTATAGAGAAGATTGTAAAAAGGTGTGGGGTCCATGAAAAATATCTCTCTCTCCTTAGTTTCTCTTCATTCCAAACGATAGAAATGGAAACTTTCTCTACTTTTTCTCTCTTCGGTACTTCTCTCTTCACTATTTCTCTTGAACCAAACACAGTGTAAATGTTTTGAAATAGCTAAATCATCCTCCAATTTACTTCATGTCTATTAAATAAGTTCTCTCGTCAAATTCAACCTTTAAATATCATGACGTGCATTGTTAAACATTGATGTTGCTCTTCAGATCACCTCTCGTGTATGCATGGGTAAATTTGGTGGTCACATTTGACTGAGACCAAATTGACACCATCAAAAGTTCAAAAAATTCATTTATCTTCATTTTTCTCTGATCAATCAATCTTACCATAAATTTCAACAACATCAAATTCCTAATTAAAAAACTAAAAGCTTTCACCAATCAAATGATATTCTAAAATAAGGGAGAAAAAGTTGTTTTAATCTCTTCTTGTTGAGAAACCAACATGGAAAATTTAATTTGTCCCTAATTTCCTTGCCACTAACTTGCATCTCCAATAACTAGCTGACTATCTCCGGTAATATTGGTAGAAAATTGTAGAAATCGAGCTAATATAGGTTAGGTTGATGTTGATTGAGAGAAGATGGATTTTTCATGAATTTCTGAGAATGTTTTGGGTGGATTTTCTTGATTATTTTTATGCCGTAACAAATCGGTCCTCGTCAAATTTGCCTATCAAATTAGTCCTTAGATACATAAGTCACGTGGATGAAATTGATTAATGATCACAAATCAAGAACGGACTGCTGTATTCACTCATGTATCCAATGTTTAACATATATTAGTGTGGAACACCAATATTTGTTGTTATATTCATTTTTTAAATTATTACCGATGTCATGAACTCTAAGTCAATAAAAAAATTAATTAATAAAATTAGTAAAGTTTAGCTTATGTTATATTTTTTTAGACATGATAGATTACAGTTTACACAAAGATAATTAATATTGTTCAATATTACTTTTTAATTGATAATTAATTCAATTCATTATCTTTATTGAGATAATGTTAACTATAAAAACGACTTTATTAAGTTTAGTTTTAAAAATTCATTCAAACATCTAAAAAAGAAAAGGACAAAAATTTCAATCATCAGTTAAATAAAACTCATCCATATGTATTTAGTTGTAAGACAAGTAGTGCATGACAAATTGATATGTAATTGTGACACGTATATAAATCATAGACGCTAGAACATTATGTTTTATTCCACAATAATCCAGAAATAACACTTGTAACAATAGATAGATCTTTCTGGAACATTTGGAATTTTGGACATCACTCTCGTACTTTCTCTTTAAATTATCTTATCAAGCAGAGAAGTGTGTGAAGAGTGAATTTGATGACGACTTTGTTTGACATGGATTTGACTGGTGTAGTGAACAATTTGTTGAATCATGTTCATGAAACTCCTTCCAGGGATCATGAGAATCATGAGAGTAAAAGAGCTTCTAGTATCCCAGTGGATATTTTGGATGCTCCTAAGGAGTATATATTTGTCATGGATGTTCCTGGTCTCTCCAAATCTGACATTCAGGTACTTTTCTTACCCGTGATTCAGTCAAATTCACCGTTATTCAAACATACATATAACTTTTTGTGCTCATGAAATGTGTCTGTCTTACTGCAGGTGACAATTGAAGATGAGAACACACTTGCCATAAAGAGCAATGGAAAAAGGAAACGGCAAGATGGAGAGGATGAAGGCTGCAAGTACATTAGGCTGGAGAGGAGAGCACCTCAGAAACTGCTGAGGAAGTTCCGTTTGCCAGATAATGCAAATTTGTCAGCAATCACAGCCAAATGTGAGAATGGTGTTCTGACTGTGACTGTAGAGAAGCATACTCCACCTCCAAAATCAAAAACAGTTGAAGTTGCCATTGCATAAGGGGTTATAATCTGTAATAGATTGGATGCTAGATTTTTATTGTAGCTTTTTGTTTGGTTTTTGTACTTGATTAGAAGTCTAGACAAGTGTTTTTGGTTTTGTGAATGTAAGAACAATCTTTCCAAGTAACATTTTTCTGAATAGTAATGCCACATCCAGTTGAGAGATACTGCATAAATTATGTTATCAATTTAGTGAATTACCAATTGAAAAACTCCTAGCAAGTGCAAATTTGGAATACATATCTCATCAAACTTCACACTCAAATTTAAGTAGCAGATGCAAGGGAGTGCTGCAAGGAATAGAAATTGTATTTTCTAGAACATTAAATAGAAGATAGGAGTCTGGTAAAGATATGTCACATTCAAATCAAAGGGCTACAAGTTCTGCTTTCAGTTCTTATCCTACAATACGTACTAGAGTTTACATTTCTATAAATAACTTCAAGAAAGAAAAACCAATGTAAATGCATGCATGATAGTTCAAATTAAGCATACATAACAAATCAATAATTGCATTATCCTTAACCAAAAGAGAAAAAGAAAACACAAACTGTGTGAACATTAGTTGAAATTGAGTGGAAGCTGAGTAAACACAAGTCTCAATTGGATAGAACTAGTATTTATGTGAATTGTAAAAATGTTCCACATAGGAGAAGACATTCGCTAGTAGTGTTTATATAAGTGGAGGATGAACTTAAGAGTTGCGCTTTTGGGGTTATCGGTGAATGCTTTAGAAAATATATATCACATGCGTGACACGCTGCTTGGGCTTGGGTTAAAAAGATTTTTTTTTTTATTACCTAGAAATGTTATTTTTTATTAATTTAATCATTATCTAAAAGTGAATTTTTTATTCTTCAAAAAAAAGCGAACTGTTGTAATGATATTTTTTTTTTGCCTAATCTCCTATCCAAAATCCAAATCACATATGTTCTTTATTTTGTATATCATATATCGGTGTAAGAAAATATTAATATTGTTCTTGCCTAATCTCCTGTCTATCTGATTTTCTATTGTTCTTACCTGTGTGTAAGAAAATGTATCAATATTGGCATATACTATGATCAAATATGTTTTTGTCAAATAAAACTAAAAATAAGCTCTTTTACTAGCATTAAATACTACTTTCTCTGTTTATTTTTAAGTGTTATTTGAGTACGAATTAAGTGTTCTATTTAACTATCATTTTGGTATTTTAAGTGCATGTCATTTGAGCATGATTTGTCAATCATTTATTAATTACTCTAATCTTTTTCAATAAAACAAAAATGTTATCTATTTTAAAAACTAAAGTTTGTTTTTTCAAACAGTTTGTTTTTTCGTCATCTTTAAATTAAAAAAAAATAAAAATTGTTACATAAAGAGTTGAAATTCTATGAAAAAAAAGATGAGTAATATTGTTAAAATTTTCAAATGCAAAATAAAATAACAAAAATGGTAGAAAAAATAAAAGACTCCAAGAATGTTTAAAAAGAAGAAAGAGTGGAAGACTCATTGGAACAAAAAGAATGAGAAGACGGAGAAATAAATGACAATTGTTTGTTATGGGAGAAAAATAGAGTTTGTGCAAAAAATTATGAATTTGTTGGAGAAAGGAATAGTAACTAAAATTTGGTTGCTATGAGACAAAGATGACAAATCAAATTTAATGGAAAGAGAAATTGTGTCCAAAAAAATACTATGATTTTAACCATCGTATAATAGAAAGAAAAAAGTCCAAAAATCCACTTATTTGATCTAGTGTTACTATTTTAGAATGTCACTTGAAAAGGAATGAAGGGAGTATTCATGTAGGGTAGCTCCTATTTAAATGAGATTTTGAAAAATATAATTAATAACTTAAATAATAAAGTAAAAAGGATAAAATATTAAATTTAATATTTTAAATGAAGGATAAAATTAAAGTCACGTCAAAATGTCCTCTTTATGCATACTAGTGTTCGAACAACATTATGTGTCTGTATGTCCGCTCTTCTATTGTTATAATGCGTATAAATTACGAATAATAGTTTTTATGAAATTTTGTTTAAAATTATTTTGATTTTGATTAAAATTATACATGTAGATAATATATATTTTGCACTTTCATATTGTAACAAGTTATACTTATCATTTTTAATGTAACAATGTTGTATTGTTGGTTTCGTTAAAAAATATAAGTTCTAATTTGTTAGATCTTTGGTGTTTTTGAAAAAGATAAACATCGTTTGTTGAGTTTGTTATAATTTAAAATTCACAAACATTTAATCTTTATACTTTTAATCAAATTAAAATCAAAATCTCAAAAACAAAAAAAGAACACCAAGCATAATTTATAAGTGTTATCTTAATAAAAAGAGCACACTTTCTGCTAGTAAAAATAATGGAAATATATACTATATATAAAGAAAACTACCCTTTCAATACTTTTGGGTTGGACTTTTCCTTTCAGAAATACCTTCAATTTTCAATACAAATAACACATGTAACAAATAGATAAAAATAAATTTAAATATTAAAACAAATGTAACAAACGTGATATGAACATTTATATATCTGTTTTTTTCCCTTATCATTTAAAAAGTGTAACAAACTAGATGAATATATTTATACTTACTTTTTCATTATCCCAAGTATACTCTTAAACAAATTTTTCTATGATAAAGATCGTTGTTGGAATGTTGGTGTCATTGAAAAAAAGAATTTAAATTATATTTTTTTTGTTATATTGTTGAGTGCGCGCCTTTTTACTAGTATTTATAAAGTTTTTCCCTAAAAAAAATTATTATAAAGTTTTGGATTCTGGATGTAAAATCTGAAAACTTATTGGAGGCAATCGGGCCTAACCCTAGTTTCCTTCTTAACCCTAAGAGTTCTGCTCTTCACTCAAAAGTTTTTGCTCATTCTCAAGTGAATTGACCAAAATGCCCCTACGTGACTTAACATACACTAGTGTTAATTAAAAATATTGCAGCGTGAGTTAACTCACGTTTATTAATATCCAACTTTTTTTTCGAATTTATTTAAATGGTAATATAAATAATATAATATAAATGCTAATTTAAATGGTAATATGAATTCTCAACAACGTTATTTAGATGACAAAATCATAATATAAATGCTAATATAAATATAAAAAAAAGGAAGAAATGAACATGAATAATACATATAAAACCTCATTTTATTAATACTTTGATACAATTACATAATTTGATACATTTTACTGGAATAAAGTAAATCTGCTTCTTTGAGGTAAAAACAGACCAACTTGGGGGTAACAAAGGATCAAAGTTGGTGGGAAAAGAGACCAGCCTTCTTGGGAGCAAAAAGACATCATCCATTCGGGGTAAATCTAAATGTGGTTCTTTTTATACTGCAAGAAAGAGTCTTTTCATCCACGGTAAAAAGTTTTTGGAGTAAAAAGAAGCAGATTTAGTTTTACCCCAAGGGTTGACCTCTTTGTG
>Ga0315915_1002133_pt1 | contig 24722 bp, 15 predicted proteins | sample MpolbnodulesMG_FD_207738 | JGI IMG/M metagenome (GOLD analysis project Ga0315915, IMG submission 207738) | Medicago polymorpha root nodule microbial communities from Los Angeles, California, United States - branched nodules | ecosystem: Host-associated > Plants > Roots > Nodule | place: USA...
CAGCTATTTCCCTTAATTTGCTCATTTCTCCTTTATAACAAAGATTTTTAAAAATACAGTATTCAACCCGTGCGAAATAAACAATTTGATGTAGCCTTTTATTATCGTCACCTTAAAATAATTATACTACAATCATTTTGCACATAATATCTAATTAACATTGCAATTTGTTTCTTTCCTAGCACTTCCCGAATGAGATATCAAGGACAAATTCTCAAAGGAAAGCGGAAAACGATAACACTAATCGACAATCTAGCTCAAAAAAGGTACAAGTGTCGCTTGATAACTGCGGAAAGAGCAAGCTACGAAAAGTGTTTAGGAGGCCAATGGTTCAACTTTTGTCGGAAAAGAAAATTAGACGTAGGCGGTATATTAATCTTTAATATAGAGAGACCACCTAAAATTATGCACGTTCAAGTCGTTCCCAAATAGATCTTCAAAGTTCATGGTCCACACTTGTGACAAATCGCCTTAGCTCTAATGCTAGACTAGATTATCTTGACTCAGTGATGCTACTTCTTAGATTGACTTTGTCTGATGTAAATATATGTAGTAATCCCTTTTGAAAAACTCTATAACAGTGGCACTCCCTCTTATAATTTAGGCTAGTATGTAACCATAATTTACACATTATTGGTTCCTTCATTGGTTCCAATTATTTTCATCTTCATTATTATGTCCAATTCCTCGCCTAACGAAATAAATATGCACTCTTCTAATGATTTGATAAATATTTTACGATGAATAGCAATGTTCTGTAATTTCAACATTTATCTTCCCGAACAAATTTTTTATTAAATACGTTATTGAACCCGTGCGAAGCACGGGTTTGTAACTAGTTTGACATGTATTCTTAGCAACACTAGCTTAGTCTTTTTAACATTCACTTATTATTAGGTGAAATATATACAGATCACTCCACTTTAAAAATAAACCTCACATAAAGTGGTATGATGCTAGCATTATTGTTAAATTTTTTAGTAGTCAACCTTCTTTCTTACTTTTATTTATTATTTGTGGACATACTAAATTTATTCAGTTTGATTGGGTGAAATAATTAGGAGAAAAAATGAGTATTACATCAAATTTTTTATTTCTTCATGATATATGTTTTTTTTGTTGGAAAACATCTCTTAACTCTACACATTCAACTAAATTAATCTAGTTATTATGTTTTATTTTTAAGAATATCAAAATCTAACATGCTAGAAAGAAATACTAGTGGTTAAAATCTAACATATTATAAAGAATAGGCTTTTATATGTGTTTAATCCCTGTAAATAGGGGCCATTCAAAAAATGGTCCCTGTATTCCTTAGTCATGACATTTTACCCTCCCAAAATTTAATCATTTAAAAGCTGGTCCTTCCCTCCACTTAATCACTGCCACGTCACTAGATTAGCTGATGTGGCACATTGACTCAGCAAAGTTTGGCGTGAAGTGACAAAAATATCCCTCCTTCCATCAGAGGGCAGCGAAATTACTTGGGGGTATTTTGCATATTATAGGGATATTGCATATTATATGCAGGGGCCGGGGTTCTAACCTCGGACACCCCACTTCTCCACAATTAAATTGTGTGAGCTCTAGCCACTAGGCTACTTAAAAAAAAAAAGCAAATTTAATATACTTCCTTTTTTGGTCAAACAAATTTAATATACTTATCATACAAACATAATTTATAAGGACATCCACTATCATCTAAATCATCTCTAATTTACCAATTTTGATTTTCATGTTTTATAAAAATTATTTTTTTACTTGAAGTAATTAGTCACTTACATAGTTTACAACTTTGAGTCCCAAAATCCGTGTCTGCACCGAGACCATAATTTATCTTGTTCTAGATATCATTTTTACAATCTGACTTTTGAAAACGCACGTAGACCTGCATTTTGTGAACCTAATATGCAAAAATTAGTTCCAACAGTGAACGGAGGTGCAGTCGCAATTCTACAATGTGTGACTGGTTTAGCACTACTAGAAAAAGCAAAATTAGCGAGGGAAATTAGTGACGGAAAAAATGAAATTCCTCACAAATTCTTTGGTCGCAAAATTTAGTGACGGGATTAGAGAGGGATTTCACATTTTCCCTCGTTAAATATCCCTCACTAATTTTTGTTTTTTTAGTAGCGTAGGAAAAACGAAAATAGCTCAAGACTTTCACCAATTTTGAGAATGGAATGAAAAGGTTCAACCAATAATTGTTTTATTTGGGAAAGAACATGGTTGGAACTGAATTTGTGATGTTCGTGAACCCATAGGTAATCGAACCAAGGAGAGAAATGATAATCACATATGTTAGAACCAAGGAGTGGGTAGTGTAATTTAATTAGTGAGAAGCAAACTGATTGTAAGAGAATTGGAATACGTGGTTAACGTGTGGTTTGTTTTTAGGATCAAAATAACTATTTCATTGGATATATAGTGAAAAATAAGGCTTACATGAAGCTTATAACTGGTACACGTTCAACAATCAAGGAGTTAAGAATTTGTCAAAGAGTACTAATTCAAAACCTAGGGTCTGGCTCAGCTATTTTGGCAGAACTTTATGCTGCTATGATGCCATAAAAATTGCCTCAATTGGAATAGTTTGTGGTTTGAAACAGATTCAAGAATCGTGATGCTTGCTTTCTTTCAAGTTTTATAGTTTCTTGGTGTATAAGAAACATATGGTTTAACTTTTTAGTGAGATTTAGACATGAATTTTATTGTTACCCATAATTATAGAGAGAGAAACTCATGTGCTGATCAACTTTTAAATTTGGGATTAACCGAAAATGGTTTCACTTCGTGGGATGAATTCCCTAATATATAGTATTAGGCTAGAGATTATTAGAAACAAGTTTGGGCTTCCCAACTTTAGATATGTTAATTTTTGAGGAGATATAAAAAAATTAATAATTGATTAATGACCAAAAAATTCATATTTATAAATTGTATGCTCAAACGACTCTCTTTATCTCGTGAGTTTAACTCAGTTGCTAAGGACAATGCATAATATATGCAATATTCGGGTTCGAACCCCGAATTCAAAAAAAAAAGACTCTCTTTACATACTCTTTTCTAAAAATATAACGCGAAAACAATAAAGTATAAAATTATTATAACCGGTAAATTATGATTGTTCTATTTTTTATGTCGACAATATTTAAAGAAAAACTAATATCTTTAACATATATTTGTTTCTTTAAATATATTTATAATAAATTATAATTATTATATCACAGTTAATTTTTATCTAAAAGATATAAATGTTAAATTAAATTAATTGTTTATAGGAAAACTATTGTCGTTTGTATGAATTATACATTCTAACGACACTCTTAGTGACTTATTTACAATAAATAACTTAAAATACTGGTTGTGTTGGCATATGATTTTGAAGTGTTCTCCTCATTAAAGTGTCGGGTTTGATTCTCATCAGTTTCAAATTGAGTAGCTATATAAAAATACATATAAATGATCTGCAAAGTTTCGTAACATTTCAAATAAGCCTCGATTTATTTTGATTTTTCGATCGAAATGCATAAAATCACAATTGATGATCTGCAAGGAACTGGGCTTAAGGCAACTGAGCCAACTCCAGTTAACCGCAGCTGACTCAGCGATAGTTAACTGCAGTCTGAAAAGACACAACGGTAATTAACTACTGTTGAAGGCAGAAACATATTTTCCATGTGTTTTTAATAAAAGTTGAATGTGAAAAAAGCAATTTTCAAATTATGGTAGGTGGGTTGCATAGTAGTTGGTTTAGGCCTTTTGGGCATTTGGACAAGTACACAATTGAAAGGTAAGATTATACTTCGCACCCTTTAAGTTGCTTTCTATACTCCACGAACCATGTGATTTTTTTATTTTATTTTATAAACTACCTCTTAATAAACATATATATAAAAAATCAAATTCATTTGTAAAAACCACAGAACAATCCGAAACTGAAGAATTTATTCTAGGTTTTTCATTTTCGAAAAATGCAGAACAAAAAAAGTTTTAAAAGACAAAAACCTTCGCTCTAAAAAAGAGGAAAATTTAAAAGTATTTTTTGTGTTTGTCAAAGAGTGATTCTTTTCTCTTACTTATATCTCCTGATGCAATGAAAATTTAAAGATGTGTGGCTCTTGATAAACAAAATGTGTGTATATTGGTTAATTTTTAAAGAAATTATTCTTGTAGTAAAAAAACTAGTTTGGTAAAAAGATTTCGTTGATAAAAATAAATTGTTGGTTTGATGAAAAAACAAAATAGTGCCAGAAATTGATTATGATGAGTTGATTTTGTTGTACTCACCAATCAAATCCAGAACAAAACAAAACTAAAATAATTTAGAAAAAGAATAAATGTTGCTTTAGGAACTCAATCAACCAAACGGACTCGAGAAGTTAAAAATAACTTGATAGCAATGTTCTTTTTTGGCTTACAAAACTTGGAAATTGAATATATAATTGTAAGACCATTGCCATTGCAAACGTGGTTTTGGCTAATTTGCTACTCTTTTTTTTAATGGAAAACATATATATATATAGAAGATAACTAATGCACTTAGAGAATGGAACACATGAGGTGACCAAAAAACCCACCCACGAACAAAAAAAGAGCATCACTAACACCATCGAATTATATATCACTCTTTTGGAATTTACGATTTCGTTTAATTATTCACTATATGTTTTCTTAGGTCAAATATTTTTTTTATACAATAATTAATAAACGAACATCTTTATGTATTCTCTTTGGGTCCCGTTTGAATTGACTTATTTTAAGCTTATGTGGCTTATCTACTCTCATAAGCCTTTTTAAAGGTGTTTGGGCAAATAAATAAAAATAGTTTATCATAGTTTCATAAGCTGCTTATGCTATATTTTAATAAGCCTAGATTTTCAGCTTACCCTCCGGCTTAACAAGGAGCTTATGAATTTATGTAACCTCCTTCGATTCTCTCCGGATCCACTTTTTCAAAACATATATTTTAATTATAATGTTAGTTATTTTGGCGGTACATGAGTAACGATTAACAAAATTATTATATACTTATCTTACTAAAGTAACACACATAACTAAGATTTTTATTAGTTTTTTTTAAGGAAGATTTTTATTATTATTTTGTTACGTAATAAAATGAAACTGAATAAAAAAACAAATTTAACTTGTCTTTTTGTTAACAAACTGTACACTAATATCTATATGGAGTATATGGTTGTCTTATATGAATATTAATATTTTTTTTTAAGGACGAATATTGATTATACTATATAATATATATATATATATATATATATAATTAATATATTATAATATTGTTTTTTACATCTTGATTAATTATATCATAAAAAAAATCTTAATAATTGTGATTCGATTCTTTGATTTTTTGTTAAATTAATAATATTTAAAATTTCGATAATTGTTTATGTAATGTCATATCCAAACACTTCAATTTATGTAAGTACTTTTTAGTGTACATATCCAAACATAAATAGCTTATCAAGTATAAGAGTTTATGATGTAAGCTCTAATGTTATTAATGCTATAAACATCTATATAAACTGGTTATTCAAACAGGGCCTTGGTCTAAATTCAAAATCCGAAACAGCTATTATTCATTATTTAATTTAATTATACAAAAAAGTGTGTGATTAAATCACAAAAGGAAAAATGAAATTTAAACCGTGTTCTTGCCATTTAGCAAAGTTGGTCTTGGTCGTCGTGGTACGTTTTCTTCATGAGTTTGAGTTGCTGGTACGTACACACGTTTTCCTTATTTACGTGTCACATGGGTCCTAGGACTTTACTATTTTTTTTTTTTTGAGGGAAGGACTTTACTATTTGATTATCATGTTTTTCATGCTATGAATCATGACATCATCACAATCATCAACCATATGATTAGTATTTTATTGGCTTAATATTTTATCCACAGATATGTCATGTGATTGTAGGAGTCTTTATCTAGTTGTAAATTTTAATTTCTTTTGTGTAACTTGTGTTTTTCTAAGAAGGGTATGAACCCTTTCAAGACATAACTTACAAAGTGTACATTGTTATAGAAAAAATTAGAAAAACAAAGATAAAAAAAAATTGAGCATTATAAGAGACTGAAACTAAGATAAATAATTAAGAACTGAAAGATGATGAGTTTCATATGTGTAGTGTGGTAGATGCATCTCTGAATCGGTCAGCAGAGCAGATCATGGGTTCCTTAATCCTTAATCCTTAATTGACATGTTATTTTCTCCCGTTATATAAGGTGATGAGAAAGACTCCCTCAAAAAATAAAAGTGATGAGAAAGATACAGAAACAATTTTAATGACACTAATAAAAATTAGAAGTTCTGGTTTGGAAAGAAAATTTGAATCAATATTTTTATTAAAATATTTAAGAAATTGATACACACAAGTTAATAGAAAATTCTTTATTTAATTTCTTACCAGATGAATGACTATACCTAGTTTCTATATTTACAAGAAATATCTCCTTTTATCGATCCACCACAATTAGAGCATTTGATTCTTACCAATAATCAATAATGTATTAGTTTAAGTGGTAGGTGAATTGAGACCTTTAAATAAATGATGATGAGTTTTGATCTTTGACTCGGAATCTAACATAATAATAAAAAGAGAAAGAGTTTTTTTACATAATATATTTTCCACACCGTATTAGACAATATTTCATATTGGCAACTCTAGAAAACGAATCAAATCATTTTCCTTGAATAATATTATAAACTCTACCGAATACTACGTTCATAATATATTTCCTTAAATAAGTGGATATGAAAATCATTGGAAGAGACAATTTAATTGCGCAAAAAATAAATAAATAAGTTTATTGTTTTTTTCCTTCAAAAAAAATTGTTTTTTGAAAGAAATTTAATTTAAAATTAAAACATAGATAAAGTCGTTTTTATTCAAGTCAACAAATCTGTTCGACAAAGCCATTTTGTTCAAATTTATGGTGCACAAGTGATTGAGTGAGATAATAATTTGCAATAATAAGTGCTGACTAAAACAAGATTGAATGTATAGAGTTTTTTCGTTTAAACACGAGACATTTAGTGGTTAATCCTTGGACAATCCTTTTATCATTGGATTAATAAGTTTTTTTTTATTTTTTAAAGAGGCTAAAATAAAATATATTACCACATGAAAGCGTTATTCCCCGTACAAGGTGTACCAAGAAATAAACGCAAGGTCTGAACAAATTATATGTGATAAGATTTAACCATAAAAGCATTTTTTTTGACAAGACCATAAAAGCTTATATGCTATAAGCTATAAACTCATTTCTTAATCTTATCAATCAGACCCTAAGCAGTGAAAAACAAATTGTGCATTTATGCACATCAGACAAATTTATTTATATGTATCAAATTAAGGATGAGTGCAAAGGTGGACCATCTTCATAACTGGTCGATGATATTTACAGATAACCCAATAACTTATTGTCGGTTCAATACAATTTTCATATAAATTTTCTGTTATTTTAATAAAATTGATATAAATTAAGGCACAATTTCATTTTAGTCCCTATATTGTAACTACTAGTCTATCTGGTCATTTATCAAGATGATTCATATAGAATTTCTATCAAATGGATATTAGTGTCCACGTAAGAAATGAGAATGAAGGTTCTGTCGGATTCTCTGGCAAGGACATTAATGTCCTTCCACAACATTGTTTTGAACAAAACATCAAACATTTAAAAACATATTCTGACACATGAATCCAAATCTAACATTTGACTCAGTTCAAGGTTGCTTGTTCTTCCTTTTTTGTTAATAATTCCATACTTAAGACTTTTTCTCTTAGCCACCTTAAATTAATCACAAATTTTGATCCTTTCCTCACAAACCCTTCTATATCAAGTTTCAAGCTTTGGTTTCTTCATACCCAGAAAACCAAAAATACCTTCACACTCTGCATATTTTTGTTCAATTTTTTTTATCTAAAGCTTTGATTTTTAGCTATAAATCTGCATAATTTGTTGAATTCTGATCTGGGTTTTGAAACTTTGATCTTGATTCTTATAAAAATCTCATCTTTTTGCCTTTTGATTTTGAGCTATAATCATGGGTGGTTGTTTGAGTAAAAAGGAATCAGAGCCAGATCATAGACATGTTGGTGTTTCTGGTATGCACAATCATAATCACAATCACAATCATAATCATAATCATAATCACAATCACAATCACAAGAATCATGAACCTTATGTGAATCAATCAAAAACCCCTTTTCAACAACCTTACCAATCACCAAACAAACATGCCCCAAGTCCAAAACCAATTGTTCAAAGATCAAATGCAAACACAATTCTTGGTAAACAATTTGAGGATGTGAAACAAATTTACACACTTGGGAAAGAATTAGGAAGAGGACAATTTGGTGTGACTTATCTTTGTACTGAGAATTCAACTGGATTGAAATATGCATGCAAATCAATTTCAAAGAGGAAACTTGTTAGTAAATCTGATAAGGAAGATATAAAGAGGGAGATTCAAATCATGCAACATATGAGTGGACAACCAAATATTGTTGAGTTTAAAGGTGCTTATGAGGATAAAAATTCAGTTCATGTTGTTATGGAACTTTGTGCTGGTGGTGAACTTTTTGACAGGATTATTGCTAAGGGAAAGTATAGTGAAAGAGCTGCAGCTTCAATTTGTAGACAAATTGTTAATGTTGTTCATATTTGTCATTTTATGGGTGTGATGCATAGAGATTTGAAGCCAGAAAATTTCTTGTTGTCTAGTAAGGATGATAAGGCAACTATCAAGGCCACTGATTTCGGATTGTCGGTTTTCATCGAAGAAGGTTTACTTTTTTATTCATTTATTGGTTTTTCTTTCTTGTATCTTGAAAGTTATAGTAATATTTGGGAATTATAGAATGTGAAGTATGTGAACTGTAGCATAATCTTGAAATTTTAATTTAGCTGCAATGCATTGACAATAATTGTCATCATTATACCCTGTTTGTCAAGAGTTACGGTTAAACAAATTACCATGATCTTTAGTACAATGGTTATGCAGTGTTATGAACATGAAAAGTAATTTACTATAATTTATTGTCCGTTGCACCTAATGCATTGTAGTGTTGCAATGTGGATTCTCCGGTGGTCACAGAAACACAGCAATGGCAGCATTGCGATTGCGGATCGCAATATTGCAGCTGCATCATGTGATGTAGTAGGGGCATGCACATTGAATTAATGAAAAATTACGCATCAATCTTAGGGAGATAAAGAAAATGAATGACATCGAACTTAGGGAAATAAAGAAAGTCAATGCTACCATCATTTTCCATTCATTTTCACTGTCAGAAATGATATGAAGATAGGAATGAACTTGATAGATTAAATGTATTTGCATGGCCATCCTAATTAATTACTCAGAAATACTAACATGACATGATTGATCAAATGAACCAGAACGGCAGAATCTGTCATTCCATTTATTTGTATTATCTGGTTTCATAAAATTCTTGAACTTTAAATTGGTTTGCTAATGTTAGTATTATTGCAATTTGCTTGTTTTAGTTCCATGTAGAAATTCTCATATGTGATTTTTCTTCAACCATATGACACACATGACATCCATATGTAGTATGTTGGCAACTACTTGTCTTTTGATCAGAGGATTTATCATAATAAAGAGCAGGATTGTCTTCCTTTTAGAATATGTACACTTAAACTTTTTTGATTATTTATTCGCAGGAAAGGTATATCGGGATATAGTCGGCAGTGCTTATTATGTTGCGCCAGAAGTTCTACGCCGTAAATATGGGAAGGAAATAGATATATGGAGTGCAGGAGTTATATTGTACATCTTACTTAGTGGTGTGCCTCCATTTTGGGCAGGTAAAATCAACTGGTTCATTAGCTGTTTCATTATGGAATGATAATTACCTTTTACTAGGCTTGACTGATTTTTCCCTAAAATACTTGTTCTAGAGACGGAAAAGGGAATATTCGATGCCATATTGCAAGGTCATATTGACTTTGAAAGTCGTCCATGGCCAAGTATATCAAACAGTGCTAAGGATCTTGTTAGTAGGATGCTTATGCAAGATCCAAAGAAACGTATCACAGCTTCTCAGGTTCTAGGTAGGAAACTTTTATTCTGTTTTTGCCTCATCGAGTACTTGAAGCTTTTAAAGCATCATCTGTATAATATTTTCCATCGCAATTACTCTTGTTTTTTTTTTTTATAATCACAAACATTTGTGTTACTATAGACTGACAACGTCATTGCATTATCCTTATGAATTTTCTTTGGCTAATGTTTTGTAAGTTTTTTACTAATGGACTCATATGTATTGTATGGATTATTAGATCACCCTTGGCTTAAAGAAGGTGGAAATGCTTCCGACAAACCGATAGACAGTGCAGTCCTTTCCAGAATGAAGCAATTCAGAGCGATGAATAAACTAAAAAAACTCGCCCTCAAGGTTAGTCCAGTCACTATCTAATGAAGAGATCAGAGTGTTGTTTTATGCTTATTTTATTAAATGACATATTGTTACTGCTTTCTATGTGGATCAACAGCTAAAAATTATTAAAGGCTAATTTTAAGACAAATTATGTTTAGATAAACAACTTATTAAACCTTTATAGCATAAGCGATTATCATATAAGAACTTATGTATAAGCTATTTCTATACCCAAAAAGATGAAATAAAGTCTAATTATTTTCATATAATCTAGTAAAGTTGTTTTCATAAGCTATCCTAGAGAGCTTATGGAAATAAGATGAAAACAACTTATGCACATGTCATAAGCTGTTTCCATAAGCTTTCCTAAACAGTATCGCAAGTGTTTATGTCAGTAAATAAACTCAAATAAGTTAGTCTAAATAGGCCTAATCTCTGTTTCACTCAATAAATTTACACTGAGAGATATAAAAATATTCGCCTAATGTTTCTTTTAGGTAATTGCTGAGAATCTTTCATCAGAAGAGATCCAAGGTTTGAAGGCAATGTTTACGAACATGGACACTGACAAAAGTGGTACAATCACATATGAGGAATTAAGGGCAGGATTGCAAAGACTCGGCTCAAAGCTTACTGAAGCGGAAGTGCGGCAGCTTATGGAAGCTGTAAGCCATTGCTGATTTACATGATTTGTTTTGTTATCTTTTTGTGTGTGTGTTAATTCTTCTAAAACTATATTCCTTTGCTTAAATATAGGCTGATGTAGATGGAAATGGAACAATTGACTACATAGAATTCATCACTGCAACAATGCATAGACACAGGTTAGAAAGAGATGAGCATCTTTACAAGGCCTTCCAATATTTTGATAAAGACAATAGTGGGTAAGTATTTCTATCTTCAATTACTATTTCTTCAATCAGTTACATTCTCAACTTTTGATTTAGAATTTGCTCTATGGTTTATTGCCATGTCTGTCAAATATGTTTCATGTTTGTGTTTTTTAAAAAGTTTTAATAATAAAACAAGGATCAATTACCAGAAATCCTTTTTTTCCCTAGATAAACACGTGCATTGGCTTCAGACTCATCATCACTTTAACAAACATACATCCTTGTTTTTGTTTGATTCCATCACAGTTTTATTACAAGAGATGAACTGGAAACAGCCATGAAAGAATACGGTATGGGCGACGAAGACACAATTAGGGAAATTATATCGGAAGTTGATACGGATAATGTAAGTCTATATGTTTTTTTTACCTGGATTTGCTTTAGTATAAAAATGGTGCAATCTGTAAACCTTAAATCAGAGATGTTGGGTGAAGATTGGACGTCTCTCATTCTTACCTCGCAAATTCAAAACACTAATTTGAAATATGAGACGTCTAATCTTTCATCCATTAGCTCCGATTGCTAGCTGCACAATCTTTTAGCTACATCAAATCCAAGATCAATTTTTATTGACTTGCTATGATGCTGTGGTATCTCAGGATGGTAGAATAAACTATGAAGAATTTTGTACAATGATGAGGAGTGGAGTCCAACAACAAGGCAAACTATTCTAAATAAAGCACAAAATAATGTCACTAGTTTACGTCTCCTACAGCCAAGACCAGCAAGTGAAAAGGATTAAACTTCTTTAGTTTGTGAGAAAAGGCTTTCAAAAGTTTTATAAATCATATCATAGGCATGTAAAGATTCTAATATAGATTTGTGGCAGTGAAAATTTAAAAAGCTCTGCTTGAGTGGTTATCTTATATACTAAGAGCACATGTTAGCATTTGCCTAATATCTATATGTAATTTTTTTTTTAAAAAAAGAGTATTCGTATATGCAATATTTATACACCATTCTATAAATAATGGTAATAATTAAACAATTTTTATCCGACTCAAAAGGATTAGTTTTGTAGCTGCACACAGAGGATGTCCGATTCTTAACTTGAATGAAGTTTTTCTTTCTGACTGAAACATTAACAAAGTTGTTAGGTTAAATGATTTTTGTTCTTTTTCTACATATGGATCAAATGGGGTAGTGGATCCACCTGAGAAAAAAATGAAGCTTTTCTTGGATTCTCATGTAAGGATATTAATGTCCTACCACAACATTGTTTTATACAACCTCAAACGTTTTAAAAACATATTCTGACATATGAATCCAAATCTAACATTTCACTCGGTTCAAGGTTGCTTGTTCTTTCCTTTTTTGTTAATTCCATTCATACTTCAGACTTTTTCTCTTAGCCACCTTAAATTAATCCCAAATTCTGATCCTTTCCTCAGAAACTCTTCTATATCAAGTTTCAAACTTTGGTTTCTTCACACCCAAGAAACAAAAATAGTTTCTTCACACTCTATGCATATTTTTGTTCATTTTTTGATCCAAAGCTTTGATTTTTAGCTATAAATCTGCATAATTCTGTTGAATTTTATCCCCCTTTTTTTCCCTTCCCTTTTTCACACTTTTACTTGATCTTTTTGAAGCATTGATCTTGCATCTGATAAAAATATCATCCTTTTGGTTTTGTGCTATAATCATGGGTGTTTGTCTGAGTAGAAAAGAATCAGAAAGAGAACGTAAACATGTTGGTGTTTCTGGTATGCACAATCATAATCAAAATCAAAATCACAATCACAATCACAATCACAACCACAATCACAAGAATCAAGAACCCTTTGTGAATCAATCAAACACCCCTTCTCAACAACCTTACCAATTACCAAACAAACATGCTCCAAGTACAAATCCAACTGTTAAAAGGTCAGATACAAACACAATTCTAGGCAAACAATTTGAAGACGTGAGGCAAATTTACACACTTGGTAAGGAATTAGGGAGAGGACGATTTGGTGTGACTTATCTTTGTACTAAGAAATCAACTGGAATGACATATGCTTGCAAATCAGTTTCTAAGAGTAATCTTGTTAGTGAACCTGATAAGGAAGATATAAAGAGGGAGATTCAAATCATGCAGCATATGAGTGGACAACCAAATATTGTTGAGTTTAAGGGTGCGTACGAGGATAAAAATTCAGTTCATGTTGTTATGGAACTTTGTGCTGGTGGTGAACTTTATGATACGATTATTTCCAAAGGGAAATATACTGAAAGAGCTGCAGCTTCAATTTTTAGACAAATTGTTGATGTTGTTCATATTTGTCATTTTATGGGTGTGATGCATAGAGATCTTAAGCCAGAAAATTTCTTGTTGTCTAGTAAGGATGATAAGGCAACTATCAAGGCCGCTGATTTCGGTTTGTCGGTTTTCATTGAAGAAGGTAAGATTTTTATCCATTCATGGTCTTTCTTTATTGATAGATTAAATGTATTCGTATGGCCATCCTAATTAAATGAACCAGAATGGCAGAATCTATCATTTCATTTATTCCATAGATTACAAGATTTGGTATTATCTGGTTTCGTAAAACTCTTGAACTTCAAAGTGGTTTGCAAGTGTTAGTATTGTTGCAGTTTCCTTATACTAGTTCCATGACGATCCATGTATAGATTCTCATATGTATTTCTCTGCAACTATATGGCACACATGATAATGACATGTACATGCATATTTAGTATGTTGTGTGCAACTACTTGTCTTTTGTTCAGAGGATTTAGCGTTTTAAAGAGCAGGATTGTCTTCCTTTTAGAATATACACACTTAAAATTTTCTGATTATTTATTTGCAGGAAAGGTATATCGGGATATAGTTGGCAGTGCTTACTATGTTGCGCCAGAAGTTCTACGTCGTAGATATGGGAAGGAAATAGATATATGGAGTGCAGGAGTTATATTGTATGTCTTACTTTCTGGTGTGCCTCCATTTTGGGCAGGTAAAAACAGCTTGTTCATCGGTGTATTCATTATGGAATTAAAATTACCTTGTATTAAGCTTGACTAGTTTTCCCAAAAATACTTGTTTTAGAGACGGAAAAAGGAGTATTTGATGCCATATTGCAAGGTCGTATTGACTTTGAAAGTCTTCCGTGGCCAATCATATCAAACAGTGCTAAGGACCTTGTTAATAAGATGCTTATACAAGATCCAACCAAACGAATCACAGCTTCTCAAGTTCTAGGTAGGTAAATTTTATCGTTTTTGCCTCACCAAGTACTTGAAACTTTTAAAACATTGTCTGTATAATATTTTCCATTGCAATTACTATTGACTTTTTTTTTTTATTCACAAATGTTAGTATAATTAGTATTAATGTTGACTGACAACATCGGTTCGTTATCCTTATGAATTAGAGCATCCTTGGCTTAAAGAAGGTAGAGATGCTTCTGATAAACCAATAGACAGTGCAGTCCTTTCCAGAAGAGATTCAGCTCAATATTTCTATCTTCAATCACATATGAGGAATTGTTGGCAGGATTACAAAGACTCAGCTCAATATTTGGATAATAACAATAGTAAGCAAGTATTTCTATCTTTAATTACTCTTTCTTCAATATCTTAGATTCTCAACTTTTGACTTAGAAGTTGCATTATAGTTTATTGTCATGTCTGTCAAATATGTTTCATTTTCTTTTTTTTTTTAAGTTTTAATAATAAAACAAGGATCAATTACTAGAAATCCCATTTTTTCCTAGATAAGGAAGTACATTGATTAGAGAGTCATCATCAGTTTAATGAGCATATATCCTTGTTTTTCTTTGACTCTATCACAGCTTTATTACAAGAGACGAACTGGAAACGGCCATGAAGGAATACGGTATGGGTGACGAAGACACAATCAGGGAAATTATATCGGAAGTTGATACGGAAAAATCAGAGCTGTCGGATGAAGATTCGACGACTTGCTTTCTGATCCTGCAAATCAATTTCAAAAACATGAATTTGAAATATGATTCACTCAATCTTTCATCTATTAGCTCTGATTGCTAACTTTTCCGTTTTTAGCTACTTAAAATCCATAATTAATTTTTATTGACTTGCAGCAAGATAATATTCTGTCAGATGGAGATTGAACGTCTCACATTCTAACCTCACGAATATGATTCAAAACACGAATTTGAAATATGAGCTGTCTAATCTTTCGTCCATTAGCTCCGATTGCTAGCCGCGCTATATTTTAGCTACATCAAATTCAAGATCAAATTTTATTGACTTGCTATGATATTGTGGTATCTCAGGATGGTAGAATTAACTATGAAGAATTTTGTACAATGATGAGGAGTGGAGTCCAACAACAAGGGAAGCTATTCTAAATAAACCACACAATTATGTCACTAGTTTTATGCATCATATGATAGGCATGTAAAGATTTTCATATAGATTTGTAGTGAAAAGTTAAAATGCTTTAAGTGGTTATCTTATCTACTCACTTATTTATCTTTTTGGTTTCTTTAACGTCTAGTTTTGAGTGATCTTGTAATTTATTTTGGACATTCAATAAAGTATGGACTCACCTACGAAAGGTGATTTTCCTAGTTTAGATTAAGTGAGAGTAGTTATTATTGTGAGAGATGAGAGGAATAAATTAGGCTTAATTACAGTTTAGTCCCCTATTTTATCAAACTCGTGAAAACAACCCCCCTTTTTAAAATCGAACTTTTAGTCCCTCTATTGTCACATTTGTTGCAATTTTGGTCCTCATCAATGTGTTTTTATCCCCAAAAATAGTGATTTTTGGCGCCATGAAAGGTGAAAATAGAGGGAAGGTGTCTTGCATAATCACACTATATTCCAATCCAATTTATAAAAAAAATAAAATATATATTCCAATCCAAATCTTTGTTTACTTATTTAATAAATAAACACTCTCGTCTTAAATCAAACTTGAGCAACTTTGATTATTACAAGCATGCATATATAGAAAACACAAACATGAATAAATCTTGATTAAAAACCATGAATCTTGATGTTGTCCTTTCTAACAAGACTAGCATGAATAAGGAAGTGAGAAACATTCTTGCGTTGATCACCTTGGAGTTGGATAATCTTGCCGAGATCCTTGCAATTCACAACATTTCCATTGCAACAAAACTCTTTCTTGAGATCTTTAAGGATCTTCTCATAGCTGAACTCCTTCTTCAGTCCTTGCACTGTTGTTAGGCTCTTTTTTCCATTCCTTTGTTGTATCCTAATATGCACATACTCTTTTGCACTTGGTGCATCTGATTCTTTAGCCTCTGCAAATGGATCAAATGTGCTTGGGATCTGAATATCAACCATGTACACTTTCTTTGTGATTAGCTCTTAAGAAACTGCAATAAAACAACACCAAAATTAAGGTACATGCATGCATGGGGATACATGTATATTAAAATCAGATTAAAACCAAATCAAAGGTCTCCTTAGTTGTAAAGATTATGTTTTTCAAACATCAAACCAACCATTCATTCATATGATATATATAATTCAAAATTGGATTTTATATATTCACTATAATTTCAAACCTCGGTTGTTAAATGAAGATCAATCCACTCATATTCCTAGTTGTATTTTAAAACTAATTTGGTGAATTTAGAATATGAGTCGTTTCATCTTCATCTAACGATTGTAATTCTTAATTATATGATTGTGTACTTCTTCTAATTGCAAGGATCTAGGTTATTAGAATTAATGGATTATATGTAGTTAAATAAGATAAGATGTGCACGTTAGATGATAAATTGATAAAAAAAAAAAAAAAACTATTGATGAGATTGTGATCAAATACATAGACATATAATTGTAACCAAAAATATAATTGTTAAAATAATAAATGATTATTTATTCATTTTTTAAAGAAAAATGATTTTTTATTTATTATCTAAGATATACTTCCTAATTATTAGAGCAAATATTTAAGAATTTTTTTTTTTACAAAAAAGGGTAAATTATTATTAATAACAGTGACTAATAATGCATAGCTCCTTAAGTTACAAATTCAAACTGGTTTTCAACCCATTGCCGAAAACCATGATTAACCATATATATGAAAGAAAAATAATATAATTTTTTTTTTGAAGATATTATATTCACCATATCAAACTTGGAGTATATTTAAGTTTTAATTAGTAAATAATAAATTTTCAAACAACAATATTTTCAGACAAAGTATAAATAGAAATAGAGAAAAACCTGTAGTCTGCAGATAGAGATAGAAAAGCTAGAAGACAAATATAAGAGAGTTGAAGAGATTGGGAATGTTGAGGTGGGTATATATAGGGAGTGAGGCAATATGAACAAGTAATTTAGGCAATGTTAGATATTACTACTATATCCTAATAATAATAATTTTTGAGGGGATATCCTAATAATAATATCGATGCTAAATAATAATTTACATGCATTTGTCAAAAAAAAAAAAAATTTACATGCATGAAATTCAAAGTTTTTATTCTAAGAACTTTTCATCAATTGCAATGGGTGCACACTTAATTCAAGAGTTGACGTGTGCAGAATATATATCAGGTGATTTTGGATGAATGGAGTATCCTATTCTTGATGGGATTGACAACTAGTGGTAGGGCACCAAGGAGGACCAAACATTTGTGAGGCAATAGTGGAAGAGAATGAGGGCAAAGAGAACCAAGACTCAAAATTGATTTGCAGATTCTATTCCTGTTTATTTTTTTCTTTCTTATCCTTTGCTAAAATTTTATTTTTCTAATTACTAGTAGTATTTATTTTTCATTTGGATATTATCTAACTTATTTTTATAATATTCTAAACATTCTTAAAAAAACTCAATTCAAAATATGTAGGGTATACTTTATCTGACATAAAAGCAAAAACTTAAAGTGATAGCGAAAAATATTTAGAAGACAAAAATTGAAGAAAATTATTAGAGGAATTAAAATCAAAATTTATAAATTTCTCATAGGAATCAAAACTTACTTAACTCTATTTTTTACATTGTTATTTATACATTACATGCATATAAAAATTTGTTTTTTCTTTACTATGTCATACTCTTAAACTTGATCTCTGTTAAGCTAAATTTCTGACTCCGTTCCTGGCTAAGTGATATATGTCAGAGGATGAATATAACTCACTTTATTAAGTTAAAGGTTTAAAAAGTTAAAACTCAAAGATTAAATCTGACAAAAAAGAAAATACAAACTCTTGACATTCAAAAGAAAAGAGTGATACCTATCGTTATATTTCTCTAATTGTTCTTCCAAAACCACAGAATGAAAAATTGATGGACTAATTAAGGTGACACATTAAGAGAGTTAAACAGATCCAAAAGTCCCTAAAAAAAAATCCAAAAGTATTCCTACTTCACATATAGAAAAATGTATCAAAACCCTTTTTAAATAGATTGAATTGAATCTAATCTTAGTTAATATTGGTTAAATAGTCCGTTGGCTGAATACTCATAAGTGGAGAATCCGAATTTCAACCCTAAACATATATATTATGGTACAATATATATTTTTTATCTATCAAAACCATCACTAAGAAGAAAACTGCCAATATATATAGACCCACATTCAAACCACACGTCTTCTCAACCTATCCCTCTCTTTCTCGAACCCTAAAAGATCTACAGTATCGCCGCTCTGCAACAACAAGAGAATTGCGATAATTTATTTATTATTATTAGCTTTAGACGGGCACGGAAGTCCGCCATTCTTATTGCGCTAATGCGTATAAATTACTTATCGTAGTTTTTATAAAATTTTGATTAAAAATAATTTGATTTTGATTAAAATTATAGGTATAGATAATAGATATTTTGTACTTTCATATGGTAACAAACTATACTTATTTTTTTCCAATAATTCCAACAATATAACAAATATAATATCTTTGTAAAAATATAACAAATAATTATAAATTCTTATCTTTTTAAATGACACAAAAAGAATAACAGTCTTATGATCAAATTTGCCCAAGGGTTAAATTCGAAGGGGAAAAAGCCAGTGCAAAATGGTCTACTTTATTTATACTCGCGCAATATAAATGTTTTTTCTTTCAAATTATAACAAATCAACTAACCATGAATTTTTTTAGGGAAACCAAAAATATATAATCTAAATTTTATTTTTTTTTAATTACACTAGCAACAATCTTTATTATAGAAAAAGTTGTTGTTTAATAAGGGTATACTTAGGATAATGAAAAAGTAAGTATAGATACACTCATATAGTTTGTTACACTTTTTAAATGATAAAGCAAAAAACTGGATATTTGTGTTTGTTACACTTTTATTTTAATATTTAATTTTATTCTTATCTATTTGTTACATGTGTTATTTATATTGAAAATTGAGGGCATTTTAGGAAAGAGAAAAAGTCAGCCTAAAAGAGTTGTCAGAGGTTATTTTCTTTATATATAGTACTAGCGAAAAGACGGGCACTCACGTGCCACTCTTTCCGCTCTTTTTATTGTGTTAACATTTGAAAACTATGAACTATATTTTTTTTTTATGAAATTTTGATTTTGATTAAAATTAAAAATATAAATATTTTTTCTTTCAAATTATAATAGATCAAACTAACTATGATTATATATTTCAATGAAACAAACAATATAACAAAAAATATAATCTACATTCTAATTTTTTTAATGACATCAAACACAATCTTTATTCCTTCAAAAAAAATAAATCTTTATTATAGAAAAAGTTGTTGTGTAAGGGTATAATTGGGATAATGAAAAAGTAAATATAGATACACTTATCTAGTTTGTTATATTTTTAAAATAATAAAGAAAAAAATTGGACATTTGTGTTTGTTACCCTTATTCTTATCTATTTGTTACAAGTGTTATTTGTATTGAAAATTGAGGGTATTTTTGGAAAGAAAAATCCAACACAAAAGAGCTGAAAGAGATTGTTTTTTTTATATATAGTATAGATAAATATAGTATTGACTAGCGTTTAGACACGTCCCATCTTCTTATTGCGCTAATAAGTATAAATTACGAGCCATAGTTTATATGAAATTTAGAATAAAATTATTTTGATTTGGACTAAATTATAGCTAATACCCAGTGAAAAGACAGACACTAACGTATCTGTCTTTCTGCTCTTTTTATTGCGCTAAAGTTTGAAAATTATGAACCATTTTTTTCTATGAAACTTTGATTTTGATTAAAAGGATAAATATACATGATTGTTACTTTCAAATTATAACAAACTAAACTAATATAAAATATATATATATATATATATATATAATATAATTTATTTTTTTTAATGACACCAACAAAATCATTATTCCATTATAGAAAAAATTGTTTGAGGCCCGCATAAGCATAGCTCAGTTGGCAGTGACATGCATTGTTATATGTGCAGGGGCGGGGTTCGAACCCCAGACAGCCCATTATTGTGAATTCTAACCATTTCATCTGAAAATCTTATATATATACTCAATATATAGTTTGTTACATTTTTTATTTAAAGCATAAACAGAAGGAAAAAAAAACTTGACGAATTTTTTTTTTACTTTAATATATATATATACGGTAGATGTGTCGATAATCTATATGCGTAACACAGTAAAAAAGCAGAAACGCAAGTATATATAATAGTTTCTCTCGGTCTCCCCAACCCTAAACAAAACAATATTGTGGTAATCTAATCTCAGCTCCTGTATTCATTCCATGGCTTCCAATTCCTGTAGCAGTGACATTGTAAGTGGATGCTTTATTCACAATGATATTGCTTTCTCTATTCTATCAAAACTCCCTATTAAATCTTTGAAACGATTTGAATGTGTAAGCAAATCATGGTCTTGCCTTACCGAAGACTCTCGTTTCATGACTATGTATCGCAAAAATCTTCTTATATCTCAACCTTATGACGGTGATACATCTCTCCTCATAAATATCTACTCTGACAGTGAAAGGTTCCATTTTCTATCAGGTGAAAGGTTTGAGAACAGGGTCAGTTTCAATTGTCCAGTTAAATCCTCCTATTATGCACTTGAAATCAATGGCTTTTCGAGTATTAATGGCATACTTTGTTTGCAATACGCTGCTTGTGAAAAACGTTTCGCACTGTGGAATCTAACTACAGACGAAGTCAAGGTTATTCCTCCTTCTGGGACACTTCTTCCATCTATTGTTCATAAATTTAAGGCAGCGAATAACTTTCATCATTGCACTATCATTCATGGATTTGGTTATGACTCTGTTGCTGATGACTATAAGGTGATTTGTCTTGAAACATTTGAATCATTATTTCGTAATGATGAGCTACACAAGAAACATTCATTGTTGTTGCAAGATAAATCCCTTCAACCCTTTTGGCAGATTTATAGCCTAAAAAGTAACTCGTGGAAGAAACACGACGTCAATATGCCTCATTCTTCAACTTTGCTCATGGCCAGTTTGCATGGAAATTTCCGAGTGTATATGAATGGAGTGTGTCATTGGTTGTCTATGCCTCATTGGAGTATTCCTTTTTCTGCAGAAGCATGTATGGTATCATTTGACTTAAACAATGAGACGTTCTTTGTCACACCCATACCCTCGTACGTTATACCGACATGGACACAATTGATGGTGTTGAATGACTCCATTGCCTTGATTTTCTTCCCGAACACACAGATTTTTCACATATCAATTTTGGGTGAAGTTGGTGTGAAGGAATCATGGATCAAACTCTTTGTTGTTGAACAACCTTATGTTGGATTTCCTATCGGAGTGGGTATGAAGGGGGGAAATATTCTTTGAGAAAGAAGATAATGAAATAGTTTGGTTTGATTTAACCACAAACATGATTAAGGAGCTTGGTCTTAAAGGAAAAAGAAGTAGTCAGCGTGATTTTCCAATTTCAAATATCACAGTTATTACCAAGCATTTGAAAGGCACTTTCTAAATGCTTAGGCCATTCGGTTTCCTTTTTATTTTCCTGCATTTTCTTCATTGTAGCTTCAGAACCAGAATATGTTATCATCTTGATATATGTTTTGAAGTTCAAAATATTAATACAAAGATCTTTCGTTTTATGTCTATATATATTCCTGTACCTATTAATTTCTCTACTGCTCACAAGTTTTCTTGTTCAAATAGTCGAGTGGCGGAAATACTAATAAGTGTAGAGAAGTAGAGGTTCGAACTTGCATCCCAACACATCAATCGTCTCTACAACAATCAACCGAATTGTACTTGTGTAACTTTTTTTTTCTTTCTTTTAACTAGAGTCCGAATGCTTTTTCTATTTTATTTATAAAGCCATATCCAACTCTTTTAACAGTTGCGATTATAATGATGTAAACTATAAAGGCAAAGTAGCAGGATCATAAATGTGAATATCTATCAAGAGTGAGAAGATGAATAGCATGATAAAAGATTATTATGGTATAGCCATCAAGCATTACATTACATTACCGTAACATGCAGAAGAAAATCATTATATATTCAAATACCGGTACTAATTCAAATCATATTTGTGATCCAACTTAATCTTTTGATACTTTCAAGCACATTGCTACCCTTTTCATCACATTCAAAATTTTCTACTGCCTTCAAATAGGCTTCCATTTGACCAAAAGAATATGATGTCCCGTTAATCTTTTGTCTTCTCAAACTTGGATCCCTTTTTGCATTTACAATCAAGGCATTCAGAAATGACTAGGTGAAGAATACCAAGATAAAAAGGAAAATGAACAGGGCCAGCAAACCACATATCATCATCATCTGCCCCTTTGCACTGGCCTTCTTCATCACCATTGCCACTCTTTTCTGAAATCATAAACAAAGAGACGCACATCATAAACAAAGAGACACACATCAACATTCAAATCTTTTCCATTCATATCTTTATTACCAGCAATATTAAAATCAGATAGCAAAATCGAAAAGCGGAAACTCACTTGGACAAAATCTAGACGATTGGATGTACTGTCCATCTCATTTCCCAGTTCATCTAGAATCTTTTCCTGAAGCATCAAGATTTTGACAATTTAGAAAGAAAAAAATATCAGCAATAAAATCAGGCATGACTCGCACGAGAACACATCTTCTGTTGAAAACACTTGAAGGAAACATATTACATTAATGTTGCCTAGTCTACTACTTTTCAAAGCAATATAGAAATAAATCATAAAACATAAATATATCAGCTACCTGCCCAAGGAGCTCTTCATGTATTGTAAGTCCAACACCTCCGATTCTCTGTACACTTAAACTAAGCTCATCTAACTCCTCGTCCTGCTGCCTATCAATACCAGTAAATATCACATTATAAAAATGACAGCTTGTGGTTTCTAGAAAGAATATTTATTCCTAGAATGTTCCCTAAGGCCTCGTTCGGGTGGTTTTCTGTTTTATTTTGAAATTTTCAAAATCAAAAACTAGTTTCAGTTTTGAATTCAATTTTAAGTTGAGTTTCAGTTTTTATTTTTGAATTAAGCCACTCTATTTACTTCACTTCACTATGAATTAACCTACTATAAAAAAAAAAATGACAAAATTGACAACAACGATATATATTATAAATCTATAAAAATAAGAATCAAACAAAGCAAAAAGATAGAACAAAGGATATATACAAAGGATGCATAATCTTCCAAAACAAACCCAACCCCACAAACAAAGTAAAACAATTAAGCCCAATTTTCTATCATCAATCAAAAAACAACTTACGAAAGTACATCTATATAATCAAAAAGCAACTAGGATCATACTGTTGAAAATCAACTGCAGGTGATCACTATCCATTCAACAGTGTAGTATAGAGAGCTAAACTCAAATTCAATCATCAGATAACTAAATCATGCAGAGATAATTGGAAAAGTTTGAAAGAAAGAGGAACGTAATAGTTCACACTTTAATACTATAATTTATTATGTTACTAAATTCTGTAACCAGTCACACTGTTGAGCATAATTTCAAAAGATTAAGAAGTTTGATGCATGAGTCATGTTTTAGAATTTCAAAAGTTTGAGGTGCACGGGACAGACACTAATACTGAGAAACTACCCTCCCTACTGCCAACTCAGAAGTTAGTTCCATAATGGAAGCCTTAATTAGGGAATAACCCTCCCTGGCTTAAACACGAGATGCAGTCCCCAACCCAACAGCACCTGTTTCACATTACAACAAGGTCCCACGCAACAAAAAAATGCAGAAGGCATAAAAGACAAGCCACCCCCAAAAGCTGTATCTCCACAAAAGAAGCCACGGGATAACACACAGGGAAGGATACGGAGTCGATACAGTGAAGGTTGCGGTGTTGCAAGCAGGGAAGGCTGTGCACACAGGAACATCGCTCACAGGAATGGCATCACCGACAGGAACGATGTTGCGCATGAACAATGTCACACAGGAACGGTGGTGGCGTGCCGTAACTGGAACAATGGTGGAGGAACCAAAATGGCAGGCGGGGGGGGGGGGGGGGGGGGGGGGAAT